>Ga0326513_10000145_pt1 | contig 56087 bp, 65 predicted proteins | sample 2_2465_0518_D_FD_203654 | JGI IMG/M metagenome (GOLD analysis project Ga0326513, IMG submission 203654) | Bovine rumen microbial communities from UC Davis, California, United States - 2_2465_0518 | ecosystem: Host-associated > Mammals > Digestive system > Stomach > Rumen | place: USA... | reverse complement strand
ACACAGCGTTCACACGAGCCACCTTGCCGCCGAGTGGGTTCACCGGGATGCAATACATCTCGCGCTGCAGCGTCTGGATGATGGCCGAGCCGTTCGCCTTATCTTCGATCAGGACCGCCATAGCTCGCGGGTACAGCTGCTTGACGGACCGGATCGCTTCTACCGTCCCGGGGAAGTCCAGATGCTTATTAAGACAGTAGCGCAGGTAGTAGTCGTTTCTGGACTTCCCCCACACCTGAATGGACACATAGTCGTTCTGATCCCCGGCCTTAAACGCAGCGTCAACAGAGATGATCTCCGTGCCGAACATCCGCGTCTCAGCAGGATCATAGAACCGCCACCAGTCTCGGTGGACCAGGTTGCCAGCCTCTACACGGGGGCTGCACTGGTACAGCGCCGCCCACGCTCGCTGCCCACCCTGCGGATCGTTGATGTAGCTCTTCTTAAAGTCGGCCAGCCACTGCGCGTCTTTCCCCAGCTCGGGGCACAGCGGCTCACCAATCGCCCGGCCCAGCGGGTCGCCCGCCTCAGCCTCAACGGGAAGTCGAAGCAGCTTGGCGTTGACCTCGGTGGCCAGCATACGAGCGGCCAGATCGTCCTCGTGCCATGGGGTCATGATCACGATCACCTTGCCGCCGGCGGCGAGACGGGACTTGATGGACGACTGCCATTCCTCCCATACCCGCGCCCGATAAGTGGGCGAGTCTGCTTCCTGCTGGTTCTTCACCGGGTCGTCGATGATGACCAGGTTCGCAGGGTTACCAGTGATGCCGGCCATGATGCCGCGGCTGATCAGTCGTCCGTGGCCATTGTCCAGCTCGAACTCAGCGGCGCGGTCTATCGCACCAATCGAGATCCCGAACAGATCCTGGCCATGCGCCTTGATCTTCTCCTTGTTCCTCCGGCAGAACCGCTCCGCAAAATCGGAGTCGTAACTCGCCAGGATGACTCGGTTATTCGGGTGTCGGCCCAGGTACCACGACGGGATACTCTCAGTCACCGTGGCACTTTTGCCGTGCTGCGGGGGCGTCTCGATCACCAACAGATCATAGGCGTGACCGGTGTCGGCCTCCAGGAAGTCCTGTACCTGGTTCGCGATGTACTCAGACATCCGCGTCCGTTTCCACGTCGGACCCTGTACATACACCAGATACTCGGAATAGAAACGCCGGGCCAGCTCTCTTCGAGCCAACTCGGCGATTACTTTTTTCTTTTTCTCTTCTGGGGTATATTCGCGCTCATCCATCTGTTATGTAAACCACCTTTTTCTATACACATTTTGGGGCCAGATGGATTCTACACGAGACCCCCGTACCCCCAAAAGGGCGATGGGGGTCAGCCCTCTTCGATGAGTTCCTTCAGCTGCGCCTCACTGAGCGAGGCCAGGTCCAGCGTCTCAAAGGGCTTGTCGTCCAAGTTGCCGATTGCGACATTATCCACCGGCTTCTGACCGGACGTGTCACGGAGAAAGCGAGCAGCCTCGGTGTCTCCTGTGCGGGCTCGGATCAGCTGGGCCAGCAGGAGCGCAGCGGCTTCGGTCTGCTCCACGCCGCGCTTCTTCAGTTCTGCTCTCACATCGTCCTCATCGGCGAGCTGCAGGTCCAGGATCTCGCGGGCCAGGTCGCGCATGAGCTTCTTCTTTCTCCGAACCTCGACCGCCTTCTTGGATGCTTCGCTGGCGGCGCGACTAAGCTCTTCACCGGAGAGGCGATTCTGCAAGAGGTTGTCCCGGAGATTCGGGTTGCGGATATAACGAGGATCGCCCATCTATATCAACTCCTTCAGATTTTTTAAGTGGTTGGTAATCTACGAAAATTCAGCCTTAGGGGTACGCGCGCTTCCCCCCGGCCCCCCAAAGGGCGACCACCCCCCCATACTATTATAATAACGCGGGGGGAGGGGGCCAGAACCTCGTGTCCAAAAAATTGGACAGGTGCGCCGCTGCGCCGGGGCGAAATAGGTGCGGCCGGCGGGCGGGAGACCGGGACACCATGCCGCCGGGGCAGGGGGTCTATGATCCCTGCAGCCCGCGCCGCTGCTGCGCTGCCGGGCCGGGCCGGTGGTCTGGGTGCAACGCCGGTGCAACAGATCAGGGCAGCAGGTCCGGGTCCCACCTGCGGCACCAGTCCCTCACGGCCAGATCGACAAGCGCTGCTGCCGGGAGGTGCAGGTCCTTCGCCACCTGCTCGATGGCCCGCGCTGCCGGGCCGGTGATGCGGTAGAGGTGGGGGTCCTGTGGGGGACTCGGTCGCTTTTCAGCCGGTTTTTCTGCCTCAGGTGGGGACTTTTTTCGTGCTCTTGTCGTGGTGTCTGCCATCGGTTCCTCCTGTCGATTTCGCTATTGTAATTGTATGTGATCGCTTAGGTGTCATAGACTGCCAACTTTTGACCGGGTTCCGAAAAATTTTTTTGAGCCCGCAAAGCCGCGGCCCGTCTGGGTTTGGTGGTAATCTGGGCCCGGTTTCGTGGCCGGCCATGAAAAAAACCTATTGACAATGGCCACATACTGTGGTACCTTATAGCCACGGCCACGAAACGAGGCCACAAAAACGACAGGCGGCCACAAAAAATAACGAAAATGGAGGGCTTGAAAAATGCCGCGCATTACTAAAAAAGACATTTACAACAAGTACGGAATCGAATTTGACGGGCAACATATTAACAGTCCCGCGGGAATGATTCCTCCTGTCATGGTCGACGGGAATAGCAAAATCGGAAAAGGTGTATACCACTTTTCCATGTTGCCGGGCACCGCGCTTTATGACGTCGTGATCAATGGCGCAAGCTACACTGTCAAGAGCACGTGTCCTTGCGATTGTGTAGGTTGCTATGCAATGGCCGGGAACTTCAAAAAGTATTCCAGTGTGCGCGACGGTTTAGCTGTCAAGACGTGGCTTGCACGTTATCACATGGCCTGGTTAGAGCGTGCCATTATGGCGCAAATTGAAGCTGATAATATCAAGTTCGTAAGAATCCATGCTTCCGGTGACTTCTTTAACATGGACTATGTCGAAATGTGGGCCCGTATTGCGGCGGCCTTCCCAGGTGTTATCTTTTGGACCTACACAAAACTTAAGGCGGCGGAAAACGCTTTCGACGGGCTGAATAATGCAAACATCGTAAAATCCGTTATCCCTGGAAAAGGCAAAAACTATGGACATTGCGATTATATCCTTGCGCTTTATGAATACCTGCAGGCCGCGGGAAAATCTGTTTACATTTGCCGCTGCGGAATTGATAAAAATCAGCATTGCACGAACTGCAAGGGCTGCAGCGTGAATGAGTATGTACTGTTTATCGAACACAGCACCGAATACAAAGCCGAAAAGGACCCGCTTTTCCCGGTGATCAAAGCAATTATTGAAAACCAGGAAGCACCCGCGGATAAATTCCGCGCCGCATAATAACACAATCAGGCTTCCCGCCTGATAATAGCGGCATAAGACAAGCACGCTTGTGCTGTTATTATGACGCGGGAAACACGCGTAAAAATTCAAGTATGGAGGACCAGACCATGACTGCAAGACCTATCAATCCCTACGACCGGCGGCGCGTCGAGCGCCTCATGCCCGGCGCCAAGCTGACCCCGCTGCCCGAGGGGGCCAAGCACGAGCTCGGCCGCACCTATCTCTGCGGCTACTGGCACCAGACCTACACCGTCGAGGCCATCCACCACGACGTCCCTATCTGGGGCACCACCGTCACCGTCCTGTGGGAGGATGGACGCCGCACCACCCACAGCACCCCGCTCGACCCCCGCTGCGATTACCTGATCGAAACCTGAGAGGAGGACCAGACCATGTGGAACATCGACAACGCGATCCTGCATGTTTACCCCGATTCCCCGTTCATCTGCAAGGCATGCGTGAACCTGCGGGAGGGCGGGCGCATACGAATGCAGCTACCCCTCAGAGACGAGGACACCGCTGCCGTGTGGCTTTTTGAGCACTACCCGGACACCCCGATCAAGACCATCAGACACCGCTGCTGACGCAGCGCCGGCGGCCTCGTGGGGCCACGCCTTAAGCGGCCCCATCCCATCAAAAATTTTTAACAGGAGGTACCACTCATGAACAACAAAGAGCTCGCCCAGAAGACTGTCGATCGCATGATCGAGACCATCAACACCACCGGCTACCTGCCTTGGACTAAGCCGTGGACCAACGGCTCCCGTTCCTCTGTCCAGATTCTGGACGGTTACACCGACATCACCATCCCCGCTCGCCACTGGAGCCGGGCCGGTAAGGTCTACCGGGGCATCAACATCTGGCTGCTCAACCTGAGCGGCAAGCGCGGTGAGTGGATCACCTTCAAGCAGTGCCAGAGCGAGGGCGGCAAGATCAAGAAGGGCGCCAAGGGACAGACGATCCTGTACTGGCAGATGCTCAAGAAGGAAGACCCCAACGACATCGACCCTGACACCGGCAAGGCCAAGATCAAGACCATCCCCCTGCTCAAGTACTACACCGTCTTTAACGTCGAGACCGACACCGAGGGACTCGAGACCAAGCACCACCCCGACCCCGAGATCATCCGCATTCCCCAGTACCACTACGCGCCGGTCGAGGGACTCGACGAGGCCGACTATCACTCCGCCGCCGAGGCCATCATCGCCGGATACGTTGCCCGCTGCCAGACCCTGCAGCTTGACTGCAAGGGGCGCAGCAACGAGGCCTACTACGCGCCCTATCTGGACAAGGTCGTCGTGCCCAACATCACACAGTACGACGAGCCCGCTGAGTATTACAGCACCCTGTTTCACGAGCTCGGCCACAGCACCGGCCACGCCTCCCGTCTGAACCGCTTCACCGGAGACGCCGCCGCTGCTGCGTTCGGCAGCGAGTCCTACTCCCGGGAGGAACTGGTCGCCGAGATCACCGCAGCCTCGATCCTCAATGAGCTCGGCCTCGAGTCCGGTAACACGTTCCGCAACTCGGCAGCTTACGTCAAGTCGTGGAGTGAGCATATCAAGAATGACCCGATGATGTTCGTCACCGCATGCGGCAAGGCAGAGAAGGCCGTCGATCTCATCCTCGGCACCTCCGCCCAGCCCGCCACAGTCTAACAGAGAGGAGGTAACACCACATGCTCAAAGATAAGCTGCTGCGGTTCCTGTCCATCATGGCCACCGCTATGATCGCGGCCCATCAGGACCAGTTCCTGCTGTGACTCGGACATAGTTCATGCCCACGATCTCCGGATCGCGGGCATGGGAGGTTGCCCGAGGCAGCCAAATAAAACACAGGAGGTATCTATCATGAGCAAGAAGCGCTACACAATCGACGATCTCCGCGCCATGGCTTGGGAGACGGCAGTCATCAGCGCCGGTCGGAAGCTCGGCATGGACGAGCACTACGCCTTGTGCCAGTGGGTGTATGTCACAGCAACCGCTCGAAAGATGGGCATGCGGTTCGACATCAACGGAGAGTTGCTATGATCGCGGCCCATCAGGACCAGTTCCTGCTCTGACATGGTCTGGGTGCATGATCGAGAGATCGTGCACCGAGGAGGTTGCCAGAGCGACCGATCAAAAATCAGGAGGTATCTATCATGAGCAAACTGTATGTCGTCAGCTTCGACACTCAGCGCAACCGGGTCTACTCCAACTGGGAGTACATCTCCGAGGCCAACAGCAAGAAGGCCGCTATCGAGGAAGCCCGCGCCGCATGGCAGGACCGGGGCCACACGTCCCACCAGTTCCACTGCTACGCTGAGAAGATCGACGCCCTGCCCGATGGCCGGGAGGTCGGAGCATTCAAACGAATCGACTGGCGCCCCGTCACGTGGGGCTACCGGGGATAAGGAGGTATCTATCATGAGCAAGAAAGCAATCACTTGGTACAACGACATCATGTGGGACCTGTGCCGGGAGCACCTGACCATCGGCACCCGACTCTCGGAAGGGACCGAGCACTGGAACCTGCGGGACATGGTCTCCGAAATGCAGTACACCTTGGACCTGTACGACTCGCCTGACACCATCTACTGGGACGACGCACACGACCCCACCCAGCCGGATCACAAGCCGTGGTACCGGCAGTGGTGCAACGAGAAGGCCCGTATGCAGAGGTTCATCAACCGCTACAAGAGCGAGGCCCTGAAGATGGAGTGCACCGAGGGCCACTGCAGCAGGTACGACTGATGATCTACCGCTGTATGTTCGAGACCCGGCTGCGGAAGCCGGCCAAGATCATCTGGACCACCATCGTGATCGACATCCCTGCCTCGGATGAGGCCGCCGCAAAAGCCCGGCTGCTTGAGCTCTGGCCCAGGCAGCCCGGGGTCCTCCCCGCCAAGCACCACCTGCGTATCACCCCGACCGAGAAGGTCGTTTACAAACAGTTTCAGGACTATGCCAAGCGGCCTCGCCGCTTAAGGGGGTAAGAACAGCCATGACCGACGAGAAGTACACCCTCATTCACGACATCAAAGAGAAGAAGGCCGCCGCTCGTGGCGCCTTCGCCCGGAAGGGAGGCAGCCGCTCCAAACGCTGCTCCCTTCCCTCTGACAATCTCACACCTGCTCAACTCAAAAGGAGGAATAGCCAAGTGTCCACAGTCAAACTCAACCAGCCCATCACCTATGCAGAGCTCCAGACTCTGACCCCATCCCTCAAGTTCCTGTATCTGGACAACCTCATCCACCGGTACAAAGCCCGGCGAGTTGACATCGTCGCCATGTTGGGGATCGCCCAGAACACCTGGGTGCGACTGCTCCCCACACTCCCCGGCAAGCTGATCTTCGAGGGCAAACCTAAGCACCCTGCCCCCGAGTGGCTGGAGTTCATCGGAGGCCAAGCCGAGGAGATCGAACCGGAGGATGTGCGGGACCTGACCCCGGACCCCATCGTCGAGGTCCAGCCGGTCGAGATCGAGCAGCCCCTCATCCCCCAGCCGCCTGTCCTCCCGGATCGCATCGACCTGTCCATCACCGGGACACCGGCTCAACTTATCGATCTGCTGTCCATGCTCACCGAGGCGGACAAGACCTACAGCTTCCGGATCAGCTTCACAAAATGAAAAAGACGGCGTATCAGCACGAGGACTGATACGCCGTCTTGATTTCCTCTATTAGTTTATCCGCCTCGGCAGTGGACCAGACGATCTCCACCCGCTGCCCGGCCTGTCGCAGTTCACGATGTCGGACCACCTGTATGGGCTCGAGCTTTCCACCCTGGGTCTTAAGCTCACACCAGATCACCCGGCCATCAGGACATAGGATGATTCGGTCAGGCATTCCCCTTCGCAAATCGGGGATGAACTTTATGCACGGGATGCCGATCTTCTCCAGACCATTGACCAAGTGCTGCTCGACTGTCCGCTCCCTCATCTGACCACCTCTTTCTGGCCAGAGTATAGGTGACGATGACAACCTTGTCAAGCCCTCTCCTTACTACCCCCTACAAGGTTGTCATGGTTGTCATACCAAAACGCAATCAGAACTTTTTGACCACTTTCACTATGACGACATGACAACCTCTATGACAACCTCTAAACCAAGGTTGTCATAGCTGTAACCCTTGATAATACTGGACTTTTTATACCTTATGACAACCATGACAACCTGTTTCAGGGTAATAAGAGGTTGTCATACTGGCGCAAACAAACTGGTCAAAAAAGTGCATGACAACCTACGAGTGATATTCAATACAGGTTGTCATCCTGCCTCCCTTTCGACCTCTCCGATGGTCTTATCCAGCACATCGAAATGGCCCAGGATGATGTGGTTGATCTCATGCATCAGGACCTTCCGAACGAGGAATGAGTCTGCATAAATATGCATATTGATGTATATATCATAGGTCCCGTCGTCGTTGGGAAAGACTGCGCCCCTGTTCGCCCGGTTAGGAAACCGAACAAAGCGGACGAAGTAATCGACGCCTTCAATAAGCTGTCTCAACCCGGTCCCTCCTCACTGTTACATTTCGGTTACAGTATATCAGGAGGGGTGTACTATAGAACGGACAGTTAATCTCTCTTCCCTCTCAGTGTCTCGAGGAACTTGACGTTTGCCTCGACCTCTTCCTTAGTGGCGCCCTCTACTGTATCGAGCAGCACCCGCATCTCCGGTCTGGTTCTCAGCATCTCCAGGTACCGGCTGAGCTCGTCCTCTTCCTGGCGTCTCTTCGCCTCATAGAGGATGATGTCTTCGTTCTTGGCATCGTCGATAAGCTCGGACACTGTGACCCCGAGTTGCTGTGCGAGGACATTAAGCTGATCGAATCCAGGCTCACGTTCGCCGAGCTCCCACATGCTGATCGTGCTTCTATTAAACCCCGTGACTTCGGCCAGCTTCCTCTGAGACCAGCCCCGACTCTGCCTGATGGAGATCAACTTGTTCGCGAATCTTTTCTTGGAATTCATAGATCACACCCCCTATATAAGTATTACCACAGATCGTGGCATTTTGTCAACAACGAGTTACAAAAGAATGACATCAACTTGTGGCCAAATTTCTCTTGACACTGGCCGCGTTCTGTGGTACCATCTACCCGTGGCCACGAAAGAGGGCCAATGATAGGAGGTGAGAGCTTGGATAAGAAGGCAATAGGACAGCGCCTGATCGCCGCCCGTGGTGGAATGTCCCAGGTTCAGGCGGCGAAAGCAATCGGCATAACCCGCAGCGCTTTGTCGATGTACGAAACAGCGAAGCGGGTGCCCAACGACGACGTGAAGATCGCGATCAGCGTGGTCTACAAGGTTCCGATTCAGGAACTATTTTTTAAGGGACAAGGCCACGTAAGCGGGCCGGCACTATGAACAACATAAGAAAGGCCAGGCTGCTGATCGGCTGGACCCAGGATCAGATGGCACAGCAACTCGGGATATCGAGTCGGATGCTGCGGGACTATGAGAAGGGCCGCCCCATCCCGTCCGATCTCCTCGTAGCTATGCACAAGCTCACCGGGCAGTCCGCAGATTATCTGCTCGGCTTAACTAAGGAGGAAAACGCATGAAACAATTTAAACCCGGCGATTTCGTAATCGTAGCCGACGACACCCTGCCGAAGGGGTTCTGCGGCAAAGCTGCGAAGGTGATCGGCGCCTTCGATGGCAGCTACCTGGTGGAGTTCCTCGAGTCCCATCCGAGGCTGCACAACGGATTTCCCAGCAGACCCGGCGATCTGAAGGGCAAGAAGAACCACTGCTGGTGGTGCAACCCTGAGGAGCTCTCCCCCCTGGCCCCGTCCTGTACGATCACCGTCGACGGTGACCGGACCTACTGCAAGCGAGCGGACCGGAAGAAGATCAACGGCACTGCCATCTGCTCCCAGCATGATGGCCAGGACTTCTTGACCGGCGCGATTATCGCTCTGGCCCGAGCCTATGACACCGACCCCACGACCGCAGCGTACCGGGTGCTCAAGGCGTTTAGCCAACCGGCCGACCTGCGACTGGTGCACGAGAGCACTGGCAGTCCCTTCGGCACACCCGGTGATCCTACTCCCTATAAGGACAGCTTCGGCACTCCGCTCTGCGTCGGTGATCTGGTGTTTATCAAGCATTGTACTGAGCGCGGCTGGCAGGAGGAGCCTAACATCGTGGTCGAGACCCCGAAGGAGGGTCCCTTCATCATGGGCATCCAGTGTATTTGCGACCCTAAGACCGGCAAGATCGATGGATGGGACACCAGATGGGGCCGCTCGTGGAAAGAGCTCGAGTCTGGGCAGACGTACCACGACGGTGCCATCCGAGTAATTGAAGCGCCGCAGGTACCAACCACCAAGCCTAAGAAGAAGCGCCTGGTCTTCCGCGGCGGCCCGGATAAAGCCCTCTATGGTGAGCTCGGCGCCGACACCGATCTGGTGGACAGCTTCGGCGTACATCTCCACGTCGGCGATGTGGTCTCTGTCCTGCATCGGAACAGAGGATTCATCAGCGACGATCCTATCGTGGAGTGCGTGGATGGTCGGCCGTTCGTGATGGGTCTGGCAGGGCAGCAGTTCAAGAAGGACCGCCGCAATACCGACTGGCAAATCGTGAAGGCCAGACCGTACACCGACCTGCTGGTTGGGGAGAAGTTCTCCGACAACTGGCTCGAAGTCAAGGAGGAAGAAGTAGATGAATGATAGACCCGTCAGTGTCCATGTAGCCGATGAGCTGGTCCGCATGCTGGACCGGCAGAAGGAACTGGACCCCGCGACCCGTGATTACGAACAGCTCGTCACCAATCTGGAGACCCTGATCTTCCACGCCGATCTTTATCTCGACGTGTTCGAGTATCTCCAGGCGGCGGGGAGGATGCCGTCCCCCTTCGATGAGCCTGAGATCACGCAGGTCACCCTCCACCCTGAGCTGGTGAGGGCCATGCAGGAAGCGAAGGAAGAGGACACACGACCCAGTCCCGGCGAGGCTGAGGAGGAGACACCCCAGACGGTGGTGGAATTTTCTCTGATCCAGGTCCGCGCCGCTCTCCGTGAAGCGAAGAAGCGCGGCGTTGACATCGCCGAGGTGATCAAGAGCTTCGGCGCATCCAACCTCACCGACCTGCCCGCTGAGAAGTACTCCGAGCTGATGAAGAAACTGGAGGAGAACTGATATGTTTGGATTGTACACAAAGAAGGACCTCGAGCGCGAGGTCGAGAAGCAGATGATCGAGATGGACCAGAGGCGCTGGATCGGCGACAGGTTCGACCGGATCGAGAAGCGGCTGAGTAAGCTGGAGTTCCGGATGAAGCACGGCACCGACAAGCTGAAGGTCGGCGAGCCCATCCCCGTCGATGCGGAGGACTGCTGCACCACCTGCGGCCCCTGCCCCGATGAGGACTTCGGCTGATGCCGGGGGTGCATGCTTTACTCTCCGCCTCTAAGGCCAAGCAGTGGCTCGCCTGCCCCCCGTCTGCCCGATTGAATCAGAAATTATCTGAGAGACTGGGCGACCGAGCCACACCCTACGCCGAGGAAGGAACCAAGGCCCACGCCGTAGCTGAGTTGAAGCTGCGGCGTGAGATCGGGGAGATCAACGACTTCCTCTATAAAGAGGAGCGGAAGCAGCTTGGCGAGATCGACGCCGAGATGGACAAGTTCACCGATGTCTATGTCGATGAGGTCCTGGCCCGGTACTACGAGGCCAAGAAGGTAACGCCGGATGCCGAGCTCCTGATCGAACAGCGGCTGGACTTCAGCGAATGGGTGCCGTCCGGTTTCGGTACCGGCGATGCGGTGATCGTGTCTGACCGGACGTTGGAAGTACTCGACTTGAAGTACGGCAAAGGTGTTCCGATCAATGCCAAGGAGAATCCACAGGCTCGGCTCTATGGGCTGGGTGCGATTAGCCTGTTCGGTACGATCTACGGTTTCACGAAGGTCCGCACCACCATCGTGCAGCCCCGGCTCTACTCCATCACGGAAGAGACCCTGGATCGTGACGAGCTCCTGGCCTGGGGTGAAGAGATCAAGCCCATCGCCGAGCAGGCGTGGCGGGGGGAGGGTGAGTTCAAACCCGGCGATCACTGCCGCTTCTGTAATGCTCGTGGAATCTGTCGGGCCAGAGCTCTCGAATCTATGGGAGTGTTCGTCCATGGCTTTGACTCCCCGGATGTGATTCCCGACGAGGCCATCCCCGAGATCCTGCGAGTCGCCGACACGGCGGAGCAGTGGCTCAAAGATGTCCGTGACTACGCCCGAGCCAAAGCGATCCAGGGCACAGTCTACCCCGGGTGGAAGATCGTACGGGGCAAGCGACCCGGCCGGCACTTCCGGGATGAGAACGAAGTGATCAACCGGCTAGCCCACGCTGGTTTCTCAGAGGACCAGTACTGTTCGCCAAAGAAGCTGATGAGTCCCTCTGAGATGGAGAAGTCCATCGGGAAGGCCGCCTTCACGGCGCTGCTTTCCGACTATGTGACCCAGGGCGAGGGCGCCCTGACTCTGGTACCCGAGGACGATAAGCGTCCTGAATATAACAATGCCGATCTGCAGTTCGCAGACCTGGCCGATTAAAAAGGAGAAAAGATTATGAACCTGAACAAGAAGTACACCGACACCAACGTCCGCCTGGGCATGGTCAGATTCTCGTTCCCCTACGTTTTCGAGAAGCGCAAGAACGAAGAGGGTCAGCCGGACAAGTACAGCCTGTGCTGCCTGATCCCCAAGTCCGACAAGGACACCGTGGCCATGTTCAATGAGGCCTACGAGGCCGCGAAGCTGAAGGGCAAGGCTGAGAAGTGGGGCGGCAAGATCCCCGCCAAGGTGAAGAGCCCCCTGCGTGATGGCGATGTGGACCGCGAGGATGACCCCGCCTTCAAGAACTGCTGGTTCTTTAACTGCAGCAGCACCAAGCAGCCCGGCGTCCGTGTTCGCGAGGCCGGCGTGATCAGCGAGGCTCTGGATGACAGCGAGTTCTATGCCGGGTGCTACGGCGCCGTGACCGTCAACATGTTCCCCTACAACTCCAACGGCAACGTGGGTGTGGGCGTTGGCCTGAACAACGTGATTAAGCTCGAGGATGGCGAGCGCCTGGCTGGTGGCCGCAGCGCTGACGAGGACTTCGAGGATCTCGAGTAATGCAGGTTCTCTCGATTGACGTCGAGACCTTCAGCCGGGTGTCCCTTCCTGACTGCGGCGTCTACCGGTATGTCGAGGATGAGGAGTTCACGATCCTCCTCTTCGGCTACTCGGTAGACGACGGCCCGGTGAAGGTCATCGATCTGGCCTGTGGCGAGACGATCCCGGCGGATGTGTTCGATGCAATCTGGGACCCGACCGTGGAGAAGCGGGCGTGGAACGCCAACTTCGAGCGGACAACCATTGGGAAGTACTTCGGCAGATACTGCGAGCCGTCTCAATGGTTCGACCCCATGGTCATGGCTTCCTGCTGCGGGCTTCCCGCCAAGCTGGAGACCGCCGGTGCGGCGCTCGGATTGTCCGAGGACCAGGCCAAGATGAAGATCGGCAAGCAGCTGATCCGGGAGTTCAGCCTCCCCTGCAAGCCGACAAAGAAGAACGGCATGCGTGAACGGAATCTCCCCGAGCATGACCCAGAGAATTGGGCTCTGTATAAGACTTATAATCAGCGCGACGTCGAGGCTGAGATGGCTATCTGCGAGAGGCTGCTGCGCTGGCGGCCCATGCGTTCTGAGCAGAAGCTGTGGGCTCTCGACCAGAGGATCAATGATCTGGGCATCCGGGTTGACACCACGATGGCGGCGAACGCCATCCGAATCGGAGGTGACTACAAGCAGAGGTTGATTGACCGGGCGGTGGAATTAAGTGGGCTCGAGAATCCCAATTCCACCGCGCAGGTCAAGGCTTGGCTCGAGGAGCAGGAGGGAATCACAGTCTCCTCTCTTAATAAGAAGGTCATCGCCGATGTGGTGGCCGGGTTGAGCGAACACAATTCAATAGAATTCATGGCGCTCCGGACCGAGTTTTCAAAGTCCTCGGTCAAGAAGTACGAGGCCATCACCCGAGCCGTCTGTCAGGATCAGCACGTCCACGGCTGCTTCCAGTTCGCTGGCGCCGGACGTACCGGCAGGTGGGCTGGGCGGCTGGTGCAGTTGCAGAACCTGCCGCAGAACCATCTTGAGGATCTCGACGTGGCCCGGGAGATCGTGGCCGACGGAGACGGTGAGACGTTGGAGCTCCTCTACCCCAACGTGCAGGGTACACTGTCCGAGCTGATCAGGACTGCGCTGATCCCGGAGGAAGGGCACCGCTTCATCGTGGCTGACTACTCCGCCATTGAGGCCCGCGTCCTGGCCTGGCTCTGCGGTGAGCAGTGGCGGCTCGACGTCTTCGAGAATGGTGGCGACATCTACTGTGCGTCAGCATCGCAGATGTTCAAGGTTCCGGTGGAGAAGCACGGCATCAATGGGCACCTGCGGCAGAAGGGTAAGGTCGCCGAGCTGGCCCTCGGATACGGCGGGAACATCGGCGCGTTAAAGGCGTTCGGCGCGGACAAGATGGGCATGACCGATGAGGACATGGCTGAAACCGTGGAGCTCTGGCGCAACGCGTCTCCCCATGTGGTCGCCTTCTGGAAAGACCTGGAACGCGCGGCGATCCGCTGCGTGGTGAAGAAGGTCCCGACGATCTCCACGGTCGGCCACATCCGCTTCGACTATGAGGACGGCGTTCTGTGGATGTCTCTCCCCTCCGGCAGACGGATCGCCTATTGGGGCGCCGAGTACACCGAGAACAAGAAGGGCTTCAAGTCTCTGACCTACATGGGCATGGAGCAGAAGTCCAGGAAGTGGATGCGGCTCGAGACCTGGGGCGGCAAGCTCGTGGAGAACCTCACGCAGGCGACAGCTCGTGACTGCTTGAAGGAATCCATGCTGGCCCTCGCTCAGGCAGGGTTCGATATCCGAGCCCACGTCCACGACGAGGTCATCATCACCGAGCCCATTGGTGGTCGGACTGTTCAGGATGTATGCGACATCATGGGCGCTCCGATCCCCTGGGCCCCCGGCCTTCCGCTCCGGGCGGACGGGTATGAGACCCCGTACTACAAGAAGGATTGAGAAAGGAAAGTCAGATGGATAACAAAGCGATTGAGATCGTGAAGCAGTATATCGAGGAGCATCTGGATAAGAGTGACCCCACGCCGACCTTTGAGGTGTACACGGTTTGGAAGGCCAAGGTGTTGCAGAACTGGAAGTACCTGCTGTCCTCCACTCTGTTCGACGGCATGTACTACGAGCTCACCTACAACGGCGACAAGGAAGAGTGGTATCTCGACGCCTACAAGAAGTTCGAGAACCGCGTAGTCAAGTAATGAGTAATGGTTGAGAGGATCAGGCGACTGGTCCTCTCCCAATCAGAAGGAGGAATAATGAAGATCGTAAGTGTCCTCTCTGCGATTGGCTTCATCACCCTGGCCTGCGTAGAGCTGTACCGGTGGAACATACACGGCGCCCGGTACTGTGTGATCATGGCCATGCTGTGGTGCATCTACATGAAGCTGCTCTGCCTGGAGGATAAGTGATGAGTCTTGATAAAGCTATCGAACACGGCAAAGAAAAGCGCCGGCCGTACAGAGGTAGCAAAGCAATAGACCCAAGCTGTCGAAACCACGGAAGTTGCAGGTGGTGTGAAAGAAACAGAACGCACAAGATGTGGGACAAGCACCCGCGAGAGGAGGGCGAGTGATGCAAAAGAAAAGCTATGAGCACGAGAATTTGAAGTGCCCATTATGTGGAAAGCCGCTCCGCCTGTCTGTGTATATGCGGACTTACGGCCCCTCAGAAACACCTATCGACGAGCATGCCTTTGGGGAGATGCGGTTCTGTGTGTACTGCCGTAACTGTTATTTGGGGCAGGACACGTCGCTTCGATTCCAAGAGCAGCCGCCGAAGGACGAAGACGAAGTGATGGAAGAAATGACCAAGTGGGCTGAGAAGCGCGAGCATGACTGGGCCCGGCTGTGTAAGGCTGTAGTTTATGACGGAAACGGAGGCATGAAATGGAAGACCTGAGAGATGACCCGATCATTGAGTCCATGATCAACACCGGGTATCCCTGGTGGATGCTCGATGACGAATACAAAGAGGAGGAAAACTCATGAGCGTATCTGCGATTGTAATCATCATCCTGGCGGCCCTGCTGTTCCTGTCGGTGATCTGCAATGTGTTCCAGATCATCCACAACCTGAGCTTGCAGGAGGAGCTGGACACCTTTACCTACGGCCTCGACCCCGTGTATCTGGTGGAGGGTCCGAGAGAGGAGAGCTGAGTATGAGTGAGAAACAGGAGAAGCGCCGCCGCTTTGAGCAGCGCATGGAGTACCACGCCGAGCTGAAGGCGTGGCTGATGAAGGAGCCGCCCATGTGGAGGATCTTCGAGTGGTGGCGCTGGAAGAAGACCCGTCCTGTGATGGAACGTCTCGCCCGCTACCTGAATGAACGGGAGGACTTCTGATGACTGTCTATGTTTGTGATCGTTGCGGAAAGCGGATTCCCCTCCAGGATGCACCGAAGATCGTAACCCTTGAAGTGATTGGGTACGCGGGCTGGAAGGACCGCCGCGACGTCTGTGACGACTGTTTCAATTGGTTCAAGGATCAGCTTCAGTATAAGGAGGAAGACAATGGGAACACCGCTGAAAGATGAGACCGGCAATCGCTACGGTATGCTGACTGTCCTGCGCCGATACGACACCTCTGACCCGAGCAGCGTTGGCGCCTACTGGCTGTGCCGCTGTGACTGCGGTACGGAGGTTGCCGTCCAGGGCACGAAGCTGCGGAACGGAAACACCAGAAGCTGCGGGTGTCTGGCTCAGATGAGCAAGGAGGAGCGCGAGCGCCTTGGCTTCCCCACTTATGGGTCCATCGCGAGGGATCGTAGGCAGGAGAAGAGAAAGAGGAAAGAGATCATGAAGAAGGAAATGGACCCGGCGATCAAGGTCTTGTATCTACAGCTCGATGCCATGACCGGCCGTCGCCGTGCTGTACAGGAGCTGGCGGACAAGATGGATGCCGACATCAAAGAGTTGCAGGGCATGATCAAAGAAGCGGAGGCGAGGCCCCGTGTATGAGTGTTTTCATTGCGGCTGTCGCTCAGTGATCTGGGACTCGGACTTCACCTTCGAGGACTGCGGATACGACGGTGAAGGTCTGGTCCAGTTCTGTCACTGCGAGAACTGCGGTGCCGAGATCGAATACAGAATCTCGTTTGAGGAGGAAGAGGAATGACCAGAGGAGAATCAATGCGGGCCGCCAGGAAGAAAGCGGGCTGGCTCCTGAATGATCTGGCGGATGCTGCTGGTGTCGGACACGGAACCCTGAGCCTGTTGGAGCACGACCGCCATGCCGGATCGATCTCCACGATTGAGCTGCTGGCTGATGTCCTCGGTCTCAGCATCGACGAGTATATCGGGCGGGAGGTGCCGTCCAATGGCTGAGCAGCTCTATGTCAAATACGAGGACGGCGAACCCGTGGCCTACGCCTACGGGGAAGAGTGGGTGGCGATGGCCCTGTACATGGACGACATCGGGTACCCCACGCCGCAGGAAGCGAAGCTGGCCTGGATCGCCGGTAAAGAAGGAGGAAAGCATGAAGCAACTGATCGAGGACCTGCGCCGGTACTCCAGGGTGAGCAGCCTTCCGATCTATCTCCGTCTGCTTCTTAATCAGGCGGCGGACGTTATAGAGGAGTTGACTCAGGATGGATGAGCCGAAGGTACGCCGTGTCCTGAGCGGCAGCTGGTCCTCGAACACCTGCGCCTTCTGCGCGTTCCATGGGAAATCTCTGACTCCGAATCAGATGAAGAGCCATCGCTGCCTCGGCAAACAGTGCACCGCTCTGATTCGGCATGAGCACCCGATCTGGCAGGAGCGAGAAAAGAAGAAGGCCGCGAGGAAGGCCAGGAAGAAGAGGCTGGAGGAAACCTATCAGAGATCAACAGGAGGTGAGGCCCATGCAGTACATACCGAGAAAGCATCAGCAGATCGCGGCGGAGTTTCTGGCCTCGCATAATCGCTGCTGCCTGTTCTTGGACATGGGCCTCGGCAAGACCGTCATAACCCTGACCCATTTGTGCAATTTGCTGAATGACTTCAGCATCTTCAAGGCTTTGGTTATTGCGCCGAAGCGAGTCGCTGAGGATACCTGGAGCCGCGAGGCAGCGAAGTGGGATCACCTTCAGCACCTCAGGATCTCCAAGATCCTCGGGGACAAGGAGACCCGGCTGGCCGCGCTCGATGAGGACGCCGATGTCTACATTATAAATAGGGAGAACGTGCCCTGGTTGGTGGAGACCTGTGGTGCAAAGTGGGACTTCGACTGCATTGTGATCGATGAGCTGTCCTCCTTCAAGTCCGCGCAGGCGAAGCGGTGGCGGGCGCTCCGGCGAGTGGCCAAGCTCGCCACCCACGTCATCGGTCTGACCGGCACCCCGGCGCCCAATGGCTACATGGACCTGTGGCCTGAGCTCTTCCTCATCGACGGGGGCGCGGCTTTGGGTAAAACCTTGGGTGCCTACCGGCAGACCTACTTCTACCCCGGGGCGCATAAGGGCCATATCGTCTATGACTGGAAGATGAAGCGGGGGTCCAGGGAGCAGATCGATCAGCGCATCTCCTCCTTCTGCCTGTCCATGAGCAAAGACGACTGGTTGCAATTACCACCCATCATTTACAACGAAGTCCCTGTTCGGATGACTGAGACGGAGCGCCGGTCCTACGATCAGTTCGTACAGGACTCTGTGCTTCCTCTGCTGGGTGGGGAGCTCTCGACAATTCAGGATTCTGATTCCGCGATTGTCGGAAGCACCGCGGCGACAGCTCTGGGCAAGATGTTGCAGCTGGCCAACGGCGCCTGCTACGACGACACCGGCGGGGTGTTCTCCCTCCATGCTCATAAGATCGAGGCGCTGGAGGATCTGGTGGAAGCAGCGAATGGTCAGCCGATCCTGGTGTTCTACTCTTATAAGCACGACCTCTATCGGTTGCAGGTGGCGTTCCCGTCAGGGAAAGAACTCAAGACCTCTGACGACATCACGGCGTGGAACAATGGGGAGATCCCGATCCTGTTCTGCCACCCGGCGGCAACTGGCCACGGTCTGAACCTGCAGGAGGGTGGCCACATCATCGTGTGGTTCGGTCTACCCTGGAGTCTGGAGCTGTATCAGCAAGCCAACGCCCGGCTGCATCGCCAGGGGCAGGAGAAAAGTGTGATCGTACACCACATAATCTGTGAGAAAACCGTGGACGAGAAGGTCCTGGCCACCCTGCAGAAGAAGGACGCGACGCAGCGGGAACTGCTGGACGCGCTGAAAGGATACCTGAATGCGAATTGATAGAGTCTATACGGATGATCCTGTGCGTCAGTTCCTGATGTCCGTGGCCGAGTCGAGGATCGAAGCGAAGCGGCTCCGACTCAGGACACAGAGACTGGAAGCGCAGGCAACGAAGCTGACGGCCTCACTCACCGGTATGCCGCGAGGTGGTGGCGACAGCGGAAACCTGCTCGCGTCCCTCGTCGATATGCGGGAGGACAGTATCCGCGCGACGGTTCGAGCCGAGGCGCAGGAGCAGAAGGTGACGGATTTTATAAACCGTCTGGAGAATCCGGTGAGTCGGATGATCCTGAAGCTGCGGTACTGCGACTGCCTGGATTGGCTGCCGAGGCCGAGGCGCCGCTCTGTTCTGACAGAGCTGCAGAAGGTCGGCCAGTACTACTCGGAGCGCAGTCTCTACCGCCTTCACGGCGAGGCCTTGAATGAGGCCAGGAAATTATATAACGAGGAGAATAATAATGACAAGAATAGAGATTCTTGACAGAGCGAAAACCTGTGTGGCCGGAGATCGAGAGCAGGACTACGGCTCCCCTGAGTCTAACTTCGCCAGGATCGCTGAGTTCTGGGCCACCTATCTAAACTACGACATTACCGCCAAGGATGTGGCGGCGATGCTGGCGTTATTGAAGATCGCACGGATCGCGTCCGGCCATGCGAAGGACGACAACTGGGTGGACCTCGCCGGATACGCTGCCTGCGGTGGGGAGATAGAGACTGAGGACTGGGTGAAGGAGACGTGAAAGACTGCAGGCACTCCGATTGTCTGTATCGGTCGGTCAATTGCGACTGCTGTGTCTACATCCTCATCATGGGGACACGACGTCCTGGTCCGGCAAAGAACTGCCCAGTTTACGAGCCAAGTGAGAGACGGCGCGGGTATCTCAAAAACAGGAAAAGCCTGACGAAGCAGGAGCAGGAGGACGAGCTGTTTGACTGCTACTTCGTCGGTATGCCGGACAAACAAATCGCAGAAGAGGTCGGAGTCTCGGTTCGGCGCGTGGTGAGTTGGCGCCGGGATAATCAGCTGCCAGCAAATGTAAGGAGATTGGAAGATGAATTTGACGATAACGGTCTTCCCGAACAGGAAGACACCGAAGGGCAAAGAACAGAACCTGACATGGGAGGAACTGGTTGATCGTCTGAGTGGGCCCATCGTTACCTCTGAGTCTCTCGACGAGTACAAGGCCATGACCAACGAAGAGCGGACCGAGATCAAAGACGTCGGCGGATATGTCGGCGGTGCCTTCGTCGATGCCAAGCGTTCCAAGGATGGGCTGAAGTTCCGCTCCCTCCTGGTGATCGACGCGGACCACGCCACCGGTCACGACGTGGAGGACTTCGAGCTTTTCTATGATGCGGTCTTCTTCTGCCACACCACTCACTCCTCCACGCCGGAGAACCCTCGCCTTCGGTGGATCTTCCCCCTCTCCCGTCCTGTCACACCGGAGGAGTACAGGGAGCTGGCCACCATCGTCTCCACCTGGATTGGTGCTGATTCGATTGACGAGACCACCGACCAGCCGGAGCGTCTGATGTTCTGGCCCTCGACCCCCAGTGATGCAGAGTATTACTGTGAGACCGGCGGCACTGAGGTGCTGAACCCTGACGACTATCTGGATGCCGAGGACTACGAGCCGACCATATCCGCGCCGCCAAAGTCGGAGCCCAGCCCAGTCACTTTGGATGGCACTTTGGTTGTTGGCGAAGGCCAGCGCAACAGAACGGTCTTTGGTTTTGCCGCCTCCCTCCGCAGTCAGGGCCTGGACCGCGACGGCATCAGGGCCATCGTAGAGGAGTACAATGACCGCTATTGTACCACCCCGCTTCCGCCGGCTGAGCTGGACACGATTGTCCGTTCCGTCTGCTCCAGATACCAACCCGGCGAGGCGATCCACCCCTCTCTCCGTGACGCCTGGGACGACTTCAACGACCTGGGCGAGTGGAAGGACGAAGAGAAGCAGCCGGTCAGCATGACGATGGAGTCAGCCGCCTCTCTGAACAGCCGGTATGTCGCGCCGCCGAAGTACATAGTCCCCGGCCTTCTGGCCAACGGGCTGAACATCATTGCCTCCCCTCCGAAGTTCGGCAAGTCGTGGATGATGATGGACCTGGCTATCTCCGTGGCGACGGGGACAGAGTTTCTCGGCATGCCGGTGGAACAGACCGGCGTGATCTACCTCGCACTGGAAGACGGCGACCACCGACTGAAGGACCGTATGCTGAAGGTCGCGGGCGGGCGGGAGATCCCGGACTGCCTCTTCTTCGTCGAGTCCGCCCCCACTCTTGGCGACGATCTGCTGCGGCAGCTGGACGCGATCATTGAGTCGGCGCCGTGCAGGATTGGGCTGCTGATCATCGATACGCTGCAGAAGGTCCGTGGTGTGGCTGGGAAGACTGAGGGTGTGTACGGTTACGACTATCGAGAGCTGGGCAAGTTCAAGCAGTTTGTGGACGAGAAGGGGCTCTGCGGAACCTTTGTCCACCACCTGAATAAAGGCGGTGACGACAGTGACTTTGTCTCTCGACTCAATGGTTCGACCGGCGTCTCCGGCGCGGCTGATACAATTATTACCCTGACCAGAGCCAAGCGCGGAGACGATACTACGAAGATGTCCATCACCGGGCGCGATGTCACAGAACGCACACTGGTGATTCAAATGGACTGGTCGAATTACCGGTGGATCTGTCTTGGCGATGAGAGAGACGTGGAGCGCGACGCCGATGAGTACGCCTTTCAGAACGATCCGGTTGTGAAGACGATCCTCTATCATCTGGATGAGGCTGAGGAGCTCCTGGACCCCACACAGGATGTGGACCAGGTGGAGTGGGTCTGTACCTCTTCTCAGCTTCTGGACGCTGTAGAGGCGCTCTACGGGCCGCAGGAGGGCGGTACATCCAACGCCGTGGGTATGAAAGTGAAGAAGTACCAGGACAAGCTCGCGTCGTCCTATGGGATCAGCTACGAGTACAGGAGGAGAACCAATAAACGGGAGCATGTGTTCACCAGAGAACTGATATAAAAAAAAATCAGCAGCCCTCTTTCGTGGCAATTAACTATTGACACCGGCCACGATTTGTGTTACCATCTAATCGTGGCCACGAAAGAGGGCTGCTGACTTGACAAGATCTTGTTGCTGTGGTATTTCTGAGATAGACCTTCTTGGATGCTGCGGTGGCAGAAAAGGAGGAACAATGAAAAAGTATCCCTATACCGTTACCCTCACTCTGCCGGATGGGCGCCGGAAATACTATCGCGGTGAGACGAAGAAGGAGGCAGAAGCCAAAAGAGATAAGGACAAGGCCCTTCTGGGCGGCGGCATTAACATTGCGGACAACACCACGTTTCAGCAGCTGGCTGAGACCTGGTATGTTCTGACCAAAGAGGACCAGCTACACAAGAAGTCAAAAGAAACCGTGAAGGGGATTCTGACCGGGCACATTTACCCTATGCTGGGAAATAAGAAGGTGCGCGACATCAAGCCGGCAGACATTTTTGCGTTGATGAAGTCTGTGTCCGGCTATTCTTTTTCCCTACAGAAAAAGGTCCTGCAATACACAAAATCGGTGTTTACTTTCGCGATGGACAATGACCTGGTCCTCAAGAGCCCGGTGATCTCTACGATTAAAGCGGGCGGGGAAAAGCCAGAGGAAGAGCAGGCATTGACCGACGCGCAATGCACAGCGCTCCTGGATGCGGTCCGCGGAACCAGAGCTTTCCTCTTCGTCGAGCTGCTGCTGTATACCGGGCTGCGGAGAGGTGAGGCGCTCGGCCTGATGTGGAGCGACATCGATTTTCAAAAGGCAGAGCTGCACGTCTGTAGGAGCATTGTGTTCACTAAAGAAAAACAGGCGGGTGAGATCAATCCCGACCTGAAGACCTCCAACGCCCGGCGTGACGTGCCGATTGTTCCGCAGCTACTGGAGGACCTAAGGGCCGCGAAGGCAGAGAGCAAATCTCTCTATGTCTTCCCCAAGGCGAACGGCAGCTTCATGTCTTTGTCATCGTTTGAGTCTCTCTGGGGTATTGTGCAGCGGAGGACCGCGCAGAATAAATCCGGGCGGGTGCCTCATTCTCTCGATTTTACTGTTCATCCCCATCAGCTTCGCCACACCTGCATCACCCGTTGGCTTGAGAACGGCATGGACTTAAAGGAGGCTCAGTACCTCGCGGGTCACTCCTCAGCGGACATCACGATGAATGTTTACGCCCATTATCGGAAGGCACAGCTTCTGTCCGAGACCGCCGCAAAGATGGCTGCGTGTCAGCTTTGACCACCATGTTGCACCCGCGTTGCACACCGTGGCAACGGCCCGCCGTGAAAGCCGCGCGACATAAGGGCTTCCGCTTTTCTTAATAATCAGCAGCAAGAGCAGATCCTATCGATCCGCTTTTGACGTAGTTTGGTTCACATTATTAAGAGAATCAAGCCAAATCGATAACTATTTTGTGGGAAAACTTTTACACCATGTTGCACCCCGGAAACATATTTCCGATACCCGGAAATGCTTTTCCGATTATTGTGTTGCACCCACGTTGCACGAAAAATAAACAACAGCCACCGCAGCAAAAAAGAATTGCCCCCTGATGAGCTCATCACTCATCAGGGGGCTTTGGTTTTATCCTCGATTCAGGAGGGAATAGAGATCGACAGGCTGCTCGGGAACATCGGAGTCATCTTCGAGGACGGAGGTGTACCCTTCTGCTCTCAGCTCATCGCCGAGCTGCATCCTCGCCGCCTTGTTGAGATCCGTCTGCATGTCGGAGATCATGCTTGCCCGGGTAGCTACATCTGCGCCGAGGAACTTCGGGCTGTAGATCAGCTCGTTGTATGCCGGCCAGAACATACCATTGTAGATCTCGCGTTCTCTGGCGATCTGTTCGTCGGTCAAGATGAACTTGTACTTCTTTTTCTTGTAGTCAGTCATCTTCCGCTCGGTGTTGTTTCGCTCCGACATGATCAGTTTGCCCTGCTCCTCCGGGGTCAGCCACGCCATGGACTCGATCAGCTGGTAGCTGGACAGGCCAGTGTTCTGCGCCTTGATCGTGTGGAACACCGCGGCGGTCTCCAGGTTATCCTGGTCAACCGCGCGTTCGACCCATGCGGTCCCCTTGTAATTCGGGGCCACTTCCTTCTTGCCTATGATCGTCGCGGCTTCCAGAAGCTGCTTCACCGTGTCGGCCTTCTGAGCGTCGTTCATCGAACCGTAGACCGGATCGTCGATGAGTTCACCGATGAGCTTGAACGCGGTCTGCCCGGTCGTGGTCTTGTACTTCTCGTACTGCTTGGCGGTCAGGTCAAGCCGCTCGCCTTCAACCTGGAAGTACTTGGCCACGGTGGACGGCAGCACGGAGTTGTCTCCGGTCGCGTCATACAGCCGCATGAGCTCGGTGTCAACGGGGGTTTCCTTGATCTTATTGCCGTAGCCAGGAGAGGCGAAGTTCTCGAACGCCCGCCACAGTGCGGACGAGCTCGTGTCCTTCCGGCCCCAGACATCGACGTAGGCCATCTTCTCTTTGGCGAGACGCGGGATCTTACTCTGGATTCCCTGCAGAGTACGCTGCAGCAGGGCCGGACCTTCGATGTTCTTGTCCACGTAGGTGGAGCGACGAACCGGGTCAAAGGTTCTGGCGACCTGGCCACCGAACGTCGGGGCTCCCTGCGACACGTAGCTCGCCATGACGTTGGAGAGGACCGCCCAGAGCGGGCTGTTCTGATCAGACTTAACCGCGGCCAGCGTACTGTTGATACCGTCCAGCATGGACAGGGACATCATCGGCTCCATGAGCAGCGTCATGGCGTTGCAGAAGTCCCAGAAGGAACCTTCGCCGTCGCCGGCCATCTGTTTGTGCGCTTCGACACCAACGAAGAAAGGCAGTGCAACAGGCGCCGCCCAGTCGATGGTGTAGCTGTTGTCGCCGATCTCGAGCGAGTAGCTCTGGTGGCCCTGCGCTTCCTCGAGATCCTGCTTCTTCTCGTCGTCGTCATCGGCACCGCGTGCCAGGCCCATAGAAGCGAGGATGTAGCCGAGGAGCGCCACGCCGGTACCGGTGAGACCAGAGGCCATCTCATCAATCGCCTGCGCTGCGGAGATGTCACCGCGCCTGACCTTGAACAAGGCATCATAGACGCCGTGCGCCAGGCCGACGGGGCTGTACTCGACACCGCGTTTGAGAATGTTGATCGGGGTCTTTGTGAACGGCAGCAAACCATCGAGGAACATACCCAGTACGGGGACCTTACGAAGTCCGTTCAGTGCGGTGGCCAGTCTGCTGAAGTCACGGTAGGTCGCCTTCTGCGCTTCGAGCGCCGCATACTGTCTGGCTTCGTTCAGCGTTGCGCCGCCGTCGGGGCCGGTCAACTGCTCGGCCGTAAGACCGCGAGCGGCAACGAACTGGGTGAAGGCGTCGATGTAGGCGGCCTGCAGGAAGACGATGTCTTCCTTATTCAGCAGGAAGTCATTCAGCTTTCTCAGCGTTTCAGCAGCCTGGCCAATGATCGGGGTCTTGAAGATCGTCCGCGCTTCCATGATCTCGTTCAGTGGATTCATCTTGCCGCCGGTGGTGATGTAGGGCTCCATGTTTTTGAAGTCCTGCTTGGCGTACTCCCTGACGTCGGCGTACTTCGCGCTGTGCAGTTTGGCTCCGACGCTCTTCGTTCTCTCGCTCGGATCGATGAACTGTTCACCTGCGGCGGCGAGCATATCCTTGACAAAGCGGACCGGAACAAAGATCGCGTTGCCGGTCAAGTTGCGGACGTGGGTTCTCGGGTTGCCCAGCATGGCGAGGTATCTCCACGCGTCCCACTTATCCTTCAGCGTGACCGGGAGCTGATCAGCGATACTCTTGATCAGGACCTTCATGTTGTCTTCCATCTCCTTCTGCGTGTTGGAGAGGACGACAGCTTCCGCCAGCTTCTGGTCAATGGTAATGGGCTGGAACGATCCTTTCGCGATTCGACCGGCGTTCTCTTTGTTGATACGGTCGACAGCTTTCTGGACGTAGTACAGCTGACCAATCGGGCCCATGTCTTTCAGCATCCGGACCGCCTGCACAACCTGACCGGCCTGAGTAGCCATAGCGGCGAGATCGGCCAGCACCTTCATGGCGACCGCTGCATCGTTGTTTCGGGAGGCCTCGATCAGCAGGCGCTCACCAAAGGCGATGTCGTACTTGGTAGGCTGATTGTTCGTGCTCGCACGGTTCTCGTTCCACTCTTTGATGGCCTTCTTATAACCGAGGTCGCTGTACGCCTTGTCGCTCTCTTTGTTGGCCATCTTATCGGTGATGCGCGTATAGGTCAGGAGCTCATTCAGTACAGCCTGGTCAATCTGGTCGGCGAAGTACTCGGGGATACCAGCGGCCTCAGCAGCAGTCCGAGCGGTGCGCCGGACGAACTGGGTATCGGAGGTGCGCTCGGGGTAGCTCTTATCCCGGGCGGCCTTCTCACCCTTTTGCAGCAGCCCGTACTTTTTGATCAGACTATCCAGCTGGTTCTGCGCGATTTCCTTCTGCTTGCTGTTGACCGGGAAGAGCGTGTCGTGAGGCAGCGCCGGCGGGACTTCCTTCTGGTGCTCGATACTCTGGTTCCGCTTCTCGATCAGACCGTTGATGTAGTCTTCCAGGGCGTCGGGGTTGTCGGCCTTGTTCATCATGTCGAGCATCTGCTGCTCGGCGGATCCTTCAGGGAAGGGGTTCTTCTTATCCGGCGCGACGGAGAAGCGATCATAGCCGTTTTGAGTCCTCTGCATGAAGTCCTCATACGTTTCTTCCACCCTGTAAAGATCATAGGAGGACATCAGCTTATCGAAAGCCGCGCTGACAGAGTCATAGGCATTTGTTGTATCGATACCAAACAGCTTCTTTACGGCGTCGAGGATTCTCTGCCACAGCGTTTTCTTCTTCAGCGCCTCTCGGAATTCCGGATTAGAAAGCTCCGCAAGCATCTCATAGACGTTTTTGGTTCCGTACATTGGCTTACCATTAGCGTCCAAGAATAAGGGATCGTATTTGATCTGATCGTAGATATCATCGAGAGTGTAAACCGCCTGAATAATATTTTGCGGCAGGGTGTTATAGGCTTCGCGGAGGCTGTAACTGGCGTAGTTACCGACATTGTCGTGGGCGTGCACAAGATCAATAGCGTAGGACGAGTATTTATGAATCAGCTCATGCAGAATCGTCTTAGCTTTTCTCGCGTCGGATACTCTTGGGTCATTGAAATAATTGGTATCGTATCGGATTTTTGTGCCCCACTGCTTGCCGTTGGCGTCGCTAATTGACCGGAATTTGAACGGCGCCGGAATAAACCCACGCTGCTCCAGCTCTTCGGCCCAATCAAAAATCTTCTGCGCAAGGGCCGCATTCTCCGGATCGTCATTCAGCTGCTCAAACATGGAGCGGATGTCGGATAGGGTATAGGTCTTTCGTGCGCTTACGTTTAGATTATGGCCGATGCCCCTTTCGTTGGCGATCTGGTCCGAGCGGGCCTTGACAATTTTTTTGAAGGCGTTGATCTCTTTCTGGGATCTTTTTCTAACGTCCGGGAGGTAATGCAGGACTAAGTACTGACTTAACAGGTTGAGATTCTTTTCGTCAACGTTGCGGAGCATAAACTTAAGAAGTTTTTTACCGTTCTCTCCGCTGTTCATCAGATCGATGACGTTGGTGAACCCTTCTTTGTACCAGCTTAAGCCAGTGATGTCATGGATGAACCACTTTCTGTCCGGTCTCGCTTGGATCTCTTCGATCTTATCAAGCGCTTCGGTGATCGCTGCATCGGCGTCCGTCATGTCACCTCCGCTCAGGCCCCAGCGTTTCTCCATCTCAGGAGTGTACTCGATGGAACGATCCTTGACGGCCTTACGCCAGTCTGCCTCAGAGGTGTAGGGCGCTTCGAAGACTTCCTGATTCTCTGCGATGGAGAATCTCGGCTGGCCGTCGTGCGGCAGACCATATTCATCCAGCTGCTTATTCCACGCCGCAAGGCTGCCGCCCTTAGACGGTTCCTTGAGGGCGTTCAGCCACTGCTTGCTCCAGTTCCAGCTTTCGGCGAAACCGGGATGCCGGTCCCCGACCCACTGCCACTTGTGGTGCCAGATTTGACCGAAGGACTTGATCTTAGAGATATCACCATTAGCCTCGACGTTGACCTGTTTGCCGACGACCGGCTCCCTTGCCGTGTCGAAGTCAGGGGCCTCTTGGAACTGAATCTGGCCGGTCTTGGGCTGGTAATTGAGACAGTTGTACTCGAAGCCCGGGTACGTATCCTGCAGTTTTTTCTGCGCCTTTTCGAGCGCCTCGCCGAATTCCGGGTTCGCCTGAACCGCGCTGTCAACGTAGTCCTTGTGGATGTACAGTCGGTCACCGATAACCTTGCCAATCGGATAGGTGACTCCGTTCAACGTACCGCCGCGCTTGATCGGGGATCCGTTCCGTGTCTTCAGCTGGCCGCCAACAGTATTCTGCCGATTATTATAATCGACGTTCTTTTCCTGCTGCTCGTCGGACAGGGAGAAGCGTTCGCTGGGCGGCTGTTTCCTGCCCTGTTCTTCGACGGTCTCACCGTTCATGTTAACCCAGAGGGTCTGCATGCCGATGCTCTTTTTGTCGATGGGCTTCACGTTGGAGAAACTAAACCCTTCAGTACCCGTCTGGTTGAGGACGTCCCGAACAAAACCTCTCAGCTCCTCAGGGTAAAAAGCCTTCTGGATGTTGCCAGCCATGTTGGCGCCGGCGCGGACGAACACCTCTTCACCGATTCTGCCGGCCCGGTTGTCCCGACGGAGGATCGTGCTCGGACGTTTTTCGTTGGGCAGGTTCGGGTCAAGATCGGTATAGAACGGATAATTATCGCTCTGGATGTTGTCGGGTTTGAAGGTGTTGATGAAGATGTGGCCGTCCGGTTTAACAAACTTACCAAGGGCGGCAATGATCTCAGCGCGGGCATCCTGAGCCATGACGTTGATAACAGCATTACTGATAACAACGTCAAAAGGCTCTTCAGTTCCATTCTGAAGGGCCTTCATTAGATCGCCATATTGACGGTAGTACGGGACATAAGACCCATCGGGAGGCGGGAAGGGCTCAAGGTCAACGACGTTCTCGCTCTTGAACCCCATCTTAAGGAGGTCCTTCACGCCGTAGCCCATGCCGCTGGACGCGTCCAGGATGCGAAGGTTGTGAGCTCTTTCTTTTCCAAATGCCTCTTCGAGGATTCGCCCGACTTTCCCATACGTAGCTCGGGTGTTTTCACGCTGGGTCGGGTTACCCTTCTCGACCTTCTCTTCCGTCCGCTCAGGAGGTAGCTTGCGATCAGCACCCTCCGGGAGATCAGCCGGCTGCTGCTGGCGTTCGCCTTTTGTCTTGGACATGTCGTCGTGGGGATTGTCGAAGATGTGGAAGCCCAAACCATTCTCACGGTCCTTCAGGTAGTCCGTGTTCATCAGGTTGCCGGCCTCATCAAACTCCACTTCCCACGAGCTGTCGCCGGGGTGAATGTAGAAGATGTCGTTATTATTGGCGCTTCGGATGGGGTCTTCTCTATTCTCGGAGTCGAAGACAGGATCGCTTATGGCGACGGAGTACCAAACAGACGGTTTGCTCTGTTCTTCAACGACTTCCGATTCCGGCTCCGCAGTCTGGTCCGCTTCACGAAGTGCGGACTGGGCCTTCATGACCTTCTCGCGGAAGCCCTTCTTCACGCGGGTCCGGTCGAGAGCATTTCTCTCCACCACATCCGCGCTGCCGCGCATGGCCTCGATCCGCTTGATCGAATCGGACACAATGTTGTCGCGCTTCGCAAGATCCTCCGGATTGCGGGTGGCGTCATACTGCTTGGACATCTCACCGTTCTTGAACTGCGCCTTACCGGTCTCCGGGTTCAGATCACCGATGTCGATATTGGTCATGTTGATCTGCTGCTGCGGACGATACTTGCCATAGCCGATCCAGTTGCCCTTCTCGTCGTAGACGTTCTCGTACATGGAGCGGTCGATCAGCAGCTTCCAGTAGCCCTTGTCCTGCGTGAAGTCGCCGAAGCCGGTCTTCTGGTACTTGGAGTTGATACCGCTGAAACGGGGAATCACACCAATAGACGCGCAGTACTCCTGGAAGACACGACCGTTCTCATCAGCGTGAGCGTAGTCGCCGTCTTTGATCCAGTACTCGTAGGGGAAGATTTGCTCCGCCTGTTCCTTGGCCAGGTTGTTGTAGAAGGCCGGGTCCGTCGTATCAACATAGAACATGTTGTACAGCTTCTGCAGGTGCTTGTTCTTCGCCAGCCGTGCCTTCTGCTCGGCGGACAGACCTTCCTGCGCCTTGCCCAGCTCGGCCAGACGGTCAGCCAGCGCGGTCTTCTCTTCCTGAGACGTGGCGTTCTCCCAGGCCTTGAGCGTTTCTTTCTGCTCTTCGGTCAGGAATTTGCCCATAATAATATCCATGCGGAGATCCCACATGGCTTGAAGTTCAGGATGTTTTTCTGCGCGGTCCTTGATCGCCCGGTCGCTCTGAACACTGGTGTAGTCCTGCGCCTTTGTTACGTCAAGGTGTTCGCCGATCAAGTCCATCAGCCCCTGGATCTGATGCACCGACTGGCCGGACCCGTGGAACGGAATGACGAAAGTAACCTCATCGCCTTCCAGGGCGAGCCGGATATTCGTGTCGTTAATGCCAACCAGGATCAGCTGGACGTTATCGTACTCCTGGCTCTTCTTGATCGCCGCATCGGCGTTGATGCCGGTGATGTCGGAGAAGATCAGACGCTGCTTCTTCTCACCAGTCTTGGGGTCGATGTACTCTTCGTAGCCATCGCCCAGAGGCATGACGCTCAGGTTACAGTCAGCGCCGGTGCTGGCCAGGAAGTCCACGGCCTCGATGACCTTGGTGTAGAGCTGCACGTTTGCGCCGAGCGCCTGCATCTCGAGGAAGGTCATCAGGTAGTCGGAGCCAAACTCGTAGCGGAAGTCGGAGGTGGACTGGTAACGCATGCCGCCGATCAGGTTCTGCTGACGCTGCTTCTTACGAGCGGTCTTCAGAGTCTTCTGCTGGGTTTTAGTGTCGCCGGTCAGGAACTCATTATGAGGACGATTCTGCCAGGCTTCTTCAGCGACTTCCCTCGTGGCGTTGTTCTTCTGCATGTAGTCCTGAACGAAGGAGTCATGCTGGTTCTCGTCCAGTTCCACACGGATGTTCTTCACGTCCGTCGCAACACCCTGGATGGTCTCGCCGACACGCGCATCGGAATAAGGGGCGATGGCCTTGCCGGCCGCGCAGCCCTTACCGGTACGGAAAGCCCAGCTCAGCGGGTAGTCCTTCGCAAACTCGGCGCCTTTGTTCAGGTCGAACAGGATGTCCTGTGGCACAGGTTTGAAGTTCGGGTTGCGTTTCCAGTTGCCGACAGACTCGCCGTCCTCGTTGACCTGAGAAGAGTCAGAGATCATCATGGTCTTGGCCAGCCACTGGTACTCCTCATAGGGCTCGATGTCGGCCTCAGCGGCTTGCATCTTAGCCTCGGCCTCGGCCAGCGCTTTCTCACTCTTGACGTTATAGCGCAGCTGCCGGATCATCTCGCCGTATCTCTTCGCCATTGCGGGAGTCGCTTTTTCCTTGGCCTTCTCCAGCTCGGCAATCGTGGCCAGCGCCTGCTGATGAGCGTTCAGCGTCTCGATAGCGGCAGCGGCCTTGCTATTCGGGCCACTCTTCATATCGGAGATGACTTTGCCTATAAGCATGTGATCTCTGGTATGCGGCGCGTCCTTGTCGAAGTAGGTGCTCTTCGGATTCTTCTTGGCATACTCCCATGCCTTATCCTCGATCCGGGTCATGAACGCCACGATGTCTTCCTCGCTCATGTCACCGTACTTTACCTGGAAACGGTTCATCTGATCGAGGAGACCGCCGATGCCCATCCACCGAGAGAAGACGTAGCAGACGGGGCACGGCGTGGCCAGGCCCTTCTTGCCGACTTCTTCGTAAACGATCTCAACTTCGCGCCGAGTCAGGCCACGACCCAGCTTCTTCATGGTTTCGCTCATCGCGTCCACGATGGCCATGGTCTTCTTGCAGATGGTGCTGAAGTCGATGGTCTTATTGTACTGCTTGTCGCTGTTGGCCTTGACCGCGGAGAACATCTGAGAACCGACAAGCTCCCACACCAATGCGGCGTCGTCATAATCGACGATCAGGTTCATCGCACTGGCCAGCATGTCGCGCTGCTGGGCGGCTTCGTCTGCGTCGATGTTGCCGTTATCCACGGCGAGCTGCACGATATTGCCGAGCGGCGTATCGATCATCATCTCACCGGTGACATGCTCCACGCGCTTGCCGGTCTTCTTATCGATCAGTTCGTAGGGCTGACCCTGAGAATTCAGACGCAGCTCGAAGTTGGCGCCCTGGGCCATGCTGGTCAGAGACAGCAGCTCCATGTTATCATGCATGGCTTTTTCGCCGGGGAACGGACGAGTCTCAGGAGGCTTGCTTCGATCAACGTCTCCTCGGAACGGATCGTTCAGGCTGAACTGCTCATCGAAGCTGAAGCCGCCTTCCTCACCGAAGAACTTCTCGCGGAGACCGGACTGCTGCACATACATCTCAGCCTGGGACTGGTAGCTGCCGGCGTCCGCGCCATAGTTGTTCATGCCAGCGTACATATCCGCCAGCATCTCTTCCATGACGTGAGCGGCAAAGACATCGCCGGTCAAGCCAGTGTACGCTTTTGCATAGACATCAGCATAGGCTTTGTACATCGCGTCAAACGCCGCGGTGTTATCGCCAAAGATATCCTGAAGCGCCTGTTTGACGAAGGCCGCTCTTTCAGAGTCCTGCATCGCGCTCAGCCACAGATGGATGCGCTCATGCAGAGCGACGCGGAGAGGACTGGCGTAGGGGTTATCCCAGCGGATGACCAGATTGCCATCGTCATCCACCAGCGCGTTGACCTCGTAGGTGACCGGGTTGCCGTCTTTATCCACACCCTGCCGGAGAATAGGTCCTTTGATGAGCTTGGTGGTCTTGAAGCCGGCATCCAGACAGCTACGCATAAACGCCCGCTGCTTGGAGTTGAACGCTTTGATTACTTGGTCTTCTGTGTACCCCCGCCGAAGATCTGCGCTCTGGCGATCCTCAGCGACTCGTCCACTTTGTTCTGTTCCTCCGGTGTCAGCGGTTCGTCCAGATTCAGCTGTCCGCTGAGTAGCTGCTGGAATTGGGTTTCGTCCAGCCAGATCGGGGTTCCGTCCTTCTTGTTTACCAGGTGTCGTGCCATTGTTTTCCTCCTCGCCGTTCAACGCGGCGCTCACTGTGCGGCTATTCTCCCAAGCCTTTTCGGCCTGCTCAAGAGTCGCACCGGGTTTCTGCATAAAACTATCGATGAACTGATCGTGGGTCATCTCCACGCCGGCCATCGAGACTGTACCGGAAGTGTTCGGCGGGATAGGCATACGCGCCCGGGCCGCTGCTTCAGCGCCCTCAGCCACAGCCGCCTGCTGCTCCTTGACCTTCGCCGCCTCAGTCGCCACGCCGTTCAGCGCGTCCATAACCGCGCCGATGGTAGCGTCTTCGGCCAGCTCCACGTTGGCAACACTGGACAGAACGGACCGGACTGCGGCGTTGCTAACGGATACCAGCTCGGCCTCGTCCTCAGTGATCGTTTCGCCGGCCATGACCTTCGCGATGACGTCGCCGATGCCCTGCGCTTCTTCCAGCTCAACGCCGAGACTGATCAGCTGCTGGGTTGCCGGATTGACGACGGTCTGATCCGGGTTGCTGGCGACCAGGGTGTCATAGGTTTTATCGCCTGTGACGTTTCTGGTGGTGGACTGTGCGGCTCTGGTGAGCGCGTTGTCCTGCTCCATGTCCAACGGATTGATGAGCTCCTGGAGGACCTGAGCGGCCTTGGGATCGCTCTTGATCTTGTTGAACGCTTCCTGACTCGGCGCCTGGCCCATAGCCCAGCGAGCGATGTCGGCGGCGAGGCTGGTATCAGCGCCAAGCTCCGCCAGTCGAGACGTTGCGCCGGCGATGAAGTTCTCTTCGGTCAGCGTATCCTTATTATAGTTCACCGTGTCGGGGTTCGTCAACCACTGAACGTCACCGCCTGACTTGGCGAAGTTGGCGAACATCTCACCAACGTTGACATCGTTCTTCTTCAGCTTGCCGTCCTTCATACCCTGCGCGAGCTCTTTGGCTTCGTCGTAGAGTTTCTTGGAGAGCTTGCCCGCCTTCTCGTCGATCTTGGTGTTGAGAATGGTGTCGATCAGCTTATCCGTAGACTCAAGGGTATTCAGGTGCTGGCCGAGCTCACGGTAGTTGAAGTCCGCATGGATCTCGCCGACAGTGGACATACCGCCAAGGAAGAACGCAGAGATCGCGCCGTAGATGTAGGACTCCAACATCTGCTGTGCGTCAAAGTCATCTTCAAAACCCTGTTTGACACGCTGGGCAATATTACCTTCACCGAACCACAGCCCGGTGCTGATAGCGTTCGCCACGTCAGTGAGAGCTTCTTCAGTACCTTCGCCGTGGAGACGAAGCAGAGTATTGACCGCGCCTCTTGCCCAGGGATTCGCGAGGTTCTTGACAAACCGCTTCGACACCTCGTCAAACGCCAGGCCGGGGATGTGGTTGATACCACCAAGGAGTTTCTCCATGGCGACTTCCAGCAGGGCGGCTGTTGCAGCGTGACCAGCGGTCTTACCGTCTTCGGCTCGACCGTTGAGGATGTCCTCAGAATAGGTCTTGCCATACACGTCGAGAGCCATCGTGCCAAGGCTCAACGCCGTGCCAATGACGGGGATAAAGCTCAGAAGAGTACGGTCGAGCTGGGACCCGGTAGTGACGACGGACTTATACAGACCGAGCATCAACTTGTTCTTGTCCAGATACTCTTGGTACAGCTGGCTCTTAACTGCATTCTGGGAAGTCGAGCCATAGGTGCTGCCGTTTACCGTCTGACGGATCTCAGAGTCACGAGCCTTGATCGTCTCCCAAAGGTCTCTCGCAACGTCCTCATCCTTATCGCTCGCCAGATAGACGTAGCCGAGCAGCTGCTTCTGGTAATCGGTGGCGTCCTCATCTGCGTCCTGTAACCAGTCGGAGCCAGGGAGCGTGGTGCTCATCTGGTCGAACGCCGCTTTGCCATACTGATCGAGATCAGCCTGATTGATACCGGTGAACTCACTTCTCAGGATGTTGTCAACGGAATCCTGCACGGTGAAGTCCCCGGCAAGAACATCATCGTCCAGTGCTTTCGCCTTGCCGGTAAGGACGTCGATACCTTTCTGAACGCCGTCACCAACAATAGCAGAGTTTGCTACCGCGCCAGCCGCCGCGCCACTTGCAGCGCTGAAGACCCTCTGGACTTTGCCGTTAGACGAAATGCCGCTGGAGAAATCCCGCAGCGCACCTATCCGGGAAACCGTCGGATTGAGAAAACGATCATAGAAGTCTCTGGCCCCGGCGATATCCTCATCGGCGGCCACGGCGTAAAGCAGATTCATCTGCTTATCGCTCGCGCCCTTCATGTCGTGGTTGAATCTCTTGGCGACATCCGGGTGCTTTTCGATGAGCTCCTTGCCCTTTTCTACTTTTGCTTGGAACCCCGGATCGTTCGTATACCCAGCGAACACAGTATCGATGGTGTTATCCAGTTGACGAGACAGCTTCTGACTATCCTTATAACTGTAGTTCGCCTGGATCTGAGAGCCGAGTTTGGTGTAGTCTTCCTTGAACTGCTGAAGCGCACGGTACTCGTCGGAGTTCTTGCCGTACTGCTTCTTCGCCGCCTTGATCTCCGCATCGAGATTGTCCATGCCAGAGTCGTACTGGGACTTGAAGTCTTTTCCGTTTTTCGCGTTGCTGCCGGCTTTCAGCTTCTCAAGATCCGTGTACATCTTGGAGTACTTCGGATCGTCGAGGACCTTATAATAGGCAGAGAAGAACGAGTCATTTTTCTCCGGGGTCGTAGCACTGACATTACCGATAGCAAGATCGCGCTTATATGCCCGCTGTGCAAGAGAGCCGGTCGGCGTATAGAACCCCGCCGCCTGCGTGGTCTGCACCTGCGCCGGCTTGAACACCTGCGCCGCCGGCGTGGTCTTAGGCGTAGATACTTGAGTAGTTTTTGTTGAGGCAGGCGTGGCGTTACCAGCAGAGAAGTCCACCGTGCCGGTCTTCTTATTACCCTGCGTTGTCTCAACCGAAATCGTATCCTTCTTCGGTTTGAAGATGTCCGCAATTCTATCAATTAAACTTGCCATGTTTCCTCCTGCTAAACTCACGAGGTTTTATCGAGTGGCGCCGCCGCTCCTCTTTTTAGGATTCATCTGTTTAGGACCGGCCGCTCCTCCAGTAGACGCAACAGGGTCGCCCGCCCGGGTTTTCACGACAGCACCTTTAGTCGTCGGCACGCCCTTACTGATATTGGCCGCGCTGCCGGTCGGGGTGTTCTGCAGCGGAGCAGACACGCGATCACCAATAGGAGTTGCCGTCCGAGTATTGGAAGTCGTGACCCTTCTGGTGGAGGCCGCGGTCTGATTGGTGGGACGGGACCGGGCGCTCTCTACGACAGATTTCTTCGGCTTTGCCGAGGCCGCTACCGCACCTGCGACCGCGCCCTTCCCGGTGCTGGAGATCCTATTGGCCACAGATTCCGCCAGCAGCCCAGGCGTCGCGCCGATTACCATTCTGCCAACAGAACGAGCGGCATCACCGAGCTGCTTGAGTCGATCTCTCTTCTCAAGCTGATTGACCATGTTCTGCCCGCCGAAGGACCCGCTGGTATGCTCGTGGGTGTTCTCGGTGGGGCGAGGGGTTTTCTTCTTCGTCATCTGGCCCGCACCGCTGTTACGGTTGGAGCCAAAAACATTGTACAAATCTTTACTAGCCATTTCTCATTCTCCTTATTTGGCGGTAATCTTCTTGATGTATGCCTTTGCCTGGACCTCAGTCATGCCCATCGCCTCAAGCTGCTGCCTGCTCGGGAGAACCCCGGCTGACAGGAGAGCCGAGCCGGAGCTGGCTAAGGACTCATTGAGCTGCTGCTTCGCGGCAGCAGTCGCCTTCCCATTCGAGAACACGCCGGTCAGCTGAGACGCGGACAGGTCGAGATCGGTCAGGAACTTCTGGACATTGAGGTTGTACTCGTCCACCCACTGCTGGAGCTGGGAGTTGAACTGATCCACACTCATGTTGGCCTCAAGCGCCCACTGCTCCAGACCCATCAGATCCTTCAGGTAGCTCTGGGTGATGGACAGAAGCTGATCGGCTTTCTGGAACTCGCCTTTGGAGCGAAGGTCCGCGATCTGCCGAGAGGTGTCCGTTCCCAGCTTGGTCTGCGCGTCATTCACAGCTCTGCGGTTCTGCGCCGCGGTATTCTGGATGGATGCGTACTGGGCCTCGCCGATACCGCCACGGTCACCACGAGCCTCTGCGTACAGCGCCTGGTTGTCCAGAGCTCTCAGCTCGTCCGCAGTCGCCTGATCACGCTGAGTCTGGTACTGGACCGCCGCGTCTTCCATGGCCCGGGTCAGTTCGTTTACGCCCTGTTCAACGCCGTAATCGATCTGAGCGTTGCCCTGCTGCTTCTGGGTATCCACGATCTGCTGGAGCAGGTTCTGGAGCTCGGCAGTGTCCACATGCTCGAGTCTCTCGGGATTGGGCCCGGCAATTTCGGGGAGCTGGTAAGGATCAGCCGTAACCCCAGCTTCCTTCAAAGCCTGAGCGAGAAGCGTGGCCGCGGAGTAGCCGGTGCCGTTGTAGTTGCCGCCACCAGAGCCATTGCCTGAGCCGTTTCCGCCATCCTTGTTGGCATTCGGATCTACGGTAGGTTTATCACCTCCCGGGGCGGGTTTCGGCGTGGTGCTGTCGATTACCAGGTTACCGTTTGCGTCGATGTGGCCTGTTCCCTTCGCAATGTTGGGGGTGTCGTGACGGTGCCGATCAGACTCGACTACCTTTGTGGGGTCTACGTTGTCGGCGATGCCGGCAGCGGTCGGCTGGTAAGTCGGAGAAGTGATGACGTCAAGCAGACCGGTCGTGGATTTTGGAATATTTACGTCAGTACCGCTGGCAGTACTTTTGGAAGAAGTCGTCGTCTTCTTCACAGGGGTTGGTGTAGTCTGTTTGATCTGGCCCGGCTCTGCGCCGTTGCCATGCATATTATCGACAGCTACAATTGCCATATCTTTATCTCACCTTCTGCAAATAAAAATAAAACGCCCCGTCTCTCGACAGGGCGTTGCTCCGTTTACTCGCTGAGCTGCTTGCCGATCTGGTGAGCGCCGGTAGCGGCGAGGCCAGACTCAATACCGACAGCGATAGCATCGATCAGGTTGTTCACAGGGAAGTCAGGAATCACATGCAGGCCGATGGCGCCAAGGATGCCGCCGAACAGGCCAACGATCACGGGGATGTATTTATCGTCCAGAGGAGAGACCTTCACACCCATGCCGATCAGGAAGCAGATCACAGTGATGCCAGCCACAGTTGCAAGAATACCCATAATTTATTTCTCCTTTTCAGTTGCGCTCATGCGCCTTTTTGTTCAGATGATCTTCAAACTTCGCGATGGCTTCTTTGACAGGTCCATCGCAGCCCTGTTCCATCAAGCCTTTCAGGCAGGCAAGCACACCGTAGGTGAGTAGCTCCTGCTCTTTCTGAATGGACCCGATCAGTTCGTCCTGTTTCTTCTGTCTGTTCACGAAGTCATATCCCTTATTGTACAGGGCGAAGAGCGCCCCAATTGCGCCGACCAGTGCGGCGAGAGAGATGATGGTCTGCGGGGTAAATGTAAAGGACATGTCATTCACCACCTCAGCAGCGGCCACGTTTCACCATGACCGATCACGCCATCCACGGACTTGCCGTGGACCTTCTGGAGCTTCTTCACGGCCTCCTCGGTAGAGGCGCCAAAGATACCCAGGGTGTCGCCGATGGTGTAGCCCTGGCACAGCAGGGACGCCTGAGCGAGCAGAACATCAGGGCCGTCCATTCCCTTGTCGATCATACGCGGGGGCCAGTACTCGGATTTCTGCGCCGGTTCGGTGTCCACGGCGGGAGCGGTGCCGGAGAGCTCCGGGAACTTCCTCTGCGCCTCTTCGCCTCTCGCTTTCGCGGTGGCCTCGGTGTTGGCCGGGACCTCGAACTCCTTGCACATCACGTAGGCGGCCTCGTAGGCATCCTCGGTGTGGGTGAGGACAAACCAGGTATGCGGGTAGGACTCACGCATCTCCTTGGCCATGAAGTAGTACTGGTACTGCTCGTCCGCGATGGACAGGCCGTGGCCCTTCAGATAATCATACAGATTCTTGCGCCGATTGAGCGAAGTCCACTGACAGAGTCCGAAGCCCCCCTGCCCGGGAGCGAGGAAGTCCCGGGTGCCTGCATCGACCTGCCGGACATACTCAGCATCGGTGATGCCGAGCTTCTTGTTGTAGGTATCCTCGACATTGTCTGACCGGCCAGCGCTCTCATGCGCGATGTTGACCGCGCAGCCGATGGCACCGGCGATGGTCATGCCGAGGCTCAGGCACTTGCCTACGACATAGGTGTAGTTCATCCGACTTCCTCCCATCCGTACTGGTCAGGAGCGTACACGTTGTTGTCGATGGTGCTGATGTAAACCGGGTCATCGATCTCCGGGTAATGCACCAGATCGTCTTTCATGTAGGCATCGTGGGCGCCTGTCGGCTGCCGCCACACGGGGATTGTTCCCGGCTCGGCGACATCGACCCAGAGTGCCGGGGTGATATCGGGAGTCCAGTCTTCCTGAGAGGTGTGGGCCTGAACGCATTTGTACAGCTTGCCCTCAAAACGGACACGGACACCGACAGCGTAGTCGGTGTTGATGTTCCAGCTGGGAAACAACTCGACCGCTTCCAGCGCGTCCTCATCGGGGAGGGATGCAGATGCTTTGTGCAGAAGCTCCCGAAGTTTGTATGCGTGTTCTCTTTTCATTCCGCACCTCCGAAGATAATGTCATAGACTTCAGCCACATCAATGTCATCTGGCAGCGGAGCGAGCGTCCAAGTCTGCACGATAGCGTCTGTCTGCTCTTCCCAGCCGGGTTCGTAGTAATAGCCATCTGGTGCTTCGGGCGTTTCGGTAAACCGCACGGGCTTCCAGCCCTGCGCGGCGTACATTTCGGCAGGAGGGTTATACACGATAACGCCGTCTCCCGGCAGCTTGCGTGGGGCAATATGGAGATTGCCGTCAATCAGTTTTGCGTACATTTTGCCCTCCTTTATAACGTAACGAGATAGGCTTCGCCAAGATCATCGTAGTAGCAGGTTCCTGTTAATTGGTCTATCAGACAAGCCTTTCCATCGCCGTCCAACCCTGCTTTGAGATCATACAGAAGCTCATCGGTTGTGGAATCGTATGCCTTAACTGAGTGCTGATAGATCGTAGCCCCCGAAGCACCCGGCTTACTCAGCGGCAGCTTGAACGGAGCGTTATTCACAGAGGCCCACCCAGTTGAGTCAGCGACTGAAATAACTGTTCCATCAAGCTTTGTCATAGACCATTGCCGTGTACGAAAATCGATTTCAGCGCCAACGATGGTATCTCCGCCATTATAATCACATCGACTATATGTCCAATTTCCACGATACAACCTAGTACTCGATGCGTAGCTCGGGTTGAGTGATCGAGTCTGGCTTATTTCACCCCAGCAGAGCAGATAACGATTTTTCGAGTTTTTCTTTGTAAAATAGAAATCCATAACAACACGCGGATTGCTCGACCGCTGGAATGGAAGCGTGATGAAGTTAGTCTGTGGGTTGTCGCCGGGGTCAGTCGAGCAGAGGAGATAGTGCTTTTCTTCGGTAGTTTCAGCTAACCCGGCCATCGCCCTGCGTCTCAGGAGTTCGTCCATGAAACCACCGCTCCATAGTTGTTGAGGATATCCACCTCGTAGTGCTTGCTTGCCTCCGGCGCGAAGCTGTCAGGCATCGTAACCGTGTTCGGCATGGTCAGTGTTGCCGCCGTACTTCCGCTGTTGAAGTCAAAGTGGTACTGAGCAAGCTGCCCGGATGCAGGCGCGTTCAGCGTAACGCCGAGGCTCGTAAGCGCCCCGGTGAAGTGGTAAATCTTCCCGGCATCCAGCGCCTGCGTGACCGCTCCGGCCGCGGAGACAGTGACCTCTTCAATTTCGGCAGATCCCCCGCCACCACCGGAACCGCCGCTCATCGCAGCCAGCAGCAGAGCAAGTTCGTTTTCCCTCATCTCGCTCACGCTTTCTCGGTAAACACACCGTCTTCAAATGCGATGTAGTTCTTATCGGGGGTGATGATCACACTGCCTGCGGCGATGATGTCATCGTCGCCCAGGCCGTCCACATCAGCACCGGTCAGCTCCAGACTGGAGGGCGCGGAGTCAGACAGGATGATGGCACGGACAATCGCGCCAGCCGGGCCGCCGATCTGCGGGTTCAGCCCGATAACTTCAGAATAAATCTTTTTCATATTCGGTCATTCCTTTCAATCGTTAGGACTCTTCTGGTGCGGGGATAACATTGCTTGTGAATGTGCGTGTCCAAACCTGAGCCGGTATCCACCAGTCGTCATCGTCCGAGTGGCCAACGTCATTGGCACAAGTGAGCCGCACAAGACCGTTGTTATAGAAGCCACCGAAGGTAAAGGACTCCACAATGGCGTTTTCGGTATCTGCTTCCTGATGTCCAATCAGCGGGAACAGGAACCCGGTAACAGAGTCGCGGCACAGGAGATACTTCCCCTGCGAAAAGTTGGACTTCACATAGTAAAAATCTGTAGAGTCGTCGTCATTGCCCTTATACTCAGCGATGTAAATAATATCGAGAAGGGCGTAATTTCGACCGATGTATTCAAAAAGCTGCCAAATAACTTTGCTCGTCACAGGGTGATCTGTGCCGCCAACTTTAAGCGAAGTGTCAACCACGGTCTTTTCGTCAACATACTTTTTCGTAGCGGCGTCCATAGGCTGGATTGTAAAAACCAGAGTCACAACGCCGGTGTCAGAATCAATTTCTTTTCGTACCGCGATCGTGTCGCCGGTCTCCGCACGGACGCCCAGGTTCTGAATCGCTGCGGCACTCTCAGAAGCCTGCGTTGCCGCCAAGTGCGCCTGATTAGCGTATCCGACCACCTGATCAACCCACGCCTGCTGAGGCTCAGGGGGAGTCACATAGCCAAGACTGTCGGTGACCACGGTGGTAAACGCCACCGTCTTGGCCACCAGCCCCTCTTCGTTGTACGCCGTCAACTGAGCCACGCCGTTCCCCTGGTTAGCTACGTCGGCGGATTTGATAGACCAGTTGATGAACCCGTCACCCTGCGAAATTTCGCAAGGGTACGGAGCGACATCGCCGTGTCGCTGATGCACCAAAGAGAAAGACGTCGCGTTTACGAAGGGGAAGAAAACGTTGATCGGGAATTTAATCAAAGTCGCCTCGTTCTCCCCGCATCTACCGAGGAGAATGGGGCGATTATTGGTAATTACTTTCGTGTTCAAATTCGTCACCTCGCGTTGCGAATGATGATAATGCCGGAGCCGCCGTTGCCGCCTGCAAGATAAGCAGGGCCATTCGGGCTCGCAGCTCCGCCGCCGCCTCCGCCACCGGAGTTGGCCACACCAGCACTTCCGACTCTTACGTCGCTTGCGCTGTTCGCCGCGCCACCGGCACCGCCGCCATCGGCGCCTTTGCCACCGGCGGACTTAACAACGAAGTTGGACAGGACACAGCCACCGCCACCGCCGGACGCGCCGTACCTATATGTCGGCTTGTAGAGCTGAGCGGTACCGTTAAATGCCGTGACGCCCACTTTACCCGCCGTGCCGTTGCTCGAAGAGGAAGCGCCAGCGCTGCCGGTCTTACCGCCGCCATTCGTTGCCGTCGCTCCAAAGCCGCTCGTATTTGTGCTGCCGGAGCCTACGACAATCGGATATGGAATACCTGCGCTGACGGCGACACCGGCGATGTTTCTGACCTGGCCGCCGTTACCGCCTTTACCGCCATGATGGTTATAAGTGGCGTCGTCGTAATAGCCGGTCTGCCCCTTGGCGCCAGCACCAACGAGAAAAACATCGATGCTGTCAACTACCCGATTGAAAACCAGAGTCCCGGAAGTCAGGAAAGCGAGCTCCCAGTCAACCATACCATCAGCTCTCGGCAGTTGATTAAACACGTACTGCCCAGTGTAGGTAAACGCCGGCGGTTTCTTATACTTCGGTAGCCCTCGCGGGCCAAGCCAAACACCCATGCCTTACGCCTCCCACCAATAAATGGTAACCGGGATGTCAGCAGTCGGGACAGAATCGCAGGTGAACACGAGCTCACCGCCACCGGTCTTAACCGTCGGAGGGAACAGCATCGCATCAGCCGCGGCGGCCCAACCAGCGCTGTTGCTTGGGGCTGCGACGAACTCAGCCGTCTCCGGCAAATCAGTAACCGCGATGTTCTGCTCGTTATTTGTCCAGCTGGCCGCCACGAGCGTGCCAGTAGCTTTGTGAATGGTCTTCTGAAGACCAGTCGTCTTGACCGGGGTGACCGCGCCATCGTCAAGCTCTGCGGTATGCACAGCAGCGGGGCCGAGCTTACCGTAGACGATCTCGCCGTTCTTTACCTTGCCCCGGGTCACCGCGTTCGTAGCCAGATCAGTTTCACCGACCTGCCCCTCACGAACGCCGGGGATCAAAGCGAACCAGGCGTTGTCCGCGATCTTGAACAGGAGGACCACCGTGTTCTTCTTTTTGATCACGATGCTGCCAGAGGCATCAGCGCCGATGGTGAACAGGCTCACGCCGGAGGCCGGGGTGATGGTGACCTGAGCACCGGCGCAAACCAGAGGGATCATAGCACCCGCGCTGATCGCCGCATTTCCGTTCGTCGGGATCGTGATTGTACCGGCCGTAGCGTTCGTCAGATACAGCGCCGTCTCTGCGTCGGACAGCATCAGGGTGTATCCGTTGGTGGTCGTCGGGGTCTTGAGACGAAGACGTCTCTGTGCGCGTCTCAGGATGCCGTCATCCAGATCAGCCTTATTGGGGAGAATGTTGGGGGCGAACTTCTCTGCGGTGATCTCTCCGTTCTTAATGTTGTTGCCCCACACGGCATTGTCTTTAAGCTGGGAATGATCAACAGAGTTGTCCGCGATCTTATCGCCAGTGACCGCATCATCAGCCAGCTCGCGGGTATCAACCGCGCCCTCGACCATCTTATCGCCGGTCAGGGAGTCGTCAGGGATCGCACCGGAAATAGCCTCAGCGATCTGCCGCTGCACGTTCTCGATGGCCGCCTGCACGTTGGTCTCAGCGATAGCAGCCGTCTCTGTAAAGGGGATCTCAGAAGCCTTGAGCGCATCGATTAAAGCGTTGTGCGCATCACGCAGCTCGTCGAACAGAAGCTGCATATCGGCGCGGACCTTGGTCTCCTGAGACTCGTAGGTGGGGAAGTCCGCAGGATTCGTCCACACCTTTGTGAAATTCATTTTCTGAAGGGCCATTAACGGAGCCTCCCCTGAAAGTTGTAGAAGATCTGGGCCGAGACGATGTTCATGTCCTGCCCGGCCACGTTGTTCTCCAGCTGCATCGTGAAATGCTGGACACGACGACACATCGGTCTGCGACGGAACGCAGCACCGAAGCCGATGCCCGCCAGAGAACGATAGGAAAGATCGCGCGGAACCAGCTGCCAACAAACGTGGGTCAGGGGCGTGATCTCTTTTCTGGTTTCGTAATCGGTGATGTAGGTAAGATCCGCAGACGAGTTGGTGTCCGGTCGGATGACCACGATCACGCTGTTGACGTTCTTCAGCCGGTCATAGCCGCCGAAGAACTGGGACGCGAACCTGTACTTCTTCTCAATAGGTCCGTCATAATCCGTGTAGCCACGGGTGAAAATAGTCAAAAGCCCATCCTCGTTGAGATGCCACACACGGTCATACTCAGAGGCGTAGGCTTTGGCTTCGATATCGGTGAGGTAGTACCACGACGGCGTCTTGTAGTCTGAGTTCTCGTAGTCCCAAACCCAGACCTCGTCGCCACAGTTCAGCCAGTACCGTTTGCTGTCGTCGAAGGACACCGGCACGGAATTGCGAACGCTGTCCAGCATGCCGCGCTTCGTCGGACCACCGTTGATCTTCCTCGAGATACACTCGATGTTGTTCTCATAGGCGTAGGACGAATCCTTCAGCAGATGAACGCCCTGCTCGGTGTTGCACCAGACAAGGTTGTTGTCGATCAGCTGGATACTGCCGGGGCAGTCGCAGCCGATCTTGTCGTTGATGGCCACGAACGGCATGTCGATGGTCAATCTGCCGTCCACAGTCTGGGTGTCCTGCTTCACACGACCAACGGAGTGGGTCTTGAAGACGACCAGAAAGCTCTGCTGTTTGCCGAAGCCGGTGATCATATCGTCCGTGTTGCCGCAGAACTGATACTGATCCATCGGGAAGTAGGTCGGATCCATCGCGATATTGTTTCCGTTCCAGAAGATCGCGTTCGGCTGCGCCGGGCAGCCGCCCATGACCACGCACAGATCACCCGTGCCGCCGTAAGTCACGGCATACGGGCAGTCCATGATGCTGGAACTCGCCTCGGTATTTGCCACTGAATACGTGATGACAACCGTATTATTCGTGGGAGGATTCGTGACCGGGGGTGCGTTCGTGAAGTTGACCACACCGTTGGCCCTATCGACCGTGTAGTCCGTCCCCTCAACCAAAACCGCGCCGTCAACCTTTACCTCCGTCACCGCATCCACCGGGTGAACGGGGAGCTGGTACGCGGAGACGCCAGACACTGCGTTGTACCAGACCGTCTTCCTCGCGGAGATGCGGTTCTCAGGCTGATACAAATCGCCGGAGCCGGTGCTCGGCGAGGCGTTGACCACGATGATCGGGACGTATCCGGTCACACTCGCGCCGCTCAACGTCTCCGTCTGGTAGTCGAAATCGATCTGGAAATAGCCGCCGACGTTCTTGTAATACAGGGAGTCGAAGTAAAGGAAGAAGGAGCCGTTGTTCTCGGGTACGCCGGACACGATCTGGGTCCAGTCGGGTTCTTCATCGTCCGGGTTCAGGTAGTACAGACCGGTGCCGATGTGCGCCACAAGGAAACCGTTGAACAGTTTCGGGTACATGGCGTAGCCCACACCCTGGGACTGCATCTCCTTGTTCACCCACACCTGCCCGTCGCGGCTGCACAGAACGCCTTCACGCCACAACAGATTCTTCATGTCGGGGCTCTCGTCGTTCTTCAGACGGTACTCCAGTTCAGACAGGTTGAGACCGCCATCGAGGTTCGCGAGGTTGACCACATACTCCTGCTTGGGGTTCGGCATATGGGAGAGATTTACATACGCCATTTAGCTCCACCACCCCGGAAGATTGAAACCGTAATACACATCATCGACCGGAGCGTACTCGGTGGTGATGGGCTCCGTGATGCGGCTCAGTCTGGTCTCGAACTCATTATGCAGAGCGGAATACCGGAAAGCGTCATCATACATAACCAGCTGGGCGGCGATGTAGTAAGGGATCGCGGGGTGGGTATCCGGGGTATTGTCCAATTCGGTGAGATCGTCGGGGTCATCCCCAAGGGTCTCAGGGAATCGGTAATACTCGACCATCATCTGGTCGATATTGGGCACGTTGTTCGGGATCATGAGCTTGTTGTTCGCGTACAGCTTATACCCGTGATACCGCTGATAGGTGTAGCGCGGGGTGTTGTAGACATCCGGGCGCTGCCAGATCAAGCCGCCGTTGTTCAGCCGCCAGAAATCCTTGGGCAGGGTATAAAGGGTATAAGCGCCCAGGTCTTCGGACTCCAGAGACTTCAGCGGAACGAGCTCAGGGATCTTCTTCACAGTCGTGGCAATGTACATCATGCAATCGTTGGCCAAGCCGGGGATTGCACGGATGTAGTCTGCCTGGTTGTTATAAGTCACAGGGATCTCATTACCAGCGATGCTTTCGGAAAACACCAGCTGCATCACCTGTTTCTTCAGCTGTCCATAGTTCATAACAGAAGCATCTCCTTTTTGTATGTTAAAGCGGGGTCACGGAGTTACACCGTGAATGGCCGGGAAGGAGGAAAAACCCGGGCGCAACCGCTGGGCCCCGCGTGAAGGCGGTTGTAATCCGAGTGCCTCGGAAGAAAACTGAGCCGCCGCAGTTTAGGCGCACTCCGCAAAGATACGCCGCAGTTTCAGACAATCGGTCCGATCATCCACCTCTGCCGGGTCTGCAACCCCGGGCAGCGCAGAATCTCAGATTGCAAGAACAAGACCGCAGTCTTGCAGGTCCGCAGCCTTTCAAGAACCCATCCTCTCGGCCTACTGGGTTCTTTCCCTTATGAGCTTTCTTTTGTTTACCCTTCTCGCGCTCTACAAGAAGATCTTCGCCTCACGCGATGCCGCCGCCATCACGGGGCAAGTTATCCGTGGCCGGCCCCGTGGAAGCGATGGGGACAGACCAGTCGGACATAGACACGACGCCGTCGGCCCCGATGAAGAACTCCATCACGCGGAGAATCTCGCCAGTGTTGTAGCTTTCAAAGACGACCTTGTGGAAACGGAACTCAGTCACCTTGCCGTCCAAGTCGTCGATGTACTTGAGCGGCAGCACGAACGTGCGGCCGAGGCCTGGGAAAGTGCGGTAGCGCACCACAATCACGTCGCCGCGCTCGTGGGCGGCAAGCACCTCGGCGAAGGTTTTGTCGCAGGTTGCTTTCGTCTTGGTAGCTTCGACGTTAAGGACAAACTGTCCAGCCTCGGGTTTGATTTCTTCGCTTTCAATCTCCACCGAGCGGTCGGGATTCACTTTGATTTTCATTTCATATCACCTCTGAGCTGTTAGTCAGCGCCGACAGCGAAGCTCGGGTACTCGGTCGCCGAGGGGCTATGTGCGTTGAACTTCAACGCTTTCCCCTTGTACGAAAAATACGAGCATCTATACCCCTCAAGCGGTTCCGTGAGGTAGATACAGGAAACGACAGGCAGGTAAGAACTCTCTTCGCCCGTGGCGCCGAGGATATATACGCTGCGCCCCGCGGCGAGAGCGGACTCGATTTCACCGCAGGTTTTGTCTGCGGTTTTATCCTCCCCGGACAGCGTTACGATCAGGTTGCCCTCACCAGAACTGGAGCCGCCTCCGCCGCCAGAACCGCCGCCGGAGCCACCACCACAGGGGCACACAGCCTCGATCCAGCTCATGCTGTTCTGGTCGTACATGTACCGGGTGGTTTCGCCGGAGGTCGTGTCAACCGCGAAAAGGATGGAACCGTTCGCGATACCGACCACAGGCTTCTCATCGGTAGCCAGGCACACACCTTCGACATACGCGCCGGAAGCGGTAGACCTGTAAACATTAAAAGATACCATCTTGTATCTTCCTTTCTGTAAAGGGTGAGGGCGCTACCTCACGATAGCGCCCTCTTAGGGTTATGCGATTACTCGCCGACGTTGATCAGAGCGTCGCCCACGGAGATGGGGTAGTTGTTCGCGTCAACGCAGACCACGCGGACGAACTTGTGACCAGCGGTAGGAGTGATGTTCTCCATGGGGTTCGCGGTCAGTTCGGTCCAGTTGGCCACGGTGATAGCGGAGCCAGCGGTAACAGCGGTCAGGCCAGCCACGGTAGCGGCGGTCATGTAATACCACTTGGCGCCTTCCTGGACAGCGTTCACGATGATGGCAGTGGTGCCGATGCCGTCAGCGGCGGTGAGCACGGGCAGCATCTTCAGAGCGGTCTGGCCGCCATGGTAGTACACAGCCTTGGCCTTCTCGTTCAGCACGAAGCAGTCGTAGATGAAACGACCCTCGACGAGCCAACCGGAGATGCCGGGAGGGTTATCGTGGATACGATACTCTTCGAGCTGCTTGGGGCCGGTAGCAGCGATGGGGTGGGTGATGATGAAAGCGCAGCCAGCAGGCAGGCGGGAGCTGGGGACCTTGACGATCTTGCAGCCATCGACCTCGCCGATGACGCCCTTGATGATCATCTCCTGGGACATATCGCTGTACTTCATGAACGCGGGGTCCTGCTTCAGCAGGTTGGCGAATTTGTAGGTGCAGAAAGCAACGCGGCCCTTGTCGGGAACATTGCAGTCGCCCAGACGCTCCATGCCGTTCAGGAAGCAGGCATAGGCGTTAGTGGCGTCGACGGCAGTGGCGGCATAGTTGCCGGTGTTCTGCGCGGCGTCAGCCAGGGTCTTGAAGACGTAGGTGTCGAACTCGGGGACCCACACTTCGGACAGCTGGCGAGACAGGGATCTGCCCGCATCGGAGACCATCTGAGACTGGATCTTGTCGCCCGCGTCGATGATGAAAGTAAAGGCGCGGTCCTTGTTCACAGTCAGGGTCTGGACGTTGCGGGACAGGTCGGAGGGGGTACCGTAGCGCTGGATACCGCTACGGGTGTAGTCCACCATGGGGACCACGGGGATGGAATAAACTTTGACGGTCTTGTCGCCCTTGAACTCGTAGTCGTTGTTCAGAGCGAGCATGGCCTGGGACTCGCGGGTGAAACGCTCATCGACCACGTTGCTATACTTGGTCGCGAGGTTGATACCACCGGGGATTGCCATTCAAATCACACTCCTTAATGTATGGCAAATGAGCAGTCCACCGGAAGATAAGGACGGATTACCAATGATCGGAATTAAAACCGATCAGGAACGGATCATCGGGATCAGTATTGGTCTTGCCGCCCTTGGAGACTCCTCTCACGGGAGCCCTTCTTGCGGCGTCTGCGTTCTGTTTCAGTCTTTTGTTTTCGGCTTTCACAGCCTTGTTCTCGGCTTCCGCCTGCTTACGCGCATACTCTTCATAGGCGCGGACAAGAGGTTTGCCTTCCGCCACACAAGCGTTGACGACAGATGCGGGGAGCTGCGTACCACGGAGCTCGGGGTGGGCCTGCAACAGGTCGGCCACCTCGCCACGGTAATCGCGGCCAGTGTCTGCCTCATCGTCTGTATCGGGCTGCTCGGCGGGAATAGCCTCCATGGCCTTCCTCGTCCGGCTATCGACCAGTTCAGCGGCCACGTCGGGATGCACACCCTCACCCTTCAGCCTGTCGATCTCCCCCTCGCGGTAGGAGTTTTCAGCTGCGTCGAGCATGGCATCAATCGAATCGTAGCCAAGGATCTTAGCCAGTCTGTTGCCCTTGGTAATGATGGGCTGCACCTTGTCCAGCTTGGCACGGGTGCGGTCAGCGTTCTGCGCCTTCTGGTAAATCGTAGGCAGTTCGGTCTCGTCCAGCTCCACGTCCTGAACCTTGTGGTCGATCTTGGCGCTGAACTTCAGTTTGGGTCGCTCGGTTTCCTGCTCGTTGGTGGGAGCATTGCCGCCGTCTTCCCCGGATTCCTCGGTGTCCTCGCCTTCACCCGTGGTAAGGGTTTCGTCTTCGGTGCCTTCTTCAGCTTCCGTAACTTCTTCCTGACCGTCGTCAGCACCAGACTCGTCAGCCTGATCACCGCCGCCCGTCCAGGAATCTACGTCGAAAATGTCGTCGCCCTCTGCCCAGCCTTCCGGCAGGAACGTTTCAAATTCTTCAGAAGCCTCGGGAATCATTTCATTGGTATCGCTCATGGGAATCTCCTTTCATGGTGAGAAAGAATTTTAGTTGTCGCCGGGGTAACCGGCGTGGTGGCTCTTGCAGGAGTCGAACCTGCACGGATTTCTCCATCCGCTTTTGAGACGGTTGCGTATACCTGTTCCGCCAAAGAGCCATATGAAAAGAGGACCACCGTTTTGGTGATCCTCTTTTTTGTTAAGTTGTGCGCTGCGTAGCGCCGACAGCGTTCTGTGCGCGGGCAGGAAGACTATTGAACATAGCCTCCATACGCGCCGGCATGTTGCCGATGGTCTTATTGGCTTCTACCGGGCCGCCTACCGAAGGCGCCCCGCCGGGTTTCGAGGCGTGACCGGGCTTGTCCCTCGGAGGCTCTGCGGTCTCCGTCGGCATCGTCTGGTTCGCCATAGCAGACTGCTGTGCTTCCTGCTCGGCCACCTTGGCCTTCAGGTCATCGATCAGCTCCTGCTTCCTCGGGATCAGGCGATCCGGGATACGCTCCAAATAGGCGATGATGTCCAGCGTACCATCGCGACGCAGGTTGTCCAGCGTCTGAACCATAGCGATCTCAGAGTACCGGGTGGTCGCACCGACCTCTACCGCGACGTTCAGCCACAGCTTCTTGAGCTGACTGAAGTCGAACTCCTCCATGACCCGGCGCTTGACGTGCTGGGTCTTCATCATGCCGGTCATCGGGTCCATGATGGGATTGCCTGCCGGGTCCTTGACGATCTCCTCAAAGTCACGCATACGGGACAGAGGACGCTTACCGTAGTAGGTGCCCATCATATCCAGCAGGATCTCACCGATGCTCTCAACCCACTCAAATAGGATCGCTCTCGGGTTCTCCAGCGGGACCTCAGACGAAGCCTGCAGCACCATCAAAGCGGAGGTATTGTCCAGCCGCATGTTGCCCATCTGCGCGTCGGTAGCGCCCAGGCACTCCTTGGTGTACTCCATGACCTTGTCGATGGCCATCACGATCTGGTTGGACATATCGGCAGGCTGCAGAGTCGTCGCAACGCTCCGCAGATCCTGGCCGGGCTGCATGCCGCTCACACCGATGGCGACGCCGACTTCGTTGTTCCACTGAGAGATCAGATCGGCGTTATAAATGGTCTTCGGGAAACTCTGCAGCTGCAGGTGTCGGAAGACCATAGCCATCATGGAATTGATAAAGATCTGGTTCGGCACGATGCCGGTGACCAGAGCGCGACCGTGGTACTGGTTCTTCTGCCTCTCCCAGTTGCCCCACGCGATGGGGTACCGGGTCAGACCGGTGTCCACGTCCTCGAAGATGTTGCAGGTCCGGGTGGCCTTGGTTACATGGACAGACGTAACCAAGCGCTTGACTTTCTGCCGCTCATAGATCGGAGCGCCGTCCGGTCCGATGACAGGTTTGCCGTCCTTATCCTTCATGGGGACAGGGTTGCCCTTCTCATCCAGAACGTCCTCCATCTCGGGAAGGCCGGTCTCCTCGTCGATGATCTCTTTCTCTTCGGTCACCTTGCTGTACATGTAAACATACAGCGCCTTGCCGGTGTTATCGTCGGAGATAATCAGCTCGGTCTGCCCGCCGACGCCAGCCTGCCAGGTCCAGTCACTATCCGGCTGAATGGTGTTGCGCTCGATATCGTCGGAGCCGGTGCCGCCCTTGCCGATACCGTGCTTCACCTTGTTGAATCGCTCGGCCTCCCACCGCAGGTTGTCCACGGTGTCTCGGCCAATGATCAGGATGTAGGGCTGGGACTCAACGTCGTGGATATTCGGGTTGCCGAACATGACGTTGATGCCGTCCACCAGCTCCATCTCGATCTCGCCGCGGGCGTTGCTGAAGGCGCCGCCATAAGGAAGAGCGTCAGGGTTCCAGTAGAAGTGGGCACAGTAGTCGCCGGTCTGCGCACCATCGAACAAAGCCTCGCGGATCTTGTAATCCATCTTCAGCTTCTCGAACAGGTTGCGGACCTCCGCCGTGGCGTACACCGCGGCATTGGTATCCGGGTCGTCCTGGTTCTCGCTGTCGTAGTAGGTCAGCGGCTCAAAGCTGATCGTGGTCGCCGAAGAGTTAAGCGAAGCCACGAACAGGGACGTGATTCTCTTGATGATGTTAAACACCGGGCGGGCGAGGCGGCTCATCGCCGGGGTCTTCGGGATGTGCAGCCACTGGTTGCCAGCGAAGAACTCGATGTTCGTATTGACGGTATTGTATACATTCGGCACGAGAGCGTTGTTATAAGACCTGCCGATCTCGTAGTACTCCCACGCCTTGGTTCTCTTGTTGTAATTCTCGGGCATTAGTTGCTACCCTCCTTGGGGAAATCGACCACGCCGTAAGCGATGTCAGCGCTGTACCCGGTCAGCTGCCAGAACGCCTCCTGCTCCCGTTCGAGCCGCTCACGTTCCTTCCGGATCTTCTCCTTCTGGTCGTCGTCCAGCTCCACCGGATCGGCGGGGCGCTGATACTTCTGCCCGGCAAGAAAACCAAGCACGAAGATAACGAACGCCACGACGAAGCCTAAAAGGCCAGATAATACTTCGATCATTTATTCTCCTCCAACAGCTTATCGATCACGACGCCGATCTCCTGCGCTTCATCACCTGGAAACGTGATCGTTTTACAAGTCGCCCCAGCCGGGATAAGCACCGTGTAGCCATGTCCGATGCAGCACAGCGCGTACCAATCAACGGCTCCGTCCTCGTACTTCAGCCAGCAGCCAGCCCCCGCCTCTCTGTTCGGGTTGCGCCTACTGAGATGGAAGACCACCCGATGCGCTGTACTGGCCGAGCTCTTCACCTGGACTCGCTTCAGTGAGCCGTGGATATCCACGACCAAATCCGCGCCGGTATCGACCATCGGCCTATACACCGGCACTCCCCGTTTCAAAAACTCAGCCGCGACGATTGCCTCGCCGCAGCCGCCGACCATCACTTGCTCCAACTGTGCTTCTCTCCGTAGGGGTCGAACAGAATGTCCGGATCATTGAACGCCGCCTCAGCTTTCTGCTGGCGCTGCTCATACTCCGGCACAGGCGTCTTGTCAATCGTCCCGCTCGCGTAGATCAACCGCTGCAGGGCCTGCGACGCCGCGTCAACCATATCGTCATGCGCCCCATTCGGGAACGCCGAAAACTGATCCACGAACGGGACCACCCACGCCGCCTTCGCCGGGTCAGGCAAGAACACGTGCCCCGACTCGATGGCAGCGGACACAGCGTTCACACGAGCCACCTTGCCGCCGAGTGGGTTCACCGGGATGCAATACATCTCGCGCTGCAGCGTCTGGATGATGGCCGAGCCGTTCGCCTTATCTTCGATCAGGACCGCCATAGCTCGCGGGTACAGCTGCTTGACGGACCGGATCGCTTCTACCGTCCCGGGGAAGTCCAGATGCTTATTAAGACAGTAGCGCAGGTAGTAGTCGTTTCTGGACTTCCCCCACACCTGAATGGACACATAGTCGTTCTGATCCCCGGCCTTAAACGCAGCGTCAACAGAGATGATCTCCGTGCCGAACATCCGCGTCTCAGCAGGATCATAGAACCGCCACCAGTCTCGGTGGACCAGGTTGCCAGCCTCTACACGGGGGCTGCACTGGTACAGCGCCGCCCACGCTCGCTGCCCACCCTGCGGATCGTTGATGTAGCTCTTCTTAAAGTCGGCCAGCCACTGCGCGTCTTTCCCCAGCTCGGGGCACAGCGGCTCACCAATCGCCCGGCCCAGCGGGTCGCCCGCCTCAGCCTCAACGGGAAGTCGAAGCAGCTTGGCGTTGACCTCGGTGGCCAGCATACGAGCGGCCAGATCGTCCTCGTGCCATGGGGTCATGATCACGATCACCTTGCCGCCGGCGGCGAGACGGGACTTGATGGACGACTGCCATTCCTCCCATACCCGCGCCCGATAAGTGGGTGAGTCTGCTTCCTGCTGGTTCTTCACCGGGTCGTCGATGATGACCAGGTTCGCGGGGTTACCGGTGATGCCGGCCATGATGCCGCGGCTGATCAGTCGTCCGTGGCCATTGTCCAGCTCGAACTCAGCGGCGCGGTCTATCGCACCTACTGAAACATGAAACAGCTTATCGCCGTTCGCCTTGATCTTCTCTTTATTTCTACGGCAGAACCGCTCCGCAAAATCGGAGTCGTAGCTCGCCAGAATTACCCGGTTGTTTGGATATCTGCCCAAATACCACGACGGCAGGGTCTCCGTCACAGCGGCGCTCTTACCATGCTGCGGCGGCGTTTCGATAATCAGGAGATCATACGCATGACCGGTGTCCGTCTCCAGAAAGTCCTGCACCTTCGTGGCAATAAACTCAGACATCTTCGTCCGTTTCCACGACGCCCCCTGGACATACGCCAAGTACTCCGAATAAAAACGCCGGGCCAGCTCTCTGCGAGCCAGCTCGGCGTAAACCTTATTCTGCTTTTCTTCCAGCGTGTACTCGCGCTCATCCATCTGCTTCGTTAACCACCTTTTTGGAGATTCCATTTGGGGGAGACCGAAAATCAATTCCGAAACCCCCTACCCCCAAAAGGGCGATGGGGGTCAGTCCTGGTCTTCGGCGCACTCAACGATCTCTTTCAGCTGATCGTCGGTAAGCGCAGTCAGATCCAGAGTCTCAAACGGTTTGTCGTCCAGATTGCCGATCGCGACGTTATCCACCGGTTTCTGACCGGACGTGTCGCGGAGAAAGCGAGCGGCTTCCGTGTCTCCTGTGCGGGCCCGGGTCAGCTGGGCCAGAAGTACGGCGGCGGCTTCGGTCTGGGGGATGCCGCGCTCCTTGAGTTCTTTCGCGATCTCATCCGAACTCTTCAGGTCGAGATCGAGAATGGCTCTTGCGAGTTCGCGCATCGCCTTCTTCTTCCGGGCAGTCTCAGCACCGCGCTTTCCACCCTTCGCGCTGTTGGCGCGACGTTCCTCATCGGTGAATCGCTCGAGATGGAGATTCTGCAGGTAGTTGTATTTCTTTTTCTCAGCCATGTTCTCACCTCCTCAGGATTTTTTACATGGTTGGTAATCAATGAAAATACGGCCTTAGGGCCTCCGGGCGAAGCCCCCTACCCCCAAAAGGGCGGCCAGGGGGCCTACTATTATAATAACGCCCAGGGGGGTGGGGTCCGATCGCCGCTCAAAAAAATCAAGGGGTAGCCGCCAGCCGCTGGGGCGAAATAGGGTGCGGCTGCGGAGCGGCTTGCCATGAAGACAAGTACCCTATGTCAGCGGTAACCGTTGCGGCGTGGGCGGTACAGCGTAGGGTGCGGCGGCGTGGGTGCAACGCATCAGCAACTGGTGCAACGCCACCACCCTTGCCGCCATCCGTTCGGACCCTAGGTCAGCCGCCGCCCCAGAGCCATGGCGTTCTGGCTACACGGACAGCCGCCGCCGCTCTGGTTTTCTTCTGAGCATCTTTTGCTCTGCTTTGTATTTATTCCGATTGTAACACTACCACAAAAGCAAACTCAAAAACACTACGGAAAAGTTTTTCAAGAAACTTGCAAAATTTTTCTTGACAATGGAAGAAAGCTGTGCTACCTTATAGCCAAGGAACACAAGTTTCCTACACTCTGCACCTTGAAAATTGAACATTGTTATTGATTCTTTCCTTTTCTCTTTTCGGCAAGCACACAGTCTGGGAGACTAGATTGTGCGCTTGTTTAGGTGCTGAGTAGGGCAACCTGGTCAGCATCTAAACAAGCGGAAACGCTTGGACTATTAACGAAAAGGAGAAAAGAATCATGAGCAAACATATCGAATGCACCACGCACAGCAAGAAGCATAACTACATTTCGGATAGGGATGCCATCAAAGA
>Ga0326513_10000144_pt1 | contig 56665 bp, 44 predicted proteins | sample 2_2465_0518_D_FD_203654 | JGI IMG/M metagenome (GOLD analysis project Ga0326513, IMG submission 203654) | Bovine rumen microbial communities from UC Davis, California, United States - 2_2465_0518 | ecosystem: Host-associated > Mammals > Digestive system > Stomach > Rumen | place: USA... | reverse complement strand
AATCAATAAATTATGGCGCGACATGTCATGGCATATCAGGATGCTATGTATGGTGGTCATTATGTTAGCATTATTTGCAGCCCGCAATATACATCCTGCGCCTATACTTAATATGGCATTTTGGTGGGTAACCACACTGACAGCTGTTACACTTATTCGCTATATCTATAATCAGACCCGTGTGCTACTAAAACGTCCGCAACAAGATAATAAATTTACTATAGCAGCAGGTAATGTGTGGGCAATTGCACAAACCTTTGTGTTTATCAGTTTCACCCGTTTGTTTTTCCGCTCGTCATCCAATTTAGACCCTGCAACTGCTAATCATGAAGCATGGGAAACCGCAACCAATATGGTCAACCAGATTGGAACACTTTGGGACACAAGTATAATTCCGGATATATGTATGGAATATTGGAAAGTGTTCTCACTTGTTGCAATAGGACTTGTAATACATTGGCTTCCAACTAATTTCAAACGTCGCTATCGTATATGGTTTGCTAATATGCCAATACCGGTGATGGTGATAATAATAGCGATTACAGTGTTTATACTTTACCAGTTTGTAACGGCTGATTTACAACCATTTATATATTTTCAATTCTGATGTCATTGATAGTAGGCATAACAGGTGGTATAGGTTGTGGCAAGTCGTATATGTGCCACAAACTTCGTCAGCGTGGCTACAAGGTATATGACTGCGATGCCGAAGCGAAGCGCATAATGCAAACAGATGAATCAATCAGACAACAGATAGAGGCATTGTTCGGAACGACTGAGAGCAGGACTATTGCTCGCATTGTGTTTGACAACCCACAGATGCTTCAGCGGCTCAATGCTATCGTACACCCAGCTGTAGCAAATGATTTGAGACAGTGGGCTGATAGTCAAAGCGACCCTATTGTTTTTGTTGAGTCAGCCATACTATTTGAAAGCGGTCTGGACAAACTATGCTGGAAGACCGTAGGCATAATAGCCGATTTTGAGACACGGATTGAACGCGTATTGAGACGCGAAGGTATGACGCGCGAAAAAATCATTGCCCGCATGAACAACCAGATGGGCGATGAGCAACGCCGAGCCTTATGCGACCATATAATAATGAACTAAAACAAATAATCTTATGAGTTCGATTTTTGAAAATAAGCGGTATAAAGACTTAAAAGTGAAAGACGGAGTGTTTGTGCCTGATATGGAAAATAAATTTCCGGAGGAACATCCATACGTCCACATGTTGCCAATCATAAAAATCAAAGAGATTAAGTTTGACGAGAATTATCCATACGTTGATGATTCGTTATGGTACAGATTTCATCATTTTATATGTCTGACGACCGTGCATACCCTTCTCAATATAGGCATGCGTTTTCGTTGGGGCTTACGTGTAAGAGGTCAAGAGATTCTGAAAAAATACAAGAAAGAACTCGCTAATGGTGCTCTGACTATAGCCAATCACTGCTATCGTTTGGATGCCGTATCGGTATTGATAGCCACTCATGCATGGAACACGCGTATCCCGGTGTTTGGTGAAAACATGGAAACAAAAGAGCATTGGACAATATGGAGCGTAGGCGGAGTGCCTATTCCTGAAGGCTTAGCAGCCACAAAGAAATTCAATGCTGCATTCGATGAGTTTCATCGCCGCGGATGGTGGATACATATATTCCCGGAAGAATGTCGTTGGGATTTCTATAAACCTATACGTCCATTCCGCAAAGGAGCGTTCACCATGGCATATAAATACGACATGCCTATCCTACCCTGCTGCATAACGTTTCGTGAGCGCAAAGGCATCTATAAGTTGTTTGGCAAGAAAGGTGACCCTTGCATGACCATCACTATAGGCGAACCGATATTTCCGAATAAAGAGGGCAATCGCAAAGAAGAGATCGACCGTCTGCGCACAGAGTCGCGCCAACGCTTGATAGATATGGCAGGCATAGAAAATAATACATGGCCGGTAGCCATGGACGATGAACCAACTGATCCTAAAGAATAAAAAAAAACGACGCACTATCAGGTGCGTCGCTTTTTTTATAACGAATAGACGTAAGCCGTGTCGAAGTCGGTTCGAAAATAGTAAGTAGCATCAAGGTTACGAGTATTGAATATAACCGACCAGCCTGTATAATCTTCAAACGACACGTCTTGCAAGAGTTGTTTCATATCGTCAGCCTGCATTTGAGTATGAGATTGCAATCTTGCACATAGTGTATCACGCCGTTCTTCGGTCTGCCCTATGCCTACATGCGGTCGCAGAGGCGAGAGATAATGATTAGTAACGGCAGGTGTCTCGGTAACAACCATCTCATTATTTATCCATTCCACTACAACACTATGTCCTGTAGCATCGGCTATAGCAATATGGTGCGCCCAGTCGATTGACGAGTGCATATCCCATGACTGAAGCATTTCAACAGCCTCTATGGTGGTTGCAGCATGATCCAAAAGCAAGCGTATGGCAGTGGTAGTTGTAACCGAGAGGTTGCCACGCTCTTGCGCCGTGCGTTCTTTATCTCCGGCAAAGAGGTCTGCAACCATGAGTCCTTTTTCGTTTATACCATCAAGAGCCACATATATAGCCGCAATAACCGGCATCTTCTGCATAACGTCCTCACCTTCTAACGACAACGGCATGCCAAGGAAATCAAGATTAGAAGTTGAAATAGAGGCATAACCATTCTTAGGATAAGTGCGAATAATTATCGTATTTCCCTTTTTAGCCCAGTCAAAATTACGTCCGAACAGATAGCCATCAGCATTGGAGAGTGGCGCACAAAGAGTGCTGCAGCCCACGTCAGACACATCGGGTTTAGGTGCTTCTACCGAAATCAGTCCGTGCGAAAGGAATTTCTGCAAGAAAGGCTGTAACTCGCTATCGCTCTTTACGCCGCCTTGTGCGATAAAATCGTCCAAACCGTAGTCACCTCTATAGGTCATTTCATAGAGTTCAGGGGTTATTTCACGCACCGATTGTACGGCTCTAACTTGGTCGGCAAAGAGATAGTAGGCATACTCTGCCACAACAAACACACATAACAACACGACACCCAAAAAGATGCCGAGAGAAAGAACAACTTTACGAACGGTTGTCATATAACATAAATTTTAATTATCAAGTTATAAGGGCTTATCCCACTTAACTAATTCACGAGAAATTTCTATTTTCTTTGGAGTTCGGCAACTGCCTGTTATATAATAGTTTTTGGCAATCCTATCATCTAAATGCTGAATAAAAGCAGCACGTATAGTGGAGCAATACCCATTGATAGCATTGCAAGTAGGGTCGCATACACGTTCAATACTCTGCTTGCAAACTAAATAATTTACCCTATTTGTAATCTTTTGATATATCTTAATCAACTCTTGCTTATAATCAGGCAAGTCCTTAAACATAATACCCTCAGCATGACGCAAAAATAAGAAGAACACAGCCTTAGCCAATGGTGGCATTTTAACCTCAAGATTATTATAATCCGGCAATAAAATGCGAGAATCAGACGTTATAACAAGCCTGCTCAACTTGAGAGGCTGCGTTACCAAACTGAGGAGCACTTGCTATGCCACGCCATATTACCGCAACTGCTCAATACGCTCCTTAACTTCATTCATCAGCACATTCGACTTTACTTCAAAATCCGCATCTGCATCAGTCTAACCTTATATTAGGATTGGGTAAATTAAAAATTTCATTCGCATAAAATTGTCTCTTAAAGGTTGATTACTATCAAGATCTAATGGTAAGTCCATCGAAGGATCTCGAAAATAAAACCTAACACCACTATTTTCTATTGGTTGAGAACTACCAACATATATTTTTCATTAAACATTGATATACTCCACTTTATTACCTACACTTTCGAGGAATTGCTGAAAAGCGGCTTGGGATATAACTACCGTTCCGCGGCAATCGTTAGGGTGAAAACTCAACGATTGGGCATCACGAAGCCGACTGTCGAGAAATAAGATTACATGATGCTCTGAGTCGTTGATAAGTCCGAAGGGGCTGACGCTGCCTGGTTCTAAACCGAGATAGCGCATCATGCGTTCGGGTGAAGCGAAAGAGAGTTTACCGGGTGCACGATGCCCTTGAGAAACAAGTATATCCTTGAGCCAATGTTCGATGTCGTGTATGGCAAGGTCATAGTCGCATGGGAAACTGATTAGATAGTGCTGGTCGCCCTTATGATTGCGCATAAAGATATTCTTACAATGCACACTGCCATCGTCTTTCCACCATTGCTTGGCTTCTTCAATAGTCTTGCCTTCAGGGTGATTATAAGTTGTGAACGGGATATTGTGGTCAGTGAGATAGCGTAATACACGCTCTTGCCGGTCAGATATTATTTCGTAGTTAGTCATAGTTATATTTACATTTTTATTCTTAATAGTCTTATATCACAGCACATTATTAGAGATAAGCATGATAGTAAGTATGTGAGGATGCAAAAACATTGTCCACCTCAACTCTATATATTATAACTTCTTCTTAATTCGTCAATACTCTCTGCTGTTGTCCAATGGACTGAAGTTTGTGCGGCAAAACGGTTCGTCTTGCTATCGTCAATAAAAAAGGTGCGACTCGGATCCGCGCCTATTGTTACGTCAACTTTTTCAAATGCACGATAATCGGGTTTACACAAGCCCATTTTGAAAGAGAGGAAGACATCATCGAAACATATATTTATTTTCTCCTTGTATAGCGACAGAGTATGCTGCCAATGCAACTCGTTGGTATTTGAAAATAAGTAAGTTCGAAATCCTTTGTTGCGTAAAAAGCGGATTTTGAGCCACATAATATCCGGTACACCGGCATGCATCATGTTCCACGCATCAATCACCTGCTGTTCTGTTATGTCATCAGGACAATATTCAAGTATTTGCGTAAGAAACTCTTTCGTGGTTATATCGCCGCGCTCATATAGATATTTTAAAGGTTTGTTTTTCCATGGTTTTTCAAGAAAATAGTCTTCATTGAGCGTGTCTTCTATACCTAATCCGAGCACTTGTTTCGTCGGACCTTCACCCATTAGTTTATTGAACGTTTCAATACATCCTTGGTCGTTATGCATCATCAGTACTCCGCCAAAATCGAAAATTATATTATCAGCATCTTGGATGTTTTTATCAAAAAACCAAGGTACTGGTCCATACATCGGTACTGGCATAGCGATGTCTGCTGGTTGATTAAGTACTTTGAAACTATCTAATAAGTCATTTATTCCGTCTTCGGAGAGTACACCGCGTGGCATATCTTCTGGCAATAGTCCTGCCTCATCGGCTTCGTAATCTGCCAACCATTCACCACTTGAGTAATAGGCTGCAAGATGGTCGATGTCAGATTGAAGTGCATCACGCTGTTTTTGCAAGTCTGTCGAGGAAAGAGCATTATTCTCCAAATCGGCAATAATCCGACTGATTTTCTGTTGCAGAGATGAGAACAACTGATTCATCTCAATGATTCGATTGATGTCGTGGTTTGGCATAAAATTATTATTATCTAATTGTTACGAGCGTTATATAAAATATTTGCCTTTGTCATAGTTTCTGTCGCTTCCATATTGTTTTTCTTTTTTTTGCAAAGTTACAATTTTTTCTGCAACAGTGCAAGTTTGTAATATGTTATTTATGCGAAGGAAAATAACTATCACACCACCTAATATGAGGGCGGCACCGAGTAATGTTTTGTTTCTTAACAAGAATGTTGACCAGATCTCTTCTAACAGGCATGCTTGTGCATCGATGATACCAAACCTGAATGACCACGCGCCCACTTGAATAAATATAGTTATAGAAAACGCAAAAAAAATAGCATAAAACATTCAACTGCACAAAATATATTTTTTAATATAAGGGAATTTTGCTATGTCAAAACGGCACAAAATTGGACATTTTGGCACTGAGATGTGGACAAATTGACACAAATAAAACATTGGCACAAGAGTTGAATAATTAAGGGCAAAGAAACAATAAAAGTTGGGTGTTAGTTATTAGATATTAGCCATTTAATAACAAACATCAAACTTCAGAAAAAATGTTTAACAACTTAATAATAGGAGGTAAGATTATGAAACCTATGATGTATCGTAGAAACGGATGGTTTCCGACAGTATTTGATGAGTTTTTTAACTCAGACATTATGAACAGCGCCAACACCACTGCTCCATCTGTAAACGTAAAAGAGACAGCAAATGCCTACATTGTTGAGTTGGCTGCCCCTGGTGTAAAAAAAGAGTATTGCCGCGTAAATATCGACGAAGACCACAACTTGTGCGTCTCTATTGAGAATAAGTACGAGCACAAGGAGGAAGACAAGCATGCTCATTATCTGCGCCGTGAGTTCTCTTACACCAACTATGAGCAACGTTACACACTGCCTGACGATGTTGACGAAGAGGCTATCAATGCCAAAGTAGAAGATGGTATATTGACTATCGAATTGCCTAAGGTAAAGAAAGTGGAAGGCAAGACGACTAAAAAGATTGAGATTCAATAACGAATATCTACCCGAAATGCACATGGGGAATTGGTAGTCAAATTACTCGAAACACAATATCCGCAAAAGAAGCCGCTGAGGTAATATCACTTCAGCGGCTTTTTTATTATGTTGCCCCATAAAAACGAAATAAGTGTAGTTTTTTATGATAGAATTTATGGAATAAGTGTGGAAAAACGACAAAAGCAGTACAGCAAATAAATATGTGGTAAAATTAACAATAATCAAAATTCGCATTTGTAATACAAAACTTTACTATCGAATTTGCATTATTACTGCAAAAATTTAATGATAAATTTGCATTATTAATGAAAATGTTGTACTTTTGTGGAAAAAATTAGCTATTAAATGCAGAGATATGGATATTGAAATTTTAAAACGAATTATTCGCGAAGGTCAGGATCTCATCCCAAAGATTGAACTTTACGAACGACCTATAGTTTTTGAGCCTTATGGCAATTATGTGTTTGTCGGAATAAGGCAATGTGGAAAATCATATATGCTCTATCAACGAATAAAACAATTAGTGAAAGAAGGAATTGATATTCAAGACATTGTATATCTTAACTTTGATGATGAACGTTTGCAGACATTCAAAGCAGATGAGTTAGATTTGATACTTCAAGCACATGCAGCAATGAGTCCAAACAAACCTCATTTGTTCCTTGATGAGATACAAAATATCACAGGATGGGAACATTTTGCACGAAGACTTGCCAATCAGAAATACATCTGTTATATAACAGGTAGTAACGCCAAGATGTTGAGCCGTGATATAGAAACCATTTTGGGCGGACGCTATTGGACTAAACATGTTTATACTTTCTCATTCAAAGAATATTTAGGACTAAACGACATATTTTTAGACGATAAATGGGCATATAGTGCCACACTTCAAGCACAGGTAGAACGGGCTTTTGTTGACTATTTTCACTATGGAGGTTTCCCAGAAGTGAACTCCGTTGTGGCAAAGCGTTTGTGGCTAAATGATATTTACAACAAAATTTTCTTCGCTGACATCATAGTCAGGAACAAGATACGTAACGAAACAGCACTGCGCCTTACAATTAGGCGTATCGCAGAATGTATAAAACAACCCACGGCCTATAATCGTATCAGTCATCTTATTACAAGTACGGGTGTGACTTGCCATCCTAACACTGTTATGGAATATACAGATTATATGCGCAATGCATGTATGATATTTTCAATACAGAACTACGCTTCAAAATTCACAGAGCGGGAAACAATAAAGAAACACTATTTTTCTGATAACGGATTGTTGAACATATTTCTTACGGGCGATGAAACATCGTTATTGGAAAACTTATGCGCCATACATTTGCATCGTATATATAGCGATAGTCAACTCTACTACTATGGCAAGAATATAGAGGTTGATTTCTACATACCGGATGAGCATTTGGCATTGCAAGCCTGCTATAATATGAATGATTTGCAAACTGCACAAAGAGAAGTCAATGCCTTGGTAAAATTGCATAAATACGAACCACTATCGCGTGCTATAATTATTACATATAACGAACATAGAATTATGCAAGTTGGGGATTTGAATATAGAACTGATTCCTATTTGGAAATGGCTATTAGAATAAGAAGCTCAACAGAAGGTTCAGCCAATTATATAAATGCCGGAATTACGCAACAGTTGGCAGGGATTATATGGACGAAAATAATAAAAGCAGGGATTTGAATAAGAGGGTAGTCATTGAGGAATTTGAGTTAGGCAGTTCTGCCAATGTTGCTATTATAGAAAAAGCACTAAAAAAAGGAATAATCGATATTGCAGGAAAAGACATCACATTTGCAAATCCAATAATGCCGCATTGGCTTCAAGCATATTTCAAATGGTAAGTGATATGAAACTCTTTTTATTCTACTTCGTTTAATTGACCTGTAACTGAGTCAATGATAAAACCACGTACAACAATATCTGTTGGTACTAATGGATGAGACTTAATGGTACTAACCGTTTGGCGGACAGATTGTTCAGTGTCATGAAATCCTTCTAACCAATTATCGAGGTCAATACCGCAACGTCGAATAGTTGTGAGTGTTTGATTGCTTATTCCGCGGTCATTCATTAGGTGATGGAAATGACTAAATGACATATTACATGCGCCACATTGACTATGGGCTACGACCATTATTTCTTGTACGCCAAGTTCATAGATAGCCACTATGAGGCTTCGCATGGCTGAATCAAATGGCGAGATAATAAGTGCTCCTGCGTTTTTAATAATCTTGGCATCACCATTTTTCAATCCGAGGGCTGCAGGCAGCAGTTCTGTCAGTCGTGTGTCCATACATGTGAGCACCGCAATTTTTTTGTTCGGATACTTATCGGTGATAAAGGGTTCGTAATCTTTACGCTCCACGAATGAGCGGTTGTATTCTAAAATTTGGTCTATCATAGGAATTGGTGTTCTAAAAATTTATGGTGCACAAAGGTACTGCTTTTATATGATATGAGCAAATATGGTGTTGGCGGGAATATCAACTAATCTGATATGCCATGCGCGGGTCGCCTGAGGCTAAGTAGATAATACCGCAATAAGCAAATCCGCGTTTGCGTAAGAGGTGTTGCATTATGGTGTTGTCCTGATGAGTATCAATGCGAAGCGTTGAGGTATGCAGTAAAGCCCAGTCAATAACATTGTCGAATATGCCATACACGTCCGGCAAACTTGCTAAACGATGGATTACATAATAAGGTTCGTTGTTAAGCCATGCTCCGTTGTAGATATCGGCGTAAGTAGGTTCAGGTCCCGACATAAAGGCAAAATAGGCAACTATACCATCGTCCGTTTCGACTACATAACCAACATGATTGCTGATATCAGCGGCTATCACCTCTTGCGAGGGATAGCCTCTGATCCATTGTTGAGTATTGCCTGATTGACGCATTATTTGTCTGGCAGCATCAATGATAGGCATAATATGCTCGATGTCAGCATTTACAGCATTGCGAATAATCATTTCTCAATAACAAAGAGTGGTGAATATGGTTGGCCTACAGTTCCTAATGAGGTGTCGTTAACAAAGGTGACTGACTCTGCCGATGTGAAGATGTTTTTCAACTCTGCTGAGTAGTAACGCAACGTAATCTGATTGTTAAATTCAGCATTATTCTCAGTAAGAGGTGCTGAGATATAGAGGAAAAACAATCCGTCAATAAGTTTGGCTACGCCAAGACATAGGTCACCTGAAAAGGCTGCAAGCACATCATTTTCGTTGACACCTTTGTTTGCTCCTAACGAAGCATAATCAGGGTTGAGAGAGAGGTTGACTTCAACTATCAATATCATTGAAGATGTAAGGTCATGGTTCTCTATTGGAGTCCATGATGGTCGTTCAACATTTCCGGTTAAGGAGATAACCGGTTCGTTGGTCTGTTGTTTTTGCTCACATGATGTCATGATAAATAGTAGTGAGCAGATTGAGAATAATAAAATAGAATGTTTCATATTTTTGAGATGTTAGTCGTGAGATTTGAGATGTTAGCCGTGAGATTTGAGATGTTAGATGTTAGAGTTGTGCGACAGGGAATTCAAAATAAGTGTCGGGATATGGTTCGTTTTTAAGCGTGAAATGCCACCATTCGGAGTCAAGAGCCTTGAAGCCGTGACGAAGCATAGCCTCGCGCAGAATCAGACGGTTGCGGAATTGCTGTTCGGTTATTGGACTCATGCCTTTTTCTTTTTGACTGTCATTAAGTCCTAAATATTCGCATGTTTGAGGATTGCCGCAATAGTCAGGATGGCTCTCTTCGCCAAACCAGTCGAAAGTGCCGCCCATGTCGAGTTCTTTCTCGGTGTTCATATCGAAGAGTGTCAAATCAACCGTTGAGCCGCGCGTATGACCTGATTTAGCCATTATGTAGTCCTGCTCAAAGAGTGTCGGTTTGTCGAACATTGGGTAGAAAAAGCGTTTCATACATGTGTCGGCAGGGTTATGCGACCAGCGCACGAAATGGTCAACGGCGCATTGCGGTCGGTAGGCATCATAAATCTTGAGTCTGTAGCCTTGGGCTTTGACATCATCGCTCACGGCTTTGAGCGAGTCGGCTGCTTCGCGCGTCAAGAGTGCCACGGGCTGCAGATAGCCGTCGATACGTGCGCCGACAAAATTATAGGTGCCAAAATAGCGTATCTCCAAAATCACGTCCGGCACAACATCGGTTATGTTGACAAAACGGCTGTAGTCATTTTCGATCCGTTGATCAGCCTGTTTTTGGCACGAAAGCATAAGTGCGCATTGTGCCATAAGTAAAAATAATATTTTCTTCATTGTGGTATGTATTTATTCTATTGACATACTAATCCGCCATCAATAAGATAGTGTCCGCCGGTGCAAAATGAAGCTTTGTCGGAGATAAGGAAATATACCATCTCAGCCACTTCTTCGGGTTTGCCTGCTTGTCCACGGGCAAAGAGTGCGTTCTCCTCCTGCCAATACTGCTCGATGGTTTTGTTGTCCTGCGCCGAGAATTTGGCAAACAGGTTGTCAACCAAGGGTGTGTGTATCGTACTCGGACAGATGGCATTGACGCGAATGTTCTTTGGTCCTAAGTCGATGGCAAGGCTTCGGGCAATCTGACCTATCGCGCCTTTGGTCATGCCGTAGGCGAAACTATGCGCTTTGCCTACAAAAAACTGGTCGGAGGAATTGAGCACTACTGCTCCGCCGCCTCTTTTGATTATATATGGCAGTACGGCTTGCAGTGCATAAACCGTGCCGTAGATATTGGTCTGAATAACAAGGTCTAATTCCTCCTGCGTGATGTCAAGCACGGTGTTGCGGCGGTGTATGCCTGAATTGCAGAAAAGGGCATCTATTCCGCCAAATTGCTGTTCGGCAATATGCGCTGCATAGTCAAGATGGTCTTTATTTCTGGAGTCGGCTTGGACAAAAAATGCGTTCGGTTCGACATCTACCGGATCATGGAGGTCGGTAAAGAGCACGTTCCAGCCTTTGCTGATGAATTTGCTGACGGTAGCGGCACCTATGCCGCTGGCCCCGCCGGTTATGAAAATAGTTTTGCTCATTGTTGTATTCTTTTTGCTAATTTCATTTGTTGGCTGATTTGAGTTTCTCGTATAATTTGAATAGTTCCGCTACGCACTCGCTCTCGGTCATCTTGGTGGTGAAGCCATAGGCCGCCATCACGGCGCGGTCATTGTCTTGGTGGGCTTTGCGTAGTTCGGGCGGCATGGTTATTTCATCATATAGGTCGGCAAGCGAGCAATCGGGATATTTGGCGCGGGCATCTAATATTGCTTGGGCTGTTTGCTCTATTTTCTGAATAATCGGAGTGTTCGGAGTATTCGGAGTATTCTGATTATTCTGATTATTCTGAAACGGCCACGGGAAATTGTTATACACAATATCCTTGCTGTAGCGATAATCAGATTTCAATCGCCCGCACACCACTCGCATCCAAGCCATGTGAACATTGCTGGTCAGCACACCGAAATGATAGAGGGTGGCGTTGGGGATGATAACGGCGGAATTAGTAGGAATAGTATCTCCGTTCATAAAACCGAGAGGAATATAGCGTCTTTGTTCTGAACTTGTAGCAGGAACAATAATATATGAATCGGGATTTCTAATTTCTCTAAACAGCCAAGGCGTATCGGCGAGTTTTTGTCGGTCAGGCGCACCTTGCAACCTATCTTCCCTACACGCTTGAACGCGCTCCATAACAAGCGGCATTTTTCGCAATTCGGCAGGCGAAATGCCCTTCAGCCACAAACAATAACGAGATTTGTTGTTGATATATTCTTGCGCGCCTGTCAGTTTCTTAATGTAAGGAATGGCAGCAGGTTCTTTGCGGATAAACTCTTCGTAATCTTCGGCTTCGATGATTAGGTGCCCTCCATCGGCAGGGCGATTACCCGTGGTCATTTCCGGCACATCGCATAGCGGCTTCTGTCGGCTCTCAATCCAAACATCCGGGGCATCCATAAGATATGCATTGATATTAGAAGCGGGTATAGACTGCATATCGCTTAGGTAGATGCGTTTTGCTTTATTGCCGAAAACCGAAAATCCTACTATCACGCAATGGACATGGGCCTTAATATCCGCTTCGCTGTCCCAGCGGAAAGTGCGGTAGGCAAAGTCTATCTGTATGCCGAAGCGGTCGAAAAGCGGTTGCCAGATGGCTGCCACCTGCTCGCCTTGGGTGATAGAGTTGGTGCTGACAAGGGCGGCTTTAATCGGCTTTGCGGGCATGGACGACCGCAATCCATGCATCAACTCGGCGGTTTTCCAATACCACGCTGCTACATAGTCTATCTTGCCTGCTGTCTTATATGGCTTGCCCTTCTCGTCCACATATATAGTGAGCATGTCTTCTTTTTGTTCTTTCGATTGCAGGCTATAGCCCACAAACGGCGGGTTGCCCATGATGTAGTCGGGGTAGTGGAATATATCAGCCAATATTGGCTGATTTCTCTCGGGCTGATTTTTCTCGGGCTGCTCAAACACTTCCTTCCAGTCCATGCACAACGCATTGCCTTCTTTGATATTATGGTAGGCTTTGAGCGGCAGAGGCTCGATGTTGAACTGCACTAATTTGGCGGTCTCTTGCAGCATCTGCTGCTCGGCTATCCAGAGTGCCGTTGTGGCTACCGAAACGGCAAAATCGTTAATCTCAATACCATAGAACTGATGGATATCAACCTTGACAGGATTGGCAAACTCACCCATAACGACCTGTCCATTGTGGCGCAGGCGGATAATCTCGTTCTCCAACCGGCGGAGCGACACATAACTCTCCGTCAGGAAATTACCGCTACCGCAAGCAGGGTCAAAGAAAGTGAGCGAGGCAAGTTTGTCTTGGAAAGCATCTAATTTTTGAAGACGCTGTTTTTCCTGCGGAATGGCTTTGATGGAGGCGAATTCGTCTTTGAGTTCGTCCAAGAAAAGCGGGTCTATCACTTTGTGTATGTTAGCGATAGAGGTGTAGTGCATACCACCACTTCGACGCGTGTCGGGATTGAGCGTACTCTCGAATATAGCACCGAAGATGGTAGGACTGATCTCGTTCCAGCCGAAGTTATCTGACGCATCGGTCAGGATTAGTTCCTTCAACTCTTCCGTGAATTGGGGGATGATTATTGTTTCGCGAGTGGGGACACTCGCGCTCCTGCGGCTGAACAGACCTCCGTTGACATACGGAAAGGCTTTGAGCGTGTCGTCAAGATAGGGGTCGCGTTGGTCGATGGGTGTGTCCAAGACCTCAAACAAATCAATCAGCGCACGGCGTATGTCTTTAGCCGGATATTGTGCGAGATAGTCGTGAAAAGCCGTTTTTGAACCAAACAGATGAGCGTCCTCGGCATATAGGCAGAACACTAAACGGACACAGAGGATATTAAGACTACGAAGTGTATCGGGTGAATCGGGGTTGAGGTATTGCTTTAATAGAGCGTCGTAAATCAGACCGACCAATTTGCCGGCTTCTTTCGACACTTTCTCTTCTTGTTTGATATGTTCGTTTCCGAGGTCAACCAAGAAACGCAATCGGTCGTATTCCCTACCGAGATTGGCAAGGGCTATCTTTTGTGGGTCATCGTTGGGGTGCTCAAGGTCATATACCCACCATTCGGCAAAATTGCAGGTAACGATCCATCGCGGGCGTTGGCTGTTAGGCAACGAGTCGGCATAACGTTTGGCTTGCTGGAAAGGATTAAGTAGTGAGCCGTCCGACTGGCGTATGCCCTCGCCGAGGTTTCTGCCCAATGATTTCTGCTCAATCATCACCTTTGTTTCAGGTATGCGAGCATCCACAAACGATGTGTGGTCTAACTGCACCTGCTGTTCGAAGATAATGAACTGCTCGGGGTGCTCCACTCCGAACACCTGATTGAGAAGCGTGAGCCAAAAAGTCTGGCTCTCACCTTTCTCATAACCTTTGCCCTGCCAGAAATCCGAAAAGCCTTGGGCTGCTTTCTGTTGCTCTATTGCGGTCATTTTTCTATTCTCTATTAACAGAGTATATTAAAACGTAAAATTTTCAAAAGTACAATAAAAAAATAATATATGCAAATTTCACTTCACTTTTCGCTTTTTTTTACTTTCAAGACAAATGTATATTTTTTTTACTAAAAAATTTTGTGTGCTGAAACTTTTATAATCAAGAATTTGCGTATTTCATTTATTATTAGTAATTTTGCTGACTTATATACATTATAATTCACAACGAAAACCAATTATCAAACAATGAAAAAGATATTCTCTCTTCTTCTTGCACTAGTTTGTGCAGCGGGAACCATGTATGCCGGCTACGGCTGGATCCCTGACAAAAAGTATTGCAAGTGGGGCGACAACTTCAAGTTTGACCACGCCTTTGTGTTCCACAACGCGGGTGCGTACAACAACAAGTATGGCGATGGCAATGTGGATTTCCAACAGGCGCAGGGCGTCATCGCCTTCAGCTACATGGCATGGGCTGAGTTCTCCCTGCCTTCCGGCGATAACTATCTTGCCGAAAGGGTGGAGGTTTATCTTACTGCCAGCGGCCAGAATGATATGCCCTTAGTCAATCTTTACATGAAGGATGCACGAGGCCTGAGGTACAAACAATGGGAAAATACCTTCAATTATGAGTGTCATTTCGACCGAGTGGAGGGGAAACACGACTGTACCGCCTATTTCGTGCAGAAACGTCAGGTGGAAGGTGGAGATTACCAATATGCCTATTTCAATATCGTGTATAGCGATGAAGTATATAACTACATCCACAACAATAAGAACAAAGGTCTGGGTTTGTACCTGCTTGTCAGTTGGGATGGCAATGAATATAAGAACTGGTACACGTTCGAACAGGGCGAGTTGAATGATATCATGGAGCCGGTATCCGATCCAGTGATAGAGAATTTCCAATGGACGAAAAATACAGCGGGCAAGACCGCACTGCGTTTTACGGCAGACGGTTTACATGAAGGAGTCTATCACGAGCGTGCGGCAGGCAGTGCGGTAGGCCGTGCAATAGACGGTAAGATCCCCGATACGGAAACTAAGATTTCATCCGCCTACTACCTCAACCGCGAGCGCGATGACGTGGCTTCGCTCACATGGGAGCAGCTCAATCTCATGGGGCAAGACGTCCCGACGTATGCTATCGAAGTGTCGCGTCAGCCGGTTTCAGCCATCAAGAGCTCTTATTACGACAGCAACAACGGAGGTCCGAAGTCTCCGTTTGCAGGACCCATGTCTAATTGGAAGAAGATAACCGTCCCGCCACTCTATCTGCCGGAGGGGATAAGGCTCTCGCATACGGGCGGAGATACGCTGTATGCGGAGTTTACTATCCAGAAGAAATCTTACGGTATGACGGAAGACGAGTCTGATATTATCATTGAATATGCCACAGACCCGTCCTTCTCATCGTATGAGACGGTGCGCGTACCTTTCAATCTCTCCAACCGCCATGCCCCGACGTCCTACAGCGTAGAGTTGCCCTTGCCCCAACGTATGCTCAACCACGGGGGGCAGAATTTCCATGTGCGTTTCAGTCGTGACTTAGTGGATCACGCCAACACCTGCTCCAAAGCGTCCATATTTATCAATACCAACCTTAGGAAATTGTCGGGAGTGAATGCGCATGATGAAGGCGGTAAGATTAAGGTCAGTTGGACGCACGAGGGCGACGACGAAGGCATTTGGACAGGAGATATGTACTATCGGGTACAGTACATAGCGGATGGCACCACCTATACGCAGGATTTCGCCGACCGCAACCTCACTTCTGTTTTTGTGACACAAGGTATTCCGACTTGTCTGCCCATCGAATATACGGTGCAGATCCGTACGGATGCGAAGATCATTAGTTCCTGCAAGAGTAATTTAGAGACTATGGCTCCCACCCGCGAGGCGGTCATCACTTCGCTGACCGCCACCAAGGGCGACAGCAACAACCGTGTACGCCTGCAGTGGACCGTACCAAAGGACAAAAACGGCTTCTCCTATTTTACTATCACGCGCGCCCTGCGTGGCGACACTGTAGGTACTATCCTTGTGCCACAGATGCCGATGAACCCCGCGCTGACCACTTTCACCTACGAGGATAACTCTATGGAACTCGGTACGTACTATAACTATACCGTAACAGGGTTCCGCGATTGTGACGGATCGTTGTCGCCGATGAGTACGCTCACCGAGACAGGCTACGCCCTGCCATACGGAGTTATAACCGGACAAATCACCTACGACGGTCGCCAAGGCGTACCCGGCGTGCTCGTTACTGCTGTCACCGAAGACGAAGTCCCGGTGCCCAAGAGGTTAGTAAGGGACACGGTACAGAAAGGACAAAAGGAAATTAGCTTCAGAACGCTGAAACCGAGGTATTTAAGCAATATTCAGGGACCGGCATATATTGGTAATCATGGCTCAATGATGTTTTGGATTCGAGTATCTGATAACGATAGACCTTTTTGGGCTGGTATATGGCAATTGCCATATAGATTCAATATAGTCTTGAACCCCAATGGATCTATTGGAGGTATAGGTCTAGCGAGATATTTTCCTTCTGAAAACACATCTCCACTCACTCTAAACGAATGGTATCATGTAGCGGTATGCTATACTCCTGACACGGTGGCAATCTATCTTGATGGAAAATTAGCAGTACATGGGAGATACACCCCATATAATTTTGATAATGGGTTTAGTATAGGAGATTCTTACGCCAAAGGTTACGAGATAGCCGATTTACGTCTGTACAACTACTGCATGGACTCCACGGAGATACGCAATACTGCTTTCACTATTCCGCTCAAAGGTAATGAGCGAGGTCTGGAGCTATACTACTCTGCTTGCGAGGAAGGCAACGAGGTACATGACTTGTCAGGGCATAGTAGAGACCTTCAGATTAGAGAATTAAGTTTCAGCAATTTTACTGTTCAAGACTCAATCCCTGACAAAGTCGAACTGCGTATGGTAGACGACTCCACGCGTATCAACTACACCACTTATACCAAATCCGACGGTACATACGTCATCACTGGTGTTCCTTACAGCGAGAAGGGTACGTACTACAAGGTCATTCCTACGCTTGGCACACATGAGTTTGCGCCGGCGAACCGACCGCTCTATTTCAACAACAACGCCAACACGCATAACAACGTCAACTTCACCGACCAGACCTCTGTCAAGGTGTCGGGTGCCATTTATTACGAAGGCACGGACTACCCTGTAGAGGGTGCGTTGCTCAGTATCGATGGTATGCCGTGTATAGTAGGCGATGTACCGGTGCTGACTAATGCGGATGGCCGGTTCTCCATCCTCGTGCCGATGGGACAGCATTATATCACTGCAACGAAGAACGGTCACACGTTCGCCTATAACGGCCGCTATCCCGAAGACCCGAATAATGCGGGTGTTACCCATGAGTTCCTGCACGACATCAACGACCTGCGTTTCTATGACAACACCAAACTGCTGCTCGTAGGCCGTGTCGCCGGCGGCGACGAAGAGATGCACAAGCCGCACGGCATGCAACGCGGTAAAGCCACTATAGGTCGCGCTGTCATCACCCTTGAGGCTTCTACGCTCTACTCGCTCAATACCGACTCCGTGGAACGCGTCTGGGAACAGCCCACGGATAGTATCGTTGCCGCAGGCAAGGCCGTTACCTCAGCTTTCGGTACCGACCTCAGCCACAACGTAGTCATCTACACCGACTCCGTAACAGGCGAATACACAGCATTGTTGCCGCCACTGACCTACAAGGTGAAGAGTATTGTCATTCCGTCGAACGATGAGTACCGCTTCAACCCGCTGTCGTACAACCCGATTGAGTTAGGCGCATGCGCCGGGCAGCCCATTATGCAGGACAGTCTATGCCTTGACAGCACGACCTTCCGTCGCGTCAACTACCATCTGGCGTTTGATGCACCATACTATGTAGAGCCTGTGCTGACAGTAACCGATGCCTCGCGTACCGACCTTGCCTTCGGCGAGGAGTGGATACCGTGGCAGGACGAGAAGGAAAGACAGCTCATGGTGCCGGTCTTTACCGTCGATTCGGCTACGGGCAGACCGGACTACCGCATGACCTATCCGATGTTCCGTCAAGGCTCATCCTACCGCTGGCGGCTGAAGATCACCGAGACCTATGTCAACAAGGACGATGCCGCCCACCCTGTCACTACTGTGCTGCCGTGGCAAAACGGCATCGTGACGGTGAAGAGCGAACTCGGCAACCGCATAGCCGCCAAGCGTGACACCATCATACCTACGACTGATGATTCTACCACCATGGTGAACTTCAAGAGAGGAGAGACCATTATCCTTGGCGAAAACCAGATAGCGCTTGACTCCACCGGTTCCGGCTATTATTTCTTCCGCGCCTCCGACCCGAATATCACGAAGCCCTACACGCTCGGTGTTCAGATGAGTTATACCAATGTATATGGCACACGCAATTATTCATGGACGGAGAACGGCAAGTTCTACGGCGTGGTGCTCGGCTCGATTACCAACGGCTCGGATGTCCTGACCAGCGGACCGGACGATGTGATTTTTATCCTTCGTAACGCTCCGGGTGGCGGTTCTACTGTGTCGGCAACCAAAGGTACTACGATTACTAAGAATTATAATAACTCATCATCCGTACATGGAGGAGTGGGGCTTGATTTAAAGATTGGATTGGGCTATACCGGAAATTTAACTTTTAATCCAACAGCAGCTACTATTACAGCAGGGTGGCTCTCTTTGGCGTTTATGGGCGAAAAAGTTCACATAGCTCCGAGTGGTTCATACACCCACTCTAAGTCTTGGACAAATACGTCAACAACTGCGAATACATTGACCCAGACTGTTTCGACCACCCCTGGCTTAACCGGTGCCGCAGGCGATGTGTATGTCGGACAAGCTACGAATGAAGTCTTCTCCAATTCCCGCCGTGTGGACATCCAGCGTGACCCGACCGATTCTACCAAGTATTTCATCAATGACTTCGACGGCTTCGTATTTGGCAGACGTTTCGGTACGCAGTTCGTTTATACGCAAACACACATCGAGACGAAGTTACTGCCCGATTATATACGGATGCGTAATGACTTGCTGAAACAAGCGGACTCCGTTTCCGTTGTCCTCTACCGCACCGGCCAAGACACTACCGTTTTTGTCAATAGCACCTCCGAACCGCTCTATTACACATGGCTCAGTCCGGAAAATCCGAGGTATGGCGTGGACACTACCACCTATGCGATGGTCCCTTCAAAACCTGCACCGGGCGTGAAGCTACATGTGGAGAAAGACATGGTGCAATACTACAACGAGCAGGTACGTCTATGGAAGCAACTGCTCGCGCACAACGAGAAGATGAAAGTAATGTGCAAGCAACGAAGCGGAGCTTTCAAGCAAGAGCAGTACGATAAAGCCATTGAGAAATCAAGCCGCGTGCGCGAGGTAATGAGTACCCTATCCGATGCACGCGCCAATATGGCGGCGATCAGTCAATATGACTTAAATGGCCTCAAGGCATTTTACGATAGCACAAAATACGGTGATGGCAAACTATACAAGGGTTTCTCCAGGGGTGAGGTAGAGCGACTGCTCAAAACCTACAACGACAATAAAAAAATAGAGGAAGACCAACTCGCAACACTTAAAAAAGAAGAACTGGATTCCATGCGCCTTAATGTATCCGACTACTACGGAGGCGGATACCTGATGCGCAATATATCCCTTAGTCCGGGAGCGTCCGTTGCGTTAGGCGAAACCAAATCGCTCTCTAAAGGAGATAGTTATACAGTATCGAATGAAGGATCTGCGAGGATAAGCGGAGGTCTCGGATATAGATGGAAAAGAGCAGGTCTCGCAGCTGTTTTGTCAGCTAATGCCGGTGGCAGTTCATCGTCCGTAGAGGGAAATAATGAGAATAGCTCTTTCTCCACCAACATCACCCTTGCCATGAACGCCACCTCGTCCATGTCGTTCGATATGTACGCTGCGCCGGACGGCTTTGCGCCTATCTTCTTCGTTCGCGGCGGTGCCACATCCTGTCCCTATATAGCCGAGGAGAGGACGAAATATTACGAGCCCGGACTGCATGTCCTGACTTCCAAAACAATGGAGAATGAAGTTCCTAAACTCTCTTTGCGTCTGGGCAGCAGCTCCATGCAGCACGACCTGCCTGTCGGTGCATCAGCGTACTTCACGCTCGGCATGACCAACCGGTCGTCCGTCTCCAACGGTGCCGGAGTCTATAAACTCCGCCCGATAGACAAACATTCGGGCGAGCAATTAGGCGCAGTCCTTGAAGTTAACGGCACGCCGCTTACCTCCGAAGGTATTACCTATTCGCTTCCGGCGGGCGACTCCACCTTCGTCTCCTTGCGTGTCTATCAGTCCAACCACGAGGTGATGCGCTACGATAGTATCGGTCTGGAGCTCATCAGTGAATGCGACCAGACCCGACGCTCGGAACTCTGGCTCACCGTCAGCTACCGTTATTCCTGCTCGGACATCAACCTCACCCTCGACAACACGCTCCTAAACACCCAAACCAAGTCTATCCTTGGCAAGGACACGGTGGAACTGAGCGGCGAGATAAGCGGCTTGCTGCCGGATTACAGTGCGCTCTACGGCATTCGCCTGCAATACAAACGCGGCGAAGGCGAATGGAGCACGCTCCGCACATGGCGTAAGGGTATCACCGTTCGCGACAACGAGGGCAACTACCCGATGCCTCATGCCGAACACTTCCGCTTCGCCATCCCGATGCCCGACAAAGACTATACCGATGGTACTTATCAGGTTCGCGCAGTCACCGTCTGCAGGCCTGCTGCCGAAGAAGAAGTCTGCCACGAGTCAGAGACCTTCACCGTCATCAAGGATGTGGTACGTCCCGAGCCGATTACTACTCCAACACCGGCTGACGGTATCCTGCGAAATGGTGATGATATATCTGTCACCTTTACCAAGGACATACAGCCCGCCCGCGTGCTGGCGACCAATATATCCGTCACGGGCGAGCTGAACGGACATGACCTGCGTCACTCCGTAGGTCTGCAGCTCGGCGGACAGAAAGCCGCCACTCAGGCTACGCTGCGGCTCGGCGCATCCGACTTCACCATTGAGACATGGCTCAACTATTCCGAGCCGGGCGAACTGATGAACATCGGCGGCGACAAGTTCCGCCTCTCGCTCACTGAGGACGGCAAACTGGCTGTACAGATTGACACAACCGTCATCACCACGACCGGCTCGCTGCCGAAGAACAAGTGGGTATTCCTCGCACTCAGTTATTCACACGCCACTATCGGTAATAAATTAAACGCATCTATCGCTTACGATGAGGTGACGGATTCGCTGATGACTGATATTACGGTGCCGGACATCAACACCAAAGCCGCTCTCCAACTGGGAGGAGGTTCAGCAGTAGCGATGATGCACGATTTGACGATCTGGTCTGTGGCGCGCCGGATGATTACCTCACTCAGCGAGCGCAGCCGCACTAAAGTGCCTTCCACGCCGGGCTTAATGGCGTATTGGCCGATGAACGAGGGCTACGGACCAATGGCTATGGAGCACGTCCACGCCCGTCATATTGCTACAGGCAACAACGCCTGGTGGATAGCCGGCGAGAACTACTCCGCTGTGCTGGACGGCAGCAACGCACTGCGTGTTCCTGTCAGCGAAGTGGGTATAGCAGCCGTAGATGACTATGTGCTTGATTTCTGGGTAAAAGCCAACTCGGATGGTACTATCCTCAGAAACGGAGACACTACCATTGTCTTCTCCGTCAAAGATGCACAACTTTCCGTTGCCATTAACGGGGTGATACGCAAGACCATTCCGTTTGCGCTCGGCACGTGGCATTATATCGTGCTTAATGTACGTCGCAGCGGCTCTACCTCCGTCATCTTGGACGAACGCGTCGTATATCAGTACGTGGACGGTAATACGACTCCTCGTCTTGGCGATTTTGTCACTATCGGTGAAGGACTCACGGGAGCGTTCGATGAACTATGCATCGCGCGGGCTTCAGTCACCAACGAACTACTACTATTAAGCGCGCATTTCCGCCTCCATGGCAATGAGACAGGCCTCGTGGCGTACTATCCGTTTGAGAAAGACTCTATCGATAGCGGCAACCAGCACCGAACTGTTCCGACCCTTGAGGACCGTTGCACCAATGCACTCAACAAGCACTCTGCACAATGGCTGAATGGCAATTCTCAATTCTCAAACACCAATCATCCCGCCTTGGTGGAAGCACGCCCTGTAGAGCTGGTGCCATTTACCTTCACCGCCTCCGACCGACAGATTACCATCCAACTCAACGACCGACAGATGGCGCCGGCACGTGTTGAAGGGTGCAACCTGCAAGTGGAAATAAAGAATGTTGTTGACGAACATGGAAATTACTCTGCCCCTATTTGCTGGAACCTGTATGTAAAACGCAACTCTCTGCTATGGAAGGATAGTTACGCATACGTTAGTAAGAAGGAATTAGATGAGCACTCTTTCGAATTGACTATGGTCAACAACGGTAGCGAAATACAGACTTGGCAAATCAACAATATCCCTGCTTGGTTGCAACTCAATGCTACATCAGGTATGATTGCCCCACAGACAGAACTGACACTCACCGCCACACTGCCTGCTTCACTCGCAGCAGGTTACTACACTGATATACTAATGCTCACCGGCAATAGTGGTATAGCAGAACCGTTCCTTATCGAAGCAACGGTACTTGCACAAGAACCCGACTGGAAAGTCAACCACGAGGCGTATGAAGCCACAGGTAATATCATCGCCAAACTCTCACTGCCGGCAGGTGTAGCACAATCGGAATACGACATCATCGCCGCCTTCACCAATAACGAATGTGTCGGTATAGCCCATCCACAGTATCTCTGTACGTATGATGCTTGGTATGTAATGATGACCGTCTATGGTAATAACGACTCGAAGGATAATCCTGACTCCAAGATGCAGTTCCGCTTGTGGAATGCCGAGTCGGGAATAACCTATTCGTCGGTCAAAGTATTGCCCACAGCCTTCCGCTTCACTCCAAACATGGTTAAAGGCACACTTGCTGACCCTGTTGTACTTGAAGTAACCAACCGACTGCAACAGACGCTTGCACTGCAAGAGGATTGGAATTGGATAAGCCTCAACATCAAACCTGTTTCTTCGCATACCGAAAAAGTGTTTGAACCTGTACTTGGCGACATCACAACGGTCAAGAGCAAAACTCAACTCTTCACAGTCAATACGTCTGACACCACCTATGGCGGTACGCTTAAGACTATGGGAGTAACATCGTCCTATCGTGTCAAAGCGTTGCGAAACACATCACTGACCATAGAAGGTACGGCGGTTAATTGCTCTCAAACGCCAATCACTATTCGCAAAGGATGGAACTGGATTGGCTATCTGCCACTGCAGACCATGTCCGTCAACTCGGCTCTCGCAGATATTGAGCCTGTAGCCGATGACCTGCTGAAGAGCAAAACAGCCTTTGCCGTCTATGACGGCTCTGAGTGGGTCGGCACGCTCACACGCATGACTGCCGGCGAAGGATATATGTACCTCTCGCATGCAGCAGAAGCCTTCACCTTCCGCTATCCTGAATCAAACGGTCTGACAGCAATGCGGACTAACAGCGTAGCGTTCCAACTTCCAACTTCCAATAGCGTCAGCGGTCTTTTTGAACCGGTCACCGACCCCTATAGCGGAAATATGTCGGTCGTAGCACGTGTGATGAAAGGCGCAGAGCCTGTACATAATGTCGAGGTTGGTGTCTTTGCAGGAGAAGAATGTCGTGGCGCAGCAACCGAAGAGTTTATCAACAATGGCTCAACCAACGGCTACTGGTTCCTCACTATTGCCGGCGATGAACCACTGCCGCTCACGATTAAAGTCTATGACCCCGCAACAGGACAAACAATCATTGTTGAGCAAACATTAGAATATAGAGACGATGCAACAATAGGCACACTTGCCGAACCATATATCATCCAACTTGACAACACAGACGGCATCGACCAAGTAGTAAGTGATTATGAATCAACAACTGTTCGTAAAGTAATTAAAGACGGTATCCTTTACATCCTGCGCAATGGAAAAATGTATGATGCAACAGGCAGACGTGTATTAGACAAATAAAAAAATGCTTGAAATACAACAGTTAATATACTTATATAATCAGTTTTACACGAAAACCGCGAGTTGTTGTTTCTTCAATCAGTTCCTTCACCTGTGGGCGGATAGACTTGCGTGCAGTATCTGTTAGCAGTGATTCATTCAGCCCTTCCACCATAAAATCTAATGCCGTCACGCCTGATAGTTCGGTATGCGTGAGTCGGAAAGTGAGCGGACGCAGTGAGCGCAAATGGGTGAAAAGCATTTCTTTGAGTAGAGTATAAGCGAGGTCTTGCTTTCCCGTTATATTATACTTGATGCAGAAACGGTTGATGTCGGTATGTATTTGCAAGAAATCAAAGTTGTCGCTGTCGATATCATATTTTAACTTCTGAATACGGTTGACAAATGCTTTTGTGGCACTATGCACCGGGTGCTCAAATATCTGTTCGGGTGTACCATCCTCATAAATAATACCCTCGTTCATAAAGAAAATGCGTGTACTCACATCGCGTGCAAAACGCATCTCGTGAGTAACGATAAGCATGGTCAGACCGCTTTTTGCCAACTGACGGATAACCGACAACACTTCGCCCACCATAGTAGGGTCGAGGGCAGAAGTAGGCTCGTCAAAGAGTATCACCTCAGGGTGCATAGCAAGCGAACGGGCAATTGCAACACGCTGTTTCTGACCGCCCGAAAGGGACGACGGATAGACATCTGCCTTCTGCGCCATACCGACTTTCTTGAGCAGTTCCATTGCTTCCTCTTTGGCTTGCGCTTCAGGTGTCTTGAGCAGTTCCATCGGGGCATAGATGATATTTTCTAACACCGTCTTATGCTCAAAGAGATTGAAACTCTGAAATACCATGCCCATCTTGCGGCGCAGTTTATCCAACGGATAACCCGGCGCAGTTATATTCTCGCCATCAACGATAATCTCGCCACTTGTAGGCGGTTCGAGCATATTAAGGGCACGCAAGAGAGTACTCTTACCTGTTCCTGACGGACCGATAATAGAGATAACCTCGCCTTTTTCGATTTCACAATTCACATCCTTCAGAACGGTGATTGTACTGCCATCGGGATTCTGAAATGTCTTACTTAAGTGCTTGATGCTGATCATATAGAAAGTCGTTTTTTTACTAATAAATTAAGTCCGCTTCGTATCGCCCATGCAAGTATGAAATACAAGATGGTTACTATCAGTAGCGGAATAAGGGCATCAAATGTGCGCGAGCGGATAAGTTCGCTGGCACGCGTCAAGTCTGCTATGGCTATGTAGCCGACTATGGATGTATTTTTCAGCAGCGACACACATTCGCCTATGTATAGTGGCAGACCTTTTTGAACCGCTTGCGGAAAGACTATACCCATAAAAGTCTTGAATGGCGTGAAACCGAGACTCAAGCCTGCTTCTGTCTGTCCTTTGGGCACTGACGATATTGACGCATCGAATATGTTGCCCGATGACGATGCAAAACATAGAGCAAAAGTAACTATTGCAACCAATGAGGCACTCATACCCGTATTTGCAAAGACAACGTAGAAGAGTATGAGCAGCAGCACGAGTGTCGGAATACCGTTGATAAAATCGCCGTAGAGGTCGGCACATTTGCGAAGCCATTTGCGGCGGCTGCGTTTGCAGGCGCACACACCAATGCCTAAAATTGTGCCAAATAAAATTGATAAGAGAGTTATTTTGAGTGTTTCAACCAAGCCGTCAACGATTAGTCGCCATCTGTTTTCATTGATAAAATTCAACTTTAACCTTTCGCCAAGACTCATGTGCGCTTCACTTGACCTATCAATAATGAAGTAACCCGGATGGCATTTGTAATAAGGGTCGGAAAAATCAATCGACTTGCGGCGTTCGTCTGTTATAAACAGACAGCCTGAAAATACGTCAGCCTTGCCGGTGTTGATTGCCATAATGTCGGAACCAATGTCTTGGTATTTCATCTCAAACGGTCTGCCCAACGAGTGTGCAAAGCGGCGCAGAATATCGACATCCAATCCTTGCCACTCACCGCCATCACCTATATAACTGATTGGGGCTATATTAACGGCACAAACGCAGCGTAGCGGCTCTGCTCCTTCTTGAATGGTAAAGGCAGGTTCCTCAACGTATGGACCTTCGTTAATCCAATAGTTGATAATATCGTCCAATGGTGTCGAGGCAAGGAAATCATTTAATTGTGCGGCAAACTCTGTATTGCCTTTTTTGATGGCAAAGGCTACATCAAAACTCTCTTCGCCAACAAAACTTTTTTTCAAGCCCAAACGCATTAAGTCAGCGCGTGTGAGCATCACCTCATCGCTCACATACACATCGGCATGCCCTTGACAAACAGCCTGAATAGCGTCCGGCTCGCTTGAGGCGACAAAAAGGCGTATATCTTCGCGCGTTTCATACTTCTGCTGATAATAACTGCCGTTAGTACATGCCAAGGTAAGCCCCTTGAGGTCAGCCTCCGACTGCGGCTCATGGCGATTATCCGAACCGTTTGAACAGGCAGTCAGAAAACTGAGAAATATGAAACTAAAAATAACAGTCTTTTTAATCTTCATGCTTATGGGTATTTCCTAAAAGATTATTTGAACATTGATTTAGCCAACAGACCGAGAAACAAACGTTGATGCCAGTTGACAGGGTGGGTATATGTAATTAAGACCACATCTAAGGCTGCAAAACGTTTGCACTCAGTGGTGAACGCTTCAAGCCCATCCGAACCATTATATGCAAGTGCAAAACTATTCCAAAACTGCACTATTTGTTCTTCGCTCATGTGAGTGAGTTCGTGCACTCTTTTCTGCTTAGAAAATATGTTGCAGAATAAGTATAAGTGTCCGATGTCGAACATCGGAACTCCATGTGCGGCACGACCGAGGTCTATCCAATAAGGCTTTTCTTCGGGCAGTGAGAATATCAAATTGCCAAGGCTGAAATCGCCGTGAAGAAGTTTAGGTGAATCGTCCAACCCTTCAACAAAAGCCATGACCTCATTGAGTTTTTTGCCTCTGAGTATTTTTGTTTTTGCCAATGCCTCTAACATTATTGTTTTGTTAGACGGTAGACAGTCTTTCCCTGAGGCATCAATTTCGTGAAGTTGCTTGACAAGTTCAGCCACGCGAGCTGCTAAACGGTCAATATCAGCCGGATTATCGCTGCACATACGAGCAAGAGATTTCTTGTTCTTAATCAGTTCACTCTTTACTCCAATGCCGTCGCCAACACGCACCATTTCAATCATTTCAGGTGTCGGAGCACCTAATTCATAAACCGCTCTTGATGCGTAAAACTCATTGCTCATATTCTCTATTTGTCCATCGGAGTTGTGGCTTACTTTGAGAATAACATTTGGCTCTTTCTCATTGACATAAGTAGTACCGAATCCGCCTTCGCCTATCTGTGTCCAAGCGGATAAATCAATTTCATTTACCATTTTGTAATTTACTATTTACTATTTTACAGTTTACTATTTTTCATTTTATTAGATAGCGTTGGCGGAGCGTGTTAATATCATCATCGGTCAGCCCGATAGGTCCTTTCAGATAGTTCTCTATCGAACCATATTCAACATCAATCCTGTCCAACGCCTTTATGAAATTATCAGTATTTACACCTATAAAAGCCTTCACCACACCAATTTCTTCATCGCCTCCTCCCCAAAAGCGCACGCGGCGAGAGTATTTTTTCACATCGGCTTCATACACGGCATTGGTGGCATCGAAATCTGCAATTATAGTTTCTCTATCAGCACCTAAAGCGGCAAGCAACAATGCTGAAGCAACGCCGGTGCGGTCTTTGCCTTGAGTGCAGTGATAGAGAATGGCTCCATTCTCGGTTGCCAACACTTCACGAAAAAATCGGGCATATTGAGCCTGACATTCGGGCGAGAAAAATAATGTAGGATACATCTCATGTGCTACCTTCTTGGCTTTATCGTTGAATGCAACCATCACAATTATCTTCCTGATATCAAACTTTTTCTTGCCGCCGAATTTCTTTTTCTCCTCTTCGGTCGCTTGCGCTGCAATGTTGCCGGATGCATCTATGGGGATATTGACATATTCTGCTCCTTCAACAAGTTTATCAGCGCGACCTTGCTTTTCTTCATCCAAACGAAAATCAATGACTTTGGTTGTTGGTAAATCGGCCAGATACTTCAATTCCTCATCAGTGGCATCGGCAAGATGGGCTGAACGCAAAAATGCTCCGTCAACTATCTGCATATTATCGGACGTTGTATAACTACCAATATCACGCATATTGATTATACCTTCTTGAGACTGATTGGAACAAGAAAAAAACAGCATGGAAAATAATACTACTAATAGTTCTGTGCGCTGAAAGTTTGAGTACATAAGCAACATATACAAGAAACGATTATTCACACCTTAATTTCACTATCATTAACTCTTTTTAGACATACGTTTTGCCATACCAATAGCACCTGTCGGACACACAAGACGACACAGATGGCAACCAACGCATTTCTGACCAATAATATGAGGCTGACGATTTGCATCAAAGTCAATAGCCTGATGACCACCGTCCATGCAAGATACATAACAACGACCGCAACCTATACATTTCTCTCGGTCAACCTTTGGAAACACCATCGTATCACGATCCAAATCATGTGGCAAAACGATATTTTTCAGTTCCTCGCCCACCAATTTCTTCAGTTCCACAATACCACGCTCACGCATATAATGTTGCAGACCGAGAATCAAATCGTCGATAATACGATAACCATATTGCATCACAGAAGTACAGACCTGCACATTGCGGCAACCTAATTGAATAAACTCCAACGCATCGCGCCATGTTTCTATACCGCCTATGCCACTGATATCCATGTGTTTCTCTATACCGGCTTTATGCAATAGTGGATTTCCGGTCATCTCATAAATCATACGCAAAGCGATAGGTTTGACAGCCTTACCTGAATAACCGCTCACCGTTTTCTTCTCGCTCACCTCGGCATCATGACTCATAGTGATTGACTTGATGGTATTGATGGCACTAATACCATTAGCACCGGCATAGAAACATGCCAAAGCAGGTGAAGTCATAGTCATGATATTAGGAGTCATCTTGGGAATAACAGGAATGTTGACTACATTTTTGACGTATGAAGTATAGAAAAGTATCAATTCAGGATTTTGTCCGATATCGCTACCAAGACCGGTAAGACGCATCTGCGGACATGAGAAATTCAATTCGACAGCATCACAACCTGCTTGTTCAGCCATCTTGGCAAGTTCAATCCATTCCTCTTCAGTCTGACCCATAATAGAAGCAATGATGCGCTTGGTTGGATAGTTGACTTTCAGACGGTGCAGAATATCGAAATCTACCTCGTATGGATTTTCGCTCAACTGCTCCATATTGCGGAAACCTACAAATGGCGTACCTTCTTTGCGCATAGCGTCGAAACGAGGTGAAACCTCACGAATATCCTGCTTGCAGATTGTCTTATAGAACACACCAGCCCACCCTGCTTCCAAGGCGCGAGCCACCATCTCATAGTTAGTACAGATAGCCGATGATGCAAGGAAAAAAGGATTTTCGCATACCATATTGCAGAAATTGATTTCCAACGATGGCAACTCCGTATTGCGAATGTTTATAGCCTCTTTCAACTCCAAACATTCTTTTTTCAATTCCTTAATGCGAATTGGTCGGTCGTAATGAATACAATTATTCTCGGCTTGAGAGAGTTCGTCGTCGGTCAGTTGGTTGAATAACTCAATTGCTGTCCAGAAATTTTCAAAACGGGCAGCGCGGATAGCACGTGCAGCCTTTTCGCCACATGGCGCATCACAGCACAACAGACATCGTGCTGATTCTTCATTGATGTGTAGCATATCGGGGATAATTTTAATATAAAGTGCAAAATTAGTTTTTTTTGCTCATTTGTGCAAAAAATATGTCATTTTGCACACTAATTTTAAAATTTCTTTACAAAAAAAACTCTCACCACTATAGTGGTAAGAGTTTTAGAGTGAATACACTGACTATGCCTTCTCGTAGGCATCTACAATACGTTGTACTAAAGGATGCCGGATAATATCACGCTGGTCGAACATATTGACTGCTATGCCTTTAACGTCTTTGAGTTTTTCGACAGCGTCTTTAAGTCCTGACTTCTGCGATGCAGGCAAATCGATTTGAGTAATATCACCGGTTACAATCATTTTACTATTCATGCCTAAACGGGTCAGAAACATTTTGATTTGCTGCGGAGTAGTGTTTTGCGCCTCGTCGAGAATGACCACTGCGTCCGATAATGTACGACCGCGCATGAATGCCAACGGGGCAATCTGAATAACTCCATGCTCCATATAATCTTGCAATTTGGCTTGAGGTATCATATCTTCCAACGCATCATATAATGGCTGCAGATACGGGTCTATTTTTTCCTTCATATCGCCTGGCAAAAAGCCTAATTTTTCACCTGCCTCAACAGCCGGACGAGATAATATGATTTTACGTACTTCTCTGTTTTTAAGCGATCTGACAGCCAATGCTATTGCCGTATAGGTTTTTCCTGAGCCAGCCGGACCGATAGCAAAAAGCAGGTCATGGGTATTGAAATCTTCAACTAAACGTTGCTGATTAGGTGTGCGAGCAATGACCGACTTGCCGTTTACTCCATGAACAATCAAATTATCATGCCTGAACTCCTGCGGTTGCTCTCCTTTGATAATATCAATGATATGTTTTTCAGTCAATACATTATGTTTGATGCAAAACTCCTCTAAGGCACGAATATGTTGCTCAAAACGGTCAACTTCATCCTCTGCACCACTAACCTTAATCAGATAACCACGCGCCACAATACGTAAGGCAGGGTGCTGATTTTTCAACACCAGCATATTAGCATTATTCACACCATAAAACACTGCTGTATCAAGCGTTTCATCTAAATATATAATCTTATCTTCTACCATCTAACTATTTGTTTTTTTTCGATATTTCACTAAAATTAGGTACATTGCGTGCAAAAATATACTTGTCGTCTTCTACCCTGCACGCTATTATTTGTTTTCCGTTAGCCACCATCAAATATGGGACATTAAGTCTGGTGTTATACACCGCTGCTTGGTCAAACACTCTCTGATTAAGTTGCACATGCTGCGCCTTACATTCTATAATCATCAGGGGTTGAGCGTCGAAATCATAAACCACGGCATCGCACCGTTTGCTCATGCCATTGATATTCACCACACATTCAACGGCTATAAGTCCGTGCGGATAATCCAACTCGTCTTCAAGATAATGCAAAGTGTGCTGACGGACTAATTCTTCAGGTGTCAGCCTAACCCAACGTCGGCGCCACTCATCGAATACGTATTGCTTGCCATTGTCGGTCTTAGTTTTCATGCAGCATTGATTGTAGTTCACTATAAAGACGCTGAACAGGTAATCCCATCACATTATAATACGAGCCGCTGATGCTTTCAACCCCCACATAACCTATCCATTCCTGCACTCCATAAGCACCTGCCTTATCTAATGGCAGATACTTTTCTACATAATAATCTATCTGACTTGGAGTTAATTTGGCAAAACGAACTTTTGTAGTAACCGAGAATATCTTTCGCCTTTTAGGCGTTGTCAGACAAACACCGGTAATCACTTCATGCTCTCTGCCGGACAGGCTACGCAACATATTCCGCGCCTCTGTTTTATCTGCCGGCTTGCCATACAGCATGCCGTCGCACCATACTATCGTATCGGCAGTAATGAGTATGTCGTCAGCATTGAGCGATTGGCTATAAGCATCAGCTTTGAGTTGCGCCAAATAAAGCGGAATATCGGCACCACGCAAAGAGGCAGGGAAATGTTCCTCACATTCTATATCGACACACTTAAAATCGACATCTAATCCGGCTAACAACTCGCGTCGTCGCGGACTTTGCGAACCTAATAAAATCATCAGAATATTATTCTATCGTATAATTGGCACTCTTGAATATAAAACACTAATGTATAAATCATTCCCCACCCCATAAGTATTTTGAGCATTGACGAACTGACAGCATAATCACTTGCTCGATGAGAACGTAAAAATATGACTATTGCTATCACCCAGAGAACGACGTAACATAGCATATAGTTCATATTAGCAGATGCCCAACCTTTGTCGAACGGAATCCATTGCATATATGCCATTCCCAACAATCCTATCGTGAAAAGCATAAGAAGTATAACGATTACCTTCGACCAAGTCTCACCTAATACGACCGGTATGGTATGACATTCCAACTCTCGATCGCCCACTTGGTCTTCCAAGTCTTTGACTATCTCACGACTGAAAGTGAGCAGAAAAGCGAACAAAGCAAATACCGACAGCCATTTATAAATCATTGGTATAATAGGCGTTTGGTATAGCAAATCTTCAGTGTATGTCAATTCGATATAAGCAATATCAGCCATCGCAAGCAATATAGGTACTAAGGCTGCCGACAATGCGACTATCAGATTGCCTACAATCAGCATGCGCTTATAACTTGACGAATAGAACCATAGCAAACCGGGCATAAAAACCATCAGCAAACCTATAGACCAACTCTTTAGCATTACGGCACTATAAATACCTACAGCAACTCCTGAAACGGTGAGGATCTGATATATTCGCATCGCTTGCTCACGAGTAATCGTCTTACTTACAATCTGATTGTCAGGGTTATTGATAGCATCAATTTTGACATCAAAATAGTCGTTAATCACATACCCTCCTGCTGCAATCAATACGGTGGCGATTATGATAACTGCCAATAGCATACCATGCAACATATCAGCAGGTTCAAAACCATAACCAATCATAAGCGGGATGATAACCAAACGTTGAAGCATCCACATTACCAAAGCAAGAAAAACTAAATTTTTCCACCTAATCAAATTAAAAAAATCTTGCATATTATATAGTAAATTTCACTATCCTTCCGGTCCAGCGTTCTACATTGAACGATAATGATTTATCGCACGACAAGACTGTTTCTCCCAAATCTTGATTGTTCAATATATCATACATTTCTACCTTACAACCCGATGGCATATCTAAATATGAAAAGGCTTCACGCGGAATGTTGATTTTCATTTCAGCATCCTTATCGTCGAAATTCAGGACAAAAAGCAATACTTCATTGTCGAATTTTCTGATATACGTGTAGTGCTTATGTTTGTTAAAGCAGTCGGTCTGCGCATACTCCAAGTCATACATATCACCCTGCGTGATGGCTTTTTCAGATAATGTGATAGCCAATAGTCGCTTATAGAAATCTTGCAGTGCACGCTGTTCGTTATCCAACAATGCTCCATCAAATTTGCCACCATTTGTCCATGCCTGAAGTGAGCGCACACCCCAATAGTCGAATATCGTTGTCCTGCCGTCAACCCCTGAGAAGCCTTCCATATCCATACCCACTTCGCCTAATTCCTGACCGGCATACACCATCACCGGACAGCGAGTCAGTGTTGCCGCCACTATCATAGCCGGTTCAGCACATATTCCGCGACCGCAGAAAAAGCCCGATGCAATACGTTGCTCGTCATGATTTTCAAGGAAATTGAGCATGTGGTCTTTTATATCATCTATTTCTTGCCATTTCTGAGTAATATCTTGTGCTGCATGATTTTTGGACGTTATGGCACGCAGTTTGTCATACATACCAACCTTATCGTACAAATAATCAAACTGACCATATTGCAAATAATTACGGTACTCGTTCGGATTATACACTTCGGCTATGAAAATGCAATTCGGATAAGCCTCTTTTATTTGCGGAATGACCCAATGCCAAAAGTCAACCGGCACCATCTCTGCCATATCGCAACGGAAACCATCTATGCCCTTGCCTGCCCAAAAGAGAAGTATATCACGCATCTTGTGCCATGTATCAGGTATGGGGTCAAATTGCTTTTCACCACCACCTTGATAAAATACTCCATAATTCAGTTTGACCGTTTCGTACCAGTCGTTTTTCGACGGGTGAGCATGAAATTGGTCATTACCCGTTGCCTTGGCAGGGAACTCATCATAATCGCCTATATCAAACGAGGGTTGAAAACGCTCGTTCGGAATATAGTAAAAATTATTCAACGGAGAGAATGCCCACTCGGAATGGTCGTTAGCACCCAAGTCTGCCACTCCTTGAGGACAAGCATCTGAATGATACTGACGCGCCACATGATTAGGCACAAAATCAATAATCACCTTTAAATGCGCCCTATGAGTTCGATTAACCAAGGCTTCAAACTCTTTCATTCGATTTGGCACATCAACCGCTAAATCAGGGTCAACATCGTAATAGTCTTTTATTGCGTATGGCGAACCTGCACGACCTTTTACCACTGCCGGATGGTCTTTCAGTATGCCATAAGCAGTATAATCGGTCTGAGTAGCATGCTCAATCACACCGGTGTACCAAACATGAGTTACACCCAATTCTCTGATTGCTTTCAGAGCCTTAGGTGTAAGATTATTAAATTTACCGCAGCCATTCTCTTCTATGCTGCCGTTGTGTTTGCGTGTTGTGTTGTAATTAACAAAGGTTCGTGGAAGAACCTGATAAATAACAAATTTTGCCATTGATGTTTTTCGTTTTTAGATTTTACTTATTTACGATTGCAAATGTAACACTTTTTTTCGTTTCAAACAAAAAAAATGATATTTTATCAAATTCTTATCTATTAACAACAAGAAAAGACCACAATTTTGCTTATTTTCAAAAATTTTATTAACTTTGCAGGTTAAAAAAAATCTTGATATGTCTAAAATACTAATCATTGACGACGAGCCTGCAATATGCGAATCAATGCAGGAGAGTTTAGAGTTCGAGGGATATGATGTAAAGACTTCAACCGACCCTCGTCAGGGACTGCAAATGGCTATCGACAACCATTATGACCTAATCATTTCTGACGTTAAGATGCCCGGCATAGATGGTATTGAACTGATACATAACTTGCGCGAACAAGGCATCGACAGCACGATATGTATGATGTCGGCTCACGGCAATGTTGAGACAGCGGTTAAAGCCATTCGCGAAGGTGCTTTCGATTTTCTCGAAAAACCGTTTATGCTCGACAAACTATTCGTCATGGTGCGCAACGCCTTGGAACGCAGTGCGCTCATAACCGAGACTCAGCATCTCAAACGCAAAGTGCACCTCAAGAACCAAATGATAGGTGAGAGTCAAGCCATCCGCGAGGTACGCGAAATGATTGAACGTGTTGCGCCAACAGAAGCACGCGTACTGATAATGGGCGAGAATGGTACAGGAAAGGAAGTGGTGGCACGACTTATACATGAACAATCGAACCGTGCCAAAGCACCTATTGTTGAAGTCAACTGCGCTGCTATTCCATCAGAACTGATTGAAAGCGAACTATTTGGACATGAAAAAGGCTCTTTTACGTCGGCTATCAAACAGCGTATAGGCAAATTTGAACAGGCTCACAAGGGTACTCTGTTTCTTGACGAGATAGGCGATATGAGTCTGTCAGCACAAGCCAAAGTGCTGCGGGCATTGCAGGAAAACGAAATCACTCGCATTGGTTCCGACAAAAGCATCAAAGTTGATGTGCGCGTTATTGCGGCTACCAACAAAGACTTGAAAAAAGAAATCCAGGATGGTAATTTTCGTGAAGACCTATTCCACCGCTTGTCGGTCATTCCAATCCATGTGCCGGCCCTGCGCGAACGACTTGACGACATACCACTGCTCGTTGACTATTTCAATCACCAGATCTGTGAAGAGCAAGGATGGGCAATCAAAACATTTACCGACTCTGCTATCAAGGCTCTGCAACAACGACCTTGGACAGGAAATATACGCGAACTGCGCAACGTGATAGAACGTCTTATCATTCTGTGCAGCAACGAAATAACCGATAAAGATGTTGAACGCTATGCTTAAACATTATCTCCATATTGTCATTGCGTGCTTGTTAACCGCATTGGCTTCTTTTTGTATCGTTGGATGTCGTCCGGATCATAATGCTGAACCTAATATAAATCCTACCGACACTACATTGCGCGATTCCTCAATTATTGATTCTACTATTATTGACACAACTCGACACGATACTATCTACGATACTATTCCTGATATTCCGCGCGACCCAAACGATACCCAACGCAATTTGTCATATCTCTTCGACCTTAACGATGTGCCAATCATAACTCTTACTCTGACCGAAAAGGATTGGAACGAATATCTGCAAAATTTCGACAACAATCCCGATAATGCACTATATGTTCCTGCCGCTTTCTCAATGGAAAAAGGCGACGGACGAATTTTCTACCGCGACAGCATAGGTCTCCGACCACGTGGCAACACATCGCGCCGCCGTCCGGAAGGGTATGCCGGACAACCACATGATAAGAACAACCCCGATTGGCATCATGCTCATTTCGGACTTCGCTTCACTAAATACACCACAGGTCAGCGTTTCTTCGGAATGGATAGAATAGTGCTTAAATGGTTCAACAACGACCCTGCTTATTGCCGTGAGATATATTGCTACGATTTATTTCGCCGGTTTGGCGTGTGGTCAGCTCCACGTGCATCATATTGTCGTCTTTACATACATATCGAGGGTGACCCACAACCGGCTTATTTCGGTGTGTACGAAATGATTGAGGGTGTTCGCAACGGCTATCTTGACGACCGCCGTAAAGAAAATCATATACCTGATGCCGCAGGCAACCTATGGAAAGCAGCCTACAATAGACAAGGACAAGCCGACCTGTTTAATACCGACAAATCACGAATGGGAGTGGCTGACGAAGAAAATGTTTATACTTATGCTCTAAAGACCAATAAGACAGCCTTGGCAACGGCTCAAAACGAATTAGTCGATTTTATCAACGGCATGATGCCGCTAACATCAGGTACTGAACAACTAAAGACATGGCTCGAACAACATATCGACATCGACCTCTTTTTGCGACAATTAGCAGTAAATGTAATGGTTGGCATGTGGGACGACTATTGGGTCAATGCCAACAACTACTATTTCTATTTCGACTCACATAGCCGCTTTTATTTCATACCATACGATTACGATAATACACTCGGAACAAGCGGAATAATGCAAGATTCCGGTACGCAAGACCTATTGCATTGGGGTTCGCGCGATGGCGACCGGCTATTGGTCAAGAAAGTGCTCTCAATCAAGGAATATGAAGATACCTACAAACAATATATCAAGGAGTTAGCCTCATCAGACGAACTCTTTGGTGTGCAGGGAAGTCAAAATAGGATTCGCCAATTCCAAAATCTCATCCGTCCATACGTTGCCAACGATACCGGTGAAGACATGGAAATCTATGACGAGCCGGCCTATTGGAGCAACCAACCGCAATATCGCCTCCTGTCAGGCTCAAGAGGAACCAACTTTTTCATCACAAAAATAAGTTCTATCAATTTCTAAATAATGCGTATTCAGCACTACTTGATGCTTTTCCACCTATTATAGCAGTTGCAGCAAAGCATCTGGCAGTTATCCGGACGTGATATTACAGCATCGCGATTTCCCTACGGAAAAAACATAGATTAATGGAACATTATAAGTTACCAATTGTCAATTCATAGTTTGTGTTTCTGCCTGCTTCGTCTGTCTTGTGTAAAATACCTTTCTCCACCAAATCCTGAATATCTCTCAATGCCGTTGCCTGTGATATGTGGTTCATCTTTGCCCACTTACCCGTGGAGAGTTTGCCTTCAAATCCATCCCATAACCGATTGATTATTTTTATCTGCCTTTCGTTAAGCACGATATCACGATGTTCTTGCCAGAAAAGCGTTTTCTGCACTATCCTATCGGTTTTTGCGAGTGCCGATTCTATGGCTTCTTGCAATGTCTGCAAAAACCATATCAACCATGGGGTAATATCCAAACCATGTTTGCCTGTATATTCCAATGTGTCATAATAGCCTTTTTTGTTTTTCTGTATGGCTGCAGACATACTATAAAAACGTTGATGATAGCCGTCAGCACGTGCAAGTAGCATATCTGTGATGGTACGTGCTAATCTGCCGTTGCCATCATCAAATGGGTGTATATTCACAAACCACAGATGAGCCACTCCGGCTTTAAGAAGTGGATCAAGTGAGTTGGCAACATTCAACCATTCTAAAAATTTTTTCATCTCATTTTCTACCATTTCCGAGGGCGGTGCTTCATAATGCACTTGCTCCTTACCCATTGCACCGCTCACAACCTGCATCGGTTCGGCTGCAGTTCTAAAACCTCCAACCGTGATTGGTATTATTCCACTTCTGCCGGTAGGGAATAGTGCTGCGTGCCAACCAAAGATTCGTTCTTCTGTCAGCGGATTATTGTGATTACGAACCGCATCTATCAGTACTTGTACCACTCCATCCGTATAGTGGTCGGGGTGCGAACGCTTCTTTGAGACTATGGCTTTAGACATTCAATAGGAACTACATATACTCCGTCTGCGCGTTGATAGGCATATTGGATTACTGCTTTTATTTTATTTACACAAACAATTCCGAACTTTTCAACATTTTTACTCCGAACTTTTCAACATTTTTACTCCGAACTTTTCAACGATTTTACTCCGAACTTTTCAATTTTAAGCGGCAGCACAAATACAACTTTTATGTCATTCTCAAGTAATGACATTTGAAATTTTTCATCCGCGCTGAACTATCTTGATCACACATTTAACGTATCAACAATTAACAACTATAGAGCATTTGTTTCAGGAAAAAGTAATAAAGATAATCAAAATTTTGGCTATTTGGTTAAAATATAGTAACTTTGCGGTCAAAATTCTTAAAAAACGATACAACAATGTTTGAAAATCAGCCTAAGGGACTATATGCTTTAGCCCTTGCCAATACAGGTGAGCGTTTCGGTTATTATACTATGTTAGCCGTCTTTGCTCTTTTCTTGCGTGCCAACTTCGGATTGTCAGCCGACGATGCCTCCGACATTTACGCTGGCTTTCTTGCATTAGTATATTTTCTTCCATTAGTAGGAGGTATTATTGCCGACAAAATAGGTTACGGAAAATGCGTAACGATAGGTATTTTCGTAATGTTCGTAGGCTATATTTGTCTTGCGATTCCTCTAGGTGGCGGCAATTTAGCAATGGGAACTATGCTGCTTGCTTTAGTACTAATCTCATTTGGCACAGGACTATTCAAAGGCAATCTGCAAGTTATGGTAGGTAATCTGTATGACGACCCAAAATATGCAGACCGCCGCGATGCAGCCTTCTCTCTTTTCTATATGGCTATCAACATCGGTGCGATGTTTGCCCCTACAGCAGCCGTGAAAATCATGGCATGGGCACAAGAGTCATTAGGCTATTCTGTCAACGACTCATACCATTTCGCATTTATGGTAGCATGCGCATCATTAGTTTTAAGCATTGTAATCTATTACGCTTGCCATCCATGGTTTAAACATGTCGAGAACTCTGAAAAACAGAAAGTTACACAGGGTGAAGTAACTGAAGACCTGACACCTGAACAAACTAAAAAACGCATTGTGGCTCTATGCCTTGTGTTCGCTGTAGTTATTTTCTTCTGGATGGCATTCCATCAGAACGGTCTGACACTCACGTTCTTTGCTAACGAATTTGTCAATCCGATTAGCACCGGCGTTCAAAGCATGGCTTTCGATATTGTCAACCTATTGGCAATAGTATTTATCGTCTATGCTTCATTCTCATTAGTGCAAAGTAATAACGAAAAGACCAAAGTGATTTCAGGTATTGTTATCGTTGCCTCGTTAGCCCTATTAGCATGGAAATATACTAAAATTTCTCCAGAAGGCATACATCTGTCAGCCCCTATATTTCAACAATTTAATCCATTCTATGTCGTTGCCTTGACTCCTATCAGTATGGCTATATTCGGAGCATTGGCAAAACGCGGCAAAGAGCCTTCGGCACCACGCAAGATAGCATACGGTATGCTTGTTGCCGCCTTAGCATACGTTGTTATGGCTGTGGCTTCAATCAACTTACTCACACCGGCTGCACAAGAACTTGCTAAGGTCAGCGGTAATCCTACATTTGCCGACGCCAACGTTTTGATCTTCACATACTTAATCTTGACATTTGCCGAACTTCTTCTCTCACCTATGGGTATATCATTTGTATCTAAAGTGGCTCCACCAAAATACAAAGGCATGATGATGGGCGGCTGGTTTGTTGCTACTGCTATAGGTAATTATTTAGTAAGTATAGGCGGCAAACTATGGGGCGACATACCATTATGGATAGTATGGAGTGTATTTATCGGAGTATGCCTCGCTGCTGCTATATTTATGTTTTCAATGATGAAAAAACTTGAAGAAGCAACAAAATAGATTACATGTAGAAAGTAAGTTAGTAGAAAGTAGAAAGACTGAATAGTAAAACTTAGTTTAACGAATCGGACGATTCAGAAAATTCAGAGTATTCAGAAAATTCAGAGTATTCGGAAAATTCGGAAGCGAATGTTAAGTAATGTGTCTAACATCTAACGACTAACATCTAACGTCTTAAATATATGTCTAACGAAACCCTTATTGCCCTGCTGCAAAACCAACTTGCAGACCTTGAATTGCAACTCTCGCAGTTGCAACACCGCGCCGAAACACTGCGCAACACAATCATATCGCTGAAAAGTGAATTGAGTAATACCGCTGCTGTACACCAACAAACAATCATACAAGTTCAAGCAGCCAACGACCTCGCTAAAACAGCATTGCAAAATGCACAACAAGCATCATCGTCACTTGCCGAACAACGTGATGAACTAAATGCGTTTATTGAACATACGGCTCAACAAATTGAAGTCCTCGCCAATAAAGCACAGTCAGCCATTGCTCAACAACCGCAACAGTTACACACACAAAACGACAACGAAGATTTTACACATCCGACTTCACAACCGACTATTGAACCCACATTTGAGCCTGCCATTGCAGAGCCGTCAGTTGAACCTACGCCGGAACCTATCGTTGAACCAGAGCCTGTAGTTGAGCCGAAACCGATTGTTGCTGAACAGCCTTCTTTCGATACAGAGCAACCATTGTCCAACTCTCAATTAGACGACAACGACTCTTCACAAGAAGAAATTCGCAATGAAGAAGAGCCTGCTGTTCAAGAATATGTAGAGGAACATATAGCCGATATACCGCAACCGACCGAAACGGAGCATGAACCCGAACCTGAAGTGGCACAAAGCAATGACGAGACCGAAGAAGCCCAAATCGACCAACCTCAACGCACCGAACAGCCCGACCAATCAAGCATCATACCTAAAATTAGCGATATCAAAGCAGGCATATCTATAGGTGATCGCTTTTTGTTCCAACGTCAACTTTTCAAAAACAGTGGCGAACTGATGAACAAAACTATTGCGCGCCTCAATGAGATGACATCATTTGAAGAGGCTATGAACTACTGCGAACGTAATTTTAGTTGGGACAAAGATTCGAATGCTTACGAACTCTTTACCAACGTCTTGCGTCGTCGATACTAATTTACATTGATGTCGAAGCAGCATAATAAATCTCATTTATAGCATGTTATACATTGTTCCTACACCTGTTGGCAATCTCGACGATATGACTTTCAGAGCCATCAACACGCTGAAAAATGTCAGTCTTATTCTTGCCGAAGATACCCGTACAAGTAGTGTGCTGCTAAAACATTTCAATATACATACACCTATGCAGGCACACCACAAATTCAACGAACATCAGACCGTCGAACGCGTGGTGAGCCAACTGCAAGGCGGAATGGATATCGCACTTATAAGCGATGCCGGCACACCTGCCATCTCCGATCCAGGTTTTCTTTTGGTCAGAGGAGCAATCAAAGCCGGCATAAGAGTGCAATGCCTGCCGGGAGCAACAGCACTCATTCCTGCAATAGTTGATTCCGGTCTGCCAAACGACAAATTTTGCTTTGAAGGTTTTCTGCCACAAAAAAAAGGTCGCCAGACAAGGCTAAAAATCATTGGCGAGGAAACACGCACCGTGATTATTTATGAATCGCCGTTCCGACTTGTCAAATGCCTGCAACAACTTGCCGAGGTTTGCGGCAACGACCGACAAGCAAGCGTAACACGTGAGATAAGCAAACTACATGAAGATACACAACGAGGCTCACTAACAGAACTGATTGAATATTTTACACAAAACCCGGCAAAAGGTGAAATAGTCATTTGCGTAGCAGGTAAAGAATAAGATTTATGTATAAAGCCGTTTTTATCGATTGGGACAATACTCTTGGCGACTTTAGCAACAGCGCACTGCTCGCAATGAAAGAAATATACGCCACCCAACGCCTCGACTTATATTTCGACTCCTTCCAACAATGGTTTGACATCTATTCACCTCATAACCTTCAACTCTGGGAACAATATGGTCAAGGACTTATCACCAAGCAACAATTATCGTTAGACCGTTTCGACTACCCCTTCAGAGTCAGAGGCTACAACAACATGCAAGACTTTGCATTGCAGATTGAAGATATGTTTGAGTCATTAGCAGTAGAATATACTCAACTCATACCACACGCTCGCGAGATAACAGAATATCTATCAAACAAATACCCTCTTATATTGATTACTAACGGTTTTCCAGAAATACAACACCAAAAACTTCGCAACACCGACATGCAACAATATTTCACCCACACCATCATATCAGAAGAAGTCGGTTATGCCAAACCCAACCCTAAGATTTTTCAGATAGCACAACAAGCATGCCAATCAACTATTCCACAACTAACGGCTTCTGACATTATCATGATTGGCGACCACTATAATGTTGACATCATAGGAGCGCAACAAGCAGGTATCGACCAAATTTATTTTTGCCCCGATACGGCTGAGAACGCCATACTACAAGCCACCTATCATGTACATAATTTATTAGAAATCAAACAAATTCTATAATCAAGTTGAAAACTATCGACGACATACGCAAACCTGTCTTGGCTGAATTTGCCATTTTCGAGCGCAATTTTGCCCGTGCATTAGAAAGCGAAACAGATGTGCTTAACGATATCTTTGAGCACATACTGGCTAATCGGGGTAAGCAATTACGTCCGCTTCTGACCCTTTTGAGCGCACAATTATGCGGTAAAATCAACGACAAGACTTATAGTATCGCCACCATTCTTGAGATGCTACACACAGCAAGTCTGATTCACGACGATGTCGTTGACAGTACTTCTCAACGACGTGGGCAACAATCAGTTAACGACAAATGGTCTAATAAGATTGCTGTTCTATCAGGCGATTATCTGATGGCAACTGCCTTAAAGATTTTAGTGCAGATGCGCAATGTCAGACTCCAGCAAATGATTTGCATACTTATTCAACAACTCACTAAAGGCGAGATATTAGAACTCAACTATAACTCCTCTATGTGGATTGACGAAAACCGCTATTTCGATATCATACGATTGAAAACAGCAAGTCTATTTTCAACATGCACAGAATCAGGCGCAATAAGTGTTGGCGCAACAGGCTATCAAGCAACCAATCTGCGCAAATTTGGCGAAGAACTCGGACTTTGTTTTCAATTGCAAGACGATATTCTCGACTGGTCGGAAGGCGAACAACTCGGCAAACCGACTATGAACGATATTCATGACCACAAAGTTACATTACCTTTGATTATCGCACTCAACAGAGCCGACGAAAAAGAGCGCAACAAACTGATGTCGCGCATCGAAAACGAAACTATCAATTGGGAATTGGAGTCGGATATTAAAAATTGTGTGCTTAAATACGACGGTATTCGTTATGCTCAAAAAAAGATTGAGGAACACAAACGTAAAGCCAAATTATTGCTGACAGCCTTCCATCCTATCACACCAACTTACGAAGCACTGCTCGACTTATTAGATTTTACCACACAACGTTCGTTCTAACCGAACGATCCATTGTGTGGTAAGTCTATAAAAATACTCTTATACCAACTCAAAATCGAGTTGTTTTTTCCGCAAATCAGTATTCTTAATCCGAACCTTTATCTTATCGCCTAAGGTATAACGTTTTTTGGTGCGATAACCTATCAAACTATACTCCGGCTCATCAAAAATGAAATAATCATTAACGTTAAGTTCACGCATAGGAATCATGCCTTCGCAATGATTCTCATCTATCATCACATATAATCCCCACTCCGTTACTCCAGATATCGTACCATCAAACACTTCACCTAAATGTTCGGACATAAACTCTACTTGCTTATACTTGATAGACGCACGTTCGGCATTGGCTGCCAACTGCTCACGCTTGGAACAATGCTCGCAATAACGCTCATATTCTTCATTATCAACCGATTTGGTTGAATGTTCTTCATTCGTACAGTACACATTCAAATATCGCTCTAACAATCGGTGAACCATCATGTCAGGATATCGGCGAATAGGCGATGTGAAATGCGTATAATATTGGAAAGCCAAACCATAATGACCTATATTTTCCGTACTATATTCAGCCTTAGCCATCGCGCGGACAGCCAATATCTCCACTAAATTCTGTTCTACCTTGCCCTTAACGTCAGCCAACATCTTGTTGAGCGACTTAGGCGCATCTTTACCGGTGGTCTTCAGATGATAACCAAATCGACGCACAAACTGCGAGAAATTACGCATCTTTTCTTCATTTGGCTCGTCGTGCACACGATATACGAATGTTTTGGCTCGCTTGCCTGCCGAACCTATATGCTTAGCCACAGTACGATTGGCAAGCAACATAAATTCCTCAATCAGGTTGTTTGACTCCTGTGCATATACAAAACTGATTGATAGAGGTTTGCCCTTATCGTCAATCTCAAATTTCACTTCCTCACGGTCGAACGATATTGCACCATTATCAAACCTGCGCTGGCGGAGTTTTTGAGCCAACGCATTAAGTTGCAGTATTGCCTTACCTACTTCATCATCCGTTTCTCCGGCCTCAATGAACGCTTGCGCTTGCTGATAGTCAAGACGACGATTAGAACGTGTTACCGTCTTGCAAATATCATAATGTAATACATTGGCATCACTATCCATCTGGAAAACAACAGAAAAGGTCAGTTTGTCCTCATCGGGACGCAATGAGCATATACCATTCGATAAATGTTCAGGCAACATCGGTACGGTACGATCAACCAAATACACCGATGTTGCACGTTCGTAAGCCTCTGTATTCAATGGCGTATTGGGGCGAACATAATGAGTTACATCGGCTATATGAACTCCTATTTCATAAATTGTTTTCCCTTCATTTTCCGATTTCACGGCAAGCGACAGCGCATCATCGAAATCTTTTGCATCCGTCGGGTCGATAGTGAATGTCAAGACATCACGCATGTCGCGTCGTCGAGCAACTTCAGCCGCTGTGATGCCGGCATCTATTCCTTCAGCCTCGCGTTCTATACTTTCCGGATAACGATACGGCAAGTCATACTCAGCCAAGATAGCATGCATCTCTGCATTATTGTCGCCCTCACGACCTAAAACTTCAATCACCTCACCTTCAGGATTACGCATATCGGACTTCCAATCTAACAACTTGACAATCACCTTATCACCATTTTTTGCATCATGCAGATTATCGCGCGAGATGTAAATATCTGATGTCATAATCTTATTGTCCACAATGCAGAAAACCGCCGAGCGATTGACTTCTATCACACCTACAAATGTATCTTTCTTGCGGGTAACAACTTCAACCACTTCACCTTCCAACATCTGATGACGCTTACGAGCATATAGATAGACTCGCACAAAATCTCCATTCATGGCATGATTAGTCTTTCGCTCAGGAATAAAGACCTCCTCTCCACCATCAGCAGGAATTAGATATGTCTTCACTCCTCGCCTATCTATCGTACCCTCAACCAAACCATTACGCTGATTGAGTTTGTACTTACCTATCGACGGCGACGATAAGATATCTTGCTCTAACAACTGTTCCAAAATACGTTTTACAGCCTCTCTGTCAATCTCTGATTTCACTCCTACTGCCGAGGCTACCTGACGATAATTCAATGGTTTGTTGGGATTTTTTGCAAATACTTGCTGAACCAAACCTACCAATTTTGATAATGAATAACGCATAACTAAAAAAAATCTGCTCAATAGTATTACAATAAAACAGCAAAGCGAACGCCTACTTGAGGCAATATACGCTGCGCTGAATAAATAAAATCTTCTCCTTCAATAGTTTCTGTTACCGACAATGTAGCTTGTTGCATTGTCAGATTAAGCGACAATTCAACAGCCGTCTGTGATTCAAATCTATGCAACCATCCGAATCTGATGCCTCCATTAAATCCACCTCGCTGAGCACCTTTAACGGCTATACCATAGCCTGCATCAAGTCCGGCAAAAGGAGCATCCGAAGATAATAAAAAAGGAATAGTCAGCGACATTGTAATCGGCACAAATATGTACGGCTTATTGACATAATACGAACTCATTCCTACTCCTCCGCCTAAAAAAATACGGCGATCAAATAAGTTTGTCGCTCCTGCCTGCAATCCTCCATTCATGCTCCAGCCCCAATTATCACCACGCCACGTAGTACCTCCACCTATATGCAGTAACACACCAAAACGCTTAACATGCGGTCGAGATGTTTCTTTTACTTCTACAGGTTCGATCTTAACAATCGATTCCACATCCGATGTCGGCACCTGATAACGCCGGTTCTGAACACTACGAAATACAACTACATCATCATTGCGCAACTCTATCTGACACTCATACTCAATACCGGTTTTTAAGAGCAAACGATACCAATCGTCAGACGCAAAAACAGATATGCTTAACATCTGAAATAGACATAAGATGTAAAAACGCATGTTTTTCATAAAAAAAGTTATTATTTTAAGTTTAGCAAGCTCATCGGTGCTTATTATTATCGGCGCATACGGCGTTAGCCGTTAAATGTTAATAGAAATCGAATGTTTAATTTCTCCCCCCATTGATCTGATTTTTTCGGGTGTTCGATACACCGAAAAATCAAACAGAAAGAACTTAAATCAAATGCTAACTAAGACTATTTGCAAAGATATGATTATTTTGTTTTTTTCGCAAATAGTCAATCAAAAAAAAACAAAAGTTAAGAAAAGATACTGCAAAATTACATTTTTTTGCAGTTTTATTTTCACAAGTCAAAAAAAACTATTAACTTTGCTCGCTGATATTGTATTTAGTAGTTATGTCCTCCAAAGTTACCATCTACTGCAAAAACACTCATAGTTATCATGACGTTGAACGCGGCAGCAATTTGCTCGACATTTTCAATATGCTCGACATCAAATTGCCCTATAAGGTGGTGGCAGCACGGGTGAATTATAAAGTTGAAGACCTCGGTTTTTATCTCTACAAGCCCAAAGACATAGAGTTTATCGATGCAAGTTGTCCGTCCGGCATGCGCGTATATGTCAGGACTTTGAACATGATTTTGGCAGCAGCAGTCAACGAGTTGTTTCCCCATGCTGACCTTCGCATTGAGCACCCGATATCAAGGGGGTACTATTGTCACATAAAGAATTTAGGTCAAGCACTAACAAAAGAGATAATAGAGCAGATAAAAGAGCGTATGCGGCTGATAGTCAACCAGAACAGACGCATTATCAATGAGGAAAAGCAAACTAAACTTGTCAAGGAGATTTTCAAAAATCGTACCGATGGCGATGCCACTCTGTTCGATGCATGGGGAACACGATACTGCCGATATTTCCGTATGGAATCACCTGCCGGTGAAGACTATTTCGACTATTATGCAGGCGTTTTGATGCCAAGTACAGGCTACGCCGATGTGTTCGACTTGCTGCCATACCATGACGGAATGTTGCTCATCGGTCCAAATAGGAGCAAACCCACAGAGGTTGAGAATGTTGTTCCGCAAGAGAAGATGTTTGAAATACTGAACGAAAACGAGGGATGGAACAAACTTATGCACATCAATAATGTAGGCGAGTTCAACATGATGTGCAAAGACAACCGCGCTTTCAACCTAATCAAACTATCTGAGGCACTGCATGAAAAGAAGATGATTCAGATTGCCGACATGATAGCCCATCGCGAAGGTGGCCGTCCTAAATTCATCCTTGTGTCAGGACCATCATCGTCAGGCAAAACGACATTCTCCAAGCGTTTGAGTATTCAACTGATGGTCAACGGCATATCACCGGTGATTATTTCGATGGACAACTATTTTGTCAATCGTGTTGATACACCAAGAGATGAAAACGGAGACTGGGACTTCGAACATATTGACGCTCTTGACCTGCAGTTATTCCACACTCAACTCAACGAGTTGATAGAAGGCAAAGAAGTTAAACTGCCGACTTATAGTTTTGAAGAAGGTAAGCGATTCTTTTTAGGCAACACGCTCAAGTTGAACAACAACAATGTGGTTATCATTGAAGGCATCCACGCTTTGAACCCTAAGACTGCAGAAGGACTACCTAAAGACGCTATATTTAAGATATATGTAAGTCCACTTACATCTATCAATCTGGACAACCATAATTGGATAGCCACTACCGACACCCGACTCTTGCGACGCATCATACGTGACTATCGCTACCGCAACTATTCGGCACAAGAAACTATTGCTCGCACGGCAAGTGTTCGCCGAGGTGAAGAAAAATGGATATTCCCATATCAGGAAAATGCCGATGTGATGTTCAATTCAGCACTTGTATTTGAACTTGCTGTCATCAAACGGCACGCTGAACCAATATTAGCCGAAGTGCCTAAGTTTTGCGACGAATATACAGAGGCACACCGCCTACTCAAACTACTGAAATATTTCGTTCCTGTACCTGAAAAAGAAATTCCTCCAACCTCACTATTACGCGAATTTGTGGGAGGAAGTTCGTTCAGATACTAAGATTGATATTAAGATAAAAATAAAATAACGTTATTTTCTACCTGACACTCACTTTGCGCAGAGTGTTGTCGGGACAATATGCTACAAAAAAATGAAAAAGAAATCTATCATTCTATTGCTTTTATTAGCATTTGTAGGAAATGTAGAAACATTTGCCGTAAAGACACAGTTCCATCGTTATAGAGGAACATATCGTAGTCAAACTGAAGGCAATCTGGTCGTTGGTTTCGGTCCGAGTTACTATTTTGGAGATAGCGAAAACCAAGCCAAAGACCTCGGAAACACCTTTATGCAAACAACTCGGCTGACATCAAACTCAGTGTCTGCCAACTTGTTTATTGCATACGAACTTCCGATCTATAAACACTTGGTAATGCGTTTCCAACTTCAAAACCACTACGTTCGCGGTGAGGGTTATGATGATCCGGTATGGGGAAGCCGCACATTCCAATCTTATAGCGGTGCACCGGAGATATTATTGGAATACTACCCTGCACACCTCACTCCGGAATACGGATTCTATATATTCGGTGGTGTAGGTATTGGTGCAAGTTATATCAATTATAAAAACTACTATGGCTATTCAGGACAGACCTACGGACTGACACCGCGCGGCATATTGGGCTTAGGCTACAAGATTTTTGCTACACCGGCATGGCAATTCGGCTTTGAAGCAGGTGCTCGCTTCATCTTCCTCGACGAACCTCATTGGAACATGGATGCTTTCCCGTTCATCGACGACAAGGGAAAATATCATGGTTCGACACAACGTTGGGGTGATGGTCTGTTCGACCTGCAATTCACTATTACCTACCGCTTCAAACAAGGTACGTATCGCAATCACGTAGCACGTTTCTAATTGAATGAGACATAGATTATTATATGGTTGTATGTTATTGGTGTGCATATTTGTTAGTTCAAATATGCACGCACAATTATTAAACAACCCTCAACTGCAACAACCGGATATCTTTGATTCCATTCAAAGTAGCGGCAATGCTAAGATATACCAAGACGCACGCGTGGCAGAACTCATAGCCTTGAAAAAAGCGGGTCTTGATGCACCTGTTGTCAGCAACGAACCGATTGTCGGATACCGTGTGCAGATATTTTCAAGTAGCCAACAACGTACTGCACGCACCACGGCTTTCCAACTACAAGCCAGAGTTAAAGCAAGCGGAATAGATGCTCAAACGCATATAATCTATAATCAACCATATTGGAAAGTACGTTTGGGCGATTTCAGAACTAAAGAGGAAGCGCAATTACTACGCGAACAAGTCAACAAATTATTACCCGACCTGCAAGAAGATACCTATATAGTTAGAGATAATATAGAAGTAGGCGAACAAACTATTGTGCCTATACAAGAAACACCAGAAACAACGGAGGAAAACTAATGAACCTACAAGATTTTCGACCAAACCAAGAAGTTACAAATCATATTGCCAAAGATATTACAACCGTTCTGCAAACGATTGGCGAAAATCCTGAGCGTGAGGGGTTAAAGCGTACACCCGAACGCATCGGTGAAACGTTGCAATTTCTAACTAAAGGCTATAACGAGAATCCCGAGCAGATATTACAATCAGCACTTTTTGAAGAAGACTATCGTCAAATGGTGATTGTAAAAGACATCGAATTCTATTCACTATGCGAACATCACCTTCTCCCATTTTTTGGCAAAGTTCATATTGCATATATTCCTAACGGCAAGATAACAGGCTTGAGCAAGATAGCACGTATCGTTGATGTTTTTGCACGCCGTCTGCAAGTTCAGGAGCGTATGACCACACAAATCAAAGACTGCATACAAAAAACGCTTCAACCTCTTGGAGTTATCGTAGTAATTGAGGCACAACACCTGTGTATGCAGATGCGTGGCGTTCAAAAAATAGGTTCTATCACCACAACATCCGATTTCACCGGAGCCTTCAACCGAGAAGAAACCCGCAACGAGTTTCTACAACTTATCGGAAAATAGAAATCAAATTACATTATCATCGTAGGGGCGTTGCTCGTCAACGTCCATTGTTCACATCATCGTAGGGGCGTTGCTCGTCAACGTCCTTAATTAATATCAGCGGCATACGGCGATAGCCGTTCAATGTTAATAGAAACCGAATTTTTCCCCCCCGTCTTATCAATCTGATTTTTCGGGGCGTTCGATGCCCCCGAAAAATCAAATATAATAGATGATGAGGTATTCAAATTCTATTAACATGAAACCGCTATGCGGTTTTTAATTTATGAATAAGTTTCGAACATTTGCGACAAAAAAAATTGTTTATTGTTGTTTTCACATTGTTCATTATTGTTTTATTTATAGGTCATAAATTTTTGTTTTCATATAGGACATTAATGACAAAAAAAAATTTTATTTGTATAATTTATCAAAATATAGTATCTTTGCAGCGAGAAATAAAAAACAATCAGCCTATGATAAATAACGACTAAAAGGCATAATACATAAAATAGCGTTTTTGTTTGAAACTTGGGTCTTGAAAAAGCCGGACACTTTGAAAAGACTTAAATTGTAAACCAAGGAACAAGCCGAAATGCTCATGCGAAAGCGTGGGCTTTGTTCACATAGATTTGGTTTACAAAGGTAGTCCGGTAAATCCTCAAGACCCGAATCGAAGACGAATAAGCACCACGCTCTTTTTATGTGCCTACTATACATCCATCGGGTGCTTGCAAACAGGCATGGGAGTATGCTGAAAATCCCTAAAAGAGTAAGCACTATCTTTTAAAATCAAAAACAATATGAAAAAAATTCTTTTTACCGCATTGATGCTATGCGGAGTATTATTTGCCCAAGCGCAACTTCAGGTTGCCACCCTAACTCATAACGGCGAAACAACAATGTTCTACGGCGCAGATGCACTTCAAAAGGCTAAAGCAGCAGCAGACCATGGCGATGTTATAAATCTGTCAGCAGGAACTTTTAGCGGTTGCTCAATTACCAAAGCCATCACATTAAGAGGTGTAGGTTGTTCAGGCAGTCAAGTAACATTAATCAATAGTTATTTAGCATCCCGAGTATCATTTGATTCAACAATCGTTGATTCGACAAACTATGCCGTTAAAATAGAAGGGCTAAAAATTGACGGCGTTTTGATTATCGATAAAAATATTAATAATGGTAATATACTAAAGTGTGTACTTAATAGAATCTCTTTTGACAATATCCCATTAGCATATAATATGAACATATCTAATTGTAAAATAATGGCTAACACATCTGGTGGTGCAATATATGGTACTGTAACAGGAAATCCTACATTTTATAATTGCGTAATAAATAATTATCCCTTATGTTATAATGTGGATGCGAAAGTAAATAATGGAGCATTCGGTTTCGTAAATTGTTTGTTTATAGCTAGTGGGGATAAAGGAATAAGCTACTATGATACAAATCGTTTTTTTTATAATTGCATAATAACAAATAAATCTTCGGAAAGTGCCAATCTTGCAGAATATTCTAATTGTATATTCATTAACTTTAAGATTCATAATAATTATTACAATCATAATCCGGCAACGGAACTCACCACTTTTGAACAAGTTTTCAAGACCTTCACCGGCACATATTCTGATGACGAGACATTTGAATTAACAGATGAGGCAAAGCTATTCTTGGGTACTGACGGTAAGGAAGTTGGTATATATGGTGGTCCAATGCCATTCAATACTAATCCTACTTATCCGCGCATCACAAAATTAGACGTTGGCAGTGAAGTTTCTGCCGACGGCAAATTGAGTGTAGATATTGAAGTTAAATCTATGAACGAATAATTGTATGAAACGACTACTAATACTATTATGCTTGCTGCCGTGCATGCTCTTTGCTCAATCGCCTACAGAACTGAACATTGACTTGTCGGCAAAAACAGCATCAGCCATCCGTTATTGGTTCGACACAGAAACCGATTACTCTACCCTGTCGTCAACTAACGGACACTATGAATTTGATGTATCTGCCCTCAAAAGTGGAATACATACTCTGCATTGTCAAGTAGTTAATGACGACAATACTTTGTCATATATTCGTTCGGCAATGTTTCTCAAGCACTTTACACACCCTAACGAAATCGCAAACACCAAATTGCGCTATTGGTTTGATAATGAGGCAAGTCAGACGAAAACATTATCGCTCAGCACTACACAAATAGACGTTTCAGACCTGCAATCAGGTATTCATACACTACATTGTCAGATTATAAATACCGATGGAAGTTTATCATTTATCAGTTCTGCCATGTTTCTGAAACCATATACTCATCCTGACGAGGTCAGCAATGCAACTTTACGTTATTGGATTGACGAAGATACAACAATATATACCACTACTGCCGACGTAAGTCTTATCAGAGTTCCTAATCTTGGTGTTGGAACACATACTCTGCATACACAAATTGTGCATGCAGATGGTTCGTTAGGCTTTATAAGAAGCGAGGATTATGAACAGACGATAGAGGAATTTGAACCGTGGGAACCTGAACACCCTGAAAATCCCGGTAACTATGCACTTACACTCCATATCAACGATTCTACGATGGGTAGCGTAAGCGGTAGCGGCTTATACGCTCAAAACACAAAAGTGGAGATTACCGCAACACCAGCCACGGGTCACTATTTTGTTAAATGGTCGGACGATGATACAACGTCAACTCGCAGTATAGTTATCACTCAAGACCTTGAACTGACAGCCATCTTTGAACCTTATACATATAAAGTTCAATTTTTGAATTTTGATGGCACCGTACTGCAAAGCGATATGCTTGCATACGGTTCGACACCTGTATATTCAGGTTCTGTACCTACTAAACCTGCCAACGCACAATATACTTACAATTTCAAAGGTTGGACACCTGATATTGCAAGTGTAATAGGCGCAATCGACTATACTGCTGAATTTGATAGCATTGTCAATAAATATCAGGTTAAGTTTATCGACTATGATGGCACGATAATCAAGACTGATAGCCTTGAATATGACGCAATGCCACAATGCAACTATCAAGTCAAACCTGCCACTGCTCAATACACCTACTCGTTCAAAGGGTGGCAACCTGAGGTTGTAAGCGTAACCGCCGATGCTACATATACCGCTGAAATAGATAGTGTTGTGAATGAGTATCAGGTTCGTTTCTTGAATTTTGATGGCACTGTACTGCAAAGCGATATGCTTGCATACGGTTCGACTCCTGTATATTCAGGTACAGAGCCGACAAAACCTGCCAATGCTCAATATGCTTACAACTTCAAAGGTTGGACACCTGATATTGTAAGCGTTTCGGCTACTGCTGATTATGTTGCTGATTTTGACTCTACACTCATTGCTCTTGATACAGTACATGTTTACGACACACAGAACATAACCGATTTGTCGGTAGGTCAGATAACACATATCATTGTTCACGAAGACGGCTATCTTAATGTTTCAGTACCTACTTCAGCCAAATCGCTTACATTATATATGTCGGATAAGAGTGCACAAGTGGAGAATATTCAAAATCTGAACGTAGAAAATGCCGTGATGGTTATGCGACTATCTGCTAACACTGATGTTACATCACGTTGGTTTGCTTTTGCTGTTCCGTTTGAGGTATCGTTGTCAGATGGTGTATTCAAAGCCGATAATTCTACAGCAGCCGTAAATGGTATTGACTTCGTAATAGATGAATATAACGGAGCATTACGCGCTTCGACACAAAACGGTTGGCAACGTGTTTCAACAGAGACTCTTGTTGCGGGTAGAATGTACATGATTGCTGCAAGCAGTGATGTCAGAGAATGGCGTTTTGCTGCCGCCCATCCTTCAGCCTTGACAAGTCAGTCATCTATTCCCGTTTCGGCTTATCCTTCAACCTTCGGCAACCATCATGCAGGTTGGAATGGTATAGCAAATGCTACATTAGTTGACGCATTCGCTTCAATGAGCGGTTTAGAGTACGCTACTCTCTACAACAATGAACATAGCGTTTACGAAGTAGTTCGTCTGAACAAAAGAGAGTTGCGCGCCAACGAACCTCTATTTGTACAAGTACCGACAACCGGCAATGTGATTTTCGCTACTGCAAATGCAGGCTCACAAAACATGCCAATGCGAATGAATTTGGCAGAGTCCAATAACGCATACACATTAGAGTTAAGCGGAGAGCAATCAGACTTTACTGACCGTGCATATATGACATTAAGCGAGGATAAGGATAATAACTATACCATTGGTCGCGATTTGCAGAAGATGGAAACATCGGCAAGTACAGTACCACAATTATGGTTAGAGGCTTATAATATGCACTTATCGGCATACGATGTGCTACTACAAGACAATAGTGCTTACGTTGCTATTGGATTGTATGCTCCTGCCGCAAGTCTGTACGTGCTCAATATGCAACAAGTTCCGTCAGACGTAGAAATATCATTGGTTCATAACGGACAAACAATTGCTGATTTGACAAAGGGTGCAACAGAGATATTTCTTGAGCAAGGCTATAACGAAGGCTATGGTATCACTATACGTCGCGCACCGGAGATTGTTACTGACATCTTTGAAGCCGAAAGTCAATCTGATCATCTCTCTGTTAAGAAGACGATTATCAACGGACATCTGTATATCGCAACACCGGACGGTCGAATATATAATGCTGTAGGACAGACACTACATAAATAGACATCGGACTTTAATTCTGATACTGAGGCTGTCTAACAAGTTTTGTTAGGCAGTTTTTTTATGTATACGATCGGCGAATGGATGTCTATAAGAATTTGTGAATAGTAGTCGTATTTTGATTATAAAAAAATGGGCTTTCTTGCTGATTTTCAACAAGAAAGCCTTGTTTATATGACAAAGTTTTTGTAACTTTGTGGTGAGAAAAAAACATATAACGATGGCAAAGTTAGCAATAAAATCTGAAACGAGCAAATCGAGCTCACTTTTTCCTATATATTTATCTGATTTGATACCTCAAACTCACATCGTGCGAGTTGTTGATAGGGTTATAGATGAGTTAAGTTTAAGTAAAATTTACGAGACTTACAACGGTGGCGGCAATAGTGCCTTCAGTCCACAAACGATGTTGAAGGTGTGGGTTTATGCCTATTTGTGCAACATATATTCCTCTCGCAA
>Ga0326513_10000143_pt1 | contig 56676 bp, 69 predicted proteins | sample 2_2465_0518_D_FD_203654 | JGI IMG/M metagenome (GOLD analysis project Ga0326513, IMG submission 203654) | Bovine rumen microbial communities from UC Davis, California, United States - 2_2465_0518 | ecosystem: Host-associated > Mammals > Digestive system > Stomach > Rumen | place: USA... | reverse complement strand
TTCCTGCAGGTCTTGAATTCCTGAATTCCTGCAGGTCTTGAATTCCTGAATTCCTGCAGGTCTTGAATTCCTGAATTCCTGCAGGTCTTGAATTCCTGAATTCCTGCAGGTCTTGAATTCCTGAATTCCTGCAGGTCTTGAATTCCTGAATTCCAGCAGGTCTTGAATTCCTGAATTCCTGCAGGTCTTGAATTCCTGAATTCCTGCAGGTCTTGAATTCCTGAATTCCAGCAGGTCTTGAATTCCTGAATTCCTGCAGGTCTTGAATTCCTGAATTCCAGCAGGTCTTGAATTCCTGAATTCCAGCAGGTCTTGAATTCCTGAATTCCAGCAGGTCTTGAATTCCTGAATTCCTGCAGGTCTTGAATTCCTGAATTCCAGCAGGTCTTGAATTCCTGAATTCCAGCAGGTCTTGAATTCCTGAATTCCTGCAGGTGCATATATTTTCAGATGATCCTAAAATAGCTATAAAGTAATTATAATATTTATTTATATGTTTTTTTTAAACCTCCTCCACGAAGACTCTGCCACGATGGGTGTTATTTGTTTTTTTGCACGATGGGTGATGATGGTTTTTGCCTCCACGATGGGTGTTATTTTTTTCTTTTTTGTCCACGATGGTGGTATGGGGTGGTGTGTTTTTTTGTCCACGATGTTGATGGTTGTTTTGTGGTGTGTGTCTGCTCTTGGGAGGGGGTTGTTTAAGTGGGGTGTTGGTTCGTGGATTATTATACTCCAGTAGTAAAAGTAGTGTTATATTGATTGAAGATGCAGGATAATTAAAGTGTTGTTGAAAAATAAGGGTTTGTTGCACTTTTGATGTAGTGCAACTTGTGATAAAATAGTGTTTTATTCCAGTAGTTTTTGGATGTCTTCCTTGTTTCCGATTTTAGCCCCCTCTTCTTTAAGGGTGGTGTAGAGTGTTCGGAGGTCTTCCTTGTCCACGATGATTGGCATATTAATCTCATCCATTAATTGTGTATGGAGTAGTTGGATTGTTGTGGATTCAGGGTCGAATTCTGATGGTTTTTCAATTAGGATTGTAATGTTGATGACATAGTAGTTGTTGTAGTTATTGCTGATGTCGGTTGGTTTGATGTTGTAGGTTGTGTGTTCTGTGCCTAGGTCTTTGATTAATGTTTTTGCATAATTTTTGATTAATTGTGGGTACATAATTATTAGCTCCATTTTGTATTGGTTATTTTGGGATTCATTTTTATTTCCGAAATCGATTTTTGAATCTGATTCTCGGAAACTTTTCCAGTTTTCGGAAATTGATTTTGGAATCTGAAACTGAAATTAGAATCCAGTTCTCGGAAACTAATTCAGATTTCGGAAATCAGTTTTAGAATCTGAAACTGGGAAAGGGTTCTGATTCTAGGGAATCCCTCCTGATTTCGGAAACTCATTTTCAAATCTATTATTTAGAAATTAAATAAGTTTTTGGGAATCCATTTTTGGTTCTAGTATAGGTTTTCTATTTGTGGTTTTGGGATTATTAACATATCCAAACCTATGAGTTCTGTTGGGAGGTAGGCTCTGCCGATGTTTTTTCCCTCTTTGATGGTTTTCTTGAGGATTAAATCTGTTTCTACTGTGAGTTCGTATTCTTTTGTTTCAGGGTTATACTTTTTTTCTATTAGTCTGTCGGTTATGTTTAGTTTCATTGGGATTATTATGACTTCTCGGTTGATCCAGTCTGTGTTTGTGTAGATTATTGCAGAGTTTCCAGTTGTGGGTTTGACTCTGCAGAATTGGTATTCTTTGAATTTGATTTTTACTTCTATGGTTGTCAAGTTTTTTCCTCCTTTGGTATTATTTATTTTGTTTTTATGGTTTTATAGTTTTTGGGAAATTTTTCCCTCCAGTTTTTTCAGAAGTAGTGGTAGTGGTTGTTGATTTCTATTTCCAGTTCCTCTAGATCACTAAAATAGAATATTGTGTAATTGGTTTGTGTTCCATCCTCTGTTTCTGTCCTGAATCCGATACTGTTTTCAAATATTTCAATATAGGTTATTGCATCGAAGAAGATTGTGATTTCGTTGGCTTGGATTCGTAATTCATTTTCGGTTCTGAATCGTTGTGTGCAGTCTATTATTTGGGTTTCATCAGTTTGTGTGATTCCTTTTGTGTTTTGCAGTACTTTGATTAGTTTTTCAGTATCCATAATTATCATCCTCATAATAAAAAAAAGAAAGGTTAGATGGAATTAGTATTCTAATTCTGTCATAGATGGTTATTTATAACATAATACTCGTAATCTTGCATTAACATAATGGATTCCATCATCGACATAGAGATAGTCTTCCTTGCATATTCTGTAACCCTCTGACTCATCAATGATGTCCAAAAAAATTCGCTTGGTTTCCTCATCGAAACTATGAATAATATCATTAACTGGAGTATGATAGGACACATCATCAAAAAGGTAAACACTTAATCTCTCATTGTCATCTACCTTAACAACCTTGATCCCTAGGGGGTGGGTGACAGGGTTTCCATTCTCATCCTTTAAATAGAAATTAAAATATCGGTTGTGTTCGGAGAGGTCATATGCTCCATTTTCACATTTTGGGATGTTCTCTGTATATTTTTCCCAGTCAACCATACTGTATAATGCTCTCATATCTCTTAAATCAGGTTCAAAGATGCTTTTTTTCTCGAAACTGATTTGATGAGTTCCATCTTCAAATTCGCATTCATATAACCATTCTTTGGTACTAAATACTCCTTTGAAAGTGGTTATTTTTCCAAGAATAGTTACTATGTCATTTCTTGTTGCTTCGCAATTGTCAATTTTCATTCAATATTTCCTCCTTGATAAAAAAAGAAAAAGTTTGAGGGAATCAGTATTCCCTTTCTAGCACCTCTACGATAGTGTAGTAATCGTACCCATATTTTCCCCCATTATTGCATTTGTCAGGATCATACTCGGAGTAGTCACCATACTCGTATTTTGCCAGTACTGTTCCCATATAGGTTGCTTGACTATCAAAGCGATGGGTTAGGCTATTATATGGGAATTCGCTTGTTGTGGTACTGATCTCATCTCCGACATTAAAAAGGTCTTCTAATGGGTTTGCATAAATATCGATTTTGGTTAGTTTTGTCATTTTCTCACTTCCATTTTCGTTTTAATTTATTATTAATTTAAAATGTATCTCCAAACAGTTCGTTACAATACTCATCATCAACAGTTAATGGGTAAATCCCATTCTCGGCTAATCCGATGCTAACATAACATAGTCCATCGTGAGTAAAACCATCGTAAACTCTGTAACTGGTAAAACCCTCACCTTTAATAACAAGAGTGTCCATATCAAAAACGCTCTCATCAGTAGGTTGAATCCACCAGTCAATAACATAGTCGATTCCTGCAACGAAAGACCTACAAGTGTCATTGTCAATAACTTCTTTCATAAAATCAAAAACATCATCAAACTTTTCTGTAACATTATCTAAATATTCACTACTCATAATAATCACTTCGTTTTAGTATTTTGTACTACTTATTAGTAGTTAATATTAGTTAGTACTTCATACTATATAAATGTTTCGTAAATTGTGAAAAAAAAAGAGAAAAAATTAAGGGATTATTTCTGATTCCACATACTCAACCCCCAAAGTATCCTCGCCATTATGGAATGTTTCTTGGAGGAAGATGGCTAACTCCTCCCCCATATTATCCAAGTCATTGGCATCAGTATCGAATATGATATTGAATGTTAGTTTTACTCTTGTCATATCAGCCACTTCACAATAGTTTCATTATTATCCACCTGATTATCCCATATGAACCAAGCATAACAGATTGCACTACTTTTAATAGTGTCCTTATTATTTGGGTAGCATTTTATCCTTTTCACGAATGGGCATATTAGTATTGGTGGGTCTTTTTTGAAGATGTTCTCGTATCTTTTGATGGTTTCTATGGTTTGTATTCTTGCGAAGATGTAGGATTTGTGGGTTGCTAATTGGTTTTGGTGTGGTATCCATTTATTGATCTGGTTGTATGGTGGGTTGGTGATGATGTTTCCCTCGAATTTTCTTTTGCATTTTAAGAAGTCTATTCCAGTAGTAGCTTCAGGATATCCATAATCATATAAATCAGTTTCTAGTTCCACATCGTATCCTAATCTTTTCAATTCTTTGCTTAAATTCCCCTCCCCTACTGCACATTCCCAGTATGGGGTGTTTTTGTCTAGTAGGTGGTGTTTGTGGAGGAGGGTTATGGCTTGTGGGCTTGTTGCATAATAGTCATTAGTGGTTCTTTCTCTTTTACTATGACTTGATGAGCCAATATTTGCATAAACACCTTGTTTATCATTTTTCATATGTTATCAGTTCCTATTTCCATTCTGACTCTTCCCAGCTTCTTGTTTTGAACTTATTTTTGGTACTAATTTATATAATGATATTTTCATTGTATAATTCCCTCTTTTTTATTGGATATGTATGATCCCCTCTTTGTGGTCGGTTATTATGCTGATGACTTCTTCGTAGTCACCATTCGCTTCGTTGAAGAGGATGAGGGTGTAGTCTTGTGGGTTGGGAATGTTTTGCAATATTTTTAATAGTTCATCTGCTTTAATTGTACATCACCTCATTTGTGGTATTGTCTTCGGTTGGTGGTTCTAGGTCTTGTTGGTAGATTATTTCGATACTGGATAGGTTTTCTTTGGGTATTATTTTGGCTCGTTCAAATCCATCAGGGTCGGTTACTGCTATTGTGAGCAGGTCATCGGTTTCATCTAGGATAAAGGATAGGGGGTAGATGGTGTCATCTAGCAGGTAGATGTTGATTGGTACATCATCTATGCTACTGACTTTTATCCCTTGTGTGATAACTGCATCCAGTACTGCTTTAATTAGTTGCAATTCTATTCACTCTCGGTAGACCTCTATGATTTGTTGTTGGAGTTCTATTATTTCTGATTGTTTGTGTACTGTTTTTTGTAGTTGTCCTCTTTCTTTGCTTATGTTTGATATGACTGTGCAGAGTCTTTTGTCCTCTTCTTGTAGTTCTTTAATTGTGTTTTCCAGTTCAGTTATCTTGTCTTGTAAATCTAGTATTGTTTCACCCATAAATCATTCACCTCTCCAATCTATTTTGTCAGATTCATACATTGTCACATTCTTATTCAAATCCTTGTCCACTTCTACTCGTAAGAATGCCTCTGGGCTTGGTGAGAGTAGCATATTACTTGCATAACTGTTCTCGTATCGTAAGAAGTGACCAGTAAGGCAGAAGAGTCGGCGATAGTATCCCTTATTTGGTTGATAGTAGACTTGTTCAATACTACCACACCTATGCAAATGCCCCATAAAATTGATATCAGCCTCTATGAAGCTCATATCCCTTTGTATCTTACCTAATGCTAAATGTTGTAGTTTACTGCTACCCTTACCGTGGGCAAGGTAGATGCTCAACTTCTTATCATTCACTAGCAGGGTATCATAAATACTATTATTGTATGGAACATCCAACATATCTGCAATAACCTTGGCAGTATCAAGGTTAAAATCTTTCTTTGTTCTCATACTATCGTGGTTTCCACTTGTTAGTCCTCTGATGTATTGCTTGTGTGGTTCTAGGTATTCAACCATCTGATTAATCTGTTCATTGACATCCATCTCTTGATTGAAAACACTATCCCCAACAGATTTGCTTGATACCTCAAGTAAATCCCCATTAAGATAAAGTACCTTGTTATGCTTATCCTTTTTAAAAACAGATAAAGCATACTCCCAGTACTCACGATTAAACACATTACTACCTAAATGAGCATCAGATAGGCAATAAATATGCAAAGCTTTATTATTTATCGAAAATTCATTCTCCATCACTATCCACCTTAAAATCCCAATTATCTACAATCCAAGTAATAACATTAGTAGTAACTGCATTCCCTAAACACTTATACCTTTGAGTATCACTTATCTTTGATCCATCTGCACCAAACTCTGTCCAACCATCAGGGAATCCTTGCAACCTTTCACACTCTGTTGGAGTCAGTTTCCTTATCCGATAATCAGGGCTTATTGTTCCCCAACTGCCATCGCTAGTGTTCAAAGCCCCAGTCATTCCATTGTGGCTAACTCCTCTTCTGACAGTACACCCTTTCCTGCTTAACTCTACTCCATCGTAAGGGTAGGTTTCCTTGTAACCCTTGCTTGTGGTTTCTCGGAGCTTAATAAAATCATCATCCTTTTCTTTCATTTCGTTCACCTCTAGAACATAGGTATCTCTTCTTTTCTCCAAACTATTTTGTCTGCCGATGTGTGTTGTTACTGCATAACAAACTCTCTCTCTCTCTGTTAAACTGGCATACCAATCCTTGCCGACTCTTGTGAAGTATTTATCTACTCTTTCCCAATTCATTCATCAATCTCCAGTACATAATTCCTTAATCGTTTTCTGAATCCTACTTGTGGAGTATGACTAGTCAATGCATAAAGGCTCTCTCTCTATCAATTGTGACATACAATCCATTATCCACTCGCTTGAAATACTTTTCCACTCGTTCACGATTTATCATTCTCTCTTCACCAAATATAGTCCAGTTTTTCCCCCTTGCCCCCCCCCCCTCCACTACTTAAACAAACACTAGTTCCATCAATACTGTAAACCTTTTGTGCTTGTTTCCTTTTAGGGTTATAGCAAAAAATCTTATCCTCTACTGGGCTTCCCTAATCCCACATCAACTTCCGACTCGCCTCCTCCGACAAGTAATACTTCTCCTCCACATTCCTCTCCAAAATATCCTTTAATGAACACTCTCTCTCTCCTCTGTGGAACACCGAAGTCCTTGCTATTAAGTACCTGCCATTTAACATTATACCCCAAGTCGGAGAGAACTTCAAGTATTCTCTGGAAAGTTTCTCCCTTGTTGTGAGATAATAAACCTCGAACATTTTCAAGTAGAAAATATCGGGGTCTTTTGTCTTTGAGAATCCTAGCGATTTCAAAGAATAATGTTCCTCGGCAGTCATCAAACCCTCTTCTCTGTCCTGCAATAGAAAATGCTTGACAAGGGAATCCTCCAACCAAGAGGTCAAAGTCAGGTAAGTCTTCGGTGTTGATTTTTGTGACATCCCCAAGTTCAGGGTGGTTTGGATAGTGTTTTTTGTAGATTTGTGTTGCATATTTATCTATCTCCGAAAATCCTATGCATTTGAAATTGTAATTTGTGTTTGCTTTTTGTATTCCATACTCGAATCCTCCTATTCCACTAAATAATGATAAGTACTTTATTTCTTCCATTGCTCTCTCTCTCTCTCTCTATTATTGTTAGGTAGCCTCTGCCTAGTGTGGTTAGGCTTGGGCTTAATCCTTGGGGATTGTATATTCGGTTTTGGAATTTCCATTGAGTATTATTGTTACTGTTTTTTTCTCCGATTCCTCCGATTACTTCCACATCCCTCATCCTATTCTATCTCCTTGAATTGATAGCATTCGTTTACATCATCGACATCGCAACCATAAGCCAAACAATAATCACTTGATAGGAATTCACAATCCTTGCAGAAATCCATTCCCTCTATCCACACTTGCTTGGTGGTTTGTGGGGTTAGTTCTTTCCCATCTGTGTCTTTGCAGATATGGGAAATGTATAATTCTGATTCGTAGTATCCATCTATTGAGATTCCGATTTCGGCTTTTGGATTATAGTTTGTTAGGGATTTTATCAGGTCTTCCACTTTCATAATTTTTATCTCCTGCCTAGTAGTCTTCTTTTCTCGTTCCTGACTGCCCAAAATTCTCGCTCGAAATCCTCATACCGATGCTCTGATAAGTTTGATTCTCCCAAGGGTAATCGATTGTCCTCATAATTCTCAAACCACCATTTATTTTTCTGATCCTGATGAGCTTTACTTGAACATTCAGGGCTGCAATATTTTCGATTACTTCTATCACTTATGAATCGTTTTCCACAGTACTCGCATTTCTTTGGAATCCTTTTTCCATTCAGTTTTTTGTGTCTTTGTTGCCTCCATTCTAGTCTTGCTTGGTGGCTACAATGGGGGCTACAGTATTTTTGATTATTTACGATGGGATAGAAGAGGTTATGACATCGTTTGCATTCGGTGGGTATGGTGATTGTCAGGCTGTTCTCATTTACTATTAATCTGCTACTTCTCGTGATTTTCATAGGTTATCAACTTCTCAAGATATGTTCTTGCTTTTTCCAAGTCTTGACAACCCCCTTTTTGCTTGTATCTTAAGACATATTTGATGATGTTCAATTCACAGAAGTGGATTAGTTTTTCTCGTGGTACTAGTCCTTTTTCACAAGCAGTTAGCAAGTCCATCGTATCCCCATAGTAACTTGGTAATGTGGTGTTGTTACTGGAATCTGTGTCTTTTAGTGTAGATGACACAAGATTATTATCGTATAAAAAAGTGGGTGTTTCATTTACTTTACGAATGATGTGATTTAATTGCCACTTCATCGCAACACTACTGGTTTCCTTAACCTTATCTCGCAGTATTTTGAGGACATCCTCCTTATCAATATACTCAATCTTCATAAATAACCCTCTTATCATTAAGCACATCTTGAACTCTTTTGAGTTTTGATTTTAGTCTGTCATTCTCTGCTCTGCATTGAGTTAACTGTTCCTGCAGTTCTACTATCTGTACATCCTGAATAAAACATTTGGTTTCCAAATCCATTTTATCGTTTCTCTCCCTTATGCAAAAATTTATGAATCTCTCTTGCTTTCTTCAGATTGACTCGGTTAACAGACTCAAAGTCAGTTATTGTACAATCCAGTAAGTCTTGAACATTCTTGATTTTTAACTGTTTGACAATATTGTTACTGGTTTTCAAGCCAATATTCTTCACACTTGTTAATAGTACATCTACTGCTGTTAATCTGTCAATCTTCAATCTTCTACCAGTACCCCCATACTTATTCAATTTCAGACAACTTCTTGCTTGAAGATACATCTCTTCTAGGGCTTCCTCTTCGGTATCGCAGAGGATTATCCCATTCGTGATTTTTCGGAGGGTTCGTATCGCTCCATTATATTGGGCAATACTATTTGCGACATAATTCTTACTTCTACTGTATTTGCTTAATCTTTTCAATGTTGGTACAAGCTTACCAACTATCACAATGTAAGAATACTTGCCCTTGTTACGATACTCGTAACCTTGATTAGCAACTTCCTCGAATAAGGAATTATTCTCATCAGTCAAACTATGCATAAAATCAGCCACAGTCTTATACTCAAATGCAACCTTACCATCAAAGACATAATCTGCCACATCAAGGTGCTTGACCTCAACCTTGAAGTTATGTTGCTTGTAAAACTTCTTTGCCCTGACACCCCTCTGTTTTTCTCTCGTGTCAATCCAAACTCTCATCTTATCCTCTTATCCCATTTGGGATATTTATTCATTAATTTCTCCTGCTCATCGGTTGTATCGTGGATCAGTCGGAAAAAGTTGATGTAGCAACTTGTACTGTGACACTCATTGCAAGTGAAGTATAGTTTACTCTTGAAGATGAATAATAGCTTCAACCACCATACTGGTTTCTTAATCTTCGCTCCACAATGATTGCAAGTCACTATGTACCATTCCCATAACCGACCACTTACCTTATCAATCCTCATACCATCCCTCATTTGGTTGCAAGTTATGAGATAATTATCCCATAACTTGCCATTAATCTTATCAATCCTCATACTACTCCCTCATAACTATTTCAAGCTCACTAGGAACAGTACAAGGAAAAACAGTATGATTATAACTGCTATGCTGAATAATGAAATCATTTCTCAACTACCTCAATTTCATTCTCTTTTATCCATTTATGAATCTTGTAAATCCATATAGTATCCATAAGAAAAAATCCTAGTGTAAAACTACTAACACATAAAAAGAAAATTTCAATCATTAATATGCATCTCCCTTAACCTTGCATTTTCCTTAATGTACTCCTCAAGTTCCTCATCCAACTTTTCAACCCTCTTCAACCACCTCTTATCCTTTTGCATACAATTCCTATACAATATTGCATTATAATCCTTACAATCCTCCAACTGCTTTGACAACTTCTCATTCTCTTTTTCAAGAGCAGTTATCCTCTCCAACTGCTTACTCATATTCCTCCTAGAGATTTCAACCTTGTCCTTGAGTAAGTGTTCGTTGAGGCGAAGACTCATAATAATCTCATCTTTCTCCTGAAGTTCGGCTTCAAGATCCCTCTCACCCATCATCATATCCTCTGTCAATGTCACTTTCCTCCTTGTTCTTTGGGCATTCTTTGTATAATCCATCAAGACAAGTTTTTAAATCACCTAGGATATCCAAGCTTCTGTGATTATCAACGATGCATTTTACTGCAGGGTGGGGGAAATCATAAGTCGCACCTCCCTCACCTTTTCTAGCACATTCAAAACAAGGATGGTCATTATTCTCATCACTCATACTTACTCACTCCTCATATTCTATATCGTGTTTCTCAATCAACTCTAATAATTCCTCGGATGGTATCCTAACAAGTGCATCGTGCAACAAGATACACTTGTGTAGTCTTTGAACCTCATCTTCCATAATCTCAAATGATTGAACATTATCAGTAGCCAATTTTCTGTATTTCTCAAACCAATCAGTCTTCACAAAATTTTCACAAGTTTCGGTCAAGAGTATTCTCATCTCACCGAAATGGTCATCCAATAACTCCTCTGACCATTTGTTATCCTCAATACTCATTATAATTTACTCCTTTCTACAAAAAACAAGCAATCCCTGACACAAGTACAAACCATTCTTTATCTTCTCATCAAGATGATCCACAGTAAATAATTGCCTTGTACCATAACAATTGCATAAATACTCATAATCAAAATTAGTTCCTCTCTCACTATCCTTATCATATCGGATTGAGTAGAATCGTGATAAAACAAGATAATAATTCTTACTCCACTCCAATCCAAGTAATATGCTTTTGAGCTTCTCCCATTTGCAATCACAGAAAGCCACTTTGACAAATGGCTCTTCTGTTTCAATAGTGATATCACTCACATACATTCTGCAGTTCCTCCCAAGTGTAGCCCTCTCTTCTTACGAAGTTGGATATGGCTGAACTGCTCTTCAAACCATATATTCCTGCTACTTTGCCTTGAGTATAGCCTCGTTGGGCATATACTCGTAATTGTTCGATACCCCCACTCTCGATGATTTTCTGTCTGCCAGTCTTGGGTGGCTCATAGAGTTCTTTCTTGAGTTCTCTGTATGTTACCCCATTTTTTTTGAGGTAGGCATTCACATCTTCAACTCTCACACCGAAATGGGATACACTCTTTTTGAGGGGTTCACCCCTCTTTGCCATTTCTTTAAGGTATCCAATCCCTCCACCATCTCTTATCCTTTTTTGTCTTTCCTTGTAGGATAATGGTTTCCAAGTTGTGGGATTGTCTTTTAATGCTTGTTTAAATAATTTCTTCAATTTCACCATTTTTACACATCCTTGTGTAGGTCATTAACAACCCATTCGCCTCAATCAGTAATAAGTTGAGGTATGGGTCTTTCATTTTCCTAGTTGCTAGTGTTCTAACAATTTCCTTTTCCAATCGTTTCGCCTCATCCCTTGAGGCTACTCTTAATCCTTGTTTCATAGGATTCTCCAAGGCTACACTATTCTTAAATTTAATCTTCTCATCAAGCTTGAATCTGAAGATAAAACCACTTCTATTATTTGCCTTGCAGAATCTTGAATTGAAAGTATTCCAGTCATACTGTCCTTTAACAGCCTCATCCCTACTTATATCCTTAACTTCCAAGGTATCAAAATTGGGATTGAGCAGACAATAAGCCTTATCCTTTTTATTAACCCCTATAAGGAATTGATAATGGATCAGACTCTTGATAGCGAAAGTATAATAGTACTCTTGCCCTTGTCTGCTAATCCTCATCAATGCAAATTGTTGATGATAGAATGGAATATTTACCACACCTCATAACTTGATCCATCAAAGTTTTGTTCGTGGATGCTTGGTGTTACCTTGTCTTGACCAAGGTAATTGCCATCGTAGAGGTTCTCTACTGTATCATCTAATTTTTCAACTACTAACTGGGCTATCTTACACCCATTATGCAACACAATAGGATACTTCCCTACATTGTAAAGTTCAAGAGTAATATTACCCTTGAAACCTGAATCAATGAATCCTGCAGTAATGTGAGTTAGTAATCCAATTCTGCCTAAACTTGATTTTCCCTCGACTCTACAACATACATTGTTAGGAACATCAATCCACTCACTAGTGGAAACTAATACTAACTCTTGGGGTGGAACAATTAATTCCTCAAACTTATCACATCGTTGATGGGAAAGAAGAGGAGGGGTTATGCACCCTCTCTTCCCATCCAAGGTTAAATCAATGGAGTTAGGTTGAATATTACCAAAGTCAACCCCCTCTGTGTACTCGATTGCAAACTTCCTCAAGCTATGGTCACAAAGAATCATTTGTCATCATCCCTAAAAACTATCACAATATATTCGTGTGCTGGTTGTAAGGATTCGATATCTCCGAAGATTTTCATAAGGAATTGGAGGTCATTCAATTCCATCTTGCCAAGCCATCGTAGGGTTAATTTGTCGGCATTGAAATTGAAGTAAGTGTCCGTATAATTTTTTCCCTCTTTCTTCAGGTACTCTTGTAATAGTGCAGAGTAGTGTTCTTTTACTTCCTTGTTCTTCTGCACCATTAACCGATATTCTGTTGCTCTAGTCATTTTAATACCCCATAATATCCTTATTAATTTTTTGAATCTCTTGGAGGTACTCCTGCCTTTTGGATTCTAGTACTTTCCAATCTTGGCTGTTTGCAGGTACTGTGGATTGGGCTTTCTTTATAGCCTCAACAGTCCTTGTTAAACTGGATAGTGTCGCTTCTCTTGGACAAGTAGCCATACTATTACTCCTCCATTCTCATACTTGCTATTAAGTACTTGTAGTACCTTTTAGCATTATCGTACTCCAGTTTAACTTCATTGAACTTGGCAATGTTATCAGCCAACTGCAGACTAATATAAGCCTGTCTACTGCTCTCATTACTGATTTTAGATAAGCCTTTTTCTTTCCTATCCTTATTTAACTCATCCCAGTTAGTATTGAGGATCAGTTCTGCTTTTTCAGTTTCTAGAGCTTGTTTCTCTAGTAAATAATCTTCTTGTTTTTCGGTAAGGGAGAGGAGAAAAACCCTCACCCTCTCCTCATCAATAAGGTTACTCATTCATCTCACCTAAACTTTTAACACAATCCATCATCAATCCCTTAAAAAATAATGCACTCTTCTCATCTTGTGCCTCTAACATATCGTAGGTTTTTGCAAGGATGATGAAAATAGCATAACCCACAGTAGGCATCTTGAAACTGTCATCCAGTTCCTTAAAAAATACCTCTGCTAACTTTTCACTATGTTCTTTGTCAATTGACTCATTAATCAACACATTAACCAAATCATTTAACACACTCTATTCCTCCTCTACTTTCTTGAATACCAAACTATATGGGTATATGTTACAGAATCGGATTGCTAATTCCTTATCCAACTCTTCACCCTTGATTCCTTGTCTTGTTAACTCTTCCATTGTTTTAATAAATTTACTTTTTTCTTGTCTTATCATTGTTTACCAACTCGGACAACTTCCTCTTCAATCACTTCATTACTTATTGCAAATCCGAATGTTTGATTGTCAAGTTCTCGCAACCATTTATCAGTTGCCAGTATTTCCTTAATATCTTCTCTCGGTTCTGCATCTGCACACTTTTTATTTTCCTTTTCAATTAGTTGTTTCCTTATTGAACAACGATTCTCCATACTTTCCTTGAAGAAATCGCAGTCCACTCCTAAACAAGCTTCTACACAAGGTTCAATCATTTTCCCACCTTTACACAACTATTATCAATTCCAGTAGGGTTATAATAACCCTCCTTGATTAAAGTCCACACATTTCCTTTCTTTCCACAACCCTTGCAGTAAAAGTAGTCATCAGTAACTACCATACTCGGATTGCTGTCATTGTGAAATGGGCAACAACACCACATTCCACTAGCCTTATTTGTCACCTTATCCAAATTGAATATGTTTTGCATAACATCTTTGCAGGATTCATCAAGTGGATTATAATCACTATCTAGGAATTTCCTGCTCTGATGCTCTTTAATACGATTCATTCTTTTTTCGATTTTCTCCCTTTCTTGTTTCATATACTTCTTGTAAGCATTCTTGAAGATAATATCCTTGTACTTCAATGCTTGATAGTAGTAGTCTTCATTATCCTCTTCAATCCATTCTCCAAGTACTGCTTTGCAGGGTTTCTTGGTTTTAGGGTGGAATGAATTGATTAGTCGGATATTGCCCTTTAATCCTGCTTGATGATTCACCATATCCAAGGTTTCAAAATTCCAATGCACATTGTTGATAAAATCTTGAACGAAAATATCATACAACAAGTTTGGATCAGAAACTTCAATATCGCCAACAAGTTTGAAGTTGGTGGCAGGTATTTGGATATATAAGTGGTAGCCCTTGTTCCCTGAAGATACTATGACAGAGTTTGTGCCTTTGGTTTGAAGATATTTGTATATCTTGTAGCAGTCTTCGTAGGCTTTTTCAATATTATTCTCGGAATCGAAATCCAAGATGATAGTTGAAATAACTCCATCTTTAGGATACTTTGTAATATATAAATCCTCATCAGGGTTCTGTCTACTCCAAGCTTTTTTCAGGAATCTGTGGTTAGGTACTTTGTATCTTTGAGCAGGTCTTCCATCTCTGCTCCTGATAGTGAGGTAGTGTTGATTCCTACGAAATAATAATTGGTAGATGTTCATTCAACCACCCCAACAACACCGATAGCATTAACCATTACTCGTTTTTCCTTTTTAAGTTCTCTGAAGTTCTTATTGAATTCTCTCTCGAATTCTAGTACTTCAGCCTCTTCATTGAAACTCATATGATTCTTACTAACTATTCCCTTGATTTCCTCCAAAGTCTTGAAGTCATTCTCCTTGATTATATTGAAGATAAGTTCCTTTAAATCAAGGTTTTCAGATTTCTCTTCAACTTCCTTAACTGGTTCTTCAATTTCCTCAAAGGAAACTTCTTTTTCGATTGTTTCGGTTTCCTCCATATAGATTGGGTCATCCCAAATGGAGTGATAAATCAAATCATCTTCAAGACCAAAGTTGTTATCTTTGATGTTGGTTTGAATATCTTTCTCGAAGAAAGCCATATACTCATCCTTGACACTTGGATATTTGAGGATATTAACCTTGTTGGACTTCTCCACTAACTCTTTCTTTTTCCAGTTAAGGTCAGTAGCCTCGATAATCAAATCAATGCCCTTATTCAGAGCATATACTGGATCACGATTGTCATAATCGATTTGAATCAATAACCCTTGTTCATATAATCTCTTAAGCTTGAGTTCCAAGTTCTCTTTTGACTTCCTATACCATCTCTGCCGATTCCACTTATTCCTGATAGTCCTCGCTGTAAAGAAATACTCCTTATACATATCACTATCCCAATCAGGATTATCGTGATTCCTCAAGTGTTTCCTCACATTATCCTCGAAATAGGTAGGGTCATCGGAATCCAATGTATCATCAAGCATATCAAATGTCTTGTATTTTGATAACAGTCCTCGGATCAGAACCAAATCTGTTGGAAGTAATGTATTGTTATCGTAAATCGCTAAAGCATTTATGACATCTTGCTTACTAGCAAGGATAAGACTACTCTCATTCTCGTAGTAATTATGAGATGTCATATAGCAATTGTTTAATATACAACAAATCTTCAAGATACTGTTAAACTCATCAAGTTTACGATTGAAATCCTCATTAGACTTCAACTTCTCAATTACCTGCATAAAGTAGGTATTGAGTATATCTATGTTCTTGGTATCTCCCTCTTCTTTGAGGTGATAACAATATGCTTGAACCAAAAGGCAATCTCGTTTAATCCTTTCGATTACTGGCTTGAATACTCCTGCATTCTTTTGAGCATCCTTAAAGATAGCCAACTGGTAACTATCAATGCTTGGTGGAGTTATGACAATAGACCTTGATTTCTCTTGGTCATTAATATAACTCTCGTGTACTGTGGTATATGCCAAAGCAGGATAACCAGTAACGAATTCCTCTGTTTGAGAATTAGTATCCTTATCAATAAGACCTCGGCTGATGTAACCATCTGTGGATAATTCCTTGAGCATATCCCTCATCCTCAAGGTGTCCTCGTTGGAGTTATCTCCTCCAAGGTCACCGATATAGAAAATATATCCAGTTAAATCCATTCTGTTATATTTCTTGAAGAAATAGGCAGGAGTCATAGACCCTTTCACTACTCGCTCTTCAGGGATAAACCGAAGAGCAGAATCCAAGATGTGACTCTTACCACTTGCTTGGCTTCCAACAGCGATAACATTAGTACCTTTGTATCCAAGATAAGTTTGTAAGAAACCAATGAAAGCTCGGAGAACCTCAATATTGAGTCCAACACCCAAGCCGTGTACCACTTGAGCGATAAACTGTAGAGGTGTGAAGTTATACTCATTGCATCTCTCATTGAATTCTTGGAATAATGGAAGATACTTCTCATCCATCCTCTGCTTTTCGGCAATCAGATGTTCTTGGATTTGAGCATCCTTATCCAGTAACACTTGTTCCTTACTGGACTCCATCACCTTACTGCGAAGTGTTTCAAGTTGAGTCACAACCCATCCTTTATAATCGGAAACAAACTGCTCCCTTTCAGAATCAGATGGCATCTGATCCAAAGAACCAACAACTTCCTGATTCTGAATGAATCTTAAATGCCTTTTGTTGGAGGGGTTAAGATAATTATCAAGAGTGGAGTATAGCTCACTACTTTTCGGTAGTTCGGTTACACTCTTCTTGCTTGTCAAAAGGATAATAGGGGTGTTGTTACCCCTTTTTAAAATAAGATTGTACTTATCGGAGTTATTGTACTCGATGGAAAGAGAGGTATTGCTACCGATTTTTACCCATTCCATTTCCATTAACTCCTAGTCAATAGTTTCGATGATAGGTTTTAAGTAACTGTTACCGAAACTGGTTTTCTTCTCTTCAACAGTTAACTTGAATTCGTACCCTGCGAAAGCATCTTGGATTTCATCAATGGTACAAATCAAGTTAGAAGTGTTGTCATCACTTACATCGCCGATGCTTTTGAATGCCTCATTGAAGAGGCTAAACCATTTACTTTGGTTGCCTATGAGACATTCTCCTTCTTCCAATTCAAATTCCTTACCACTAATCTTGTAAGATCCCTTGGAAATTACTTTTGGAAAGATAAAAACAGATTTAGGGTTCTCGATGATTTCAATTTTCTTAATCTTATCACCGACATCGTTAGTAGTCATAACTGGCTTACCCTCGCCATCCTTGACTACTGCCCTACATTTCTTCATATCGGAAATGATGCTTAATTCAATTCCGATACTACTCTTGTTATCGTGGAATCTGTCAGGGTACATTCCTGTCACTTTCACAGTTCCACATTCAACACCTTTCTTCTGAAAAGCATCAATACTCTTCAAGAAGTTACTTTCATCAGTCATAGCAACTGATGATCCACTATTTGAATCGGTTGTCTTTACCATTCATATACACCTCATCTCTAATTATTTTTTGCTCACTTCAGAAAGTAATCATTAAGGGATGTAGCTGAAACATCGTAGCCAATCCTCTTAAACAATTTTTCCTTTGAGCGATTGCCTTGAGATGGACTTGCACCACCTATGGGGATATGTTCATTCCTAGGGGAAGTAAGGGGGTGATAAAAGGGTGTGTGTTTATAGGGGTGTGAAAAACCCTAGGAACAAACACCAAAATCCCATTTCCACTATGGCAAGGCTTATAAGTAAACTCCCAAGGGGCAAAAAGGTAAATGATGATCCCTGAAGATATTATAAGAAAGGAAAATATATGTACTGACTATAAAACCAACTGAAACTAGCTTAAACGAAGTGATTTAAATGAAATGGTGTGAAAGCCCCCTGGAAATCTACTTCGTGTTCATCATCGATTTACCTAATTCCTGCCACCCTCATCGAAGAGAATAGCACCAAAGTACAGTAGCAGGATAATCTATTATTGAAAATTTATTCCTTTTTGAGTTATTAACTAAATAAATTGAAAAATTCTACAGAAATACACTAGCCAAATAATCAAATATTCAATACCGAATTTCATAACATATTGTAAAGGGTTTTTTGGACTAATGTATAACATATTACCCAGTCAGAATGAAAAACAAATACTTGAATAATCAAGAGGGGTAAGGGATAATCCCCTTAAACCCTAGCCCCTCCAGTTTTATTCAATTTTTCCTTTATTTTTTCAAAATTTCTAACCTTTGTACTAGTCAAGGGAAAGCCTACAATAGCCACTCCCTTGATAGGAGGTGGATAAGCAATATAGTTCGTGCTTATCCGATAAAAAATGCCAAAGACATTTGAAGATTTTATATAGAGGGATGGTTCGGATTTAAACCGAAACCTGAATTCTCCATCCCAGTTAAAATGGTAGTGTGGGGGAGAGTAAAAAGATGTTAGAAAACCCCTCCCCCCAAATAACATATTAGGTATTACTATGGTAAACATTTTGGAGGATTGGGGGAGTTAATGGGAAAATATAGAAAACCATTAAACTCCTCCAAACTTTGATAATATGATCCGATAAAACTCATACCCACCCAGTTGGAGTGGTAAGAACCATCACTATGATAAAACCTATTATTAATATGATTAACCCATTTAACCATTGCAGGAATGCTTTCTCGGTTAATGGTAATTTAATTTTCTTCATTTCCCTCACTTTTCTCACCTCGTTTTTGTAAAGATTTAATACTATTGATAATAGTGTTCAATTGTTCCTGCTCCTCGGCAGTATAGCAATAGTACACTTGATTATCAATAGCTTCAATCCTCATTCTACTACACCTCATCTCAAATTCAAGACAACCACCACAAAAGACACAATCATCTCCCATTCCGAAAAATTCCACTAATTATTTGTGTCATTGTGGTAATCATCTTCAATTTAATGTTGTACTTCATAATATATAAACTTTGTGTTTTATGACACATATAATTTATGAGTATATGACACAAATATAAACTTAAATAAGAAGACACAAATAATAATATATAGGAGGATTGATACATAATGCCAATTGCAAACGATGAACCAGTAAGCTTCATCCGGATCAGAGTTCGCAAGGAATTGAAAAAACAAATACATACTGAAGCCATACAGAATGATATGAATCTTCAAGACTTCTGCGAAATCCTGCTGAAGAGAGGCTTACTGGAATATGAAAATGAGAAAAAAGTTTAAATATAATATAATGATATATTATAGTTTGTGAGAAATCATATAATAAAGAATATGACACCTCATCTCAAAAGTCTATTTTTTTGTTTTGGTTTTTCTCACTTCGTTTTTGTGTGAAATTATTTGACACTATTTGGATGATCCATCCTTTTAGTGTCAAAATTTTTGTAATCTTCTTTTTGTTTGATAACCTATTTATACTTATCCATTCCTTGTTTAGAGCTTGTTTTAGGGATTTGTTCAAGATATTATTTTGTTGATTATTACTTTGTCGACTCGTGAAAATAAAATACTGGTGATTTATTTTTTCGTGTTCAAGTTTTGGTTTCCTATTTTGTTATCTTGTTCAATTTTGGGATTGAATATATTATAGTGTTAGTTTATATATAAGGAAAAATATAATATATATCATATAATATTCATTAGTGGATTGTTTTATAATTTACTAATGATTAGAAAAAAAGTAGGGGTGTGTGTTTTGAGAGGGAAAAAATGGGTTTAAGACTTCTCGTGTCTTCTTTTTCGATAAGGGGTTCAGTTTGGCTTTTTTGGGTGTTACAAAATGGATGATTTACTCAACATTTACCCTAATTTACTCAACATTTGCTCGAAATTTGCAACAAAAGGGTCGATTTACTCAACAAGAGGTGACCCCATTTGAAAATTGTTAAAAAAAGTTATAATGGGAAATTGAAGATTAAAAAGTTCCCATTGCATCAATGAGGTCGACAATTTTGTCGATATCCTCAATTAAGATGTTTCTTTCGCTCAACCTTGATTCAAGCATTGCTATTCGCTCTGCTTGTTCCTTGACCTTTCGTTGTTCGTAGGTTTGAGAACCAACTTCAACGATTTCAAGTTGATCCAAGACAACATCAACTTCATACTGTTTATTAATGCAGATAGCGTTCATACTTTCTGCATATTTGACTCGTAATCGTTCAGAGTCCTGGAAGAAATAGGATTTCCTACTGCCTTTTGATGCCCTGCCCTCCAGGAAGTCAATATCTGTCATTGATAATTTGCAGCCTTTTCCATTCATCATTGTGGTTGCAAAGTACTTCCTTAATTGGTGGCTTCTTAATTTGTTGAAACCATCGGAGCATTTTCCTAGTCCAAGCTCGTTGTTGAGATTTATCAACATCTGCTTGTAGTAGACATCACTTATCTTGAAGAGAGGCTCATCTAAACTTCTGACTCTTCTCATCTTCAAGTAGTCAACGATTTGTTGAGTACATTCAGGACTACAGAATGTGTAGTAGTACTCGTTAATTTTTTGCCTCTTAATTTTAAACTTTGGAATTACACATTTCCCATTTAAATCATTTAGGACTTGTTTTAATTCAGTAGCATCTGTGTAACTGCTTACTGAATCTATGAAGTCTTGAATGGTTAGGTTCAGGGCTTCTGCCTTGGCACTACCTGAAGAAGTTTGGAATAGGATCAGACTTTTCAATACTGGAGTGCATAATTCAAGGGTTCTTCTGATAGTGTCCTTGTCGATTATCTCTTCAAATTCCAAGGTTGGTTTTTTATTGTAAACCTTGTCGGAGAGATAATCTAATTCTCCAATCTCTATACGAAAACTTTTATAAAAAGTCTTAACTCGTGAGAGGTCTTGCTTGGCAGTATTTTCTGAAAAATTCTTTACCAAGTAAGCTCTGAAACTTTCAAGTCTGTTGAGTAAATTGCATCTTTTCCATCTGATGCCTTTGTCCTCTTCGGCTTCAGCTTCTTTTATGAGGTCGCAAAGACTCATATTATTAAACTGTGCATATTTCATTAAAGTTGTTTTGTATACTGTTCTAGTGTGAGAGGAATGTTGTTTCTTCTCACAAAATTCATTTATGATTTCAAGGTTGGTTTTTGCTTGTGTCATATAACTCACTTTCCTACTATATTATCTGTGGCAACTTGTATATATAGTTAATTGTGTCATCATACACTAGTGATGTGTAGTAGTGTATAGTAGACTATATATGGTTGTGAGTATTTAAAAGTATGGATTCTGTATATAGTAATGTGGTAAAAAGAGTGGGTTGATTTACAGAATCTGTATATAGTATAAAAAAAGAGAAATTGGGGAGTATGATTATAATACTCCGATTGAATAGTATTTGATATCTCTGCCACCAGTAGCACTATTAAGGACTTTGGCATTGATTGTTTTGAGTCCTCGGCTTGGGTCGGCTACCTTGTACTGGTTGCCTCCTTTTGTTCCCCAAACTAGGATATAATGCCCATAATCGCCTTGGTATCCAGTTCCATCGGTGAATCTTAAGCCTCTTGTTTGGCAATGTGCTATTACTGGTTTGCAGGATTGCAGACTTGCAGTTACACTACTGAATTTCCTGCTTATTGGGGTGCAGGAGTAACCTAATGATTTAGCACCTGCTACTAATTTGGCAGGGCTTGTTCCAATGTTATCTCTTTCTACTGTCTGACAAGCTCGTTTGCACTCGTTCTCGGATTTGAATCCATAGAGCATTTGAATAGCCATAGATAGTGAGGTGGGGCAACAAGTGTACTTATTATTCTGATAATCCATTACTAGTGGATTGTTGGCAGTAGTGTTCAATGTGACATAGTTTGGTAGTCTTCCATTCTTGATCCAGTAAATATTTGTGGACTCGAATAATCCATTGTACTGGCTAGGTTTTAGTTTGTGTTCTTTTCCATTGGTGTCTTTTATGGTGGCATATCGTGGGTAGTATTTGTTTTTTTTGATGAATGCTCTTATTTCTTTTCCCTCGTTTTTGATGTTTGTGATGTTGAATTTTGTCATATTATTTCACCTCTTTTGGGGGTTGTGTTGTGTAGTTTTTGCATTTGTTGTTTTCTGTTTCTTCTAGGTGGCATTGTGGTCTGCCCTCGTTGTAACAGTAGACACATTGGTTTGTGTATATGAATGGGTATGGGTTGGGGTTTGCTTTTGTCATAGTTTCCTTGTTCCTTTAAGTTACTGGCTTGGAGTAGTGTCATTTGTTATCCAAGTCGCTCCAATCATTAGACCGACATCTTGAGTGGTAGATTGAATCCACCATACTCTTGCATTTAACTGTCCATTTGGTTGTGCTATGAAAGTGATTTGATGCTCTTTCTCATTATTCAACCAGTACATATTCTGCATATACATACTCTGTACTGGTTTGAAACCATCAGGGATAGTCAAGTAAGTGTAGGTTGCACCTCTTGTAGTTGTGTTTGTTGCTTTGACATTGTCACCCATTTCAAATTGCACAACATTACCTACTCTACGAAAATTGCCAAGATTTGTACGATAACTGAAGCAAGTGTTTGTGACAAATGTTCCACTTGCTTCGTAGATGGTGTTTAGCGAATTCACACTAGTTTGCAAGTTACTAACATCAGACTCAACATTGTTAATATCAGACTCCATACTAGTAATACTACTATCAAGATTATTGAAATTAGTATTCAAAGTATCAATTCGACTATTCCCAGTTTGAGTATCACTTCCCCAAACCTCTGTATTCAAGTTACTAATCTTCGGTGTGACATCTCTGCTAATCACACTAGCCACAAAACTGTTCAATTTATTATATAAAGTTTCACATTTTTCAGATATTGTTTCATCAACCATTTTTATAACCTCATCACCCTTTTTCTATATATTTTTTGATTTCTTTTGCTTCATTGATTATATTTTTTGTTTTTATAGTTGTAATTTTTTCACCACCCTTTTTTTAGGATAAGGAATACCCTCGTAACACGATTATAAACTTTCTACTTCGATTTTTTCAAGCAAGACATACGCATTTTTATACCAGTCTGTTGCAACACCCCAATGCGGATTGGTTATTGTTGAAGGAACAGATAACTCTTTGCTTTGAATGAAGACCATATTTGAGTCATATCTGTTCAAGGTCATCTTGTGTGTCTGTGAGTCATAGATACATTCTTGTACTAAAGCTGCACCAATATAGCTAGGTGTGGCACTTCCTTCTGTGTAACTGAAAGTCCCATTGACTTTTTGGTATGTCCAAATTTTCTCTGATGTGTCTCCGATTGTATACCAGTTGTTTTCATCAATGTACAAACAGAGTCCAATTCCACAATGGTTACTGCTTTGTGAATGAATAATCATTTTGAAACTGTCTGTAACTCCTTCAAGTGCGGGGATTTCTATAAATGATTGCCCCTGCTTTGTGATTGTCAATTGATGCTTTGTGCCATTTTGTGTCATTGCAGAACTGCCACTGTTTCTTAATGGGATTGAACTTTCATAGTTGCTCAATGTTGTTGCACTATCACAAGCATCGTAGAATAAGTACTCTGTGTTAAAATCATCGAAATTATCAATTACACATTGCAGTACATCGAAAAGGTCGGTGTCTTCTATACTGATTGTTCCACCAGTAGTTACTAAACTATCCACTTCTGATTTAGTATAAAACCAGTTCCGAAGCCAAGTAACTACACCAGTTATTGTCTTGTCAGACAACTTAATCACCTACTCAAGATAATCAAATGTTATCGCACCAGTTTCATCAGTTGCCTTGGGAACAAGAGTCAAAGTATCCCAGTCAATCACTTGTGATTTCTCTGCCTTGTTCTGATTCAGAACATAACCTTGATGAGCAGACAATGAGTAACCATTCTGATTTGTAGATTGATTGAGATTGTCAATTACTTTATTATGTCCATAGTTACTAGCACTACCAACACCATAAGTGGTTGCAGAGCTACTATGACTTGTTGGTGTGAAACTTGATGGTTTCCCAGTAATATCACCCCAAGCAATACTCAAATCAGATAACACATCATCATCCAACTTCTCCCAACTGTATGATCCACTATTTTCAATTGTAATATAAATATCATATTGACTATTGCTTGAAAGCAAGTACAATGCATTCATAGTAGATGCAGATGCAGTTGGCAATGCAGTAACTACCTTGATAATATCTGCACCAGTCAAGTTACCCACAATAGTATCCAGTTTTGAATTTATCGCAGATTGAGTAGCATTAGCACTTGTACCAATATTAGATAATGCACTACTCTCCACTACATCAGTACTGCTATGAGTATGCACACTATCTGCCTTACCACTCACAGTAGAAGACAGAGTATTCAAGTCACTTTGAGAAGCCTTGTTATTAATCTGTGTCTGCAAAGCATTCTCCTTTGTAGTTATCTCATCCTTATCATAAAACCATCCTTTCAACCAAGTCACTATTCCTGTTATTGTCTTATCAGCCATAAACTATTCACTCCTTTACCAAATCTATACTAAAAGTCAAACTATCATCTCTCCCACTTACACCACTAAAAACTAAATCAAAATCAATACCATAACCATCCAAATTAACACTATCACCACTACTATCAAGAACCCCCAAAGCCTCCAACCTATTCTCAATAACCTTAACCTCATTAACAATATTATTCGTATATGTGAAAGTCACAATAACATTCGATAATTTCACATTACAGACACTATTTCCTTGCAAGAATACAAGATAAAGCCTGAATAATCCAGTCTTCATATAATATGCTACATCTTCCTTACTGAAACTTAAAGTTGATATGGTTTCATCTACATTAACTGTATCATTTATCACAATTTCGTAGGATTTGAAATCCTTAACAGTACTACTGCCAAGACCAAATCCTGCAAAAACTGGACTACCCTCACCCTCAACAGTAAACTGAATCCGAATCTCCTCAACACCCTTTTCCATCAACTCGGTAAAAGGATAATTGAAAATAATTTCAGAGGAAACAGTCACACTATCAACACACAACCTATCCTCACTATCCAAGTAAGCCAAGCAGGATGGGTCGAAAAGTTCAGTAACCTCCTTACTAAAACTAGTGTCAGTATATTGAGGATTAGGATCAATAACATTATTCAACCTAGAAGCTTGTAATCCTGCAATATCATTTGCAACCTTATTATTAACCATACTTATCACTCGAATAATTTGCTTGTATCAACATAACCGATTCCACCGACCACTTCGGCTTTTTCTGTTCTTGCTTGTTTTCTGTCATCTTGTAGTTTTTTGCTCAAAGCCATTGCTCTGTCGATAGCACCTAAACCTAATGTTGTTTTAATCATCGGTCTTTGTTCAACATTTCCAGTAATCTCAATACTGTTAACTCTCTTGATAGAATTCAGATAGTCATTGCTCATCAATGTCTTCACATAATCCATTAGTTCTGTTCCAGTATAACCTGCAACTTGAATTGAGTATGAGATATCCATATTGTCTTGGAAATCCTTATTAGTCCTCGCTCGGTAAAAGGCTTCCAAGTCACTAATGTTGTCAGAGGCAGTTGTCATCACAGTATGCTCACCATACTCCAAGACAGAATCCAAGTAGCAGGATTGAGTATAATTATAAGTCAAACTCTCCTCATTATGATTATCCTCCTGACTCTTGTAAACACAGATACTACTATTCTTCAAGGTAGTAATCGGACTATATTGAATATTCGATACTGTCAAAATATTACCCTCAACACCTTGCTTGAAGATGTTATAATCAGCAGGTTCGGTGTACTGGTCATCCTTATAGAAGATAATCTTGTCATTGTATCTTTTCGGTGCATACTGAATCTTGTACAAGAAATCAGTTTCATCCATACAAGTTTCAATACCATCCATAAGTGTCTGACCACTTAATCCAAGGCTCTTGCTTGATATTTCCTCGTAGTTACTGAAGCCACATTCACTCACTAACATTTTATAACTACTATGGTCAGTATTTTTATCATACAACTTACTGGACTCACCATTCGCAGAGTCAGGGATTGGAATATAATCTAGTAACCAAATTTCGTGCAAGTAATAACGATTCTCGTGTTGAGTATCCATCATCACTTCTCTTAACCGACTCACAAGATCCAGTCTGTACTCCTTGAAACTATACCATTCAAATGATACCTTTTCATCAGTTTGGAATGAGTAATTCTTATCAGGGGCATTACTCGTGAAGTCAAAGATAGCTTCTCGCCTCTTCGACTCATTATTAATAGAAAATACAATCTTAATATATGCTTGAAAAGGATTATCCTTATCAAAACCAAAGGTTTGGGTAGTTCCTGCACTATCAGAGTCATCAACTTCGTAGGAGTTACCCCAGTTAGGTCTTATACTATTGTTTTGATATTTGGTATTGAATACTCCAGTAGTGTTGCCTACAAGGTTTTTTGCCATCTGTTCAGGGCTGATGTTTCTTCCAGTATGGTCGCAGTCATAACAGTAACCTGCATTATTTCTTCGGAGATGATTGGCAGGGTATTTCAAACCCTTAAAGCTGCCACTAAAACCATCATCCCAAGCCCTAGGCAACCATTTAAGATGCTCGAAGTCAGTACTCTTCTTATTCAATGCAGATGGAATAGCAGATGGCTTACCAACTCTTAAGCCGAAGATTACTGTTCCACCTTTCATCATCCTCTTGAAGTACTTCGCAGTAAGGTCTACCATTGTACCTGCACACATCCCACCAACGATATGGACATTAACAGAGTACTCATCCATCTTTCCCCATTTATTAGGATGTCCTTTTACATCTGGTCCTCTTCCCACATACTTCGCAGAGTAGCCTTGTTTTTTCAATGCCTTGACTACTCTTTTAGCATAGTCGATGTCAGGTTTGGGGTTTCGTGATATTTTGTCGGTGTTAACATAGAATTTTCTTCTCTTTGGATCAAAACTCATAACTCATCACTCCTAGAATGGTAGTTTAGGGAATTCGCTTTTTCCAACTTGGTGTCCTCCCTTTCCATTTTTCTGTCCGAATTTCACTTGTGAAGATGTTGTGTCCATATAGCAGGTTGTCCAACTCTTATCGGCTCGTTGATACTTTAATTTAAGATACACATGACCTGAAGTCCTAGTTCTGAATTTAACACCATTTGCATTGATATAATAGCATTTTATCTTGTGTTCAGGGTCTGTTAAGAGTCCACTCGCATATAAGAGGTTTGCATTTAATCGTGCCATATCACAACAGTTTGCTCCTCGTTTAGGGTGTTTTAAGATGGATACTGGTTTTCGGTGGAAATTTGGATAATTATCATATTGAATATGTCTAACTACCCAGTTGAATATATCCTCTGCTCCCTTGATTCCTCTTCTTGGTTTGATGAGGTCAACAACTGCCTTTATCTCTTTGGCTACATTTATTCCTTGTAGTGCCATATTCTCTGACTCGAATTTGGTGAGGCTTGTCTGACTTAATGGCTCATCCATACCATAAGTGATGTAAAAGGTTGGGAAGTTGGTAATGTCATATTTCTTGCTATTCTCTTTGAATAAGCATACTGATTGTGTTACATTTGTTTTTGTTCCATTTCTCAATTGAACATTATTAGTATTGTACTCTACATCTACATTGCTTTTGCTTACTACTTTCTTCCTGCCTTTTCCACTACCAAAGAGGACTCTTGGGCTTTTTGTGTATTTACTGTCATCGATTGTTCCATTTGCCCTGATGTTTGACCTGATTGGCACTTGTGGGTGTGATAGTAATTGTCTGATGACTTGTGCATAGTTTTCAAGGTCATAGAAACTGTTTCCTCGTTTATAGGAATCTACTGACTCATTACCACCAAGCAGAATGTATTCAGGGTAGATGTATCGGTCAGTTAAATCTGTTAATCGACTAGCACAGTTAATAGTCATTTTTTGCAAATCATCGTCAACACTTACTGTGCTGATGTAACCACCAAAAATTTGTTTCTTTTTGGTTTTATCGATAGGAGTCACAAAGATATCACTTGCTTGAACAGTCGGACTAATATAGAAGTTAATCTCATCTCTGTAATCAAATATGAATCCACTTCGGCTATCATCACAATCAAGTTCGTGCCAGTATTGAAGATTCAAATTCAACTCATCAACACTAAAGTCATTTGCTTGTTTGAAGTCAAAATCCTTAATAGTCAAATACTCTTGGTTGAGATTATCACCCTTATAGATTGAATAAGGCTTTATGATAATTCCAAGGATTACTGCCATAGGATCACAAGATAATGTGAAAGTATGTTCGCCCTCTGTGAAATGTTTCTCTATAATATTCAATCCATCATATTGAGAATAAGTGAACCATTCGTGTTGGTTTTCAACTTTCGCACCATCAACTGTGTAACTCATATTCAGCTTCTTGTTAGCATTCATCTTATTCTTATTATAATCGTTGATGTTGAGATTGGAATAGAGGGTTTCTATCCTATAATCCCCCTCATATGGACAATTATAGGAAAATGTGAGAGTAAAGATTTTCTTATCCTTACTCTGAAAACTAGTCCAAGGCTTCCACTTCTTTATGGTACAGTTGCTACTCTTTGTGATGTTGCTTGTTTCGTAGTAATATTTTCCAAGATATTTTCTGTCGAACCTTGTTATTTCTGCCAACCAATAATCACTTGAATAGTGAATGTTTCGGTGAGCAGACATATTGAAGTTTCTGCGAATATGTTTGCTACCTACCATCAGTACTCATCCCCTATCAAGCTTGTTGTTTGGTTATGGGTGAATACATATTCAAGACAGACATAACTTGGGCTGTCATATTTCTTGCAGAATCGATTGTATGGGATCAGAACAGTACACTTGCTCTTCGGCAGTTTATGTAAGTAGATTTGGTCACGATAAGGTCTTAATATACATAAACCGAAACTCTCGAAACTATTGTAGAGGTTAGTATAGAAAGTATTTGTGAAAGCGATTGCTTGATTGCTGATTCCATCAAGTCTGTTATCAACCATATAACCTATTCTGTTATCACCATCAGACAACATTAAATGATTGATTATCGCATAACTGTTATTACCACTAACAGTCTTATGCAACTCAATATCAAACTCAAGGAAGTTACACTTCTCATACTTCGCACCGAAAGTTTCCTTAATCTCAATATTTTCCTTAAGCTCTGTATATGTAGTGCCATCTTCCTCATCAATTATGGTGACATATGCATCTTCTTTACTTACTTGTTCATTATTATGCCAGTAAGTGGTTTCCTTTATTGAATTATTATTGGTGTCTTTGAAATCTGATAGGTCGAATACTGACCTGAAACCAGTATTCAGTCTGCCATCACTAACAAGGTCTGTTACTGTTTCATCTCCAGTAGTTTCAACATCAAATTCCCTACTTGCACTTGCTACAAACTCTCCACCCTTGGTATCATAAGCATTGCAGGTAATCTTGATATTATCAACATTATCCATCTTCAATCTGTCTATGAGGAATGTGAAGATGTCATCTGATGGTCTTTGTACTTGAGGAAGTTTGATATGGTACTCATCACTATTAGCATCCACTTTAAGACAAGTTTCACCAATCAATGATATATCGATTGGAGTAGATGCAGTTGCACCAGTAACTGTGAAGTTATCCTTTTTAATATTCTCTGTGATATTCAATTCCTTACCAAGGTAATTGATTGCATTGTAGGTATTGAATATTCCATTATGAGTGTCAACCTCACTCATTATCTGATACCTTGTATCGTTATGGAGGATTTCGGCATAAGTCTTATTGGTTTCTCCGATGATCCTAATATCATCATCTTCGTGCTTGATTTCTATCCAAGGTCTGCCTCTCCATACAGTCCAAATAGTGTTGCCCATTTTCAAGCTTATCTTATCAGTTGAATAATGGAGTAATTCCATCTTGTAGAAGTTTTCCTCGACTTGTAGCCATCTGACCCAGTTCCAAGTTTTTGTTCTGTCATCGTATCTTGCTACTCTTACGAATCCACTTCTCTTGTTGAATTCTGCCTTTACTAATCCATTATTGATTATAACTGGACTTACTCCAGTTTCTAGGTCGAAGATGCTTACCCCTGATGCAGTTTCTAGGTTTACTCCACCTTTATATTGTAGGAATGGGGAAAGTCTGTATCGTTTCACATCAATGTTGCTTGTTACATCGTAGTAGTAGAGTGTTCCATCTTCAGCCTCTCTAGTGAACATTAATTTATGGTTGTATAGTGGAGCAGGGGATACAACTAGGTTCTCATAGAATTGTTGGTATAGTTTGCTTATTTTGTCATCTGTTATTTCAACTTGCAATGTTCCTAATAACTCATCAACAGTATTGTCAACATCATTATTATACCTAGTCAAGAACTGCAACTTGTAACCTTTCTCATCTTTCGGCAATTCAATATCAGTAAGACTTATTTTCGCTCCAACTTGAGTAGTGTTCTGTGTCAAACCATAATCTTGGAAATCCAATAAGTTTCCATCGAATGTCATCTCGGCAGTTGATCCATACTCAATACCATCATAAGTTTCCACAAGTGGTGTTTCCAATGGTGTTACTTGTCCTTTCTTCTTCTGCAAGTGTGCTTTTGCAGGTGATGGACTATCGAAGCTTTTCTCGGCTTCTTCTGTAACGATTAATACTGTGTTGATGTTGCTTGTTGCATATGTGTCATCAGTTTCTACCTCGATGGTTACTGGGTATTCACCATAAGCAAGAGGTAAACTCTCATATGTCATTACTCCATCAGTATCAGTATATCTCTGATACTCTTCAATTACTCCATTGGTTAATGTGAAGTATATTCTGCAACGATGGTTTGGCAGTACTCTTTCTACTCCCTCATCGAAGTAACTGACTTTTGCTTTGAGTAGGTATGGGAATCTAGTCACAGTATGTTGGATTGGTTCTTTGACTAATCCACCAACACTTAAGTCAGGGCTTACGAATTCAAGAGTAGTAGGTAATTTGTTAGGCAGGTATTCTACTGGCTCTGTGTCTGTACCCTTGTCTGCACCATCCACACTAACAACTGGCAATGTCTTGACAAGAACCTCTGAAGTCACATCATTAACCTCTTGAATAGCATACAATTTAATAGTGTACTTACCATTTTCAGGGAAAACAAGATTAATATCAATATAACCATTACCATCTGTGTATCTAATGAAACTTTTATCATAAACTAATGGGTCGCTATGAGTAACTTGAATCCTCACTCGTGTATTTGAGGTAGGATACTTGGTGTCACCATTTTTATAGAAGCTTCTTATGTTTAAAGGCAAGGCTTCATACCTTATGGTGTCGGTGTTCATCTTGTAACTGAAATGTGAAGTATACTGGCTTTTATCGTGTACATTCACAGTTACTGTTTTCAAGCAACTATCATAACCAACATCTCCACTATAACTGATTGTTAATGTTCCAGTATAACCTATTTTCCTAGTGTAATTGATTAATCCATTTTCATCAGTTGTGAAGTATTCCTTGCTTGAAGTAACTGTCTTCCTATTAGTCAAATCCTCGTAAGTGTACTGCACACTAACTCTCTTATTCGGAATAAGGAAAGGTTCTCCAGTAGCCTCATCAATACCTTTCAAGAGTATCCTTATAGGTTCACCACTATCCTTGCGAATATGAACAACATTATTATTAGCCTCAACAACATCAATCAAAGTATCCATATAACAATCATTAGTCACATTCAAAGTAACACTTGACTCCTTACCTGCGAATACTGTTTCAAACACACCATCGTGGTTCTTATCAATTGAAGCTCCATATGTTTCGATATTCATACGATAGTTGCCTTTTTCAAGGTTAGGGTAGATTGTTATCTGACCATTGTCATCACTTGTGATAGTAGTGTTTACTGTTGATCCATCATATTGCTTTCCATTAGCAAGGTTTGTGTATGTGATTTTTGCATCAATTCCTTTTGGGTTGGTGCTTATTCCACCAAGTTTTGGAGTTGCAGTTAATTGTATGACAATTGGTGATAGGTCACCAGTCTGCTCATCCCTTGTAACTTGTATTGCCCCTCCAACTGCTTGTGGGAATGTGATGTTCATATTATGGGTAGTGTTTGGTCTGCTAATATAGATTGCTCTTCCTCTACTGGATTTAGCATACTTGTTATCTCCATTATAAGTAGCATAACCAATATAATCCCCAGTAGGTAAATTGATGTTCCATTCTGCTTGACCACTAGCATCAGTCAATCGTGTTCCTCTTTCTCGTAGTTTTCCAAGCTTACCACTATTCACTCCACTCTCTGTTGCTTTCTTGGATTGTTTCTCATAATCATATATTTCAAATGTGATTGGAACATTAGGGATTCCTTTACCACTACTGTCTTTTAACCAAGCATTGTACTCATCATTCACATAATCTACAATGTGCATCATATATGCAGTTATAGTGGTTGTTTCCTTGCCCTTTGCATAAGTAGTTATCTTGTTAGTGTTTCTAGCAGGACTATACTCATACTTACTGCTACCGAAGTAATAAGTATCAATACTATGATTTCCACTATTGAACATAACTGGAATCTTTGCTTGACCATTCTTATCAGTCTTGATAGCGAATCTTTGATTAATACCTTTCTCAAAATTATGGATACCAAATCTTAAGGTTTCTCCTTTGATTGGTTTTCCTTTATGGTCTTTCAAGGTTGCTACAAAATTATACTTCTTACCCTGCTCGTACTTTTGGTCGCTAGTAGTTATGGTGACTTTATGCTTGTACCATTTTCGCATTGTGAAATCTCTTGAGTAACTATTCCTTTGGTAATAATCTGTTCCCTTATAAATAGCCTCTACATTGAATGTTCCAGCTTCAACACAGAATTGGTTTGCTTTGCATTTGTACCATCCAGTACTGCTTGTAGTACATTCTATTTCAGGGGATATGGCTTCCTTGACTTTGAATGTTTTAGTGGTTTTTCCATTACTGGCTTTTATTGTCTTGTATTCGTATACTGTTACATAGACTTTTTCACCTGCTATTGGTCGGTCATCATCGGTTAAGAGTCTGCCTTTGAGGTATTCATTGTTGATATCGTATCCATATCCTCCATATTCATTGTATATAGCAAGTTCTGTTCCTTGTCTGTATACCAAGTCAACAGTAAAGTAATACTCGATTGAACAAGGATTGTACTCATCATCCCCACTAAACAACAATTGAGCAGTATAATCTCCACTCTCAAGGTTCAATTCAACATCCCTATTTCCATTTACATCAGTCAAGGCAGGGATTGAATAGATAACCTCATCGTGATTATTAATAATGTTAACATCAACATCCTTATTAGGTATTCCATAACCTTTGCTATCCCTTAATGTGAAGTATAAGTTCCTACCCTTTTCAAACAAGGTTTGGTCTTGCTTTGGAATCTCAATATAAGTGTTTGTCTTATCAATACTGACTTCTGCTCCAACTTCATCGAAGTCAAGGTTCATATGAGTGTAATCAATGGTGTCAAGTAAGCCAGTTACTGGATTCTTGTGTAGTACTCTTACATCAGATTCATTGAGTAGGTTGTCACCATCATAGTGTTTGAAATCTTTATACAAGTACTCGAAGAGCAGGGAATCATCAGATGCACCCAATACCCTGATAGCAGTCTGCCAACGATTATCATCGTGAGCAGTAGTACCCAATGCAGGAAGAATGTTTCTCCATCTCCAATTATATCTGCCTATACTGGAAACAGTTCCTTTCAAATCAAAGACATATTCATTGTCATCTGCAACAGTATAAACACCCTTAAACATTCCATCGCCGATTGGCATATTATGGAAGTTCAAGTAACTGCTTAAATCCAATACTTCTCTGTCATCTTCCCAATACTCGTGAGTCTTCAACATATTAATCGGAGGGTCTTGGTCACAGATTCTATCAGGATCTTGAGTAATAGCAAATCTTCCAATCAACTCGTGGGTTAAGTAGGTTACTTCAGGTTTGCATTGGTAGAGCATATCATTGATTTTACTGATTTCTCCAGTACTGCTTATCTCTGCCCATCCTCTATGGTTTAATGGGTCACCATCAGGGTGTAAGGGGTTAATGTCGATTGGGATTGGCATATCGGCTCTTGTGTGTCCTTGTAATGTTACGATGTCCTGCCAAGGCATACGAAGAGTCATTGTGATTTTCTCTTCCCAATCTCCTTTCTTACCATAGTATTGGCGATTCTGATATACCTCTCGGATTAGGCTATTGGTGGTTGTGTTTGTTACATCAGCCTTATGGCAACGATGCAATCTTACTGCTCCAATGTAAGGAACTGGCAATTCTACTCTGATATCGCTTCTTGGTTTCTTGAGAATGAAATGGCATTTACTGAAATCCAATGAAAGAACAGACTCGTATTTTGGTATGATTGTTGTTCTCATCAATCTCATCATACGAACATTAGTAGTTCCTAGGTTCTCGTATTGGCTTGGGTCAAGTCCAAGAGTACAGTCTTCAAAGTCACTTATCAAGGTCAATACTTCTTCTTCGGAGAAAGCAGTATTGTTGAACCAGTAGTAAGTAACATAAGCTTCATCTTCGGTCACTTCCTCAAAAGTCACACCCTCTTTAAGTGTACCATCAGGATTCAGGGCATCCTTTTTAGGTATCTGCACACCATCTTTAATGTAGGCATAGTAATGGATTATATCATTCTCACCAGTTGCGAAGTTTTCAATTGTGACCTTTGTCCTCTCTTGCATATAAGCAGTTGCAGGGAGGATGTTCAAGACAGAGCCAGTTGTGTACTTGTTTGGGGAAAAGAGTTGGTAGTAGGTGTTGGTTTTTTGTGTTGTGGTGTTGCTCATTCCTTGACTAGTTAATTGGAAATGGTATTCGTTCCTTAAAGGTGTTATGTGGACTACTACCTTATCGTGATAATCCTTATTGTATGATTTGATATCTTGAATAGTACTGTTTGGAAACTCATTATCCTCGTAGTATCTGCCCTCAAAAGTCTTCAATAATAGTTCATTATTGTTTGTTGTTAATGAGTAGAAATGAGGGTCTAATAATCTATAATTCCCACTTGAATACTTCCTATACACTTCAACATTATCAATACTGAATAATGGTGTGGTTATTCCCTGAACATCAGTAGTGCCAATGTTATGAATCTCCAATAAACTATCATAAACACTATTACTTGGGGTGTAAGTTTTAACAGTCTGTGGGTATGTTCCCTCATATTGTGTTACATTCCCAGTTGAGTATGTGTGGGGTGTACCATCCATCATATAATTAAAAGCTTCTTCTCTTGTTGATATATCATTATATATTGGATCATTTCTTGTAGATGTAACATTTGAAAGATTAGATGTGTTTAATGGTATAGTGATGGAGTCATCATTTGTGGAAATTATAATGTCACCTTGATATCCTGATGGGAGAACCCTATCTCCTCCACTAATTAATCCTCCACCAACCATAGTTGTTATTGGTTCGTTGCTTTCAGATGTAAAAAACCCATCAGTTATGGTTATCATTCCTTTATTCCATAACTCAACATTAACATTATACAGATATACATCCACATCTATTGTGTGATTAGTATATGTTGGAGTTGTACCCTCTGCTACAATGGAGGTGGTTTTATAAGCATACTTTGTGATATGCCTCCTTGTTAATGTAACTTTCTTAATATATTCAAAGTAGGTTGCAGGTGTTCCATTAGTCACATACTCTTCAGGATTACTTGTGAAGTCACCATAAAAAGTCAGAGTATCTTCTTCAAAATTATAAACTGGATAATAACTATCCTCATCATTACTAACAACAGTAAAATTGAATACTCTTGGAGTCAACTCCTCATTAACAGTAACCTTGAAACTACAATCACCAGTCTTTGTCGGAACAAAATGCAAGGTAACAACAACAGTATTACCACCATAGGTCTGCACCTCTGCAAACTTATAAGGGTCATCAGTACTGATTGGGTGACCATTTTCAACCCCCACATTATTGTAAGGATTAATATATAACCCATCACCCTCTGCCTCGAAACTGATCCTACTATCAACATCAGTATCCTCAACAATAGTAAATTGAATAGTATTCAAGGTATTAACTGTATAAGTTTCACTATTATCACTAGTAACAGTCATTCCACCATCAGTACCATAATTCAATACACAATACAAGCTCTCGAAGATGATGCGATGCTCGACCATACACTTGCTCGGAGGAAACTCCAAACTAATACCGAACCCATTATTGAAGAAACCTGAAGACAAGACATTACCCATACTAGTATTATTAAAGGTCACAGTAAAATCAATATAACCACTATCATAATTATCATTCAAATAACTAGCCTCTGCATCCACATAATAATTATGATCCATCTCATCAACAAGCTTCAAATACTCATCACTATCGTGCCAATCATAAGTCCTATCAGGGTCAAGATTAGTCCACAGTTTCACATTCGGTTTCGGAGTCTGTGAAACCATATTGGTTCTGCCATCGCCAATGACATACATCCTGAAGTAGAACCTGACATTATTGATATTAGTGGTATCGGTTATCTCGGTACTTCCGAAATCAAAAGTCAAACTATTAGGCTTATTCTCATCATAATAGAAACCATTCAAGATGCACTCGGCATAACCACTCCTAGTCTGCACCAACTCTGTAGTATTATCATACACAGTATCAGTTGGTACAAGAGTAGCAAGATTATACCATAATCTGTTCTCATCAGATTGACTTACACTAACTGGTTCGATTGTTTGATAACTCATAAATTATCCAACCCCCAGTATTATTGATACTCATCGTACTCATCAACACCAACAGATAGGATTTGTGTGTCTAGTGGAATAGATAAAACATCCCTAACTTTAACCTTATTAGTAGCCTTTGCATAAGCAAGGATATAAGGATTAGACTCATCAGTTCCAATGAAGATGGCTTCTAGGTCTTGAGGACTATCACCAAGCATAGAAAGGGTGATGTCGGTATTGTCACTAATAATATTCTCACCCTCATTAGATGTACCTGCAACAGTAATAATAAAACCACCATCACTCTCGTGGAAATCCAAATAAATAGGCTTATAATAATACTTAAACTCAACCTCACTATTCTCATCAGTAACCTCCTCTCGAAGACCCTCAAAAGCAAGACTAGTCATATGCTCACCATCAGCATTCAAGTACCCATCATAATTAATGATACTATCATCACCAATATCCTCATCCCTAGTAATCTCCATATCAACATTAGAAAGGCTAGATGCAAGTATCAATCTGAAACCTGCTCTCTCTCCAATATCCATCACACTATCATTATCAGTATCTGTCCAGTTCATTTGTTGACAATTGAACTTAACATTGAAATCTCTCCAAATGTGGAAATTTGGTTGGAATGTAAAATTGTAAAAATCTGCCATACTCAATAACCTCAATTATATAATTATTATCCTAAAAAATTAAAAAGGGAAAATTTAGTATCCAGTTGCAGGATTAGGAGATAAGTAATTAAGCATAACTTCCTCTGCAATCTGTTGAATACTTTCCCTGAATTCATTTGATCCATTAATAATCGCACCCTCAAAACTAATATTAATAACTGGTGCTTGTTCTTTACTCTTATCCTTTTCAACAGTCTTCTCGGTCTGTGTGGTAGTCTTCTCGGATTTGATAACAGTCTGTTTGACATTAGGTGTCTGCTTATTATTCGCTTGTTTTAACATTGCAGATTGGAGGTTGAAATCTTGAACCTTACGATATTCACCACCATAACTGCCCTCATTTCCATTAATATGGCTATTCACATCAATAGTACCAAGTCCTGCTAGGAATCCATCTCTGAATTTACCACCAAGGAGGTCACCTGCATTATAGAATTGACCACTATAACCTCGGATAGTTTTAATAATACTATCCAATTTACCTTTCAAGGTACTGCCAAGCTTACTAACACCACTCTTGAAACCTGCATCCAATCGCTTACCATTATATTGACCAGTCTGATAGAACCTTTGAGCATAATAACGAATAGTTGCTACTGCACTAGTCATAATGCTCCTCGCAGTACTGATAGTTCCTGCCCTTGTACTGCTTAAACCTCGTTTGAAACTATTACCAAGAGTCTGACCATCAGTATGCAGTTGTTGTTTAGCACTAGCAACCTCACTAGCAAACTCATCAAGTGTCTTCTTCAATTGAGTAACCAATCCATTTATTCCTGCCACTGCATTCTGTTTGTTTGTATTGCCAACTCCTGATGCATTAACCCTATCCATAAACTTCTTAACCTGCACTATAGCATTACCCATAGTCCACAAGTTATAAGCCAATGTAGTATAATCAAAACTAGTAGTCAATGTATTAGTCAGGTTATTCATACTGTTACCGATTGCCCTGACTTGATTAATAGCAGTATTAATCGGTGCAAGATTAACATTGATATTTCCAATACCATAGGCATTCACTTGGGTTACAAAGGTCTTAACTTGACTGACTTGTTGAGCAAGTTTTTGAAGACTACCTCCTAAATCAGTAGTACCACCAACAATAGCCCTTTTCAAAGCACCGAAAATACTCTCTGAAGTAAAACTACCCATCAAATTTTGCATACTGTCAGAGATATTCTTAATATTATTAATGCTAGTCACAATAGATTGAAAATTATTATAACTGAAAGCATCAGCATTATACTTACCCATCCTAGCCAAGAAACCACTAACAATACCCACTTGAGTACCAAGATTAGTGATACTTACCTTGAAATTAGCAGTATTTACAATGTTCTCATCTGCTTTCATATCCTTAACAAGATTGCGAATAGCAGTATTAATATTCTTGATAGCATTAGCACTATGTATCAGATTATTAGCCTTGTTAATATCAATTGATGTAGTCAACTTGCCAATCTGTTGTTGGAATCTCCAGTTAAACTTATTGATTCCACTAATGATTTCACCAAGATGACTACCTCTCTGATCCAATAACTGTGATGGATTCTGTGGCTCTTCCTTGAGAGCTTTATTCAATTCATTAATTCCCTTGAATATCTCCCCAACACTCTTAACCACTTCAGAGAATTTCTTCGCAGACTCGGTGTTCAATTTTCCAATATTCTTTGTCTTGGCATTGAATTGGCTGATGAAACTGTTACTGTCATTTCCATTGAATTTATCTGCCAGTTTCAGTACATCCTGCAATGCATCTCCACCAGTCAGTTTAGCCAATGCACTTGCAATATTATCGGATAAGGCATTCCAGTCGGCTTTTGCCATCTCACCAACTGCAATAGCAAGAACACCCATCATCTCACCAATCTCCTTAAGTGCCTTGCATCCCTTGTCAAAGTTGGCTTTCTGACCACCAATATGGTCACCAAGCTCTGCCAACCTATCACCAACAGTCTGCAAAGAAGCCACAGTAACATTGATAAAACCAACTAAAGCCAGTAATCCTCCACCAATCGCTACAAGACCTAAACCCTCTGTTGTATAAGCAACTGCTCCAAGAATACCTGAAACAGCTATAAAACCAATCAACATCGGATAGATATCCTCAATCAGTTTCTCGTAATCTCGAAGAGCAGTCATACCTTTGTTAACATTAGTCTTAATCTGCTCGTATCGTTGACCAAGAAGAGCCAGTTCCTCACTAGCAATCCATAAGGTTGCAAGTGCCATACTAATACCTGCAACTAAACTAACAAAAACCTCTGCCTCAAGAAGAAGATTACTCTTAATATTAGTCAATGTAGATTTAAGAGTCCTAGTAGCACCACCAGTTTCACTAACAACACCACCAGTACCCTCTGCAATACCACCAGTACCCTTACTGCCACTACCAAAGAGTCTGCCAAGCAATCCACCACTAGGCACTTTCTTGAACAATCCTGCAATCTTGCCTCCAAGACCACCTATCGCTCCACCAAAACGCTTTAATGCTAAAAAACCAACACCACTAGCAATTGCAATTTCACCTAGCCAAACTCCTGCATTGTATAACCAAGGACTAGTGTCTTTCAAACTGTTGAACCAACCACTAAATTGGACAAGGTATCCATTCAGTTCAAAGAATATTCCACTTAATTGTTTGAATATTTGAATAAGGCTTGGACTTGCTAGGTCTAGTAATCCTCCTAGTAATGCTCCTAGACTATTGTAGAGTGCTTGTACACCATCTTCTATGGTGTTGATTTGTTTTGCTCTTTCATCAAGGTGAAGTTGTGTTTCTGCACTACCAAGTGCCTCGATAAGTCCTTTTTTATCTTGTTTGTCACCACTCCAGTAGGCTTTCCCATTCTTGTCTTTTTGTGCTTTCAGTACATCTTCGGTGATACCTACTTCTTGTGTTCTTCTAGACCATCCTGCACCTTGGTCGATTAAATCCTTAAGGGCTAAACTGGAATCTCTTGCACTTCTGCCCTCATTAGCCATAGCATCAGTAAATATCAAGGCTGTTTCAACAAAGTCTTTCTGACCCTTTTTCAAGTCCTTGGTATTGGAGTACATTTCCTTGGCAGTTAAACCATACATTTGCCCAATCTTCATTACTTCTGCACCAGTTTCCCTGACATTTAACTTACTGTAAGTGCCTTGCAAGTCGGATAATCTTTGATTGTACTCTGCCAAGTTTTTAGCATTCCATTTTGTAGCATCATTTCTCTTTGAGAGCAAGTCATAGAAACCTCTGATAGCACTACTAGACTCCATATAAGACTCGGTAGCCTCCCAAGTACCCATAAAGGCTTCAAGCATAGCCATCATCTTAACAAGATTAGCAGTTCTGTCAATAACACCACCGAAACCTGCACCAGTACCCTTATTCTTACTATTAGACAAACTACCTGCACCCAATAAAGAACCAGTAGATCCTAATCCTTTAGTCTTAAGAGCCACTTCCTCGGTAGCAACACCAACCTCTTGCAAGGATCTGATATAATTCTCGGCTTCTAATTTCCCATTCTTAAAAGCCATTGTGAGTGTTTTTTCTAATAATTTAGTAAGTTCCTCTGTTTGTTTTGCACTTGTATCTAATTGTTTGAAACTACTTACTAATTCTTCTAAAGACATTGCACCATTTCGGAATGCTTGTACGAATGAAACTGCCATCCTTTGATTGTAAACATAAAGCTCTGATTCAGTAAATGTTAATTCCTTGAACTTCATAAGCAGTTCGCTAACACTCATCTCACCCCTTTTAAAGGATTCAACATATGCTCCACCAACTTCCCTAGAGATAGTTGCTAATTCCCTAGAGGTTATGCCAAGTTCTTTAAGTTTAACAGCGAATTCTTGTGCTGACACTTCACCCTCTTTGAGGGAGGTGGCATATTCCTTAATTTGTTTTACGAAACTGGCATTTGTCGGCATTCCCCTATATTGTTGAAGTGCCTCTCTGTAACTGTTTTTAGAGGTGGCTACACCTATCTCTTTTAAGGCATAAACATATTCCATAGCAGACATTGTGCTATTTGCAAAGGCATTTGTTATACTGGCTTCCAGTTCCTTTGTCAGTTTAATGCTTTCCTCCTCGGAAATATTCAATTCATTGAAACCATTGACTAACTGTTCCAAACTTATTCTGCCTTGTTCAAAGGTTTCCATATAATTCGTTCGGAATTGTGTTATACTGGCAGTCATTTCCTCTGCTCTTTTTTTGGCTTCTATAAGTGGTTTGTTGAAATGGTTGGTTAATGTAGAGTCGATGTTTGTGAATGAGGATTTTACTGTGGATGCTAATCCCTCTATTGTTTGTTGCAGATTAGTTATCAGTTCCTCTGTTTTGGTGATGTTACTGTCAAGTGTGTTGTTTGGTTTGACATTTGCCAGTCCACTTGATAATTTTTCTGCTTGTTCTGTTGCAGTTGTTATCGCAGATGTGAATTGTGAAATATCTAATGATAGTTTCGCTTCTACTCCACCAACTACTTCTACTGGCATATCCTATCCTCTCCTTATCAAGTGTGTTTGCATTCTTTTACGAATAAAAGGCATTGCCTTGGGTAAGCTTACTGCAAAGAAATCGTGTTTTCCAGTAAAACTGTTGTAGTAAGCGTGTTTACCATATTGTCCTTTGGTATCTATTTGTATTCCAGTAACTTGGTAGTAATGCCAGTCTAACATTTTGCTGTCATCCTCATCTTGTTCAGGGTCGATTATGAGGGTTGTCATAAATCCAGTTCCTGTGGATTGAACATCATTTAAGATGTCATAATCTAATATTTCCTCTCTGAATCCTCCTTTCCATTTTGGGGCTAGTGGTTCACTTATTTCTGCTACTGGATCAGTCATTATATATTTGATATTGGCTTCTGCTCTTTCTTCTACTCCCATTGCATACTCGTTTAGTATTGTTTTTAATTCTGTTGGGTCTAATGTGAATTTTGCTTTCATTTTGTATCACTTCATTAGACTTTCGTATGCATCGCTCATTTCAGGGTTGTCTGTTCCCTTTGTGGTTACCATTTTTCCTTTAGTTGATTTACTTCTGTTTGCTAGTTCGTGTTTTTCTATCTCTTTTTGTTCTGCTTGGATTATTTCTAGTTCGTTGTTGTAGAGTAGGTTGAATTGTTTTGTGTCCATTTCCCAAAAATCGTTGAGTGATAGTCCGATTCCCTCTACTCTTTTGACTAGTAGGAAATACTTGTTCAATAATATCTCTTCAAGTGTATCACTTGGGTAATGGAGAAAACCATCATCCTCCTCTTCCTCTTCAATATCCTTACTCTCTCTGAAAGGAATTATCAAGCCTATTCTTTGCATTAGCCTCGGCATTCTTACGAACGAATCTTTCAATTGATTTAGAAGATGTTCCTGCCTCTGCCATCTGCCTGATACTAGCAAGTAATCTGATTATTTCATTGTCGAAGCTTGTGCTGTTTTCCATATAATACTCTTTAGTCATCCCCTCGAATTGTAACTCGGCAAGTTCCCCATATTCCTCGTTAATGTAATCAGTTAATTGTTTGATTTCTTTCTCGTGTTCCTTGTCCAATGCCTCTGATTTTTCAATAATATCTCTTCTTTTATTGAAGAGGTCTATTTGTTTAAGGCTTAATTCAGCCACACTATCCAGTTCCTTATCGGATGGATCTTGTTTACGATTAATGGTTTCCATATACATTGCATTTGCTTTTATCTCATTGTCAATTGCCTCAACATCTCTTGAGTATTTGTTAGCAATCTCGGATAACTCTTCAAATTTTTTAGTTTTATGTTCGATAGCTTTTTGATGTTCAAGCAATTGTTTGTTGGTGCATCTTGCATATTTGAAGTCTTTTCCACAAATCTCTACTGTTGTTTTTGTGAATTTCATACTTTATCATCTCCACTTTTTAATAAAATTAGTTGTGTTTACATATAGGGGGAAAGGTTAATAAGGGTTAGAAAAATAGTAAAGGAATAACCCTAATAAAAAGGATTTAGGGTTATAATGGTTGAAATTGAGCGATTACAAAGGCTCTTATGATGGTTGTGTTGCTACTCCATAAGTCAGTTCATCAGTATTGCTAATGAATTTGACTTTTACTGGGGATACACTTCCATTATAGGCAAGGTTGTATTCGACATTGATTGTTTTGGTGTCATCACCTGAAAGGTCTGACCAAGCTTTCATCAGTTCGACTTTTGGGAAGTACATCTCGAAGAGTTCTGTGTAGTCATCATTCAATGTTTTTCCATTGAGTCTGATGAGGACTTCTTGGTATTGGGATTCTTGGGTGATGTGTGTTCCATTGGCTTCGCCAGTATACCATTTGTCAATCAAGTGTTGTGATTTCTCGTTCCATATGATTTCGGCTTCTCCATCCATCTCGAAGTTACCCTCATCGGAGGCATTTGCTCCGAATTCACTACCAAGACAAGTGAAATCATCAAGGTTGGTGTTGAAAGTGTTACTTGCACTTACAAGACAATCGTATTTGTAGAGGGCTAACTGTTCATTAGTTTTCTCATTCAGGTTTGTTCCGAAATCTGCCATATAGAATTCAACACTACCAGTTCCAATCTTGGATATGTGTTCACCGAAACTGGTTACTGGATTTGGCTGATTGATAATAGGTGCATCACTTCTCCAAGTAGGGTGGATGGTTACTCCATCATCATCAATATTCAATTCCAACTCTGATATGGTACAGTTATCGTAGATTATACTGTCATTTATAGGTGTTCCATTAATCGCTACATTGTAAGTGTTGACAATGGTGGATTTTGGGATAGGAGTAGGATTAGTAAGGTTCTGTGCGAAGTTCCATTCATAGATACCAACTGTACCCTCGGCAGGTTGCACAAGAGTTGTTGGTGTAGGAGTATTGGATAATGTTCCATTATTATCAACATTACCAAGTAACATAAAGAAATATTCCTCGGCACATTCACCAAACACAAGCTTCTGCTCGAATTCAGGCTCGGATGTTACAGAGGTTCTGTCTGATCCAAGTTTGATGGTTTTTGTACCAGTATGACCCTCCCAATCGGTTGTGTCCATATCAGGCTCACCCTCAAAATCAGTTCCTCTTGCAGTTTTTCCACCCATACTGGCAGGATAGGTCGCATCGGTTGGTTTGAGGGCTACATTCCATCTGTGATAAGTTTTTGAGTATGATTTTACCATAATATTATTCCTCTTTATCTTTTTTCTTATGTTGTTTCTTGCTTACTGGTTTGAAAAACTCACTCTTTATCAAGGTTTCGATAAGAGCAGTTTGGTTAGATGGAATATCATATACTTTTCCATTAATCAGGGGTTCGTTGGTTACTCCTAGTGCGATAAGCTCTAGGATGTTTTTGTGGGATGCCCCTATGTATTCCATTTTCATAATTATCATCTCGCTATATTGTGTAGTCTAGTTCGTAGAGTATTGTTATGCAGTTGCTGAACCATTCTTCTTCTTTTTCATCCTTGAATGGTTGCCAGTATATGTGGGCTATTGGGTTTGTGCCTACATATTTGACATCGTGCAAGTTTGGATGGATATTCTCGAATGCTATATTACTGAATACCTTGAATAAGGTTTCCTCAAAGTTCCATAACTCATCTTGCAAGGTTGAATGGTCAATGGTTCGTGTATGCAACTCTATCTTCATTCCTCTGAAGAATTCTCGACAATCACGATTAATTGTCTTCTTTTCACTATTATCATCATTGTAACCTACTTGGAAACAGATGCAAGGCACTTCAGTATTCCCATTCATTTCTGCCTCGTGGAAGTAGAATTCTAGGTCGGAGTAGTCTTTGAATTCAGGATGGTTTGCCATATATTCAGCAAGGTTTTCCAGTATTTCTTTTAAGACACTCATAAGTTTTTATCCTCCTTTTGCACCTAATAAGTCAAGTCGGTTACTGATGACTAATCTCATTGTATTGTAGTTTCGTAGGTCTTCAGGGTCATAGACATAGATTTGGTTGTTTCCTATTTCGTGGATTCTTCGTTTTATTGGGAAGTCCTGATATGTAGTGAATCCCAAGAGCTTCAGGTTAGGATCAGTATTTCCAGTTGGGTGGGCTTCTAACCATTTTTGTAGGAAGAGGTCGATTTGGTCGAACAATCGTGTGGCATAGTTTCTGCCCTCTTTAGTACCATCATCTTGTACTTTGCTCTCGTTCTCCCACCATATCAACCAAGTGTAAGCACCTGCAGACTTATAATTCAAATGTTGCAATGGTAATGGAATATCCTCTGCATCCTCCAACAATAACTGGTTCTGAATATAATATGTACCCATCACTATAGTTTCATCCAAGTCCTCAAGGGTAATATGATTATTAGCAGTCCTTAAAACTGCATCATAAAGGATTAACTCATTAACTTCCTGCCCAAATATCAAACTAATTGACTCTGTATGTGATAATCTTCTATCCTTTTTAGCCATCTTGGTATTAGTATCCTTTAGGTTGTATTTGATGAGGTAATGACCACCCTTGTTCAAGTAGGTTTCAGCCTCAACAATATTACCACTATCAAGCTCGACCTGATTAATGTAGCCTTTCTTCTTATTACTGAAACCAACAACAAGGTTCTGTGGATCAAACTCCTCACTACAATAGAAACTGACTTCAAAGCTTGTGCAGTCAGTAAAATCTCTTGGTTTAGGTAATGTCATTCGGAGTACATCACCACTCTTGATACTTTCCAATTGTAGGCTTTTCTCGAAGTCACCATACTCGGAATCAACAAGAGATATTGAAGAGTCAGAACCTAGTAGTTCTTCATCTTCAAACTCGTAAGGGTATTGTCTGTCTACGAACATTTCTCGGAGATATTGCATTACTTTGTAGTAGTCTTCCATCTTGTTTTCCATTGAATATCTCCTTAAAAAGTATTATCAGGTTTAGTTACCCATTACATTAGGTACTTTAAGCATTCTCTTACCTTTTTCTAATGGGTAAGTACCTACTGCAGTAGCGAATTTCATCTTGATGATAGGTTCGTGTTCTTCTTTAGCATTATCATACTTCAAGACATTGATTAATGGTGCATATTTTTCATACTGACCAATACTTGGTACTCTTTGCACATTAGGGTTGAAGAAGTCAAGGTAGAAGATTTCAAGAGCAGGTGCATCAGTACAGAATGCCAATAACTCCTTACCATCCATAGTTTTACCACCCCAAGAAAATACCATATCATTCAGGGTGATAGTGTTGTCTAACTCGAAGTTGTTGTGTCCGAAGATGTATTTAGAGGTTGCAATATCTTTAGATGCACTTAAGATGTCAAGTTTGGTCTTTGCATCCATACCCAACATTATATGGTTGATATCGTAACCCTCTTCCAGTTTCTTGTTCTTGATGGTGATGATATCGTGGAGGATGTCCTCGATTTCAGAATTAGTCCAGTTGTTGGTTAATCCATAATTGGTGGATTCATCAGTAGCATAGGAAACTGCTGATTGGTAGACATTGTTGTCGATTTCTTGTGCAAGGTATTTGGTTACTGGTTTCATAACATCAGTAATGGATATTCTTTGTTCAAGTAAATCTCTTTGTTCAATATCCATTTCGATACCATATTGTTCCAGTCTGAAACCCTCTGGGGTGACTACTCTTGCTCTTATTTTACGAAGACTAGTTCCTTTGGCTTCCAGTTTTTTCTTTCTGCCTTTTACTTGTTCTTCAATCTCATCGTAAGTATTTACATCAGTTACTGTGATGTTCTTATCATCTACTTTTTGGGTTGGGAAGAGTCCTGCCATTTTGAATTCTTTTGCTACATCTTTTCTGATTTTAGCAGTATAGTATCCACTATGGTATGCTCCATCCACTTTTTGTAATTGGTTCTCGTTAGCCATTATTGTGATTCTCCATTCGTTAATTGTGTGTTAGTTGTAAAAATTAAAGTTTTTTGTAAAGGATTTTATGATCCTGATGGTTTTGAAGAGCCTCCAACAGTCAAGTATGGTACTTTGAGGTATGCGATGATGTATCCACCACTATTTGCAGGTTTGGATTCAAGTGCTACGATTTCGGAGTCATCAGTATGCTTGTCCAATCCAGTATGGTAATCAGTAATCTTTAATCCATTACCTTTTGTGATTGCAGAGTTAGTATCGGAAAGTGGTAATTGTACTTCTCCTACTTTTAACTCGAATGCAGTTACGAATCTTCTGTAACTTCCATCAGTAATGTTCTCTTGTGGGAGTTTACCATATGGGAATTCAGGTTCGTACATTGTGATATGAGTTGCTTTGGTGGTTGCACCCTTGACAAGCAAATCATCGCTAAAATCAAATTCTAAAAAGTTCTCTGCACCTACTGGCTTTGCAAAGGAAATGAATTTCTGCTTACTTGCATTTAAAGTACTGTAGCCCTCTGCGACAGTTACATTACCCTCGTTGACTTCGTAGGTTTTACCTTGTTCTTTGTCATAGAAAGTTCCTAATGTATTTTCGGTCATTCTCTATTCTCCATAATATATATTAGTTGTTTTTCATTTGAGGACTACCATTCATCTAATGAGTCTTCCCACTCTTTGAAAGCCTCATAAGTGTATTTATCATCCTCATTCACTTTACTTGCAGGTGGTTCAGAACCATCTTGCACATTCCCTTGAGCATTATTAGTAGTCGCACCTTTCGGAGGCTCGGTTACTGTTTTCTGCTCAAGCATATACTTCAAATCCTCAACACTAGTGTCTTTGAAGATTTCTTTGGCTTTTTCATCATCACCTGCAATTTGTGTGATGAGTTCAGCCCTCGCTTCAGCTTCTTGTACTCTGTACTTTTCGGCATCGGCTTTGTAAGATTCCAGTTCGGTTTCCAAGTTTGTTAATTCTTTTATCTTTGCTTGTAACTCCTTGGATTCCTTACTGGAATCGTTAAATTTATCTTGTAAGTCTTCATACTGTTTTCGCAGTATTGCTATCTCTTCTTGTTGCTCGGTGATTCTCTCATCTTTCCTAGTTAACAAGTCATTGAATTTATTATCATCCACAGTATCATCTCCCTTATTACTGTTGTAGATTATTCCAGTCCTCGGATTATTTGTCAATCCGATACTGGTCATTCGTAAACTATCTTGTACTGGTTCATAGTAATCTCCAACAAGATTCCAATCTGCTTGGAATACTGGTGATAATCCACCCTCGAAATCATCAGGTACTTCGACTTGGAGGAAATCATCTTTGAATCGGAAATTATTGTATGATCCAATATTCTCATCTGTATGTTCTCTTGTGAGTTTGGTTTCGCCTAAATTTTCGGCTAGATATTTGAGGGTTTCACTACTGAACCTTACTGGCTTGTCGAATCCCTCATCAGCATAATCAACTGTACCAACTCCAAAAAGGTTAATAAATTTCATAAATATCAATCTTCCTCATCAAGGAATTCTGCTATTGCAAGATAATCATCGGAATAGGCTTCTGCCCCATTTACTGGTACTAGTGTACAATGTCCATTTGGGTGGTCATACTCCCAGTCATCGATTGGTCTTGGTGGCTGTAATTGTTGGTATTCGCACCAAGCACAAGGCACATTCCTTACATATGAGCATTGCCATTTGTAGAGAGTTTGTGGCTTGTTTTGGAAGTCTTGGTAGGCTCGTTCTGTCTTCTGCCTTAATCTACCTGCAGTAAACTTCCCTGCCTTTTTAAGCTTCTTCGCTCCCTTGTCAAGTTTTGCTTTGATTGAGAAGTCAGAGTCCTTGTAATTTATGTCCTCGTGGACTTTCAATTGCAAACCTATCTCTCTCTTCAATTCAGAGCAGATGTCTTTTATGCTTTGAGTAACAACCTCGAATGTGAGTTTCTTGCTCATACTTGCCTTATTGAAGCCTTTCCAAGTAACCTTACCATACTTGCTACTTGGGAGGTTCTTATCATTCTCAAGTTGTTTTCTCTTGAAAGTTTCAAACATCTTCTCGAATTGTTTCTCATTACTCTTAAGAAGTTTCTCTTGCAAGGCATCAATATCATCCTCATAATGAGATTCAATATATGCTCTTGTCTTGCCCTGATACTTCAAGGCAAAATCATTATAATAAAATAATAAAGCGATGATGTAAGCTTGTTCATCAGAGTCAAGGTTCTTGAAATCAAAAACCTCATCAGTCAAATCAGCAGGAGTCTTGATAAGATGTTTTAATCCATCACTAGCCATTCACTTCAACCTCCTGCAGTATTCGTTTGACTTCTATTCTTAACATCATTATGAACATTATCAGTATTAGTACTGGTTTTCTTTATCCCAGTAGTGCCAGTCTTGTCAATATCCTCTTGACCTTTCTTTGTGATTGGCTTGTGTAGGCTTTCAGGGTCGGTATCATCACTATTCTCATCCCCATCTTCATCTTCGGTAAGGTTCTCGAATTCAATAGTAACATATCCACTTATGCCTTGAAGTTCAAGTTCTCTTCTGAATAATTCCTCAATATACTTGGTAACCCATTCTTGATTGTATTGGAAGAAGAGTATTCTACCACTTGTCTTACTGTCCAATTGAATATCGGCTGTTGCTCTGTTACTTGATTCAGAGTTGAATACTGCTTCAGGTGTGTTCAATCCTACATAAATGCATCTCTCATAGTATTTGAGGTAGTCTTGGATTTCAGGTAATGTTCCACCCTTAAGCACTTCAAGATCAATTCCATATGGCACTACTACTGCACCCTTATGGTCGAAGTCGGATACAGTTTCCACTACCATATTTCGTGCATCCTCATCAAGGTAAGTGTTCATCTTATCCTCGTTACCCATAGTAACAACAACAAGATTACTATTCTTGTAAACAGTCAAAGTCATAAGTTCCTTGAGCTTCCTCTTGTACATCACATCATCCAGTACATTCACTACAAGACTATGACCTATTCCATCCCTCTCAAGGTATTTCATATGGATCACCTCGGATGGTTCAAAGTTTATCTCAACCTCCTCGGAGGATTCGTTCTTCAACTCATCGAATTTCCTGCGAAGCCAACCATTATTAGTCTTCGCATTCTTCTGAATAACTTGCTTGTAACCTAACAGTTCCTCTTCAGAGTCATATATCTCCATAATATTATAGGATTCTCCATCCCATTCAAGCCATCGTGGACATATATGATTCTCCTTGATTCGCAAGTTCATAAAGGCTTGACCATCAACTGCCCCTTTCCAAAACATCTCATCAATAATCTTATTAATATTCCAGTAATCCTCATCCATCTTCTTGATGTGATTAACTGCCTCTTCATTATCACCAATTATCTCAAAATGAGTATTGGACTTCACCATAATATCCAGTAGTACACCGTGTACTTGAGGATCTCTAGTAGCATATCGGCAGTTCCTTACTGTCCTATTAATATGAGATGGGGTTATCTCGTAAAGGTCTTTCCCACTTGGATTATCAGGTTCTTTAGCACTTATATCTGCCAATCTGACCTCGTTAGGATAACTGTTGCGAACCTCTCGTTGTCTGAACCCATATATCCTATCAAAAATTCCCATATATATTCATCTCTCCAATTTAGTATCCATAGATTGTAGCCTTTTCAGGCATACTTCGTTCAGGGCTTAAGATTCCAACAGTACCATAAACACAATAACCAAGAGCATCCATACTATGGTCATTGTATTTTATCGGCTTATCAATAGCATTGCCATCCTTATCCCTTTGATAGCAGTAATTCTCAATCTCCTTAATAGTATTCACACACTTGGGGCTTATGTGGATTTTAACTGATTTGGTGGCATTGATCTTCGCATTAACATCCTTGATTCCACCAACCATATTGTAACCATATTCATTGAATTCTTGTATTCTGTCAGGCTCTGCCTTATCACCATATACTGTGTCAAGGTTGCTTGGGTTGAGATTATTCCTCTTCAACATCTCATTAACCTTGCCAATGAATTGGTAATTTATAAGGTTTCGCTCGTAAACCTCATCAATAACATAAGCCTCATTATCCAACCAACCAACCAATAAGAAACAACTTGGGTTGTTGAAACCGAAATCAGAACCTCCAGTATAATACTCGAAACCCCTACTGGATTCCTTGATATCCCAGTTCTGATAAATAATGTCACCAACCAAGCCCCACTTACCAAGTGTTAATCGTGCATAAGTATCATAATCAAACTTCTTCCTATCCTCTGCCATCTTAATATACTTATCATCAACAAAAGGATTCTCTGTATAATGGAAATGCACTACACAAGCATCCTCATCCTCAAGCTTGTGAAATCTTTTATAAATCCAATGAGATTGCATTTCAGGAGTAACAACAAGCAATAATTGACCATAATCATCAATACTCGCTTGTCCTCTCACCCTTGAGTCTAATTCCATAAATACATCCTTGTCTATCTCTTCTGCCTGCTCACAGTAGATAAAATCCATATTGAGGCTTCTTATCTTCCTCATATCATCCAAAGCCCTGAATATGATGGTTGTACCATTAGGGAAAGTCATAACACCCTCGGTTTTATTCTCCTGATAAGGCAAATCATACTTATCCAATAATTGCCTGATTTCCAACCAAGCAGTCTGTTTCAAAGATGGCAAGGTCAACCTAAAAACACCAATCTTCGCATTCTTATGAGTGAAAGCATACATCAAAACCTTATGACAAGCAAACAAGGTCTTGCCACTACCTGCTGATCCTTCAACAACCAAATACCTATGCTTATCATACAAATACTCGGCTTGTTTCTCACTCAACTTCCACTCAACAACTGGCATACTATTCCTCTTCTAGGTTCTTCCTATCCTCTTCACTCATCTTATGCTCGGATTTAGTGCTGGTAATCTCAATCTTAAACTCCTTATCAGAGGCAACATCAACTCTGTCTTTCCTACCCCATCTTTCAGGATTCTTCCTCTCCAATAACCAAGCAAGGGCAGTCCAATTCCTCTTATCGAAACCGATATCATAAATACCCTCTGCAATAACAGTTTCAGCCTTTCGCTCGGCTTCTCGCAACTCTGCAAAAAAACTAACATAAGGCTCTTTACCCTCTCTAGCCTTGGTTCTCCAATAAGCCAAAGTAGATGGGGAAATACCACAAGCCTCACAACTAGTAGTGATATAATTGCCCTTTTCAATCATAGACAAAAGCTTCTGTTTAAGGATAGGTTCTTTAATGAATCGTGGGGGCTTCTTCCCCTGAACCATATTCCTCTCTTCAATCTTATTATCATCATCAGTCATAAAAATCACAATACTCTCAATAATCCCTCAACAATCAACAAGGCAACACCCACAATGACACCAGTATAAATCGTACTCCTGATGCCCAGTTCTGTGGATTCTTTCTCATTCATCAACTCGACTCTTAACTTTTCCTCGTGCAACAAGGTAGTTAACTCGTTAATCGCCTTGGTATTATTGACTCGCTCCTCATTCAAGGTACTGTTCAGATTATTCAAGGCATCAGTATTCTCACCCAAAGCATCCTTGATTTCCCTTATCTCATTGAAGAGTGTCTTGTTCTCTGATTCCAGTTTGGTTACACGATTATTCAAGTCAAGATGGTCTTGGAATGTTGGACTATTCTTCTCCATCCAACTCCTCTGAATCATCAATATCTATTAAGTCCTTGTATTCAGGATGGTAAACATCCAGTAATGCGATAATAATCAATACTACTGCACTCACTATCGCAGTCGCCAAATTAGGATCAAGCCTGATGCCAAGCAAGGTTGCAATGGCTACCAGTATCAGTCCTAAATCGCTGATTAATGTTGTTAATCTTCCCTTATCCATTCTGCACTCTCCAAAAAATTAATTCTCCCCTCGCCCCCCATCAAAAGTGTATATGAGTGTGGGGGGGGTGTGATTGGGAGATGATAAAATGATTATGATGGGGGGGTCATCGGTGAAAAAATAATAACCCACTAAAAAAATTATAGTAATCAATCATCGCACAAGACAATAAGTTGGTACATTCAGGATAACCACACTATTGTTAGTTATCTAACGAACAAAAAAAATCTGCAAAAACAAAAAATCAGAGAATCCAAAAACCTCTGACAAAATCAGAAAATCAGACACTTGAAAAAACTAGAATCTTCAATACCCCCTCAAATATACAAAAATTTTTCTGAAAAAAAATTAAGTTTCTGCCGAAAAATAGCGATAGTCAAACCTTGCATATCGGTTTTCATACTCCAAATAGAATATAGATTACCTAACTGCAATTTTCAACTTCTCGATATGCTCAACATTACACCAAATTTACTCAACATTTACTGAAAATCTGCAACAAAAAGGGTGAAAAATGCAACAAAAGGGGTAATTTACTCAACACGAAAAATGGTGTAGATTTAATCTACACTTGTATGGTACTCTATATGCCCCAAAACATACCTCACCATCCTTAAAGTACAATTTCAAGTGTAAAGTGTACGAACATAACAACCTTCCACATCGAAAAAGACAAAAGGATCAAATAAAAAAACAGTCAATATTGAAAAAACAGTAATATTCAATGCCCCAATATACCCCCCAGTTTTTATATAACATCCACAATATTATATAAAAACTACCCCCCACATAATAAGCACAAGACACTAACTTGGTACATTCAGGAAACCTATAATATATAACCTTTTCGGAAAAAACCAAAAAAAATAAAAACAAAACCCTAAAACACCCTCACAAACCACTCCACAAAACCGAAAACCACAAAAAATCTATGCGACAATGGTGAATTTTGAAGCCTGTTTTTGAGGAACTTATTTTTTGCTTGTGTCGGTCGGTTGGTCGGTTGCTGCTGCTGTTGGTCGGTGCTGCAGTTGGTCGGTGTGTGTGCCTTGCGGATGTCCTGGCGGTTCTTACATAATACTATATTGTTAGTATATAGTAAGAATTACCTCTTACTAACTGCTAGTACTACAGCAGTTTATATAGTGGCTTCAGATGATCCAACCTGCTAGAGCTTAATACCTGCAGGTTTGATATCATCCAATAAAAAATAAAGAGGAAATACCAACCTATTTTTTACTAGTTTTAAATCTGTTTTCATTTGGTTTTTTGTTGGTGCTGTTGGTTGGTTGGTTTGATTTGGTGGTGTGGTGTTGGTGGTTTGGTGGTGGTGTGGTGTTGGTGGTTTGGTGGTTATATTGCTGTTGCTATTGCTCCAATAACTGCCATAAGTATACAGTATATTATTATTGGGATTATTATTATATCTATTTCATCCACTTTAGCACCGCCATTAATGAATCTTAACTATAATGTTTTTGCCATTGTTTAGCATACAAGCGTTACAGTTAGTATTGCATTTTTCTCTGCAGTCACAAATAACAATATTAAATTGATCTAGTTTGTGTTGTGGCATACTTGCAATATAATTATAAATATGCTCTTCAACTGCAATATAGTTATTAGAGAGGGTTCTCTGTGTTGGGGCTTCAGGGTTGTAGGAATTATTTACAATAAAGTGACTGTTTAAGAGTGGTTCAATTTCAGAGTACAACATATAATTGTGTGTGTAAGTAAAAAAGATAATCTCTTTTAAGCTCTCGTGCTTTTGGAATTCCTGTTGCAGGTTGTAAACCTTGAGTAAAAATTCTTTTGATAGGTCTCCGGCTTCATTGAGTCTGACTTGTGTTATTGGCTTTTGGAAATTCTTCTGCATTTCTATGAAATCTCTTACTATTTCAGAGTTGGGGGTGTGTAAAAATTCGTAGCCTTGTCTGTCCTTGTACTCTGTGACCTTGTGACCGTGTGATCTCTCATCTCTGTTTGCATAGCAAAAAGCTCTGCAGTTGCAAATATTTTTACAACAACAATTAAAAGCACTAGAGCTTGAGATAATGATTGTATCGCTGTGGTATTTTCCAGAGCCTCTGGTGTATTCCATTGCTACATCGTATTTGATATCTCTTGAATTTTCAGAGTAATTTATATTAAATCCTGCTTCTTCAACATATTTAATCCTGCTGTGTTTTGGTTTAATGCTTGCCATTTTTGATTCCTCCATTTTAAAAATTTTTTCAGGATGTAATAATTACATCCTATAACCTTTTACTCCAAATTTTTCTAATTTTTCGATTGCCTCTTGCTCGTTTTTTGCATTGTAGATAATATCTACCAGTTCTGATAGTTCTTTATCTATTCGCTCTTTTTCCTGTTGTTGTTTTTGTTGTTCTGCTTTTTCTAATAAGATGCCTTTATATTCCTCTTCATAATATAAGCCAACATTACCGGCAGCTACATCCAAATCTATTTCCTGGATGGCTTCTGCATATTTGCCTTCATATTCGGCTTCTATTAGTTCTCTTAATCCTTCACTTATTTTTTCATAAGCTGCTTCCATTTTTTCCGCTCTTTTGGTTTGGTTGCTTGTCATTTTAAATTCCTCCAATAAAAATATAAAAAATAAAGTTTAATAGATTTGATAACCTATTAACTTGTTAAATTCTCTTGTTGTAATTTCCTCATTTACAAATAAGTAAATATAAAGGCTTGTTAGCTCGTAATTGTCTTCTCTGTGGAATTTGCTAGGACAGTGGTTGTATACTATTGCTAGTATTGTTTTAAAGTCCTTGTTATTACAAATAAATACTAGTGTTCTTAAAATTTCCTTATCATCCTTACATAGCTTCAGGCATTCATGGATGTAGTTTTCAAGTGTCCAGGTTTCTGTGTTGTATTTCCTCATTTGTTGTACTGCATCGAAATATATTTTAACCATTTTTTAACCTCGTTTTTTGTGTTCCTACTTAATAGTAGTTACTAATAGGTTGTACTTCATAGTATTTAAATTTATCGTTTTTTATGGTCCTGAAATATTCACTAGGTCCTGGAATATTTGATGATCTGGAATTTTTTTAAAAAAGATAATAATTTTAGTATTACATATAGAATATTTTAAACTTAAATGTAAAAATTAGTTATTGATTTAATTATATTAGATAGTACTATTAATTTAATTGATTTATTAAGATATCTTTTAATTTAATAACCTTATCTTTTAATATAATTGTAGTATTTTCTAGTTCCTGCAGGTCTTGAATTCCTGAATTCCTGCAGGTCTTGAATTCCTGAATTCCTGCAGGTCTTGAATTCCTGAATTCCTGCAGGTCTTGAATTCCTGAATTCCTGCAGGTCTTGAATTCCTGAATT
>Ga0326513_10000142_pt1 | contig 56785 bp, 67 predicted proteins | sample 2_2465_0518_D_FD_203654 | JGI IMG/M metagenome (GOLD analysis project Ga0326513, IMG submission 203654) | Bovine rumen microbial communities from UC Davis, California, United States - 2_2465_0518 | ecosystem: Host-associated > Mammals > Digestive system > Stomach > Rumen | place: USA... | reverse complement strand
ATCGAGGGGAGGGGGTGCTTTTGCGAGGAGGGGGGAGGGGTTCAAAAAGATTTCGTTTCGCACTGGGTTGCTCCTGGGAGGTGACAGGGCGAGGAATCCCAGAGGTATGCTGGAGGGATTCATTTATGAGACAGACTTTGCTGTCTGAAGTGATTTGATGATCTGATCTGCATTCTGCGGCGTCACCCTAATGTAGATTCCCAAAGGATCAAGCTCCAGAAGGTCCTGCATCGCCTGTTCAACAGCCAGATCATAGTCCGCGTCGCTCAGTTCCTCGCTGACAGACGCAACGCTCGCCAGCACGCCTGGCGTATTGTAGCCTTTGTCGAAGTCAAACTTCCACCATTTGTCATATTCGGTGAAAGGATTATGCGGATTGTCTTCTGTCGTCAGCATCGAATCTTCCGAAATTGCTTCAACCAGGTTTGTCATATCGATCACCTCTTTTCACTTCTGTTTTCAGATGTTGTTTCGCTCTTTGCTCACTGATTCAGGTTATAACGCAGAACGGAAGCGCTGACACCAAGCGCATCCGCAACGTCAGCCAATGAACATCCATTGCTGATCATCGATTTGGCTCTTGCCAGCTTGGCAGAGCTCATGCCTTTGGAAGCTCTCGGCATTGCACGCGCTTTCAGTGAATCGTCACTCGTGTTCTGCATAATATCAAGAAGCATGTTCGTGTGAATTGCGCCGGACTGAATGGCTTTCCACGCGTTGTCCGTAATATCAATAAGCGGCTTCTTTGCGCCGACACGGAAACGCGCTGCCTGAATCGCCTGGCCCTTAATGCGCTGCAGTTTATCGTATTCCATACCAGGATCAGCCTTCTTCTTGGCCTTCCATGTCTGCTCGGCGATCAGCTGTGCCTGACGTTCTTTGGGCGCGTTGCGCCTGGCTTTAAGCAGGGCGTCTTTCAGGTAGGCGATCTCAGGGGCAAACAGCTTGGCAGCCGATGGGCTGTATTCAATGGGCTTCTGGCTCACGGCGATCTTCCTTGCTTTGTTGGCCAATGCCTTTAACTTGTTGGCATGGCTCGCATACACAGCTTCCATTGGCGTCCCGCTGCTCAGTTCAAACGCATCCTTATGCTTCTGCATCTCGGTCGTCTTCTCCATGCGCAGCTTGTTGGTCCAGGTGTTGGTCTCTTTATCATAAACTCCCTTGGTCTTCCCGGTCTCCCGGTAGATCTTTTCACCTGTCGCCTTGTCCACACCGATGAGCCTGCGCTCAGGGATCTCTGTTTCCCTGCCTGCCAGCGATATCAATGTGCTGGCGCCCTTGTTCTTGCCGCCCTGGTACTTCTCTTTGAGCTCAGCGATACCATTATCAATAGCGCTCTTCTTGTAGTCCAGCTGGTGCTTCTGTGCGTCGATGACTACCATCGAATGACGGACAGCGCGTGTCAGTTCGTCCGGCGTAGCGCCGTGCAGCGTCATGTCAGTAATTAGATTGCTGACAATGCCCATCTGCATCTGCTTGGTCCTGTCCTTCATCTTGGGCAAGTCAGGATTATGGTAGACATTCGGGTCAAAGTCCTTAAGCCCTTTGAGCGGCTGAGCAGTTTTGAATGCTCCGTTGTTGTTCGGGATCACCAGCACTGTGTCTCCGTCAAAGTCGGCGCCGCTCAGCTGCTGGGCCGTTTTATGGTTGATGCCGATTGCGTCCAGCGCGCCCTTGCCGAGCGTCTTGATGCAGGCTGTGATCTTGTTGTTGACTGTCAGCTCAGGCATTTCAAAACGACCGCCATGCGGGTAGCGCACCAGCACCACCTTTTCGCCGTCACGATATCCAGGAGCATAGACCTCTGTAGGCTTGACTTCCGAAAACGGAAGAATGACATGGCTCGCCTGCCTCGGAATGGCTGCGGCATGCAGGGTGGAAGCGGCGGCATCACACTCATCGGCAAAGCTCATCATCAGGTGACGCTTGATCGTCGGGTTGGTCAGACTATCCAACTCATCGAACTCTTCTTTCCTCATGTCAAAGTCGATGGCAAGCTGTTTCTTGGCCAGGGACAGCGGCTGTTTGCTCAGCAGCTGGCTGGCCAGGCTCTTGCTCCAGTTGGACCAGTTGCCTTCCTCTTCCACGACGTTCAGTGCGCTGACTTTCTCCTTGCCGTCTTTGTCGATGTAGTGCTTCTGCACCTTGATCAGGTCGTCCTTCTGACGGATCGTCGCACCGAACGGATTATCCATATCGATGGACCCGTCTTCCTTGGTCTTCATGGGCTTGAGAACAGAGTTGTCCTTGGGCCCGATCATCGGCGTGCCTTTTGACTTGTTGGTGTTGAAACGAATATCCACACCGTCAGGCAGATCGTCAGCGTACACGGCCATTCCTTTCAGATAATGCGTGCCGTCCACACCGATCCGTACCTGCGCGTAGTGAGCCTGGCCAAGGTCCAGGTCCGGTACACCGCGCCTGAGTTCTATCAAACCGTCGCGCTCCGTGCCGCCGTCTTCCGCATACTTGACCTGCACCCGCTTGGACGATACGGATTCGACAGGTTCCACGTTCAGGAAGGAACGCCCCTGGTTCTCCGTATACGCTTCAACAGGTTTGATCGAATACTTGCGGTCGCCTTTGATGTCCTTGTACGTAGTTCCTTCCGGCGCCAGCGTCAGGATGGTTGTCATCTGACCGGTGCCGGCCTGTTCTACCTGCACGGGAATCGTTACATAGCCTTCGGCCCGCATCGCTTCCAGCGCCACCTTGAACTTGTCGCGGCTCATGCCGGCCGGTTCGCTGCCTTCGCCCACATCTATCAAGCCGTCTTCAGCCACACGGCGCTTGAGAAGCTCTACTGTCTTTTCGGTGATCATCCGGTTGTCCTGAAGCTTCTGCTTGAGGAGATTGCGGACAGAGCTTTCGTTGATGCCCATCCGTTTGGCGATGGCCACATTGGACAGGCCTTTATCATGAAGTCTGACGGCTTCCGCCATGTCATGCTTCCACAGCTCGTCACGGGCGATGGACATACGGGCACGCAACTGGCTGGTATTCATGTCCATGCCCTTGGCAATATCCGTATCCTTGACGCCCTGCTTCCTGAGCTCGTACACATGGCCCTGGAAGCTCTTAAGCCGCTGGTAAGGGTTCTCTCCGCTGCCCCAGGGATAGCGCCCGGAATGTCTGGGTGTTCCGTAATGCGCCAGCCAGTCATCAGAATACGGAATACCGGACACTTCCCGGATCTCTTCTTCCGTCGCGATGGATGTGCACTGCAGAATGTCGCCATGCTCCAGATACAGGTCTTCGCACATTGCCTTCAGTTCTTCATACGTCTCCATACCCAAACACTCCTTCTTCTTTCATTTTTTCTATTTTCTTGTCGAAGTCGATGATTTTATCCATGATCACCAGGATCTCTTCGGGCTCAGGCCTGCAGGCCATCACATCATCATTCTGGTAAATGCGCAGCTCGGTATTGAGCTTCTCGGGCCCGATGTGGTACTCCAGGCAGAACAGGGCGTTATAAATCTTCAGCTGCTCCATGTGCCCCGGCACAACGGTGCCGGTCTTCAGATCATGAATTCGGAGAAGTTTGTCGCGGAAGCAGATCGCGTCCGCCGTTCCAAAGCAATTATCCGAATAGTAAAGCACCTGCTCGGGCGTCATGTCGTAATTGATGGCATCGTTCACATAAGCATTCAGCGTACAGTGATTCCTGGGAAGTCGGACCTTCAGCTTGATGCAGTCGCAGGCCAGGGCATGCAGTTTGGTGCCGCGGTCTGCCGCCATGCTGTTGATGAAGCTGGTCATCAGCTGGTCGTCATTGTAATTCAGCCAGTGAAACTTGCTCGCGCTCAGGAATGCGTGGCTTCCGGCGAGGTTCGAATGTTTGTTGAAGATCATGAAACACCTCTTCTTCGTTTTCCGGGTAAACAAACGACGCGTAAGACATCTGGTTCATGCGCTGAATATAAAATTCCTGATTCGGCCTGTGCGGAGCGTCTGCGCTGCGCTTGACTTCCAGCGCTGCCCATCGTTTCCTGTACAGGACCAGCAGATCGGGAACACCCTGGATGTAATTCGGATCGTTCTTCAGCACAATGCTGCCTGGAAATTCTTTCTTGAGCTTACGCACCAGGGAAGCCTGGTACTCGTTTTCTTTCTTCATGCCGATCCTTCCCGTGTCAGCGAGGCTCCGTCGAGCGCATCCTGAGCGCAGCGAAGGACCTCTAAGCCAAAAAACAGAGTCTCTGGAAAGCAAAAAAGAGATGGATTGGTTATAAAAGTCACGTAGTGATCCTTCCTCTCCATAATAGGGTTTGTTTTCGGCGCGAACTGTCAGCGAAGCAAAGAACCTCACCACCTCGCAAACCTCTTCTCATTGAAGTCTTTCTTTTCGTTCAGTGCCTTCCGGATCGCCAGATCGATCGGAGCGGTGGAACGCAGATGGTAGTAATACAGATCATGGAACGGAGTGTTCATCCGGTCGATCCGTCCTGCAGCCTGTACCATGATCTTGTAAGAATAGTTCTGACTGAAGAACACGATGGTGTCGGTCTTCACGCAGTTCCATCCCTCGGCCCCGGCCGTGTACTGCACCAGATAAGCCCAGCGTTCCGCATCCGGAATCGGTTCATGCCGGTGTCCGTTCCATTCTGAAAATGCGATCCGTTTGGCCAGGAAACCGCGGAGCAGTTCCAGCTCATAGTCGTAGTTATAAAATATAATTATAGCTCTATGCTTGTCAATAAGTTTTTCTAATATCTCAAACCGATTTGGGTCCGTGTTGACGATCCTGCGCATCACATAGCACAGCTCACCGGCATCCTTCATCGGTTCCCTGGTATATGGGTTCCAGCGCAGCTTCATGGCAGTTTTCACGGCGTCCCGGTCATAGGCGCAGATGACGTCCTCATGATGGGCTTCCGTATCCCGGTGGTAGTCCATATCCACCATGATCCTTTGCCGCAGAGCGGCCAGGTGGCCGCAGTCCACATAGTGGTCCACCTTTGGGTATTTGGCGAATCGGCTGTAGATAACATGACGCAGGTTGAACTCTGTCCTGTTTTTGTAAAAGCCATTAGCCAGGAACACAGGAATGTAGTCGGACCAGCAATCTCCAGGCGTGGCAGAAAGCAATATCCATTCGTTCCGCTTCGCGATCTTCAGAAAGCTTTTAACCCATGCTCCGTGTCCGATCACACGCTGTTCGTCCAACAAAAAGAAAGCGCCGGTTACCCCGGCGTACTTTCCGATATTGTTCCAGCTGTCTACCACAACTCTGATCGGCAGATCCTTCCGCTCAGGGTGCAGGAGAAAGAGGTTGAGCTCTTTCTCCCATTCCCTGGTGTCACGCTTGCGCGCGGTCGTGATAATATAAAGATCCTGGTCCGTGCTCATCGGCGTATAGTGATCATTCGCCATCCGGCCGCCGTTTTTCTCAAAATAATAGGTCAGCGCCGTAACCGATTTGCCGCTCCCGACCCCGCCGCACAGGATGCATCCGTTTTTCATCCGTCCAACGGCATCCCGCTGGTACGGCTTCAGCGCAAGCATCTCAAAACGGATCCGCCACCGCTTCCGGCAGCGAATCATACTTTTCGGCAAACTCGTCTTCATTCAGCGTCACATACATGGCTTTGAGGTAAGCCTTGACGCCGGTACTGCTGTTCACCTGCCAGTTGTACGGACGGATGATCAGATCCACATTGGCAAGTTCCGCCCAGTCAAGACTGCCGACAGTGCTCTCATCCAGCCTGGTCTTTCCGCGGTGTGTGATCTGCACAATCGTAGGCGGAATATTCTTGAAGCTCACTTCCACCTGCAGGTAAGCACGGCTTTCCTCGTCCTCGCTCCTGGGCCGGAGCCAGCGGATGTTCCAGCCATCCTGTGCCAGACGGTTGCCTACTTCACTATCTAGAAACACACAGAAATTCCGCTTGCCGGCAGGGTTGAACTTGCCTTCCTTACCGGAGAAGTTCCTGAAACCAATCGTTGCATTCGCGATGGAAATATCCTGATTTACCATATTCATATCCTCCTTTTAGTTTGCCAATACACAATTCCCGAATCTCGGGCAGTCAAAACATGTGCTGTACTTGTGATCCCCGCACGGGATCTGCCAGGGCGGGGTATCCACATCCACAAACCATTCATAGTCTCCGCAGGCAGCAATGGCCGCTTTGGCCTCGTCAGCCATTTCCTGGTAATAGCTGCGGTCCAGTTTCTCCTGCCAGTTGAGCGACCGGATGGTCTCAGCCTCCATCCAGCGCCTGCCTTTGGCCCTGGACACAAAACTGTACTTTCCATCCTTTTCCCGAAGCAGCAGTCCTCCGTCTTCACCGTCTTTTACCGGGCAGAACGACCCTGCCTTCCCGACAAAGTGGTAGCTGTGCTCTCCTTCCGGCAGGCGCTCGTTGCAGTCCAGATATAAAGCAGTGGTCACCGTCCTGGTCTCGCACAGGTCGTCAAACTGGATGGGCTCTTTGCTGAACAAAGTCTTGAAAATATAAGGGACCTGAAACTGCTTGCCTGTGGCCGTCCACATCCGCTGCTTTTTCAGGTCCTCATCATTCGCTTCCGGATCGTCCGGCGCACAGTGTGCAATGTACACGGCATCGTTCACCAGGCAGATCCGGTCAAACTTGTGCTCCACCTCAAAGGTATATCCGTAAGCTTTCCCGTATTCCATGATGAAATCGACCAGCTCAGGACTCGGGTCCACCACCTTGATGGAGTCCGTTTTGATGTGTACCACCTGTCCGCCCCTGTCCTGTACAGCGTGAAGCAGGTTGCACATGAACAGCGCGCCACGCTTGGCCACAATGTTGTCCTTGTTCCTCGGATCCCGGAACGGGTTTTCAAAAGATGCTGCCGTCAGCCCGTATACAGAATTGATCGCGATCTTGAGCGCCTGGGACAGGTTCTTGGCAAGTCCTGGATCATCCATGTACTTGGCCAGCTTTCCGTCCATCATGGTGCGGACTTTGTCGAAGTCCTTGTGCTTGATGGCGGCACGGACATCCAGCAGCTCGTTGAATTTATCCGTATACGGCCCAAACAGGTTTTCTGCCCTGATTGTGCTCGGGTGCATGGACATGACATCAAACGTCGTCGTGAACCGGTACATGCCGGGCGCTGCCCAAACCAGCCCGCCTTCGCCTACTTCCATATCCCGGTAACGGGACACGCCGTTTTCAAACGTATACCCTGGAAACACCGGTTTTCCATCGGCAAAAAGAGAATACCTGTCACCAAACAATTCAACGCAAGTCTGGGTTGTGTCCCCGAGGTTCCTGTAGTTGAACTTGCTCTGCGGGTTCTTGTCCTTGCCGAATATAATACGGGTGGTCAGGCTGTTGGTTGTGTCGTTGACTGTCATGCCGGCCAGCTCGGCCAGAATCTCCCTGGCGACAAAGTCGCCTTTTCGGGCGTTAAATACTGCTTCCGTGGCAAACACGTCATTGTCGCAGTATTCTGCTACGCGGCTCCATTCTTTGGGGTCCACCGGCTGATCCCAGGGCAGTCCGAGTTCCAGATGATGGATGCCCAGCTCGATCTCGAACAGCTTGAGGCTCTGTTTTTTGCTGGAAAAGTCCAGCACATCCGTGTAACTGATGTCATAGGCCTGGCTGAACATCGCATTCTTGCTGCCTTTGATGATCCGCTGGGACAGAGTATAAATATCCTCTATGCTGTAGCCGATGTAGCGGGCATACAGGATGTGATTATCATACCGGCGGCAGTTGAACCCAACCAGTTTCATGTGAAACAGTTTTTCAATATCGGCAGGCTCCGGATTAATCAGCCGGACACAACTACTGGTGCCGGCATATTTGTAGTTAACCAGCAGCAGATTCGGAAATACCTCGCAGTCAAAGAATACCAGGTCGTCGCTTTCGTATTTTTCCTTGTTTTCCGGCATCACTTCAGAGCTGAACTTCATGCCGGATACCTTTTTTACACAATAGGACGCCTGATGGGTCGAGTTGTTGGCAAAAACAAGAACCTTTGGCCTGAGATCAGTCAGGTCATAGACCATCCCGCTTTTGTATGCATCGCTCAGGATTTTGTCAATGAAATCGATGGCCGGCTTGGTGCTGAACGGCGGGATCTCCTTATTCAGCGCACGGATCACCAGGCTCCTGAGCTGCATCTCGCTTTTTACGCCGTCAAACTGTATCACTTTCTTCTCCTTGAGCGGCAAACCGCTTCTGATCGTAGCAACCGGTACGTTGTTGCAGTAGCTCAGTTTCCTGCGCAGGGACTGTTTTCCGGTGAATACCTTGACCTCTATGCCCTCATCATAAATACAGCTCAGTTGGCCGACATCCCCGTCATAAATATAATAAAGATGGATGCCCGCCCCGCTCTTGCTGTACTCGGCATAAGTCGGAGGCCAGGCTGACGCTGCTTCCAGATTCCTTACCTGGTCCTTGTTTCCGTTTTCATCACGGAGGTCAAAGTCGATGCAGATCAGATTCGGAAACATGGCCTGAACAAGTACATAATGAACCCTGGTGGTGATGATGTCTGAAAGTTTGGTCAGAACATTGTCCCAGGCCTTCTCCGGCTTGTCATCCTTTCCATAGGCATACTGGGCCGGGCAGTCTGCAAGCATCTGATCCAGCAGGCTCTCTGTCTGGTCCATGATCAGGGCCAGAGGTTTTTCAGGCTCTTTCTCTTTGGGCTTCCGCTCGAACTTTCCGGTCTCAAACCCGCTGTACCAGCTGCGCACCTGCTTACCGTTATCCAGCCGCGTCACATCGGAAAACGTTTTGAAATAATTTTTGAGCTCTTCCCGGAACTTGTGCCTCGGCAGCTTAAAATCGACAAGGGCCTCATCACAGTACGTCTTGTACATGTCATAAGCCCGCCCAAGGGACACGCCGTCTTCTTTTTTAAAATTGTCATAGTATGCCTCCACAAAGTTAAAGAACGTGTCCGTCTGAAAGATCATGTCCATCGGACGGTAGTCCTCATAGTAATACTTACCCATCTGCCGGTAAGTATCCAGACAATGCTGCGCGATGGCGCCAAGCTCAAATTCGATCTGCCCGTTGAGGGCATGATACCGCTTGGGCGGCAGTTTCTTACCGGTCGGCGATACGTTGATCAGCCGGCGGATGATACCGCTCTTGGCGTCTGTGATCCTGACTGGCTTGTTTGTGCCCAGGAACAGGAAACAGTTCACCCTGGCTGTGTAGCTTGGTTTGTATTTCTCGTTCATCGTCATCTCTTCATGGGAGACGATGGAGTTGAGCTTAGTATTGTCCTCGATTTTGCTCAGATCGCCATCGTGCTGGATTGCCACCAGCGGATTGCTCCTGAACACCTCAGTGGAAAACGCATTGCTGGATGATACCAGGGCTTTTGCTTCAAAAGTTGTCCAGTAGCCCTGGAACAGCTTCTCGATGATCCGGATAACCGTACTTTTGCCCGTGCCCATCGGACCATAGAGCACTATAAATTTCTGGATGTTCCTGGCGTCCCCGGCAAGTACGGCGCCGATGGCCCATTCCAGCTTGGCCCGTTCTTCGGGGGCATATAAAGTACCGATCATTTCATCATAAGCGGAAATGTCCCCTGGTGCCATGGCATAGGGAAGACGCTTGGACACATAGTCCGTCTTCTTCACCTTGGTATCTGAGAAGGTCAGCTTCTCGTCCAGCTGGATGCTGGAATCCGGCATGTGAGAAACATAATTGCAGAACTGCACCCAGCTGTTGGAAGAAAAGCCGCTCATGTAACGCACATGCACGGCTCCGTCTCCGCGCTCCCTGCGGTCTTCGGCATATTTGCTCAGCTCATTATCCACAAGCCGCTGAACGTCATACTCATCCGTAGACCACAGGCCTTTTTCCGCGTCCCATATTGCATAGAAAGACTTGCCGCGGACCATCAAATCTTTCGAACGGCCTACACGGAAATCGGGATAAACTTCCGTGACGCCGTTTTTCAGACTTCTTTCCTTGATCGTGTAAAAGTCCACAGCGGAATATACTCCTTTCCGGGTCTGTGACACTTGTGACGTTTTTTCGTCACAGAATAAACTTTTCTATATATTATTTTTTCTCTTAATAAAGTTTAGTGAAAAAAAGTGTCACAATGTCACAAAGCGTACAAAAACGCTGATATATCAGGCATTTTCGCTGTTACACTTTTTTTTGAAACCGTCACATTGTGACACTTTGTGAAAAAAAAGTGTCACAGAATCCGGAGCAGTCAAAAACAAAAGTGTCACAACTGTCACAGCCTTCCTCAATTCATATCGTAGTTTTCGGCGCAATAGTCTGCCATCTGTTCCCAGATTTCGATCGTACGCTGGTCCCGTTTCGGGTGATCCAGTGGAAACATTCCGCCCTTTCCGTCCGCGTCAAACGTCCGCTCGATCAGCATATGCATAATTTTTTCAGCCGTCTGCACATATTCCGGAAATTCTGTCAGCACTGCGTCTGTCATATACCCAAGCCGCAGGTTGCTCAGCAGCTCGTGCATCCAGTCGCCCACAGGTTTATCATACGGGCTGTCCAGGTACATGAAGTTGAGTCGCTCCGCAATGCCGATCAGCAGCTCCAGCACTGTGCACTCCGGGACGGAGATCTCTTCCAGCGCCTCGTCCCGCTCCTTGTTTTTAAGACCCAGCTCATCCAGGAACATTTGCCTGAAAAGACGTCCGTCGTTGATCCGGTTGATGTCCTTTTTGATCACCGCGGAGAACTCCCGCTGGTGCAGGGTGCGCGCCAAAAACAAAAAAGGAGAGGCCATGTGGCCCCTCCCGCATAACCAATAAAAGTATCTGTTTTTTAAGTCCATAAGCTCACTCGCTTTCGTACCAGTAAGGTTTGCCGTCCCTTGCTTCGATCATAAAGTCGATGCTGAGCCGGTTATTCCGCACGTATATGACACCTTCCCGCCCGTACAGGTTAAACAGCTGATCCAGGTCTTTTCCAACCAGGGCATTCTTGTCGTCCACCCGGTCCTCGTCACTGAACGTCAGCTCGTCGATATTTCGGAAATATAACAAAGTGTCCTTGCCATAAGCGAAGTATGCATCCAGGTACTGGCCTTCCGTGATGATCTCGATCCTCGGCGCGTCCAGCACGGGGTGGAAGCCGTTCGGATGATCATCCTCATCCTCGTCTTCCTCTTCTGTCTCTGGTTCTTCAAAGGGAAGAGGCGGCACCTCGATTTCGTCCGGAACATCTTCCGGAGGAGATTCGGCCATTGCAAACTGTTCTTCGGAAACTGCGTCCCAGTCTGTCAGGCTCATATCACTCATCTGCTGCGGCGCTTGCACGACGGTCGGAACGGCTGCCTGGTCTGTCTTTTTATCCACCAGACCTTTTAACAGCCATCCTCCGCCCATGCCGGCCAGAAAGAATAACAGCCGGATCATATTTTACCTCCTCATCAGTTTATGGAGGTCAAACTTGCCGTTCAGGTTGCTGAACAGGCCCTTCCTCTGATCGGCCTCATGCAGTCCTTCATCTTCCGGAATTTCCGCCAGGATAAAGCCGTCGAGGTTCGGGCGCAGAATGAACTCGGTTACGCCGTCGTTAATCGGATTGTCAATACCGAGACTGATCCGGTAGGACATACCGGCCTTAATGTCGTCATAAGACATTCCTTTGTTTACCCAGCCCCAGCCGTACCAGCTTCTCTTGGGCACAAAGTTGTCCTTATCCAGTGCCTGGCCAAGATCGTTCATGGTGACGAATCCCCTGCAGGCAAGCAGGTTATTCATATCCTGCTGTACTCCTTCAAGGAACCGGAGATTATACGTCCTGTCTTTCGACCAGTTGGCACATCCTTCGCCAAAGAAAATTTCAAACTGGTCGTTCGGATCCTCCAGCTCCACGGTCTCCGCATGTGCTGGCACTTCATTTCCATTTTCGTCCGTCACCGTCGCTTCCACCGGCACCGCATTTGAAGGCGGGGCGATCCCGGTCAGCTGGTCGATCTTTGCCTGCTGGGCTCTGACGATCTGCTGCAGGCTGCTGCACGTCATGGCAAGGGAAGCGATCATGCTCGTATACATCCGATATCCGATCAGGTCAAACACAAAGGCCATGCCGAACAGGCCGATAGAGAGCGCGAACTTCTTGCCCATGTCTTTGGCGAACCGGGCCTTGAGCCTCAGCAGTTCCATCTTATAGTCCTTCGGTGTATACTCGCTGGGCGCCATGATCATCGGGTGGCCGTTTTCGTCTCTCTTTTTGCTGTACTCTTCCAGTTTATCAGGCTCTTTCTGCTGGACCTTCAGGTAGAGTTCCTGCTTTTCCCTGATGATCTCAGCAGCCAGCTTGATCTTTTTTTCGTCCTCCTCATATTTTTTCAGTATGTCCTGGGCGGATACCGCAGCCTTGCAAGCGGTCACAGTGCCGGCAGCCGTCAGGATAATTCTTCCGCCCATCAGGATCTCCGGTGCGTGCCGCATGCAGGCAAACGTAATTCTGCCTACAGCCCGTGTAACGGTAGCGCCGGCAACTTTGGCCAGCCCCATCCAGAATCCGATCATTTTTTTCTCCTTTTCAGATCTTCTATTTTTTTAGGAAATGGAACGCGGTTCTTTTTCATTTTTTGTATGGTTCCGACGAAAGTCTTTTTTTCTATATCGGATATCACAAAGAACAGCTCGCTGTCAAAGAACCATTCCAGCAGCCGCCTTGTTTTGAGCTGCTGAATCGTACATGGAACCAGATAGTTATCAGGGTAATACTCATTCATCGGATGATCGCATACTTCATAATAATCAAGCGCTGCGGTAAACAGGATCGCGCAGGCAAACGCCCTGGCGCCGTCGTCATCCATGTTCTCCGGCCGGAGTTTCGGCCATTTCTCGTTGGTCAGTGCCATCTGTTTGTTCCTCGATATGTAGTTTTTTATCGATCAGTTCATCAAGCCTTGTGCTGATCTCATGCTGCATCAGGTACCATGGATTGTCCCGTTTCCTGTCGTAGGAAACGTTGTTTGATATCCTGCCGGTATGCTTGGAGACCGGCCACAAATCAATAATGTAATGCGCTATAAGCTTTCCACCTCTCCCTGAAAGGCGGTGCGGATGGCGTCTTTCCGGATGATGCCGTAGCTGTATTTTTCCCTGAATTTCCTTGCGAACACATTCCATTTCAGGTTCTGCTCCTCCACGACGCGCATCAGCCCGTCCTTGGTCGTGACATGTCGTTGTTTTGCAATATCCATAATTTCACTGGAAAACAATGAAAACACATAGCTGAGCTCATCCGTTTTGCCTTTCTGGGCTTCTTTGAAGATCTTGTCGCCGTGCTGGGCCAGGTATTCATGGGCTTTCACTTGAGCATCACCGCCTTGGGCATCTGCACCAGGTATCGTCCGTCTCCGAGAGGAACGGCCTTGGCAGCGCTCAGGTCGTACCAGCCATAGTAATCATCCGTAAATTCCGGGCTGCGTCCGACGCTCTGGTACAGTTCGCTGACTTTGGCATACCCGTTCGGCGCCCTTAATCCAATCAGTTCCCGCATCTGGGCAATTACCAGGTTGGCCTGTTTTTCTGCATCAGGGTTTTCAGATGTCGGCTTAATGATCGGCATATCAAAATCTGTCAGTGTCCGGACTTTGAGGGCCTGTTCTGCCGTATTGCCCTGCCCGCTTCCGTTAAAGAAGGAGCCGTAGCTCACAAAGCTCTGGTTGCTGCTGACCGTCTGGGAAGGCGTCCCCAGTGAGTCCTCTCCGAAGAACAGCATGTGGATCCCCCGGTTGAACAGGTTTTCCATCAGCTGCTTGATGCTTGGCACCGTGACTTTGAATAATAAATTATCCAGGATCTGCTTCGGACTGTCCACCATGAAGAACGCGTGGAACAGACGTTTGCCCATCGGCGCCTTCTGCATTTCCACGGAGTCCACAAGGGTTTTGACTTCAATAGGCTTGCTTTGACCGGGCAGTTTTCCGAGTTTTACTTCCGCCATGTTCAAACTCCCTTCAGCTTATTGCTGGCGTTTTCCAGCACTTCCAGTGCATGTTTGCTGCCAATATCAGCAGCCGCCCCAAAAATGGTCACGCTGGCCAGGCAGACAACACCTTTCGTCAGCCCCTTGACGCCGGGACACAGCAGGGTCACCGCCCCGTCAGCCAGAAACATAGCACCGACCAGAACTCCGCCGCGGAATATCTTTTTGTAGAATGTGTTCATGCTGTCCTCCGTTAAAATTTAATAATCTTTGTAATTTCCACACCGCGCGGAATCGCCAACAGGCTGGTGGCAGCATGGGTCAGCGGGTTATGCGGCAGGACGATCGAGGCGACCAGCGCCACGGCCATGATACCAAGCTCCAGGATGTCGCCGATGCCTTCGGCTGAATCATCAATCCGTTTGGAAACTTCCGTCGTGGTGACAGTTACAATCTCTTCGCATACGGGCTTTGCTGCTTTCCTGAATAACGTCATATTCACTTTTCCTCCTAAAAATAAAAAAGAAAAGCCTTGTGATGTTTCACACAAGGCTTGCCGATGGGATCATTCGATCACATCGTCGTTGGTGGAAGTGGTTTCGGGAATCATTTCGGTGGAGTTGTTTTCTTTGTTAAAAGACTTCACGAGTCCTACTCCTCCTCCGATGGCCAGCAGTGCGGTGCCAACGACCTTGAGATAGGTCCCGACAGTGGGCGCGTGGGGCTTGTTGTTCGCGAATTCCCAAGCGTAGAGCTGGTACTGGTACTCAAGGTATGCCTGGTCATATGCGACCTGGTCCTTGAGTTTGATGGTCCAGCTCGGCTTCTTGGGCTTCTTCGCGTCCTTGAGAGCGGCGACGAGCTTCTGGGTTTCGGGGTTATCAAAGTCGATAACTTTGATGGCGACGGTGGGTACAGGATTGGGATTAGGATTGGGGTTAGACATGGTTGTGTCCTCCTTAAAATTTATAATTGAAGATTCCTTATCTTCAATATATAGCGTGTTTTAACTGCGAGTTTTCAGAACAGATAGCCGCTGTCAATGACCCATCCGGGTTCGGGATCCGGAGTGACAGTCAGGATGCCCATCGGCCGTCCGTTCGGTCCATCTTTCCACCCGGCAATTTTCAGCACCGGGGGATGGTCAATATTCCATCCTTTCTTGTACTCTCCGTTGACGCTGGGGATCTGCATGATGTTTTCCACATCGTACAGGTCGATGCATTTGCAGGCCATGGTTTCCCGAAGGATTTCACTGGCCATATCCTTGACTTTCTCGACCGTACTATAAAACGCGAAGTTGTTCCAGCTGCAGACAAACAGCTGATCGCCACCCAGGTTGACCGGCGTCTGTTCTTCGATTTTTTTCATATCGATCTTCCGGGCTTCAACGTTCTCCTCCAGCTCCTGGATCTTTTTGGGACCCAGGAGCTTCTTGGTTTCCTCTGTCATGGCCATCAGTTTATCTTTCTGGGTGGCCGCGATGCCAAGGGCGATGGCCGTCCGTTCCAGGTGCAGATGGTTGCCGGTCAGGATCAGGATGGTGCCGGCTGTAAAACAGAGAATCGTTTTCCAATATGCCGGAATGACGATCTCTGCTTTCTGGGCGAGCGTTTCCGGTTTTTTCTGCTCGAGAAGGGCTATGGCGCTTGGCGTTTCCTTGATGCCGAATATCACAGCCGCTCCCTCCAGCGCAGTACCTGTCCAGATGGCGACCTCCGGAAGATGCTTTCGGGCCAGTTTCAGTACCGGTTCCACATAGCCGAAAATGTTCATTCGGTTTTCGTCTCCTTCTTGATGTCACGGACAAGCTCGTCGAGGTCGTCCCTCATCATGGCGAACTGCTTGGACAACTCCCGGTAAATGATCTCGAGCTCATTGCGGCTGATCTTTCCGTCGGAAATCTTGCTGTTATCGATCACGTGATCTTCCAGATAACGGTCGGCATAATAATAGCCGTTCAGCAATTCTTTGAACGGGCCGATGTTGATGGTTTTGATGCCGAGATTCATGATCGTGCTGAGCAGGCAGCTCATCCGCCTGTCAATATCAACATTGAAAAGATACGAATACTGCTCTGCGCCATGATCAAGACACCCAGCGCTTTTGAACTGGATCAGTTTCCCGATCACATCCAGGATTTCAACCGTCTGCTTTTTGGCCCAGTCCGCCAGATTAATGAATTTCTTCAGGCTCTCGTTCATCTTCCTGAACCTCCTGTTTCTGTTCAGTTTTCTCGCCCGGGAATTTTTCTTCAGCATAATTGAAGAACATACGCCGTATTCCGTCCAATGAGAATATGGCATTTCGCAGCCGGAAGCACATGACTTTGTCGTCAGCCTGTTCAAACATCCGGAGCACCCGATCGATCGTTTCTTCGATATAAAGCACCAGGTCCTGCCGGATTATCTGGAGCTTCGGATCCTCTTCTGGATCCAGAACATTGGGAAGATCGGACAGCATGTTCAGATACCGGACAATATCCGTCATCAGGGGGAGAGTGAACCCCCCTTTGGACAGCCGGAAAATGTTCGTCATCATTTCCGGATAGACGGTATCGGCCAGCTGGCGGCCAATTACCAAAGCCTGTTCCCTGGTCATTTCAGTTTCCTCCCTTCAGGGCATTCCACATCCAGCGGAGAACAGCGGCTCCGGCCAACAGGATCACCCCGCCGACCGTATACTGTTCTCGCTTGTGCTCCGGGCTGCGCTTGTACGCTTCGTCCGCGATCCGCTTATCCAGCAGGCGGTTCTTGTAAGCGTACATCAGCTCGATTTCCTTGTCAGACTTGGGGATCGCGTTATAATAACGCTCTTTCTCAAAGTCCAGCTTCTGCGTGGCCAGGTCGTGGCTCAGCTCCGCCTCGCGGATCCGGGCCTCGTCCGACCAGCTCTGGTTGACATCCGCGTCGATGTTCAGGTCCAGTTCCTTTTTGTTCTCTTCTTCTGCTTCGTTGAGAATGATGTTCTCTGCCATGGCGGTCCTCCTTGATTTGGTTGGAATATAAAAACGGATGGCGCCTCACAGGACGAACTTAATCCGTTCGCATCATGCTTCCACGAACTCCGTGGGTCTGTGGGAATTGTAATTGTACGGCTGTTTGAGGCACTCCTCGCAGTGCTCTTCCTCTTCCGGCTCGTTGCGGTATTTGCAGCGGGCGCAGTAGTCGCAGTACAGCACTTCCTTCATATACTCTTCGTTACTGTTGTCTGACATGGTCGTCGCCCTCCGGTTCCAGGATTGGTTTTTTATCGAACTTGATCTCACTGTAATCGGCTGAAGTTATATCGTCTCCGATATCCGGACCAAGATTGTCGAACTCATCAAAATTGACGCCACACCCGGAAAGAACTTTTTCCATCTGTTCGTCAACATTAAAGTCCTCGGAAGGATCACCCAGATGTTCCATGAGAACTTTTAAAATATTGATCAGCATAAGGACTTCAGCAGCATCTTTTTTTTCGAGGTACACGTATCTCAATGTGCCTGCATTGTTGATTTCTTTGGACAGGATGCTGCTCATTCGTTCAAACTCTTTGAAAATTTCTTCATTGGTCATTTTTCTATACCTCAATTCCGATTTTCTCAGCCTCAATGGGCCTGTCCACGTCAAACCCCGTCAGCTCCAGCAGCTCATCGCGCAGGTCCGTCGGGGTGACAGCGGTGTTGATGTTCAGCACAGTATAAATAGCCAGCTCGTCCAGCTGTTCCTTCCCGAATCCCCAATGATCTGCCAGGGCCTTCATCATGCCGCCGAATGCCAGGCGGTAGGCCATGGTCTTGGTGTTGTTCATCAGCTTGGTGGCAGCTTCGTCCATCATCTGCTGCCCGAGCCCATAGCGGCTCAGCTGTCTTCTTTGACGTCGATTTGACATAATGCTTCCTCCAAAGCCTTCTTGTTGAGCACCTGATCCATATTGATCTGGTAAGTGCGTTCATCCTCTTTGCCGAAGCGCAGGGCATAGATGTCGTCGAATATCACAGGGATCCGGTTATAAAGTTCCACCAGCAGGGGGAGCATCAGCTCCCTCATCTGCGGATGGGCATGAGCGCTCGTACGCTCTTTGAGAATATGACGCCATTCCCGGTAATTGGCCTTCATGAACAGTTCCGTTTTCAGACAGGTCGGAAGGACGCAGCGGGCCTCTTGGGCCGAGCAATGGTCCTCCAACATTTTCATATAGGCTTTTTCCGCGTGTCCGCAGGCCAAGAACCAGGCGGCATATGCGTTCGTACCGGGCTTCAGATAACTCGGTTCAATCACCGTGATCTGGTTGCCGAACCGGTCTTTGGAGTAATTGCAATATCTGGTTGATTCTTGGGAGAAGCTGGCCAGCCTGTGGCGAACCAGTTCATGACTGACACCGCGGTCGCAGATGAAGCGGACCTCAATGTCTTTGAATTCCAGCATGGCCTCATGTCCGTTTTCAATCAGCCGTTTGATCAGGTCCTTGGCGCTCTCACCCTGGTCCTTGATCAGGCCTTCGGACTTATAGCAGTTCCGTGCCGCCAGCTCAATATCCATGAGCTCCTCGGTGGCATACATGGAAATGTCAGTGATGATCTCATAACCGGGCCGTGCGATGATCATTTCTTATCATCCTCCTCCATGAACATGGGCACGCAGTAATGTTTGTGCTCGATCTGAAGCATGATCGCCCTGATGAAGTCGGCGATCTCATTCTTGTCTTCCCAGCCGAAGACCCTGCAGGTTTTGATCAGCCTTCGCGCCAGCAGGTATCCGTCAATCCGGCCGATAAATTTTCCGATAGCGGATGCGATTGCTTTTGTCACCGTTCCGGCCTCCCGTTATCAACAGGCATGATGTATTCGCGGTACGGATACCGTTCGTCCAGCATGTCGTCGTGTTTCTTTAACGCTTCCAGGTTGCCGGCGAACACCGCGCCCTTGATGTTCTTGACAATCAAATCCTGGATTTCCTTTTTGTGATTTGACCAGAACATCTCCATGCCCCAGTTGAAGCCCTGGGCGAGCGTCTCCTCGCTGACTACCTTGCGCTGCTGTTTGAGCAGCTCGATCACTTCGTCCACCCGGCCTTTGAACATGTTGAGGATTTCCAGTTCTTCGTCATTGAACAGGCTGAAACGGGATCCGATATCATTCGGGTCCAGCACCGGATCAGGAACGGTAACTTCGGGAATTTCCGGAACTGGTTCAGGTTCAGGTTCAGGTTCAGGTTCGGGTTCGGGTTCCGGATCGGGAGCGATGTCTTCCAGCGTGATGTCGAACTCCTTGCTGATCGCCACCCACATGGACCGGCTGAAGTATCCGCGGGAAGACCCGTGATTGATGGATCCATTTCCAAAGCCCAGCTTCCTGGCAAGAGCTGCATAGTTGGTGCCATGTTCCTTCAGGATCGCGTCGAACTTCTCTCTGCTGACCGGAATTGTTGCTATGTTTGCCATGATGATGTCCTCCTTCATCAATGTAAAAATATAATAATTGTCGTCTGCGACAATTATTTTTGAAATAAAAAATGAGCGCTTGTTAGGCGCTCATTCCATTCACTTGTTTGGGTCGAATGGGTTCGGGTTCTTTTGTTCGGGTTTTTTGAACCAGGAGTTGATACCTTCGTTTGCAACATTGAATACATTGTTCGACAGGTTACGGAGCAGTCCGAAAATTTTGGGCAGGAATGCTAACATAGCTGTGAAAATAATGATGTTGGTGAACATATTGTTCAACCTCCTTTCTTCAATATAAGCCGTGTTTCGTTTGCGACTTTTTATCGAAGAAAAAGAGAATCTGTGCGCTTCCAACGCACGTCTCCCTTGCGGGTGTCCTACGATTGGACGATTTCACCGGCTAACCGGGCCTTTTGACGGGCCCGGCCTCCGGCAAGGTTTAATACTCCGATTCTCTATTATACGGATTGGTTTTCGTGCGAATCTTGTTCGTCCTCGTAAAACAAAATTTTCGCACAATGCTGGATATCATTTTCTATGTCAGTGCAAATCTCTACAAGCACGTCGTCTTCGTACAGGTCCTCAGGCCAGCAGCCCTCATGGGTTGCGATCCAGGCAGTAATAAGGGCGAAGGCTTTGTAAAGACTGTCTACCTTTATCTTTTTTTCTACCTTTTCTTCCACTTTGAAATCATCAAAGTAATATGTAGATTCCTGATAGGCGTACATTATTTACTCAGCCTCCTTCCTCTCGATCGGCTCTCCGGTATTCCAGTCGTATCGTCCGGAATACTTTTGAAGCTCTTCGTCTTCTGGATCTCCGTCAGGATCAGGTCCGTGATCGCAAGCAGAAACGTCTTGTGCTGCACCAGCCACAGGATCATCTTCATCATTTTCTTCAACCTCCTCCTGGTCGACTTCATTAGAGGAGATTGTTTTGGTGCGAGGCTCGTCTTCATCATCCGTGATGAACATCCACATCAGCAGGTTAGCGATCGTCAGTGCAGGAATGCCAAACCAGCCAATGTATTTAAAAGTATAATAATACAGAATGGCCTGCAGCACGGCAATAGGAAGGCAAAAGCATAATATTCCTACGAGCATCGCGCTAAGGCCTTCCTCTTCTTTTAAGCAGCACAACATATAGAAAGAAATGAAAGCTGCGACAACCAGCCATATAGACGAAACGATCCACGGATTAACAAAACGGAACAAAAGGCACAGAATGGAATACTTGATCAGGCCGATCAGGATGGTGTTGACATTCCTGCTGCCAAGCAGGGTTTTAAGTTTATTTGTCGCCATAGCCGATGTACCTCCAATTATTTTCACGCCGGATGAACGCTTTCCAGGCCGCCTGTTTCGGCTTATCGCCATTGACAATACGGTTAATGACATAATTACGGACATCAGAAAGCTCGAAATACTTCGCCAATTCGTTCGCTTCTTTTGAAACCTCATCCAGTATCTTTTTAGCGTCATCCGTGCCAAAAGCCTCATAGACTTCATCCGTCAAGTTGATAACTTCTTTTTCGGCAGGCATAAATTTGATGTTATCTTTCATAGTGTTTCTCCTTTCAGTTCATGAATTCGTTGATAGTTTCCTGATCAAGTTCAAATTCGTACACGCCGCAGTCATATGATTTCTTGGGATCACCGTCCTTGAACTCATATTTCATGTAGAGATCATTTGCTATTTTTTCCGCTCTTTCCTGATTTGAAAAAATACCGTAAATTCCTTCACGGTCTGAGCACTGCTCGTTGTCGCTTTTTTCGAATACGACAACAGCATAGACCTTCATTGATCTTCCTCCTTTCCTATCATTTTTTGTATATAAAAAATAAGAACCGCTGTAAACGGTTCTTATGAATATTCAAAAATAAATATATAATGTTCTCTTCACTATAAGCCATGTTTTATTTGCGAGGTTTTGAGGGCCCGGAAAACAATCCTGTGAATTGTTTTCACCGAAAAACGGGCCGGCAGGCCCAGAGTATAATAAAAAAGAGCCCGCGTGGGGCTCAAGGTTTTTATTCTTTATTTTCTTTCGCTTTCTGTTTGGTAAGATATTCTTCAACTGCGGATTTGCTAATAATCTCACGCAATTCAAGCTGTTTTTTAAATTCATTCTTACTTCTCTCAGATCTAATGAAATCAGCATTTCTGATTATATCAGGATCGAAGCTTTGAAATTTGTTAAGTACATCAAGTATATAACTCAATGTGTACTCTATTCCTTCACGGGCACCAGAATCTTTTCCGGATTTGTACACGCTGTCAAAGCATTTTTCAAAGTCTTCTTTGGTCTCAAATTCCATATAGGGCTTAGGCTTACGGGGCATAGTTATTCACCTCCTTTCATAAGGTCCTGAATGTTCAGCCAGGCATTATTCAGATCGTGGCCGATCATTTCAAACGGGTTATCAAATAAGTATCCGTTTTCTTTCAGGTACTTAACTTCTGTTTCGGTATAGTGATTTTCGATCGGGAATGCGAAGTGCAGTCCTACGACGCTGATGATAAAAAGCGCAAATCCTAGAATCATGCAGAGGGTGTATCCGATAAAATTATTTGTTTTCTTCTTCATAGTTTTCGTCCTCCGATTTTTCTCTCCATTTTTGTACAAAATCTTCGCAGTCGCAGTAAATGTCAAACAAGGTATGGTCGTCCGGTCCTTTATAAACGGATAATACAATTCTTTCGATCATTTTATAAAACTGATCCTGATATGGTCTTGTGACCAAAGTTTCCAGTAGTGGTGTCAGTTTTTTGTACTGATACATATAATCTTTTGCTTCTAAAAAAGTCACATCATCATAAGTTCCATCAAACATTTTTGGATACAAATCTTTAGAACTGTCAACTAAGGAATCCGTAATGTCAAGAATGTCCCAAATGGCATCTTGCTTCTCTTCATTCATTTCTTTTTCATACTGGTAGTTTGTACGGATCTGAAGAGGCAGCGTTTTTGGAAATTTTTTGATCAATCCTTTACGGATATCATTCATGGTAGGTACAGGGGAGTTCAGAAAGTCGTTGATGTTGTCAAAAAGTTTCATGATTTTTCTCCTTTCGATTTTCAAAAATTAAACCCCATTTGTAATATAAATGGGGTAAAAGTTTTTAATCACAATACATTTTCATGAGTTTGTGATGCCAGTAAATGCTTTTGCATTTTCCATATCCGATAAGTGCAAGATACGTTATTGCAATTGCGGTTACTAATGCTAAGTGATTGGAAAGTAAAAACTCTCCATAAATAGCGTCCATAAATAACGCTACGGGTGCATATAATAAAATAGTAATAATGATAAAACTAAATCTTTCAATAATAATACCAATTTTGTTATAGGGGTTACGTGAATAGATCATGAATATAACGGTCAGGATAAGCCAGGGTCCGGCAGCAATGACTGCAATCTTTGGAATCCAATCAGATGATAAACTCATTTCATAACTATTGTGAATCGCATTGTGATAGATAGGTAAGAGATTCGCATAGATAGAATAGAGAATCACATAAATAGGGTACTTCTTGATTGAGCCAATGAACGAGCGGATACATGGGTGCTTGATCATGAATTCTTGGTTCTTCATAGTGGTGTTCCTCCTTAACTAAATAAGTTGATATGTGAGATGTTTTTATCTCATAATACCCCCTGTATTTCGTGCGAGGAGGAAAGCGTTGACAGCGCTTTTTCGCTCCCGTATAATATCACCGGAGGTGAGGCCCATGCTGTGCCGCAAATGCCGGCTGGAAATTCCGGACGCGTCCGTATACTGCTGTTACTGCGGGATCCGCCAGAAAACGGACCGCAAGCCTAAAACCCGTGGTAACGGCCAGGGCACGGCCATCCGCCGCGGCCGCACGTACGAAGCCCGAGTCGTTGTCGGCTGGAAGGAGAAAGACGGTCACCCTACGCCGATCCGCCGCAGCAAGGGCGGCTTCAAAACTAAGCGCGAAGCCCTGGAATACTGCGTCAAGCTGAAGGAAGATAACGGCCTTGCCCGCCGGAAGACCCCGACCCTCCAGGCCTACTGGAACAGCTACAAAAAGAGCGAGATGACAAAGCTCTCCTACAGCAAACAGACGGCCTACAAATGTGCCTGGGCCAAAATATCACCGCTCCATTACCGCCAGATCGACACCATCGGCATCGCCGAGCTCCGCAAGATCGTCTCTGACGCCTGCCCCAGCTTCTATACTGCCCGTGATTGCAAGATCCTCCTGAACCATCTCTTCGAGCTCGCCGGCGCTGAGGGCTTTGTCTCCAAGGATATTCCGTCCTACATCGTCCTCCCCGAACTCAAAGAAAAAGAGCGCCAGGTGTTCACTGTGGATGAACAGAAAGCGCTCTGGAAATTGTACGAATCCGGCGATATGGATGCTGCCATTCCACTCGTCATGATCTGCACCGGCATGATGCCTGGCGAACTCAAGAGCCTGCGCGTTGAGAACATCCACCTCTCCGAGCAAAAAATCACCGGCGTGGGCCTCAAGACCAAGGTCCGCCGCGAGTCTCCGATCGTCGTCCCGGAAGACATTCTTCCAGTCCTGGAAGACCTGATCGCCCACGCCAAGCCCAACGGTTTCCTCTTCACCCAGAATGAAGAATCCTGGTACGCTGCCTACTACGCAGCCCTGGAAAAAGCCGGCTGTCGTCGCCTGGAGCCATACTGCTGCCGCCACTCCACAGCTACCCGTCTGGCCATCACCGAGGGCATCGCGCCCCAGACCATTCAGCGTGCCATGCGCTGGTCCAGCACAAAAATGCTCGACCGATACGCCCACCCGGATACGAGCGACGTTGTAGCTGCCATGAATACGATCAAGAAAGTGGAATGAAGCTTATTGATGTCCTACTGATGTCAAAACAGCCAAATATCACCGGTACTGCGCGGTTTTCCTATCCCCTGCTAAGGGAGTAGTGTCAGGAATGGCAGCCCGGGTTCAAATCCCGGCTTCTCCGCCAAACCCGTATCTGTAGGATACGGGTTCTTTTTATGCCAAAATCGGCATATTTTTGGTATTTCTGAAAATATCACCGGCCATTTGCATACGCTAACAGGCACACAATGCAAACGCCATAATGGCCGAATGCCTGTACTGACTACGCTACTGATGTCCGCATTGATGACCTGTTGATGTCATTCCAAAAATAGCATTATTTACTGATTCTACAGGCAAAAAAAAGAGAGGGCATGTTTTTCATGCGCCTCTCAGTGGTCTCAGTCTTGATCTCGGTCCTTATATACAAAGGGCCATGCTTTCGACACAAACGTGTCGAATTTCTCGGGTTGCGTAATGCACGCAATTCCAAAGACAGATCCTGCAATGCTGAGGATCTTACTGAATATTTTTGGTTTCGGGTCATTTGCCGAGTAGTTTTTCTCGGCAGTTGATAGTTTGCAAAGGGTGTTGGACACTTCGGTCCAATTTGGGTTTTGTTCGATAGATACGGACTCGACGTATTTCTCCGTCATATACTTGATAGGTTGTTTCTTTTTTCTCCTTTTGTCTAAGATTCTGTTGACGTCCATCCATTCAGGGACGGGTCGGTCGAGAAAGTCAAACATAGGATGCGGTCCTCCTTTTTAATATATTGAGGCATATATTGTCTTGTCCTCAATATATGGCGTGTTCCGGATGCGAGAATATCACCGCCTGAAATAGTCAGGAACGGTAGGATAGTTCCAATGCCCGCTCTGGTTCATAGCCTCAGAGTAACCTCGTGAATACCCATCTGCATAACTGGATCCGCCATCCCGGCTGACGTAGCGTCCGTTCATGCCACGCCCACGCCTTCCAGAAATATCACCGTCGGTTTCGTATTCCTCAGCGTCTTTCATTGCCTTATAAGTAGCCAGGCTCTTCATGGCGTGGGCCAGCATGTCCGCGCGCTTGAGATCGGTTTCGGTCATCTCAGCTCCGGCCTGGAGCTTTTGCTCAATGGCCTCCAACTCCATGCACATTTTCTTTTCAAGCACTTCAAATTTGTCCATACTGCCCTCCTTAAGCCTGACGGGAAACTTCAACATTCAGGTTCCTCAGATTCAGGGCCGGTGCAGGCGTAGTTGCCGGATCAGCGCTTACAGAAGCGTTTTCGACCGACACCGTATAGCAGCAGCCCTTCGGAACGTCAATGATTGCAAAACCGGCCACATTCCAATACTGACTCACGGCGGCCGGCGTCGCGGCAGCAATGCTCGTAGGAACGATCTCACCGTCAATGGCGAGCGCAAGCTGAATTTCACCGGCGGTTCCCCCTTCAGGCACGGCAATGTTGCCGTCAAAAGAAACACGGTAACGCGCTTTCTGGGAGCACGGATCCTTCGTGATTCCCCGAAGCGTCAGAATGCCGCTGCCGGGACGGTGAAGGACATAGCCTTTGTTGCAGCCGATCGCTGTATTCAGCACTGCCGCAGCGCCGGGCTGGACAAGCTGGACTTCATTGTAGGTATACTCAGCCATCAAATATCACCCTCCAAATCAACAGATAAGGGCCAGCCTCCCTGAGACCGGCCCTATATGATTGTCGGACCGTCAGGCCCCGCAGCCACAGCCGTAATTGAACTGGCCGCAGCAGTTCGGGTTCTGAACCATGTAGGCGGGAATCGGCGTCGGAGCCAGGTAGCGTTCGAGCGCGGCAGTCTGAGCTTCGTTATTCGCCAGGATCGCAGCCGTCTGAGCGCCCTGAGAAGCCGCCAGCTGAGCCATCTGGAGCTGCTGCTGGAGTTCGGCGATCCGCTCATTTTTCTGATCGATCTTATCCTGGCACATAGTGTCAAGAATCCGCTGGGTAGAAGCATTGTTGGCTTCCAGTACGTCGCGAAGGGCAGAAGAAATGGCATTCCTGTCCGCACAGGCTTCCGTGGCGACCGTATATTTCAGATCTGCCAGACCGGCACGGTTTTCACAGCAGCAATTCTGCAGAGCACTCTGCATGGCAAACTGCTGGTTCATATCTGCCATCTGACGGCTGTTGGCAGCGATTTCAGCCTGGGCGAAACCGTTCGCAACGCCCTGATTGACGCCGGCGAACCCATTGCACAAAGCATTCTGGATGCCGTTGATGCCGTTCGTCAGCGAAGCCTGATCGAAACCGCGCTGGACTTCATTGCCGACACCTCCGCCATTGCCAAAGCCGAAGCCGTTTCCGCCCCAACCGAACATGGCCATCCAGACCAGCAGAAACCACATCCAGTTGCCGCCGAACATACCGCCGTCGTTGCCGTTCATACCATACTGAGGCACCACAGGCATGTACATCATGTTACCATTTTCACCAGTCATGATTTTTCCTCCCTAAATTTTTGCGAAGAAATGAAACGTGCGTACAAAGCTTATACACCCAACGGAACCACCCCATTTTTCAGGAGACGGTCACAGCTTGCCAATCATTTCTTCCAGCTGATCCAGCTCATCGTACAGAGCGTTGATAGACGCCCGCATCAGCTGCAGTGTGGTCTTGATCTTTTCGGTGCTCTTGACAGCGGACATTTCCGAAACAGCATCCTTCTGCTCGTCCAATGCCATCAGATAGTCAGCGCAGGCCCATCCGATCCGGCCGTTGCACTGAACCTGCCACCAGTTTCCGTCTTTGGAAAGGACATCCACAATTGTGTTTTTATCAAGACGGAACAGGATCGGGAACTGTTTTCCGGCACCGGACCGGATATTCAGAGAAGTCGTTACGTTCACAATCTTTGCGCGCATATAAATATCACCCCTGACAATATTTTCTGGGCTGTTCGTATAGTCCACAACCTTCAGTTCGCCCCAGTGATCCCAACGACTCAGGTCACTGGTGACGACGCCATACTTGGTGCCCCGTGCTTCGATGACTACGTCATCTCCGATATATACGCCGACATGATGAATCTTGGGCTGGCTGCCCTGAATAAAGACGAGGGATCCAGGTTTCAACGGCTCATAATCAGACCGAACGCCATGGACTAATTTACCTTTGTTTTTACACCAGTCAGTATATAAATAAGTAGCATGATGAACCGTATCTACGCCAAGTTGCTTAAGCGCCCACCGAACAAGGCCGGAGCAGTCCGTTACCATCTTGCCAATCCATTTTTTGCCATCGGCAACTGTCTGGGCTCTTGTGGCTGTGGCCTGTTTTTGGGCCGTCCAGATGGATCCCCAGGTGCCATAAATATAGCCCCAGTGTTCCTGAAGCGGAATTTTTACTTTTTCAATAAACTGCTCTGCGGTGACCAATGGATCACCTCCTCAGTAACTTATTGTTTCCTATTCGTTACGTTTACCGTCAAGAACATCCATGAGATTCAGCAGAAACCCCGTTACGTTCTCAACGTCAGGCTTATCTGAATTAGCTTCATGCAGTTCTTGGAGGGTTTCTCGTAGTTCAGTCCATTTGTCCATAATAGTTTCCTGTTTGCTCTTCATTCCGAAGTAATACCCTGTGAAGTACACAAGCCACAGGATCAGCGTAATGAACAACCACATTTCAGCCCCGTTTCCGGGGCGATGCTACTGAGGAACGGTATGAGAACGTATATATCCGGTGACCGTTTCCTGCATAGCATCACCACCTTTCACTTATTATTTCCATCAACCAACGTCATTTTCGTCATCCGGCCCTGGTGTTACATCGTCCGTAACGGCGTACTCAGTACCGATGAATTTGACCCACTTAAACTTCTCGTTTTCGTGGGCGATAATGTACGAAATGATGCTCCCGATATCCTGCGCCATCAACTGATAGCCAATAGCGGTAGGATGGCCGTTATAATAACCGCCGATAGGGTCGTAATTGCTGTGAAGATTGGTATCGACCAGAAAAACGGACGGGTCTTCCTCCGCAATTTCACGGAACTTGGTCATCATTGGGACACGGTACTGGGCAAGGCGATCCGTTGAATTGGACTTGTTGAGCGTACACAGGAAAATCCTGATGCCGGGGTTATCTGCTTTCAGCTTGGCAATAATCAGCCTTACGTATTGGTCACTAAGTTCAGCGCACCCGTCCGGATCTTCGCCATCGGATTCGCTGTAGCTCCAGTCGTTGTTGCCAATTCGGATAATAGCGGCATCATGCCCGCTCCAGCTTCGCCCGGAATACGTGGTGTACCATGATCTGGATGTAAGGCCGCTGTCACCCATGTTGGTTGTTTTCATGCCGTACATTTTTGTCAGCATCGCAGGAATCGAATATGTACCGGCTGGAACTGTCCGTGTAGCATTGTTTGGATTTGGAGTGATATCCGGATCCGGCCCACCGCCTGCAATAATCGAGTCACCGATGCACAGGATATCGTCAAATACGCAGATTTCCCTGCCTTTATAGTTTTCCGGCGAAACTTCTTCATCCTCGTTCTTTGGAATATCCATCAGCATGGCATAGCCGCAGACATTGGACGCATCGGCAAGGGGCATCGTTTCATTTTCTTCGTATGGGCCAAGAATTGTGATTTTATAGTTATAATCGCCAAACTCAGATAATACTGCGCTTTTCAGATTTGTACGCGACTCGACAAACCCTGTTTTTACAAAACCATGGCCATCGCCGTTCCACATGCCGACGTATTCGCCCGTTGTTTTATTCCATGCACACAGTCTGAAATAATAATCAGTTGCGTCATCTGCTACGGTCAGGCTTCTGATATATTCCGGCAAATACTCAACGGTCGACAGCATATGCGTTTTGCTGAAATTTCTGCTCCCATCGTTTCCTTTGATCGCCCATTGCCCGAATGCAATATACAACTGGGTCAATGGGAGTGTCTTATAAATATCGGTCTTAATTTCCGATACATCCCTCTCGATGGACGTAACATTATCCAGTGGCAGGGTTGCCATTGTCAGTTCCACCGAAACCGTGTGATTGGCATTGTTCAGCGCATAATCAACATGGGCATCATCCAGATGAGAATCCACTGTAAAAGATCCTGTTCTTTCTGTGTCTCCAATATTGATTGGCATAACGACAATATTAGTATTCTGACTGTCCCTGACATAGATGTATGCTTTCGCCGATGCAGCACTGTCCAGCCTTCCGGTCAGTACATAGCTGGTATTTGGCTCCAGCGTCAAACCGCTGAATAATACGCCGTTTCTGCTGTCGTTAGTTGACGCACTGCCGGATACAGGCCATTCAGGCACACCAACAACGGCATTGAGTGCATCAACAGCGCTATTTAAATTATCAAGATTATCATCAATAATATCGTAAACTGCCTTCAACCCAGCCAGGGATACATGCTTATCTCCATCAGGCATGTTTTTTACCTCCAAAAATTATTTTTATCAGGTTATTCTCCCTGTCCAGTCTCTTCTACCGGCCATGTCCAGCGTTTCCGTTCAATCACGCCCTGTTCAATGGTCCCCCACTCTACGCTGTCCACCTCGTTGGAATCGGCATTCGTTGCCGCGCTGGCACAGTACAGGTGAAACTGGCGCTCCATTTCCGTACGGGTGCCATAACGGTTGTTCGGAGCAACGGGTTCTCCGTTTTTCACGGATTTGCGCTGAGCGTAATACTGCATGGTGTTACCTCCTGTTAATATGTATAGTAGCGGACAGTTGCCGTTCCGGTGTCTGCCCAGATGATGTTGATCCCTTTTTTTGCCGTCATGGAAATTGGCGTAAGTTGAACAGAACCTCCGCCATTCACGGTCAGAAGACCAGTCACAGCGTTCAATGTCCCGGCCACAGAGTTTGTCCATGATACTGTATATTTGTTTCCTGCATACGACTCATACACCGTTGCAGCTGAACCGAACTCCACCTGCGGTTTGATGTTGGCGATGCTGTCGTTTCCTGCTCCGTCCGTATAACCGACCAGTACAATGTACGGATAACTCAGCGTATTGGACGGTGTGGTGAAACTGATTTCCCCGCCGCTGGCAAGTGACCCGGAATGAAGAGCGAACTGTCCGCTCGTCCCATTGTTGGACAAGTACATCCGATATTTGTGTACCGTATCTCCTTGTACCGAAAACGTATATGTTGTATTCGGCAGCAGCGTATTCGGGATGCCGCCCATGTTCCATTGGCTGTTTGTGACGGACGTACAGTCCAAAACGTTTTTTCCTGTATGCCTGATTGTCAGTCCGGTTTTTGCAGTATCAAACGCCAAGGCACAGGACACAAGCGGGGCTTGAATAGCAGTCTGAAACATTGCTGCCGTCCCAGTTGCCACAGACAGATGCGGCTGAGACACCGCCATCCGTCTTCTGTTCATGAGCAGATTTACGCCCATGACATCACCGCCCCATAAACTCCATCAAGAACACTGATCTCATAGGTACGGTTCGCTTCCAATGTGCCGTCAAACCAGTCCGGCCATTTGACACTGCTGGGAACTGTCATGATGGTGGGCGTCGTCCCGCTGGCAAACCGAACGGCGCAGATGCCCTTGGCACATGGCGTAAAGGAAAGTGTCTGCAGTTCGCCGCATGCATAATATGTATTGTTCGCAGCCTTGAGCACCGGATTCCTGCCGGATAAGGTCACTTCATCAGCTGGAGCAGCAGACCCTTCAATATCCATATACGCGAGGGTCTCTTCTACCGTCGCCATGTCCAGAGCATCCGCATAACTCTGTGCGAGCTGGGCGCTTTCCGCAGCCTGTGCTGCAGAACTTGCCGCATTGTTCGGCATATTGGATAAGGTGCCGAAAATAGCACCAAATGTCGTAGTATCCATACCGTCCTCCTCAGAACACCTGTTCCCAGGAACGATTCGGTTTCAGCTGCCACATGTGCTTGAAGCCATACTGGATGGCAATAAAGCCGGGCTCTTCGTTGACGTATTTAGACAGCTCCGAAGAGGACGTCACATATCCGCTGCGGTCCGGAATATTCCGGACAACCTCATTACCGGAAATAATATCGTGCACGTTGAGCTTGATGCTGTTTTTCGAATCTGCCATGTTACTCACCTCCGGTCTGGCCGTTGACTACGTAATCAATCGTGTCCTGAGGGGACGCGGTTGAATATTCAATTGCGGAGAAAGCAATATTAGTAAGGCTTTCGACGGCCGATGTAGCTGTCTCAGCAACTGAATTTGCTGTTCTTGTAGCAGCTTCAGCATTTTCCGCGGCAGTGATTGCCCTTCCGGCAGCTTCATCAGCTTGGGAAGCAGCTTCAGAAGCCAAAGTAGCTCCTGTCAATGTATCCGAATAACACTGCTCAATTGAAGACGCAATGGCTTCCCGGACATCACGCCCAAGCACCGCATTACGGATATTGCTAATATTTGTTGCTATATTGACATCAGGCATCTATCTCATTCCTCCATACTGCAATGTGATATTCTGAATATCCTGATCCGTGATGTCCCGCGTCTGCTGAAGATAGTTCAGAATCTTTCCAGGATCGTTCATGATCTGGTCCGGAATATCCGGGAAGCGCTGCTTGATGATCAGCGCCGGATTTACCATGGCTTGCCGGATGAAATTTATCCTCTGCAGAGGACTCATCATGTTACTCGGCCCGGGCATTTGCTGGGGCATCATACCTCCGATCAGCTGCTGAAATAACGGATTCATTTAAACAAATCCTCCAAAACATCATGAATATCGTCCCCAAGAGAAACCGCCACAACAAAAATTGGCACGACGATCAATACCAAAGCGATAAATGAAAGGATCATATCTATCATTTCATTCCACCGCGATTCTGCTGGTTCTGACTGCCATTTTGATTCTGTTTCAGCAGCTCTTTGAGTTCGTTCTTCATCTGCTCAAAATCGCTTTTCGTGACGTAGTTCTGCATATCTGGAGTTCCACTCATGCCACCAGCAGGCAGCATAGACTGGTTTTTGTTCTCTTCCAGCGTATAATGGATCTTCTGAAGCGGGTTCGGCATGCCCATCTGGTTGTTGCTCTTCAGGTAGATCACGGTATCGTTCGTATCCCACAGAGCAATCGGGGAACCGGACGGCCAGCCCTGCGGCATCTGATAGGCTTTCGCGCCAACCTCTCCATCCACCCAGATCATACCTTGGGCAGGCTGTGTCTGCTGCGGAGACGGAGAATAGCTCTGCTGAGGAATAGGCATATTGGACACCGGAGTATAAGACTGCTGGCCGTAATACAAGTTCGGCATGTAGTAACCGGGCGTCATTGGCATAGAACCGCTCCTTTCTTATCTGGGCACTTTCCAGAAAAAACTGGGGATCTCCTCCCCGGAGTCCCAGCTGTCATAATAGTCGCCGTCAATGACAGCGACCGCATGGCTGCCGGTGCCGATAATATAAATCCCTTCCGGAAACCGTCTGGCAAATTCGGAAATCGTTGTGCATTGCGGGCATGATTTGGGTAAAAGAAAAGGGCGGCACCCCCGAAGTTTCAGGTAGTGCCCCCACACAGCATCCGCCGAAGGCATGTTGCAGTCCCTGCGCCCAAGCTCACACAGATCATCATATACGTCATACCAGTTCATGTCAAAGGCAAAACAGATCGCCCGGATGACGCAGTCCGAGACATTTTTGTGCTTTGGGTTCGGGTTCACATGCATCCACATATCAGCCGTCCGACCATGGTTCTTCGTAATTCATTGCCCGCTTGCTGTCGCTTAAACCCTCCGTCGTCGGATCGGTAATGACGCCGACCAGGCTCAGGAACAGAAGGACCTCGTTGACAATCTGGATAACGGCGTTCTGCGTAATGGCCGGAAAAATATCCAGCATGCCAAAGATGTTGTATGCAAACGAGACGATCGTGCAGATAAAGCTGCTCAGCCAGATCCGGTTTTTGAAACGTACTTTCCAGTTCACTTTCATTTTGAATTACCTCCGATCATGGACGCAAGATAAGCTGTCATTTCGGCAGTCGCTTCGTTCATTTCTTTACTGTCACTCTTGATGTTCCCAAATTGGACGATCGCCATCAGGTATTTACAGATGGCGATCAGCCCTTCTTTGGTACTGTTTTGTCCCTGTGCAATGCCGGATATCAGATGATCATGGCCGTTCAGTCGTTCTTTATCGCTCTCGAGATTGTCCTCGATTTTCTTGAAACGGGGCTCCAGTTTCTCGATGACCTTCCGGCTGACTTCCTCAGCAAAATCTGGTTTTTCTGCTTCCTTATTCTTTTTTCGGCGTTCCCTGATCGTCACAATAGCATCGTACACCTTATAGCCGATCATGAACAGAATGCACAGGGCCAGCATGCCATAAATGGTTGTCCACAGCACAGCAGGCGTAAAATTTTCGACAGTCGGCATTTGATTCATCATCTCCGTTATGATTGATTTGGATGATTACTCCTGTTCAGGCGTCTCCTCCGGTTCCTGGGCCTCCTGTTTACGCTGGTTGGCCACATGAACGCTGCGGAGATTGTCCAGGTCGCTGATGGCTTCATACATCCTGCCGCAGGCTTCCCTGCCGGCCACCGGAATGCAGCTGAGAGAATTGATCACTTTGGTAAGAAGTTCAATTTCTGTCATATAGTTCTCCTTTGTTGCTTATCTAATACTTGAATAGATCATGGACGCTTCCGTATCGAATTCTACAATATAATGTTTCTTGGTTGTTCCGTCACTGAAAGATACCGTAAAGTCAGCCCGGTGCGTAACTTTGGTACTCTTTGTTGAATAATTATGATATCCGTAATAGCTGGAATGTTTGCTGAGTACCTGACCCGGATCGCCATTCTTCGTAAGGCTGGCATAAATCGATGAGTTCTGACTGGTAACTTCTTTAACCGAAGTACCATTGCCGGTATTGGATGCATAGCTGAATTTGATATTTATCGGGAATTTCTGACCTTCCACGTTCTGGTGATAAACGCCATTTAATGTTGCGCCTGTAACGGTCTTCGTCCCGGGTTGCGGATCTTCTTCCTCTTGACTGCTGCCAACCCATCCGATCAATGGCGTAACGCCATCAGATTTATAATATTTAGTAGGCGACTGATCACTTGTGCTGACAAACTGCGTCTGCACGACATATCGTGTTCCATTAGTGACAGGATACTCGATATAACTGTAAGATGAATTTGGACTGACTTTGCCAATGTACTTTACTGGCGTTCTCGGATACATTTCACCAACTACAGTTTCTGAGGCAGCAGAAGCTTTGTTCCTGATTCTGACAGTTCCGCCGTTAGATGCATAAATGTAGCGTTTATCTATAGACGATTCAGCAGCATGATTCACGCCTGTCTGCCATATATCAGAAACATTCACATAGTTTTCATCCCGGACATCAAATACAATACCTCCGGAACTCAGTTCCACTTCGAATTCTGCATCTGATATTTTAGCCTCGCCGTCAAGACCGGCCCGATAAACATCATCAAAAATGCCTTCAAAAATGCCACTCTCTCCGTTGTCCAATTGAACCAGTACGTTTTGACGTGCAGTTCTTTTGCTTTTATCGAATACGCAGTTCGCAACTCTGGAAATACCAGTTATTTTGACAGAGTTTCTTGCATCTGTTCCACTGATGCTTACCTGCCCATCATAATCTTCCAGATTTGTTCCTTTTGCCCGAAGATATACCGTGTACTCATTTTCGACATCATCGTACACCCAATACTTGTCGCCAGCTTTCCTGAGGCTTATCAATGTGATTGGCCCGCCATTAATAATCGTTGCCGGCTTATTGTTCGGCACCTGGGCGACGGTTGTTCCATCATGTTTTAATGTGGCATGGCTATTGTCGCAAGTCAACACCAATGTCGTTGAAAGACCGATTTTTTCCGGCTCGCGACTGGAATATGGCGATGCAGTATCAACGACTTCAATTGACGCAGATCCATTATTGTTATTTGCCGGAATAGAAAAGCCAAGAGAAACGTTTGCACTGTCGCTGCCGCTTGTCCCGGCATCAAATCGTATAGATCCCGTACTCCACAGGCCTTTGCTCACCTTCGGCACAATCGGAGCCCCGACAGAATCTCGTCCTGCTATATACCAATTGCTGACATCGATCTTTGCCACAATGTGGTTGTCATACGTTACATAAACAAATCCATCTTTATTTTTGGGCTGATCCTTACTCAGCGAAAAAGTATATGATCCATTTTTGTCATATTCTTCCAGCGGAATACCGACGGTAAATTCAAGCTTTTCCGCCGCACCAGCATATGCATTTGGAGGCGTAAGCTTTGAATACGCTTCTCTCCAGCCCTGCTTGACTGCATCAATGGATGATACTTTCAGCGGAGCCGCATTGTACTGGTTGTTTTCGTGGGTCAGGTTGATGCCGTTTACCCTCGGAAAAACGCTGTATTCTTTTTTGTCAGAGTCATATTCGGCTTTCTTTGCCTGGGTAACGCTGGAGATCGTTCCCTTTATAACTGTAGTTCCTGTATTGACCGTCCTGGCAACAACTACATCGCTGCTGTTTTTCAGATAGACATACTGATTGTCAACGGAAATCGTATACTTCAGCTGAACCGGCGTATGGTCAACAATGAGAGATGGAACATACACGGTCATGGAAGCACTGCTCAGGTTTTCTTCCGTAGGATAGGAGGAAGTGCCTGCTGCCGTTCTCCACCCTTCACGGTATCCGGAAACAATAGCGTTTTCCGGATAAAACCCGCCTTCTATGCTGCCTTTCGCCAGATCGAACGATCGGCCGCCAACCATAAAACTTCCGGATGCGGTAACCTTATACACCAGATTTGCTTCGTCCCACTCAACTTCAGGAACTGCTGTTCCGGGAACGACAGACAAACTTCCGGTTCCTGTTTCCGTCCTGAGCGTATCTGCACTGGCATCTGCACTCGAATAAACGTTGGACGTACAGGAAAGGTCAAAGACTTTCGTATCCTCATTCCAGCTGGCCGTCACGCTGCCGGAATCCAGAAACAGATCCTGCTGTGCAGCTTCCCGGCCAGCCCGGATCGCGGAATCCGCCGGAAACGTCTTTGAACCCTGCGTCAGGTTGCAAATATCACCGTTGATGTCAACCGTTCCGTCCGATGTGATTGTGTAAAATCCGTCTTCGTAAGAAGGTTCGCCGAATGTAATTGCTCCGGGCGTAACAGTAATCTCTTTTTCCGTAACACTGACAGGAATCAGTTCGTCATCGATCATCACGGTTCCGCCGGAGGCCTTGCTGATTTTGATCTTGTTGGTCTCGCTGTTCCATTTTCCGGAAGACAGAACGACAGGATTCACCGATACTGGAATGCCGACAATTCCAGAATAAGAAAGGAAACTGACAACCGGATCGCCTGTTTCGGGAATTTTGGTGAGAGTACCGGAAGCACTGACAGCGACCGCCAGATCCGTTCCGTCATAGGCAAAAGAACCGGAAGTAAAACCCGCCGCTGTAATGGATGCACTGACATTTGCCTGGCCGTTTGCGTAGCCTGTTGTATAGCCCGCCGTGGTTCCAGAGCCCTGACCGGTTGTAAAGCCATCCAGCCACGCAGATGTCGGAATGACCTGAAGCGTCTCGTCCTTGTAATTCTCGTTGGTCGCCGTCGCTTTGACCGGAACGTCATAATAGCCTGGATCCGCCGCCGAATGATTGCCCGGGGTGTATGTAGGCTCGCCGTTCAGAGCAACCGTATCAACTTTTACGCTTTTGATCGCTTTCTCCGGATACAGATATTTCTGGGCTTCATTAGCTGCTCCCGTATCCGAATTAACCCTTCCGTCCGTAGAAATAAGATATGTATTCCGATGATCTTCGTTCGGGTCACTGTCATCGATCCACTCAGGTTCTTTAAGCCTGACCTGTGATTTTCCAAGTCGAATCGCTTCTGCCGGGTCAATCACAATGGCAGATCCGGAGTCCGTACTCAGCACATGCTCATGATTAGCATCGCTCTTCATATAAGCTTTTGCTGAATGTGCTGGTATGACATATTGATGAACATAAGTTCCTGTTGTTTTCCACCAGCTGCCATCATTTGCAGGTTCAGAAAGAACAGCTTCTACATCAGGAAGGACGACTTCATACGTATCGCAGACAATATCATGCTCGGCGCCTTCATATTTACTTTTGCCCTTCGCCTGAACAAACATACGATAGTATTCGCTTCCATCGTCCTCTACCGTATATTCCCAATTTTGCGGATACACAACGACTCCGCTAAGTGCATCCTCATATCCCTCGTCGTATACGGACGTCACGTCCTGCGAGGAGAACGTCAACGGCGGTTTTTCACTCCCATTTTGATCTGTCAGCCGTTCGATGACAGTTTCCGTAATACCAGGGCCAAGATCGATCTCGACTGCCTTCCCAAGGTAGACGGACCCGCTCAGGGTCACGGCCTTGCCATGCTCCTTGAGCACGCTCTTTCCGCTGGTGGGGCTGTCAAACTGGATGGACTCAAGCACCACGTCCACATTGGCCGAACCCATCTGGTCCTTGAACCATTTGGACTCGGCAATATTAAAATTTACATCTTCATTACCCAGCACCCACATGCTGACAAGCGGCACGGGGGTCCCATTTTGATCTGTTCCGCCTGTCAGCGTCAGCTGATGGGGTGAAAAGGCATGCGGAACATCTGACTTCTCATTGAACGTGATCCGGTAAACGCCGCTGCTCGTGCTGTGTGATTTCCTGATCCAATAGATCGGGCTTTTCATATTGCCGTCCGTTCGTACCTGATGCTGTGCGTAGACCGTGCCTGAACCGTAAGTGGACTTGTAAAGATCCGTTCCGACGGAAACCTTTCCCTCGACGAACAGATCCTTCTCGATCTTTTCATCATGCTTGACATTCAACCCTGTTCCGGACTCGTACGTCACATTGCCCAGCGTCCACTTGGTCAGGCTCGGGGCCAGGAACGTCTGCGCCAGCGGAATGCTGACCATTTTATCCTGACCTGGATAAAGAATGATGTTGCCGTTGGAGCGGATGATCGTATCCTCCCCACCCGAGCCAACGTCTGTACTGGCCGGAGCGACGCTAACCGCCCCTCCGCCTGATCCTCGTCCGGAAGACTGCTTCTTATACTTTTTAGTCAGGCCTTCCCGCTCATACGGCAGGTCCTCAAACACATGCTCATTGTTTTCCGGGGACTGCAGTTCATAGGTAACACCCGTACAGATCCGGATCTTCGGGGCTGTGTCCGGCCAGAGCGTGATGGCGCACCGGCTGCCGATCAGGATCAGCGGATAGGAATCATCCACAAAATGCATGTCCACCGTTTTGAACGTATAGGATTCCGAAGCTCCGCGCCAGGTCTTGCTGATGAAATTGCCGGCGTAGTCCCGGAGTTCTTCCCGCTTGGAAATACCGCTGAACGACTGGGTTTTGAAGATCGGCCCATATGTGCTCACAGCATTCTGCGGCAGCATATACATGGATGCCTCGCTGGAGATCATCTTGTTTTTGGAGGCCTTTGTCAGCAGCAAGTCACTGTCCCCGGTCGGCAGAAGCACACTGTACAGGTCTTCTGCGCTGATCTCCTTGGAGACCTCCTGCAGGTTTACACCGAATGAGATGATCCGGCTGCTACCTGTGCTGTTCGGCGGATCCGACGTATAATCGACATAACGGTGCCCATTTTCATACCGGATGCTGATATAGCCGCCGTAAATATCAATCAGGTCGTTCTGAATGACGTCGAAGGAATTCCGGTATCCGCTGTTATTGAACGGTGTGGCTACCATGGATGACGTATGAAGGATCGAGGTGATGATCACCAGCCCGGAAAGGATGACTGCATTGGCGGGAACCGTTTCGGGATCCCCTTCGGTAAAATAAATTTCCTCTGGCTCTGATTCTTCTTCGTCCACAGTTTCGTTTTCTGCAGGAACCCTGGTAATCATAATCCGGATATAGCAGTCATCCGGAACCGTATAAGTATCTGTCACTTCTATGGCAGGTGTGATGAATTCAAAATCCTCCGCGCCAGAATATCTGGAATACATACAGACATAAATCTTGTATCCTGGCTTTGCCACCACTACGGAACCGCTCCGGACATAAACTGCATTTGCTGTCCGGATCCTGAGCAGGTTGTCTTCATTTACACCGCTGGCGGTATTGATGCCATTAAGCTCCCAGGTAAAAGCAGCGGTATTATCAGTATTAACATAAATATCGTTGCTGCGGTTGCCATTATGCCCAGGGGTACTGAAGTTGATGCTCTCGCCTTCCGAAATGACTTCCCCGGTTTTGCTGTTGATCCGGTACGAAATCTTTCCGTCCCCGACATTGACCGTGCCCAGTTCAAAACATTTATCAATGTCGTCCGTCTTATTGATCAGATCGCCGAACATCCGCATCTGTTTGTTATGATCCGAAATAACGGACGACAGATACGCGCCGATGGTCATCTGCTGTTCTTTGACCGGAGGCTGCAGACTGTCATTGAAGTAAGCCAGTTCGCCTTCGCAGAAAATTCCGCGCTGCTTGAAGATGTCATCCGAGATGGTCATGACCCGTCCGCGGAATATCATGGTGTCATCCAAATAGACGGTAAAGATCGTCTTAACAATCTTGATCTTGTCGTAGAAAGGGTTCGCCGGAGTGACCGTAAATTCCAGCGAACCCGCCTTGTTCAGTTCATTTTTAACGATTGGGTCCAGGACAGTCCTGTCCGATTCACTGTTCTGCACATCGCTCGAATCGAACAGGACATCCTCTGTGGGAGACGCTGCACCGATATAATTGCGGATATAAATGCGGTACATTACAGTTCCCCCCTCACATAGTTGATGGTTACGGTTCCGCTTGCGCCCTTGAATTCAAGCGTATTCTCGCCTTCCTGAAGAATCATACCGGTCATTTCGTTTCGTCCGGGGAGAAGCAGTACGTCTTCTCCTCCGTTCAGTGATACGGTAATACCGGATATTTCCGTTGTAATTGAAGGCGTATTGCGCATCCTGCCGCCGGTAATTTCTGCAACGCCCGGGCAGGAGCATTCGATCACGTCCGTTGTCGAATCGGTCTCGAAGTTGAATGTATCCCAGATCCAGTCCAGCACACGTTTATAAGGCTTCAGTACATATCCGATGGTGATGGTCGAATTCACTTTCTGAGACTTGAAATCATCTACCTTCAGGCGTCCCTCATAAAAGAACCCAGGGTCGTCTTCCAGAACAACGAACATCTTTCTGCCATGCAGATAATTGGTGATCTCCTGCTTCAGCTCCACCCAGTTGTGGTAATCGTTGGCAATATAAAACTCCCAGGAGCCGGACCGGTCCTTATAGGTCATATAACCGGTCACGGCTTCTGAGATATCCAAAGAACCGTCACGGAATGGAATATCCACGTAATTGGTATTCGGCTCCGGCAGGGCGACGGAAGGTCTCGAGGAAGGAATCAGGTGCCAGTCGTCCCAAGTGTTTTTTCCTGCTATGGCTGAGTAGCCATTGCTGTCGGCACGGATGGTGCCAAAAGTAATCGAATGGTACACTTAACTCCTCCTTTCTTCCCTCGTCGCGATCACGCCGAGCCTCCTGTTCATCTTGTTGGCGATACCGCCTACCAGCAGCCCGCTATCCAGGACAAGCTGCAGGTTGTTGATTTTATCCACCAGCTGGTCAATACTGTCCATCTTGTTGTTCAGCCCGTTCAGGCCGGCTACAACGCGGTAATCATCATACGGAATATATGCATTGATATCTGCGTTGTTGATGCGGCTGGCCTGGAGCGTGGAATAACTGCCGAATGAGCCATTCTGCAGCTGGCTGTTCTGTGTCCGCCATCCGCCAATGGAAAAGTCACGATAACCATGAGTATAGGCATCGATCGTATCCATGCCATTTTGAATATCGCTCATATCCATCACCGGACGGATGGTCAGAAAATCGTCTTCCAGAGAAGATGCCAGATCGTCGCTCAGTGCGGACCGCATACCATCGATGGAAGCGGTGGCCAGGTCCAGGCCTTCGTCATAAGCGATATACGACTCGTCCCGCATAGCGTTGGCAAAACCGGCGACAACATATTCACCGCAGATATAGGCTTCCCTGGACGGAGAAGAAATACCGGCGCCAGCATTGATACCATTGAGCGCTGTCTGGGCAAGATGATAACCGGCATAATAAGCAGTCCCCGGCGATCTCTCATTTCCTTCCAGAGAAGTAATGCCGTTTGCAAAACCCTGTGACACATACCGCCCGGCAGTATAAAATTCACTGTATTTTCCGCGCATCGTACGGACAATGCTTCCAAGCAGCGAAGAAACCTGGCTGAGTATCGTTTTCTCATTATCGGTCAATCCTTTTGCCATCTCGACAACGATCAGGGCCATTTTGCTTGGAACATCGCTGATTGCAATTTGGAAAGCCGAATCGGCAATACTGTCAAGACCATCAGCAAGTTTTTCATCAGCATTGAAATTTTTAGCTAGTTCAGTCAATTCCTGAATAAACATCAGGCCTGTCATAGCAGCTTCATATTCGCTCTGATGGCCTGCCAGATTGGAAACTGCACCTCCTAAATTGCCGGTGGTGTTTAGCAAATGCTGTCCGAGTTCTTCCAGCTCCCACCCTCCGGTAAGCTCGTTGGAAAGATACATCAGGCTTGCGAGGTTCTGAATAAATCCAATAAAGGCTTCAAACGCCTGGATATCGTCATTGATGCCCTTGATCTTCTCTATAATAGCCGGAATATGCTCAGCAAAACCTTCAGTATATTGGCCAAGGGTTTCCAGATTTTCACCGTTCGTAGCATCCAGACCGAACCAATGGCTGAGCAATCTGCTCAGGAAATCGCCACCGTACTTGGCGCCGGATACAGCTGCCTGAGCTTCACCGAGAGCACCGACAGCTTTGCCAAAAGATTCAAGTTTTTTGATATCTTCATCGCCCATGTCGGTGATGGCATTCTTGATCTTGATCACGCCCTCGGAAATCTGGTCAAATGCCGTGCCAAAGCCTTCAGCAGCATGGCCAGTCGCCCAAATCGTTCCGCCAGTAAGAAGACCTAAGCCAAGTATAAGAAGACTAAGTTTACCAATTGCTGCCATATCCAATTTGGATGCAAGGCTGGCTACCCCTTCTGTTCCTGCAAGAGATAATAGCAAGCCGGAAACAATTTCGCCAATTTTTAGGGCGGCCATATTAAACTGATCAAGTTTATACTGATCGGGGATAATATTCATTAAATCCTTGATCTGTGTTAAAATAAAAGCTACGCCGCCAAATAAAATTCCAGCTGATGCTATTGCGAGCAAACCGCCCTTTCCATTGCCAAGTTTTGAAGCTGCGCCGCTGACCAATGTCATGATAGAATCTGCCCCGAGAACGTAACCGAGAAGTTCCTCAATTTTTCCGAGATAGAGTTCAAAACTCATTCCCTCAGGAATTTGCTTTGTGGCATTAATCAGAGACACCAATGCCTGTACCAGTATCCATACGCTGCCAGCCATGGCAATAACCGGATTGTTAACAATGGCAGCAATGATTCCTTTGGTAGAAGTATCGCTGACAGCCGGAGCGCCGACATACTTGTTCATCAGAGCGCCAAGCCACTCATTGGCCTGAAACACTGCAAGCACTGCTCCGAGCAACTCGTTCAATTTCCACATTGCCGGCTCAATCACATTCTGTTCTCCATAAATACTTTCAAGCCTGACAATTGGTTCTAACGCTTCGACCAACATCTTGACTGCCTGTGCGATGGCCAGAATATTGGCTGCAGATTCAAGAGCATCGGCAAGACCTTTTTTGACGGTTTCCCTGTCGACATTTTTATCGGCGATTCTTCTGTCAAATATTGTGTCGATTATATTATTTGTATTGAAAGCAAACAACACTTCGCCGATCAGAGCAGTAAGGAACCACATTTCGCTGCTCGCATCGGTTATATCGTGCCATCCCTGTTCTTTCATCAGGTCATGAATTTCTTTGATAGCGCCGGTAACAGCTTTCAGGGACAGCGCCAAAGCAGCAACATTGGTGAGGTTATCCAGCCCAGTGCTGGAAAGTTCCATAGCTTTTTCAATAAAAGAATTGTCTCCGCCCTGGGTCATAGTGCTCAGGTTAAGATTGAACCCCAAACTGCTTCCAATTTTATTGCCAATCAGCTTGGTCAAAATGCTTCCGCCATTCGCAAAAATAAACAGAACAGCGAGTGTTGCCGCCAAATATCCGATAGCAGACCAAATATCATCAGCATTAGCTCCTTCCATGCCAAGCTTGACAATGTCATTCAGCGCTCCTGAAGCAGCGGAAGCCAAAGCCGTGATTGCCGCCAGGAAAGCAGCTCCTCCAAATGTCTGGGCCAGGGAATTGGTGAAATTCGTGATACCCTCAACATTCTTCGCTGCTTTTGTGGAATCGGAACCGACTTTATCCAAATGATGCGTGTAGGCCATTAGCCCGATAATAATCAGAACCAAAGATGCCAAAAAGCCGAAGCCTACTTTTACCTGGTCTTCCGGCAGCGTCGCAAACCCAGCAACTACACCAGCCAGCAATGCCATAGCGCCGAACAATTTAGCCAAATCTTCGATGAGTTCCACTCTCATTTTGAAGGAAAGGATCTCGGTAATATTCTTGACCGCCCCAACGGCATTGCCGAGGGTAAACGCATTCCAGTATGTAACCAGATGATCCAGAAAATCCCAGAGGGCATCGAACTTCATCTTTCCGATGATATCTGACAAGCCCTGCCACATCAGGGCAACAGCCTCAAACATCAGCTGGAACACATTGCTGACCAGGCCGATCAGCGTGATCGGTCCCTGCTTATCATTCTCGATCTTTTTCTCTGTGGACTTGTCCGTCTTGAACAAACCGGAAACATAGTCCGTCACTGCTTTCATGACGTCGGACGTCTTTCCGGACAATTCTCCATGCTTGCCCTTAAGGTTTTCCACAAAGCCGGCCAGCTTGTCCTGCATGCTGGTCAGGATGGTGGTGGCACCGGATTTAAAGTCGAATTCGCCGTTTTCCCCAGTAAAAATACCGGAGATCTTGGCCCATGTATTGATGAAGAAATTCCGGACTGCGGCAATGATCGGATTGTTTTCCGCCAGGGTGGCAAACCATGACTTAATCTGATCCAGTCCTGATTTAAATACATCGATGAACCGCTGATACCATGGGAAGGTTTCAATGATATCTTCCTCGTGATCACCAAGGTGGGTCACCTTCGTGTATGTGCCAAACCCGTTTTTGATGGTATCGCCAATCGCCTTGCCGATGCCGGCAAAGAATTCCCGGATGGATTTTATCGGCTCTTTGTCCTTGATCGTGCCGAACCATCCGGTCAGAAACTCGATGCCGTCTGTGAAGATTTTCTTGATTCTTTCCCACCAGGTGGTTTCGTTTCCTTCGCTGTCTATCTCGGTTGTAAAGAATTCACGGATTTTTGCGATTATCGCCGAAAAGAAATCAGAAATGGACTTGTAGATTGGGTTGGTCAGTACGTTGACCTGCAGCCATTTGACAACCTCATTCCTTCCCCGGATAAAATAACTTATCAGCCGATTCCACCAGTGAATCTTATTGCCGTTCTCATCCGTAGAACTGCCAAACAGATCTTTGGCCTTCTCGACAATCCTGGCAAAGAAATCGCCGATGGCCTGAATAACCGGAGAATCCGGAAGCGTCGCAAAGAAATTCCAGACCGCGATAATGCCTTCTCTGAACTTTTCGATCAGCTGCTCCCACCAGGTCTTTTCCGGATAAAGCGCATCGTGCATTTCCTTGGTGCCTCGCGGACCGAACACGTCGCTGGCGGACATGCCGAAAGCTGCCAACAGCTTATTGTCTTTCTTTTCTCCTCCGAAAATATTGTTGATTGCTTTCTTGATATCGCCAAAAAATCCTTTGATGGACTGAACCACTGTGGAATCGGCAAGACCTTTGAAGAAAGTATCAATGCTGTCGATTCCGGTTTGGAAAATATCAGTGATCTTTTCCCACCAGGAAGCGGATTCTCCATTTTCTCCATCATCAGAAGCGAAGAAATTTCCAATCGCATTTCTGATCGGCTCGAAAAATGCTTCTACAGCATCAACAACGGGACCGAAATTCTTTTCGAGCCAGGCTTTGGCCTTTTCGTATCCGCTGACAAAGTAATTCTTGATCTTGTCCCACCAGGTCACATTCCATGAAACGAGGTGGCCATTCTGATACCCGGACTTAACTTCGGGCGTAAAGAAATTGGAAGCGGCGTTAATAATCGGGGCAAAGAATTCGCCGATGACTTTCACAACAGGACCGAAATTCTTTTCGAGCCAGGCCTTGGCCGCATCATACCCACCGACAAAGTAATTCTTAATCTTATCCCACCAGGTGACGTTCCAGGAAACAAGATTTCCGTTCTGATATCCGGACTGGACTTGAGGAGAAAAGAATCCATAGATCGCACTGATGATCGGCTGGAAGAAATTGCCTACAGCCGTAACGATCGGCTGTGCATTCTTGTCCCACCAGGCCTTCGCTTCGCTGTATCCTCTGACAAAGTAATTTTTAATCTTATCCCACCACGTAACGTTCCAGGATACGAGATTTCCGTTCCGATACTCAGACTGTACTTCGGGAGAAAAGAATCCATAGATCGCACTGATGATCGGCTGGAAGAACTTTCCGACAGCATCCACAACAGGCTGTGCATTCTTGTTCCACCATGCGACAGCGGAATTATATCCGCCGACAAAATAATTCTTAATCTTATCCCACCAGGTAACGTTCCAGGAAACAAGGTGACCGTTCTTGTACCCAGACTGAACTTCCGGAGTGAAGAAATTGGAAATGGCATTCGTGATCGGGGAAAAGAACTCCCGGATTGGTTTAAGAACCTTCTCCACATTATCCGTAAGCCACTGGGTAGCTTTATCCACACCATTGTGGAAATACCCTTCGACCTTGTCCCACCATGTGGCATCTTTGGAAAATACGATCTCTTTCCCTTCGCTGTCCGTGGTAAAAAACTTCGCGATCTCCGCTACGATCCCGCCGAAGAAACCGGTGATCCCCTGATAAATGGGATTGGACGCAATGTTCTCATCAAACCATTTCTTGGCGTCCTCGACGCCTTGATTGAAACTATCCACCAGATCGGAGAAAAACTTTACAACTCCGGAAAAGTCCCCTTTTTGTATCTTTTCGCCGATATCAGAAAATTTAGTGAACTTCTCGTTGATCCAGTCAAATGCAGGCTTGGCCCACTGGCTGACGCCGGACCATACGCCCTTCAGAAATTCTTTGACCTTCTTGTATGCTCTCGGAACAGTCAGTGCTATTTTGTTAATAGCGAGGGCTGCCAGTCCAAGAACAAAAGTGAGCACATTCCATGCTTTTTCGAAGACGTGGTTTTCCTTGACCCAGTTTCTGAACGCTGAAAAAGCCTTAGCTGCCTGAACTCCGATCTTATTGATCAGGTTGACAGCCGGCCTCAGCAGCAGAAGAATATTGTTGAATGTATTTTCAAACACCTTATTCTGCTTGATGAACCGGGCAATATCCGCAATCCACGCGCCGGCCATGTGGACAATCCACCGGACGCTGGTCAGGAACGGATCGAGCATCACAGTCAGTTTGCCGATGGCAGACCCCAAAGAGGTAAGAAAACTCAGCACAACGGACAGAACTCCACCGCCGCCCTGAGCGATGCCGATCAGCACAGCATACAAACTGTCTGTAGCACCGTTAGGCTTTAAAGACTTGTTGATGCTGTCCACTGCCATTTTGATTTTTTCGGTAAAATCAAGAGCGCCCTTAAATACATCCGTGCTGCTGTCGCCGCCGAGGAGGCCTAAAAGAAATCCGCGGCCGGCGACATCCTTGAGTCTCAGCCCGGCATCCACCAGACCGTTCAGGATGCTGACAAAGTTCTTATAGCCGCCATTTTCATGCCAGCCCTTCAGGAAATTATTCCGTGCATCAGACATCCGGTCCAGCTCATCGCCAACCTTATGACCGATGGATGTGAACAATTCCGTTGCTTCATCGAAATCGCCGAAGATGTACTCAAACGACTTCGCCCAGCCGGTGCCGGCCGCTTCCCTCCAGGTGTCCACCATCTGTGTAGCGGTCTTAATCTTCGTGGCTGCTTCATTGGCCCGCTTGCCGAGCTCCATCATCTCCTTCACCTGGGTCTCGGTAAAGCCCATAGAGTAAAGCAGCTCTTCGGATACTTCCCCGGCGTATACGGCCAGAGACTTTAACAATACGTCATTGGTCAGCCAGCCCTTCTGGAGCGTTTGCATAAAGTTGGCTGCGGTAATATATTCTTTTTCGTAAGTCGTTTTCTTGTTTTTTCCGGAACCGGTGGTCTTCTCCTTTACCGTAAAATACCGGAACCCTTTGCCTGTCTCGTCCAGTTCCTTCTGAACCGTACCGAGGGCTCCGCCCATCTGAATCAGGACGTTCTTAAAGTCCACCGTGTCCATCGTAGCGTTCTGGATGGATTTCCAGTCGATCAGCTTAACACTGCCTGCGCCCAGAGCCTGGGCAAAATTATACATGGCATGGCTGGCCTGCTGGGCGCTCGCGCCCGCGTCTGCCGCCAGATTGCTGATACCCTTGATGGCATCGACGGACGTTTCCAGGTCGATACCCTGGTTGGTGAACTTGGAAATGTTCTGCGTCATATCGGAAAAGACGTAGATCGTCTTGTCCGCATATTCATTTAATTGGTCCAGCTGATCTTTAACCGTTTTCAGTTCTTCTCCGGTTGCTGACAAGATGGTCTGGATCGTATTCTGCTGCAGTTCATACTCCTGGAAGCCGGCCTTCGGAGCATCAAAAACCAGGGCGTTGACAATCTGCTCGCCCAGCTGCACAGCCTTGTTCGCGATGTTCTGCAGGGCTGTCATACCGATCACGCCAAGAGAACTGAACCTGGAACTGACTTTATCGACACTGTCTTCCAGATGAGTCAAATCAACACGGTTGGCAGCATCATCCAGTTTATCAAATCCGTCAGAGGCGTCGCCAAAGCCGAGCTTCTCCTTCAGCTTGTCCAGGGTGGACATGGTTGTTCTGGCATTCTGTTCAAATTTATCATTATCAAACACCATCTCAACCACATGCTGATCTACTTCGCGGGCCAATTACGTTCACCTCCTAAAGAATTTTGTTGAATGCCGGAACTGCTTTTCCGGCAAACAGGTTCAACATCATTGTACGGACGGCAGCCTTTGCCTGCTTGATGACAGGCTGAATGGCAGGGTTGATATAATCCCGGCCGGACACATAAGCGTTTCCCGGTCCGACATGACCATATTGCAGAAGAATAGCGACATTCACACCCTCATTGCTGTTGGTATTGTACCAGTTCAGCACCAGGTATCCATGTTCTTTATCAATCCGGAACTTCCAGCTTTCTGCCGTTTTGCCGCTGTCCCTCGGGGTGGCTGCTGCCAGTGCGTTGACGCCTTTCTGCCCGTAGGCATACAGGATCGGCTCAAAAGTAGCGCCGGAAAAAGTATCCAGGGCGTTCAGTGTATGCTTGAAATAGCCCTTCTGTTTGATATGAATGCCCACGGTCAGCCCCTCCCGCCGTGTGCGGCCAGGCGCTGGGCATTCAGTGCATCCATCCTGGAAGCGGTCATACGGTTTCCCTTGCCCTTCTTCGGCCGGTTCTTAATCTCCACAATATGAAGCAGGGTCAGCAGCCTGTTCAGATGCCATTTCTCACACTGCATCGGCACGTTGCCGGCAATCATCCAGTAATAAATCAGCTCGGATGTAATTACTTTCCTTCCGGACACCTTGCCGTTTTCTTCCTTGGAAAACCAGGTGGCCGTCGCCGGATCGTCAATGTAAGCCCTGATCTTTTCAAGATCCTTGGTGGTCAGTGCATCGTATACCCTTGGATCCACGCCCTTATTCAGCGTCATGCAGCGGATATAGGTCGCGATCTCTTTGGACGTATGCGGATCCTTGCCCAGGAATGGTTTATGCGTAATGGACTCCCATTTTGAAATGGACAGCAGGGAATGCTCGAGCTGAAGAGTCTGGTCTTTTAAATCATAAAAAGTGCCCGTCCTGCTGTCCCAAAGCTCTCTGCCGGTTACGGTAATCTCGAGCATTCCGCCGCCTCCTGTCTATTATTCCACGGTTCCGGCCTCTGCCAGAGCCGGTTTATTCACATTGCCGGACATCTCCGGAGGAATGACCCCGCGGATGAAATTGATCGCGGAATCTTCATTGGTGGCAAGCTCCATGAACAGCTTGTCATAGGCCGGAGTCTGAGAGAACGCTTCGGAAATCGCTTCGTTCTTGATAAACCTGCGGCCGTCCGGAGATTTTTCACCGTAGCTCAGTTTGATCATCTTCTGGAAAATCTCAATCAGCTTGGGGCGGTTCTTTTCCCGGACGATCTTTTCCATCATCTTTTTAAGGCCGCCGTCTTCACTAAGCTCCATGACCATCAACTCGCTCTCGGTGAGGTTGAAATAAAAATCTTCTTCTCGTTCCACGCCGTCATAATCGGTGTAGGTAATTGTCTTTTTCAGCATATTGCGGTTCTCCTTTCCAAATAAAAAACAGGGCTGCCGAACAACTCAGCAGCCCTGCGCAAAGTATACGGATGCTTAAGCGCTCATCGTTGAGATAACTTCGGAAGGAAGCGGCAAACGAGGAAGAACAGCGGCAACCCCATCAGATGCAGCGGTACCATAAAGGATCGCTTCCAAAGCAGCAAGATTCTCGGCATCAGCATACCGGCTGTCGATCACGATGCAGGACGTGGGCTTGAGGCTCTGGGTATCCATGTTAACCGGGATAGTGTCAAAGTCCCAACTGAACGTGATGGCATCCGGGCTGTCGTTGATCGTATCGTAAGACTCTTCAGAGGGAGAAGCAGTGGCGCCGTATACGATATGGATCTTGTAATCCTCAGCGCCGGAATCATTGCCGATCTCCGTCCGGAAGCAGAAGCCAAAAGGCTTATGGGCCTGCTGGCCGATATACAAGCCGTCAGCGCCGGTCACTTCGCCAAGGCCCAGGCAGGGACGAAATTCTGGCGGATAGGTATACGCTTCGATATTGCCGCCGAGGGTTTCGGCGCTGCGCAGCGTACCGTACTTGATGTTGTCAGCCCACAGGTCATTCGGCTCAGCGCCTTCCGGGGACTTGGTCACGTTGGTCAGGCCGTTCCAGGCCACACCAGTGGTATATTCGCCACTGTCGTTCTGGGGATAAAGAACGCCCCTGCTTACACCATTTTCGTAAAATTTTTCACCGGTCTTATCCCACTCAAGTTTATAGTTAGTCGTGTTAGGCATGGTGATTCCTCCATTCTGTTATTCGTAAATGGTAAATACCGTGTGATACAGGTTCTGACTGGTAAACACACGGTCGTGCCGCATTTTTGGAAGCTTTGCGACTTCCGACACAATTTTGCTTTCCGGGTTCCGGTCGATCACGGTCACCGTATCACGCCAGGCGTAGCTGTACGGATATCCATCGGCGTACTCAATATCCATATTTGACCGGCCGTACACAATGCACGGAAAGGACATCTTCAGGCCTTCCGGGGGCTGGAAATACACATGTGGTTCACAGCCCACGTTTTCCATGCACCGGCTAAGCGCCTGCTGGAGATCCAGCCTCTGGCCCATGATATACCTCCCCCAAAGTAAGGATCAGGCGCGGATACTGGACTTCCACATGGGAAACCTTCCACCGGGCTCCGCGCCAGGTGACATAACGGATGTTGAAAAAGTGCTCCATCGCATACGCATCTGCCACAATGCTGATCCGGTTACTGACTACCAGATCGTCGTGCAGCTCTTCGCGTTCCGTCCAGCGTTTGCTGTTCTGCAGAATGTCGCCAACGCTCTTGCGCTCCACAATGGATTCCTCGTAGATCCCGGTATCCACATCCGTGATCTGATCCTTATCAAACTGAAATGGATCCCACGGCCAGTTACGACCGCGGTCTACGACTTCGCCGTAACCAATGACGCCGCAGAATTTAGCCATCGATGATCACGTCCAGTCCGTCAGGGCGTGCCTTCGTTTTCTTCGGCGGCTTCATTTTCAGCTGCCTGCAGTTCAGTCAGCACCTTGACTGCCTGAGCGATGGTCTGGACGCCGGCGGTGCTGCCGCCTTTGGCGATGATCAGTTTCTTCAGTTCATCAACGATAGACATATGCGTTCCCTCCGTTTATCAGGAAGCCTCGGTCTCGAGGATGATGGCAGAGTAAGGTTTGATCAGAGCGCCGCTGATGCGGGTTTCAATCAGGTACTTCTGCTGGTTGTAATCGATATCAAAGTCGTCAAACATGTTGATTTCGCCGCCCTTGTCCGCGCCGACATTGTAATCCTTCAGATTGACGATGATGCCGAGCAGGCTGCGGGTTTTAGAAACATTGTTCACGGTGACGGTGCGGGTCAGGTTCTCCATCACGGGCACGGTGACGATGTCGTCCACGCGCATCGCGGTGGCCGCTTCCGCCTTGCTCTTATACAGGCGATGGCCGATGCCGTCTTCCATCAGCAGGATCTCGGTCAGCATATCCTCGGTGGTGAACAGGGTAGGGTTGCCGCTGCCGCGATAATCCTTGCGGGCACGCACAGCATCATTCATCATATTCTTGGCGGTTTCCGCATCATCAGCACCGGCGGTAACGACTTTCTGAACAGTGAACAGTTCTTCTTCCTTCCAGATCGGACGGATATGCTCTTCGGAAATATGATCGTCATCGGAAACCAGACGGCCGTCGCCGATCAGGATGGCACGGGCCAGTTCCTCGTTAAGCATCATGCGCATTTCCCGCTTGATCCAGGCAACGACATCAAAGTCGGTAATATCCAGGATGTCATCGCGGTCCAGCTTCTGCTTCTTGTACACGGTCTGGGGCGTGGTGGCGCGCTTAAGCAGGGAGAAGACCTCTTCCTTCTTCAGGTGGCCCTTCAGGTAACCCTTGGCGCGGGCCTCATCCATCGTGATGTCCGCATAGACGGACTTGATGCGGGTGAACGGAGTGTGGTGCACGCCGCCCATTACCTTCGCGACCCACTCATCCTGCCTTTTGATGAACTCGGGCTCGTTCTGCAGCGCGCGGGCTTCCGGGAACAGGTAGTCGATATCAGCCACACCGTAAGTAACAGTGTTACCTTCACGGTCCGTCACGGAGTGGGCCAGGACGCCGTTTTCCAGATGGCTGTAAACGGAATCACGCAGGCTGCCGCAGCGCCGGGCATCGTCAAAGATCAGTTTCATGTCATCATGGCTCAGGTAATTTTCCTGGCCTTCGGAACCGTTTTCGAACACATTGTGCTTCATGGTCTCATTTTCCCCCTTTGCTTCTTCCGCCATACTGTTCATCAGATAAGCGGTTACGACCTTCTGTTCTTCGGTCATTTCATTAAAAACGTCGGATACGCTTTTACTGTCTTCCTTTTCCGTATCCGCATGCTCGATGGCGAGGCCGAGTACATCATTATAAATGACGGCCTCGTCTTCATTATAAACATAGTCCCCGGTATCCGAGTGGGCAATCACCGGACAATCAATCGTCGCCCCGGGGTTTGCCCCGGCGAGCACAAGGCTCACTTCCCGGATCAGGCCATGCACAACGGACTTGCCATGGTGCTTGAGCTTATTGGCGTAGATGGAAAACTGATTGATGTCTCCATGCTTTACGCCCTCCCTGGCCGCCTTTGCCCGATTGGAATCGTTCAGGAACGCATAGGCATACATGCCCTCTTCCCCACGGTCCTCCAGCAAAGCATGTCCCAGCACATTCTCCGGATCATCATGCTGATGCATCCAGACCAGGGGAACAGTTTTGCCGTTGTTTTCGGCAAAAGCGCCGGGGAGAATGGTGCGCCCGTCGGCGCAGAGCATATTGGCTCTGGTGGCCCAGCCGCTGAAATCACACTGGCTTTTATCCACCATAACCGTATCCCCCCTCTCCTTCTATCGTGTAGGGCACTTCATAAGCGCCCACACTGCCATTTTGATTTTGTGACCAGATATCCAGATACGGATCCTGCTGTCCGTCACCGACCAGATGCTGATCGATTTCAGCATCGCTTTCGTTCAGGTTCTTATTCCTGAGTACGTCAGCATCCGGATCATCCGACGGCTTGAAGCCGACAATCTGCCTGAGTTCGTTGGACGAAAGGATCGCATTCCTGGTGAACTTGTCCGCAATGTCCGCAATGTTCTCTACCGGCACCAGCCTGAACGGATCACGGAAGAACATGACGGACTGGCCCTGTGTCCGGGCCGTCTTGGAGAGAAACTTGCGTTTCATCTCATCTGTGATCGCGGACATAATAGGCTCGATTGTCCGGTTATAATAGTTCAGCATGGTCTTTTCGTCAGCAGTGCCGTTGAACACTTCTTCCGTAAAACCGATCTGGCTGAACAACTGACCGGTAAGGTCCTTGATCTGGTCAAGAAGATTGTTTTCCAGCGGCCGGTTCAGCTGCTGGATCTTTTCCGTAGTGCCGGTGTACGCGATACCGTACTTGCTGCCGGCCAGCTGATTTTCAATGTCCTGCCGGCGGATCTCAGCCTGCTTTCTGCGGGTCTCGGTATTGATGATGTACGGAAGTTGAATGATCATGTCCAGCTTTCCGGAGCCCACCTGGTCATCGATCCGGTCCAGCAGGTTCAGCTTGCGGACCAGGCGCTGGTAGGTAGAGTTCGGTTCATTGATGACCGCGTAAAGCGGATTCTCAATGATTGCCACCATTTTCTTTGGAAGCACGACCTCTTCCCGCCTGCCGACACTCTGGTTATATAAGCGGATCCTGACTTTCTCGGGGTACCAGGCAGCGATGCTGCCCACACGGAGGGTTTCGATGTCGTACGCATTGCTGTTGGTCGGATCGATAGTTGTATCCACCGGCACCAACGCGGCGCATCCTTCATCCAGCATGGTCAGCACCAGGTCCTGCATCATGGCACGGCCGGTCTGGTCAAGATTGGCTTCTACCCGGAGGGCGTTGTTAAGCCCTGAATCCCGGTCAAACAAATACCGCCCGTCGGTATCCGTCTGTGCATGACGGACCGAGCAGGCGGCGCAGTCAATGGCAATCCGGTTCAGCAGCGCGGTCACGATGGACCGGTCATTGCGGACATTCAGCCTGAGCCGGTCCGGCCGGAACGAACTGCCGTAAGCAGAAGTATCAAACGTGGGGTCCCGCGTATTCCGGAATGCATTCCAGGCATGCATCAGCCTGTCCGTAAATTTCGGCATAGGGACCTCCTTATCTGTTGAGGAATGTTCTTCTGTACAGTTCAAGCAGGTCACTGTCGTTCATGCTGTACAATGTTGCGGGATTATAACCGCCTGTCGCCATCAGCTGCTGACGGATAGAATTCCTCTGCTGGGACGCCTGGGCTTCCTTCTGAGCTTCTGTAGCCGTCACCTGAGCAAACCGCTGAGGCGTTGCCTCCCTGTAATCATACGCATTCCGGTTCGTCTGAAGCTCCTGCTGAGAACGGTTATAATTGTCAGCATCGGCCTGACCGAACCTGGCATTATAAATAGTTCTCAGCTGAGCATCCGTCAGGCTGTTCAGATAATTCGGAGAGAAGCCTGGAATGGAGGCCAGCCTGCTGCGCATCTGCTGTCGCTGAGCAGAAGCCATATTTTCATTGCCATTGGCCGCAGCAAAATCTCTGCCTGCCTGCTGACGCCTGGCCGTTTCGCCTGTAACATCATTCCAGGCATTCTGAGCTGTCGGAACAACACCATTATTCCAGGCGTCGGTAACGCCCTGAACAGCCTTATTAGCTGCACCGCTAACAGCATTCCAGGCATTCTGAGCTGTCGGAACAACACCATTATTCCAGGCGTCGGTAACGCCCTGAACAGCCTGATTAGCTGCACCGTTAACAGCATTCCAGGCATTCTGAGCTGTCGGGACAACTCCATTATTCCAGGCGTCGGTAACGCCCTGAACAACATTGTCAAGAGCATTTCGGGCACCAGTACCTAAATTGAATCCATTTCTGCTGTCCGGATCCGCATTGGGACTCTGGTAATTCCACTTCACAGGATTGGTGTCCCCGTTTACAAAGCCATTGTAAGCACCCGTTGCAAACTGGCCGATATCCTTCACCGCATTGCCAGCCCATTTTCCTGCGTCATTAACTGCACCGGTTACACCGTTCCATACATCTGTGGCCGCACGGCCAACATCATTAGCAGCATTGCCAACCCAATTGCTTACGCCATTGGCGGCATCGGTGACAGCTTTTCCAACGTCATTCGCGGCGTTTCCAAGCCACTGACCTGCTCCATTAACGGCACCGGTAACGGCTTTGCCAACATCATTTGCGGCATTGCCAGCCCAATTGCCGACATCGTTAGCTGCGTTGCCAACCCAGTTAGTTACACCATTCCAGGCATTCTGCAGCCAATTTCCAGTATTCTGAGCAGCGGCCTGAGCTCCGGGAACAACTGTCTGATTAACAAACTGCTCAGCATTTTGAGCCGCTCGATTAACTGCAGGAACCGCTTCGTTATTCACCCAATTCTGAGCATTACGGTAAGCATCTCCGGCAGCCTGACCGGCATTCTGAACTGCTCCAGTTACAGCATTCCCGACATTCTGAGCAGTTTTTCCAACTTCATTGGCTGCCCCATTTACAGCTCCGGTCACACCATTCCAGACATCGCCGGCAACACGACCAACATCATTGGCGGCGTTTCCAATCCACTGACCAGCTCCGTTTACAGCACCGGTAACAGCTTTACCAACATCATTGGCGGCGTTTCCAATCCACTGACCTGCTCCGTTAACAGCGTTGCCAACATCATTAGCAGCGTTATTGATCCACTGACCAGCCCCATTTACAGCACCGGTAACAGCTTTTCCAACGTCATTGGCGGCGTTGCCAACCCAGTTGCTGACATCATTAGCAGCATTTCCAATCCATTGGCCAGCTCTGTCAAAGAAACCGCCAACACCCTGAGCTGCATTATTGATATTCTGATTCATCTGCTGGCCAGCAAGAGCTGCAGCTGCATTATTCGGCATGCCGGTACGCTGCATATCCTGCTGGCGTCTGACTTCCGCCTGATTACCGGTAAGCCCCTGAATATATGCACCGGCATCGTTCAGACCGCCGGCCACAGCATTACTGACGTTCTGAGCAGTAGGAACAACTGTGTTATTCCAAAGATCAGTAGCGCCTTTGGCCAATCCGTTGGCGGCGTTTTCAATCGCTTTCCCAATGCCGTTGGAGCCATTGGAAGCATTGCCAGGTCCTTGACCAGGATGTGCTTTAATATAATCTATCCATTCCTGGGTTGTCTGTGGCTTACCATCATTGGGCGCAGGCTGCGGTTGAACAGCAGGCTGTTCCATCTTCTTCGTGCCGTCAAGATTATAAAGGCTTCCGCCGCCACCGCCGCCGCTGTTGCCGCTTTCGGAAGTCGCGGAACGATGATCTTTCACAACTTTTTCAATCATCTGCTGCTTGCTAAGACCCTGTTCCTCCTGCTTCGCTTGCTTCGACGCAGGAGCAGAGGCAGTGGAAGGATTTGAAGTAGGCGTAGGAGCAGGAGTAGGAGTAGGAGAAACAGGCGCCTTTGACTTTGCAGCCTGAAGATTACTTGCAGCAGAGCCGAAAGAAAATTTCTTTTCAGCCGGAGCAACGGGTTTTACTGCCTGGCTCTGTCCCTGCGTTAAAGG
>Ga0326513_10000141_pt1 | contig 57155 bp, 40 predicted proteins | sample 2_2465_0518_D_FD_203654 | JGI IMG/M metagenome (GOLD analysis project Ga0326513, IMG submission 203654) | Bovine rumen microbial communities from UC Davis, California, United States - 2_2465_0518 | ecosystem: Host-associated > Mammals > Digestive system > Stomach > Rumen | place: USA... | reverse complement strand
CTGAAGCTAATAAAGAATATTTAGATGCTAGTAATGCTTTAGCAGCTTTAGCTCCTGAATTAATTTCTTATCTTGATAGTGAAGGTAACGCAGTATTAGATTTAAGTAAATCATATGATGTTTTATCTGAAGCTCGCAGACAAGCTATTGAAAGTGGAAAAGAAGCTGGGCAAAATAGTGTTGAATTAGCTTTAGCACAAGAAGAAAATGCTACACAGAATTATAATAAAGTAGTTTCACAAATCGCAGATAATTTATTAAATGTAAATTATGGAAATGCTGAAACTTATATGACTGAAATAGCTACAAATGTTGAAGAAGATAAACAAAGACGGCAAGAATTACAAAGTATTTTAAAAGATTTTTATAGTTCTCCATATGGAGATATGGCTTTAAAAGATGTTAATAATATTCCTGCTGCATTAGAAAATTATTTAATGTGGACAGATAAAGAAATAAACTTTGATTTTTCTGAATTAGTAGATTTTATGCTAACTTCAGCAGAAGAAGGCATTTTAAAATCAGAAGATAGTTTTGATCTTGGTAATATTAATATACCAAATTTAGAGCCTGTCACTGAAGAAATTAATCAAAAAGTTTTAAGTCAAGTTGAAAGTTGGGAAAAAACAATTCCAGAAGCTAGACCTCTTCCAGATAATTTTCTTAAAGATAAAATTCATTGGGATAATTTAAATCAAGCTACTCAAGAAGCATTATTGAATTATTTTGATGAAAATGATAAAGGAATGGCTACTTTAATAAAACAAGAATATAATATTAAAGATAAAGTAGAACCTTTAACAATAGAAGATTTAGGGATTGATCAAAATTTACAACCATATTATGAAGCTTTTTCTAAAATGGTTCAAGATATGCAAAAAGTTAATTCAACAGAAAATACTCCTGGTGAACAAGCAGAAAAAGCTCAAGAATTAATGTCAAATATAATTGAGAATAGAGAAATTTTTGAAGATTTAATTAATGAAGATAGTCAAGGATTTTTAGAAACTATTGCAGAAAAATTTGGGATAGATACTGAGGCTGTTAAAGAAAGTATCCAACATTTATTAAATATCTCTCAAGAAGGTTTACCATTATATCAACAAAAAATTGCAGCAGAATTAAATACTAAAAATAAAGCATTAGAAAATTTACAAACTAGTATATGGTTAGCTGGTGAAAGTTTAAAAACTTCAGATGAACAAAAAGATATTAATAAGCAAGAAATGTTAAAAAATTTACCAAATGTAAATGATTTAATTACTCAATATATTACTTATCAATATGAGCATTTTGAAGGATTGCCTAGTGATTATGCTAATCTTGATTTCGCTAAAGATTATTCATCTATAATTAACGCTTTAACAAATTTTTATACTAGTCTTTCAAAAGATGAAGCAACAAAATTTGCTTCATTAATAGAAAATAAAGGAAAATATTCTGAAGAAGAATTAAATAATAAAATTGCTAATTTAATTGGTGAAAATAAATTAGACCCTGAGATTTCTAAAGCTATTTCTGAATATTATGAAAAAGTATTAAATCAAGAAAAAGTTGGACAACTTTTAGAAGAACGCACTAATAAGATTAATATTGATGATTTAATGGTTAATACTCAAAGTTTATTAACTGGAAAAGCAGATTTGCTCGGTGCGGATGAATGGCAAAAATTTGTAGAAGTTTATGATAATATTGCTTCTTTACAAAAAGATGGCTCTATTTCTATGGAAGAAGCTTCTACTGCTTTAGAGCAATATGCCACTATTTTAACAACAATTAATGATATAGTTCCTGAAGATAAAATTGATGAAGTTTCAAGTGTTATTGAAAATTGGGATGATTTTTCTCTTGTTGGTTTAGATGAATTGCGTAAAAATTTGAAAGATGTCGGTTTAAATGATAATTTAACAAATCAATTAATTCAGCAAGCAACAGATTTTTCTAAATTAATACCAGAAAATTTAATCGTTGATTTTGACAGTTTAAGTCAAAAAATGATTACTGAATCAGAGAATTTTTCTAAGGCGTTAAGTAAAGCTTCAAAAGGAATGGATATAAAAGATGCTACTGAAATGGCGTCTAAATTAGATGTTTCTATTACTGATTTTACATTTAAAAATGGTAAGTACTTTATTGAAAATGCGGAAGCTATTCAGCAAGCTTATACTGGTGTTAGTGATCAGTTGATGGCAGATTTAAATACGGAATATAATTCTAAATTACAATCTTTAGGACAAGAAGCTTATAAAGCTGGTATTTCAGGAGATAAAGATAAAGTAAAAGAAATTGATAAACAAATTGCTGAATTAAAAAATAAAAAATTAGAATTAGATACGGTGATCGAGCAATGGGGTAAATATCAAACTGCTGAAATATTACTTCAAATGGGTCAAATTGATGCATTTTTAGATCTTCTAAAAGTTGATGATACTGATCGTAGAGCTGGTATTGAAGAAGCAATTAAATCTGGAAATATTGATGAAATTAATAAATTTGAAGAATTATCTCCTTTTATAGAAAGTATTATAAAAACTTATGGAGAAATTGTTTCTGGATTGACCAGTCAATTAGCAGATAGCGTTAAAAAAGGAAGTATTTTAGTTCAAAAGAATGGAACAAATGATTCTTATTTGGAATCTTTAGTTGAGGCAGGATTAGCTGATTATAATGAAGCTAAAGATGGAATTATTATTAATACTACTAATAAAACTTTCAATGATGTAGTAAGTTGGCTTAAACAATATAGTCCTGATATGTCTAATGCAGAATATGCTGAAGCATACGAAACATTATTTGATGCGTTTAATAAAGATTTAGTAAATAAATTTACTAATTTAATAACTGATAGTTCTGTTTCTATGAAAGATGCTTTATCTTATGCTTTAGCTTCAGGCGGAACAGCTGATGATGTTTATTCAGTAATGTCTGATTTAGGTTTTACTTTTGATGAAGTAACGCAAAGTTTTATAAATAATACTAAAGATTATGAAGGTCTTAAAAATAAATTAGAAGAAATAATTAAAGATAGTGATAATTTACAAGAAGTTAATGAAGCAAAAGCTAAATTGGCTAAATTAGAAAATGAACCAATTCGTAATTTATCAAGTTCTGTAACAGATTTAGCGCAACATCGAAATGATCTTACTGAGGATATGATTAAGAATTTTGCTAATGCTATTGGAGAAGATTTTGATGCTCTTATTGACGGGCATTACTTTAGTAGTAATGGCAAAGGTGGTTATAGATTAGATCGAAGTGGTACTTTAAATTTACTTATTACTAAATATGGAGAAGCTAGTGAAGTTGTTAATAACTTTAAAAATAGTTTATTTGATAGTGCAATTGCTGATTTAGAAAAAATTGGAAATATTCAATTTAAAGGAACTACTAATTTTTCTGATATGCAAACTGCTGTAGATAATATTAATAGTAGTTTAGATTCTAATTTATCTGTAGATGAAATTTTTGAGTACAATGATAAATTACAAGCTTGGGTATATAGTCAAGAAGGTATTAAGAATACAGTTGAAGCCGCGAAAAAAGAAGCAGAAAAAGCTGGAAAAGATAATAAAGATACTCAAAAAATACTAGAAAAAACTATTGGAGAGTCTTTCTTAGGTGATATTGATTTATCTTCTTTTATTAGCGATAATTTAGATAAAACAAGTCAACAATGGACAAAAATACAAAGTGCAATTAGTGCTTATAATACTGCCATAGAACAAGTTGGTGGGCAGACTATTCAAACAGCTGAAGCTTTATATTCAGCATTAAGTGAAGGTGGTACTACTGCAATTGAAGCGGCAAAAGCATTAGCAGAAGCTAGTGGACAAGAATTTAGTACAGAAGATGCAAAAACTGCTTATATGGCAGAAGTTAATAAATTAAAAGCTGCTTCTGAGACTATTAGTAATCTAACTGTTGGTTCTTTAGTTGATAGTTCAATTGTATCAATGCTTTCAGAAATAGAAGGATATCGCTTTACATATACTAGTGAAGGTTTATGGGTGACAGACGCGATTGGTTCTGTTGCAACTGCTTTATTAGATAATTATCATGAAATTGCATCAGAAACTAGTGAAGCAACTATTGAAGATATTAATGCGGCTGGCGCAAAATATTATACTGCATTAGATAATGAGAATGGTACTGTTGATGCTATTTCTGCGCTTAAGAATGCAATGAATATGTCTTATGATGATTTAGGCAAATTATTTGCTTCAAAAGGACAAGATATGGTTGCATTATTAGGTGAAAATCTTGAAAATGCTGCAGATTATGGCCTTGATCGTAATTTTGATGGCACTGTAAAAATTATTGATTTTGATGCTCTTGTTTCGAAGATGGGATGGGATCCTGAATCTCCGGAGTATCTTGAAGCATTAAGTCAATATCATGATTCATTAATTACTTATAATAAACGAGTTAGTGATAATATTAAGAATGAATTTGGAAAATTAACTTCTACTAATATTGGCGATGAAATTAATTTAACTTATTTGGTTGAAGCTTTTGGCGAAAATACAGATAAATTAGCTTCTTTACTTGGTATTGCTCCAGAAGATTTAACAGATGGAATTGTGACGGCGACAAAAGATACCGCTTCAAAAGCTGTTTCAATTATGGCAAAAATTATTGAAAATCAAGGCTCTATTGAAGGAATTGATTTAGAAGGATTAAGCTTAGATGAAATTTGGGCTACTTATAGTGAAATTATAAAAAATGCTCAATCCGAAATTAGTTCTGCTCAATCAACTTCAATTTTAAGTTCTCAAACAGCAGCTTTATTAGTATCTTATGATAGTGCTTGGGCTGATAAATTAAGTAGTGATGGAACTATAGTTTTAAGTTCTGCAGAAGAGTATATTCAAGCTGCGTCTGATATTTATCAAACTGTAAAAGAATCTTTTGAAGCTGGGAAATCTGATTTACAAACTTTAAATAATTCTTATTCTGATTTAATTAAAGCAAATAATAGTAAAGATATTTCAGCAAATACTATTTTATCTTCTGCTTCAAATCTTTCAACAGATACTTTAAATAATTTTATGACTTCTATGGGTTGGAAATTAGAAAGTATATTAAATGAAAGTGGCGATGTTATCCAAGGATGGGCTAATAGTATTGAAAGAACTGGTATTGATAATTATCAAGTTAAAAATTGGGATTTATTTAAAACTCAAATTGAACAAGCTATTGGTCATAAATTAGATGAAACTTCTAACGATTATATTAATGCTTATATAGCTTGGCTAGATAGTGAAGCAAATGTTGCTCCTGATGCTAAAGAAGCTTTAATGACTTCTTTAATTCCAAATCTAGAAAAATTATCTTATGCAGAAATTGGTCAAATTGCTAAAACTTTTAAAATGACTGTAGAACAAGTTTTAGCTTTAGTTGATGACAATGGAGATAATACTTTTAATGGAAAATCGTTATTAAATGATTTACCTTTTGATAAAGATAATGAAACTGTTGCGCGAGCTATTGCTGATAGATATAAAAATATTTCATCTTTAATGTCTGAAGCTGCTTTAGCTTATATAGAAGCAGGAGAAGATGGAACTTGGTCATCTTCTGATATAGAATCTTTACGTAGAGCGGTAGTAGATTATAATAATGCAGTTGATGAAGAAAAACAAATTTCTTTTGACGGTTTAAAAGATTTGTTAGAACAAGGACAAACAGCTGCTCTTTATGCTGCAAAAACTTTCTTGCAAGAAGGAGAACAATTATCTACGGAACAAGTAGATTCAATTTATCACAATTCTATTGCAAAATGGGTAAATGCTATAGATACTGTTTTAGCAAAACCTGGTGATATTGTTGATGCTACAACTGCGGAAATTATTAATGCAGCAAATGGCGCTGCTTCTGAAATTGCTGGTACTGGTTCTTTTGTTGTTCAATCTGTTGCAGATTTATATGCTGCTTATAATTATATTTTAGAGCAATTAGTAAATTCTGGAACAGCTACTTTAGGTCAATTAAATCAAGTTGCTGCTTTAGCTTTAGCTAATCGAAAAGTTGGAGATAGTACAGCTTCTGAAAAATATGTCATTGAAGCGTTAGGCGATGCAGCAAATATGACATATGAACGTTTTGGTGAATTATTAACTGAGAAAGGCTGGAGACTTACAGAAGATTTAGTTAATGCTTGGGAATCACAAGGTCTTATTAAACAACTTGGCCCTGATAGTATTGCTATTACTGATTTTAGTATGTTTGCTGATATTATGGGTTGGGAAGCTGGTAGTGAAGAGTATATTAGTGCTTTTAAATCTTATAATGACGCAATGATTCAAATGAATCGTCAAATTGAACGTAATATTCTTGAAGAAGCTCAAAGTGTTGCTGATGCAAATGCTGGAGATTGGATTAATATTACATCTATTGTTGAAACGGCAGATAATGCCATGCGCGATTTGTTTGAAAAAAGATATAATTTGTCTGATTATAATGGAAATGTAGATTTATATAATAGGCCTATTATTCCTGGGGAAAAAATGGCAGAAAAATATCCATTAGATGGCTTTACTTCAGAAGATCATGCAACTATTTATGGGCAAGGTTTTACCAGTGATATGATAGAAGGTTTAAAAGATAGCATTGCTATGACTTTTACTCCTATTACAGAAGCTGGTAAAATTTTATCTAATAGTGAATTAACAAATTATGTACAAAGTTTAATTACTAGTACTAATATGACAGTAGATGAAATAAAAGAAGCAGACGCTAAAAGTAAAAATCTTTTATTAGATATTATTGAAGCAGATGTTGGATTAGATGAATTAATTCAAATATCTGATGAAAGAGCAATTAAACTTCATGAATTACAAGAAGAATGGGACGATATAACTATTGTTAAAGATAAAAATGGCGATTTAATAAGAAAAATAGACCCAAGTTTTGCGTTATCATTTTTAGAAAATAGTTTAGAACAATTAGGTGCTCATTTAGAAGATGGAATTTTAAAAATAGATGATGAAGGTGCGAATATCCCAGCTATTTTAACTACTTATGCTGATTGGGTTACTGAATATGGTGATTTATCCGCTCAAGAAACTGCGCAATTATTAGATAGTATTAATGATGCTTTAAAAAATTATTCAGATTTAATTTCAGGGGCAGCAGAAGGTAAAATTAATAATGAAGGAGCTCAACAGTTACAAGATTGGACTACTAGTTTAGGTATTGGTGATTTACAATTTACTGAAACAGAAGAAGGTTTAAAATTAGCTACTGATCAAGCTTTTAAACTCGCGGATGCTTTAGGTGAAGTAGATAAAATGCAAGGTCGTATTACTTTTAAAAATCTTGTTGATAATTTAAGTAATACGGAAGGTAGTGGTTTTGAAACTATGTCTGGAACATTAGCTAAAATTGCTAATGCTCAAAAAGAAATCGCTGCTAATGAATCTGAAATAAATGCTTTAAGAGAGCAAGGGAGCACTGCTACAGGAAGAATTGATACTTTAATTGCTGAAAATGAGCAATTAAGAGAGCAAATTAGTTTATATGAAAGAATTGCTCAACAACAAAGTTTAGATCCAAGTCGTTATAATTTTATGGATCAAAAACTACCTGAACAAATGCAAGGCCCAATTAATTATTGGAACTCAGTTGGTGAAGCTTTTGCCGCGATGAATGAAGCAGGTTCCACTGGTAAAATGGCAATTCAAGATTTTTATAATGTTGTTACTGAAATGAATAATTTAATTGCTTTAAGTGGACAACAAATTGAACTTGCTGGAATAACTTTAGATGGTTCTGCAGAAGCTGCAGCAGCATTAATTCAAAAAGGTATGGGTTCTCTTACTAATATTGATGGTAAAGGTGTTAAAGTTAATCTAGAAGGTTTAGGAATTGATTTTGCTGCAGGTGCTGATAGTGCAAAGAGTAATTTTGTTGATGGAGTTCATGCTTTAGCTGAATCTCAAATTGCAATGCTTGACGCTGCAATTAAAGTTCTTGAAATTGTCGTCGCAATGGAAGCTCTTGGCGAAATTGATGCGGCTGGTAATAATAATGGACATATTGATTTAGGTGAAATTTTTACTTTAGACGCAGAAGGCAATGTTACTGGATGGCAAGAAAATTTCCAAAAAGTTGCTTCAGATTTATTAGAGCGCGCTGAATTAGATAAAGATTTAAGTGATGCTTTAGATGCTGTCAAAGTAAATGGAACATCAATGCGAGAAATGTTAGAAGCTGCTAAAAATGGTATTGATGTAAATAGTGAAGCTTGGAAAGATCTTAATATGTCTACTGAGCAGTATGCTGCAGTAATGGATGCTTTCTATCAAGCAATGTTAAACGGTGATTATAATTTAGAAAATATTCAGCAAAGTGTATGGGATATTCTTGAAGAATTAATGCCTGATGGTACTACAATTGATGTTGGAGATAGAACGATTGTTATTGCTGGTGGAACAAGTACAGTTATTAATTGGAAATCAGCTAATACACAAGAAGCATTAAAAGTTTTTAATACTAGTGAAAAAGAAGCAAAAGAAAAATTAATTCAAGCTATTCAAAATTATACTACAGGTGAATCAGATACTACAGAAGTAGAAGCCGTATTAAAAATGAAAGGCATTATTAAAGCTGATACAGAAAATGGTGGAGTTTTAATTAATGGCAAACATTTTGATGATCTTTCTTCTGGCGCAGCTCAAGAAGCTATGGCAGAAGCTGCAATGAAAGATAAAAAAATTGGCGATATTAATGTAAAGTATAATGAAGAATTAGGTACTGTTACTGGAACTGGTACTGTTAAAATTGGAGATACTGTAATAGTAGCTTCTTATAATGATGGAAAAGTAACTTATCATTCTGATAGAACTGGAGGGGATTATGGGAGTTTAATGGAGCTTCAGGATGCTGAAATAGCTTGGTGGCAAGATAAAATACAAAGCTACGGTGGGAAAAGACCTACTGAAGGCGAAGCTTTTGAAGCTTTATATAATATACCATATACTCCAAGAGTTGAAGTTAAATCAAATTTAAAAGATGGTGCAACAGCGCAAAAGGCTAGAGAAGTTCTTAATCAAGATCGTGAAAAAATTATTGGTGAATTAAAAGAAGCTTCTTCTGCTCGTGGAACTGATAAATTTACTTATAAAATTAGTGAAGATGGCACGAAAATTACTTTTGATTTTGATGGCGTTGAAGTAACAACTGATAATACTGGTAATTTACAAAATGATGTTAATACTGCTTTAGATGGATTAGCAAATCAATTAACTTATGACGATGGAATAACTCAAATAGCAGAAGGAATTAAACAAGCTTTTACAGAAGATACTTCAATAGGCGAAGCAATTGGAGAAGGAATTGCTAATTCGTTGTCTAATTATCAAATTGTTATTGATGAATTTGGTAATATTAGTATTGAACCTAAACCTTTAAAAGAAGCCGCACAAGATGGAATGCCAGATTCTGTAGATGGTTTAGAAACAGAAGGTGAAGCTACTGTAGAACCAACAGAAGCAGAAGTAGATGAAGAAACTTTAAAATCAAAAGCTAAAGCTTCAGCAGAAGCTTTAACTGATATTCCTTTACCTTCTGTTGGCGCGCAGGTTGCTTTAATGCATATTCAATCTATAGGAGGAGCAGATGTAGATTCAACTGCTGCGCAAGGAGCCGCACAAGGAACTGTTCCAGTAGTTTCTTCTATGGACGCTACTTTAACTACTTTAAATATTAATTCAGTAGGAAGCGCAACAGTTAATAGTGCTGCAGCAGAAGGCGCGGCAGAAGGAGCTACAGCGCCAACTGTTGATAGTTTAGATGGAAAAGTAACTACTTTAAATATTAAAGAAGTTGGTTCTGCAAATGTGGATTCTGGTGCAACAGAAAGCGCTGCAAAGAAAACAAATGTTCCAACTATTAATTCAATGGATGGAAAAGTAACTACTTTAAATATTTCTGAAGTTGGTAGTGGAAATTATACTGCTGGAGAAGATGCTGCTTCACCTACGATTCCTACTTTAAATGCTACTGTTACGAAATTAACAGTTGACGCAACTGAAGTTGATGTAACTTCCGCAGCTGAAACTATAGCTCAAAAATTACAAGAAGCTTTAAATGGTAAACCAATTACTCCTACCATAGATGCACCAGAATCTAGCGAAGGGGATGAAGGGGGTTCTGGCGATGGTGGTTTAAGTGGATTAACAAAAGCTATCTCAGATTTATCTGGAGCTGCTGAAGGAGCTGCTAGTCAAGTTTCTGATATTGCTAAAAGTACTTCTGAAATTACATCTACTGAAACAGTAACTGCAGCAGGAGCAATTAATGGAATAGTTTCTACAGCTGCTGAGAATGCAAAAACTGCAATTAATACAATTGATTCTGGAGAAGCTAGTTATGCTAAATTAGCTATTAATGGAATTGACTCTGGAGAAGCTTTAAATGCTCAAAGTTATATAAATGGAATTAATTCAAATGGGGCTTTAAATGCTCAAAGTTATATAAATGGAATTGATTCTGGAAATGCTTATTTAGCTAAAACTTATATTAATGGAATCGATGCTGGTCCAGCACAAAGTGCAAAAAGTGCTTTAAATAACATTTCAGTAGATTTACCAAGTAGTAAAGAAACAGATGTTACTTTAAAATATCACGTAAGTAAAGCTGGCTCGAAAGGTAATGTTGGAAATTTTGCTCAAGCTAAAGGTTCTGGACCTGCTAAAGTTGGAGGTTCAACAAAAACTTTAATGGGAGAACTTGGTCCAGAATTAGTAGTGTCAAATGGAAGATATTTTTTAGCTGGACAAAATGGTGCGGAATTTGTAGATTTAGCAGATGATGCTATTGTGTTTAATCATCTACAAACTCGTCGTTTAATGAGTCAAGGTGCTATAGGTGGAAGAGGACGTCCTACAACAAATGAAAGGACTGCTGTTGCTTATGCTAAAGGTAAAATACCTGATTTTGGCCCTGCTAAAGGACCCGCACAAGGTACACAAGGCGCGGGTCCTGATAAACCTACACAAACAGAAAAAATTACTAGTGTTAGTGTATCTCCTCCTTCTCGTACTTTCCATAATTTAGTACAATTTAAATCCAGAGCAAAAGGTACTGGTCCTGCAATGGCTTCAGCCGCGGCCGCACTTGCATTATTAAAACAATTACGAGCAATGTGGCAATCATTACTTGGCGCTTCCCTCGCTGATATGGGCGGAATGCCCGGTGGCGGTGGAGGAGGCGGAGGCGGTGGAGGCGGAAATGACAAAACCGCTGAAGATGTCCAAGGCATTCTTGAAAATGTTGAACGTTGGTATAACTGGTTAGCTTTAATTGAAGAAAAACAAAATAAAATTAATATTCTTACTAAACAATATGATTTATTAGTTTCTAAAAAGTCAAGTAATAAAGAATTAGCAGAAAATTTAAAAGAACAAGCTAAAAATTTACAGATACAATTAGATACTGCTAAACAATTGGCAGAAGAACAAAAGAAATATCGAGAAGAATATATTAATAGAGCTAATAATGGTTTATTTGGAGCTTTCTATCAGGCTGATCCAAAAACAGGTCGAATTTCGTTATCCAATGATGAAGCTTTTATGAATTATGTTAAGAAGACTGCTAATGAGAACGGTAATCAAAAATTATTAGAAAATTTACTTAATGGAAAAAATATTAATGCAACATATACAGATGAAGAGAAAGAACTTATAGGTAAACAAGCTTTACAAAATCGGAAAAATGTTACTAAAGAAGAATATAAAAATTTATCTGACGATGAAAAAAAATATTATCATAGTTCAGGAAAATTAAAATCTGCGAAAGAAGTTGGAGAAATGTTAACTAAACCTTCAACCGCTTCTGTAAAAATTCTTCGAGATGGCGGAATTAAATCTGGTTTAGATTTTATGAATGAATTATTTGGCCAGTTGGATGACGCTGGAAATAATAGACATACTGCTAAAGAGCAATTAGCTTTAATTAAAGCTATGGGCTTTTATACAGATGATTTATTAACAGGTGTTGATACTAGCCAAGATAACTGGGAAGAACAAGTTGTTCAGAATTTTAAAGATAAGGTTGAAAGTGATAAAACAGAAATTGAAGCTTTAAATAAAACAATTCAAGAACAAGAAGAAGCTACATTAGAGTATCAACAAAAAATTCAAGAAATTAATAATCAATTAATAGAAATGACTAAACCCATCAAAGGTGTTACAGAGCATCTTGAAAGATGGTATAAATGGAGTAGAAAAATAGTTGATTCGCAACATAATTTAAATATGTTAACTTCTAAATATAATCAGTTAGTTAATGGTTTGGGCAATAATCAAAGTTTAATAATAAAAAATTTAATAAATCAATTTGAAGAAACAAAAAGACAATTAGAATATACTGAAAAAGAAGGAGAAGGGAAAAAACAAGATTTCTTAGATTATGTTAAAGCAGCTGGAGCAACAGTAGATGAAAATGGCAATATAACTGCTCCTGAAGGAGGATTATATGGTGGTTTTTATACTGTTGATGAAAATGGTAACTTAATATATTCTAATAAAAATTTTGGCAATGGGAAAAAGAGAAGAAAATTTACAATTACTGATAGAAAAATAGTTGAAGATGATAAGGGTAATCGAGTAAAAGATGAATCTGGTTTGGAATTGACTGAAGAAGAAAAACGTTTGGCAAAAGTAAGTAATAAGAGAAATAAAAAATATTCTAAAAAAGATCTACAAAAAATGGGTTTTAGCGATGAAGAAATCAATAAATATTTTATTAAAGAAAAAAATGGCAAATATAGTTTAAATAAAGAAGGGCGCACAGCGAGAACTGACGCAGCTAGAAAACAAAATTTATATAATGCGCATAAAGAAACTGGAATCACTAAAGCAGAATATAATCAAAGTAAAAAAATAGCAAAATTAAAAGATAAAATTTCTAAAGAAGAATGGGGCAAACTTACAGAAAAACAAAGAAAATATTATGAACAATATTATACTAAAGATGAAAAGGGAAATCGTGTATTAACAAATGCTGCAAAACGGGATAGAGCTAACGCGCAAGATATTGTTAAAGCTTATGAAGGAACAGATTTACTTAAATATCAAGAAGCTCAAAGAGTTGTTAGTTTAAATATTTCTGACCCAGAAAAATTTTTAAAAGATTTAACTTCAGGAGATTATGATGCTAGACAACAAGCTCAAATTCTTGAACAAGCTGGTCTTGTTAGCCAAATGCAGTATATTGATGGCGAAAAAATGTTTGATAAATGGGAAGATTTAGATGAAGATGAAAAAGCAGAAGTCGCCCAAAAATATCTTGAATATATTAAACAAGTCCCAGAAGAATGGAATAAAGCTAGAGATGCTGTTTTAGAAAATGAAGAAGGCGCAGAAGAATTAATAAATAAACTTATAGAAATCAATAATCAAATAAGAGAAACTTTAAAACCAATGGAGGGTGTTACTTCTTCATTAGAAAAATGGTATAATCAATTACAAAGAATTGCGCATTCTCAAAATGAACTTAATAAATTAACAGCAGAATATAATAGATTACAATATGTTGGCAAAAAAGTTGGTAAATATACTGCTGGTTCAAAAATAGAAAATTTACAAGAACAATTAAACGAAAATCAAACCCAACAAGAACAAACAGCACAAAAAATAAAAGAGGAAAAAGCAGATCAAAAAGCAGATAGAAAAGAAGCTGGCGTAAAAGGCCAAAATACTTCAGCATTTGGTGGTCTTTATACTTATAATAAAGACACTAAACGATTTGAATTATCTACTGAGAAAAATCTTTCAAGAACAGCAACAAAAGTAACTGTTGACCGTATAAAAACTAATGACAAAGGGAAAGAATTACATTATTTTGTTAATGAAAAGAATGGTAAAAAATATCAAAAAACACTAGATTGGTTTATAGAAAGATATGGAGAAGAAGAAGGTACAAAACTTTTTAATTCAGCAGAACCTGTTATAAAAAAAGAAGCCTATAAATTTAGTGATTATGGTTTAACTAAAAGTATTTCTGGTAAAGATCTTATAGCTAAATTATCTGAAAAAGATTCAGCAGGGAATTGGAAAATTCCTGGAGAAGTTGCGGCTCAATTTTTAATAGCTTATGGTTTAGGAGATTATTTAGTACAATTTGGAGATTTTAATAGTATTGAAGAAGCAAGTCAAAAACAATTAGGTGACGCAGCGAGAGCTTTTATTTCAGGTTCAGGAGAATATATAAATAATTTTAATGAAGGTCAGACAGCTATTGAGCAAGATGAAACTACTAAAGAAGACTTAAAAACTAGTGCAGAAGAAATAAAGCATCAAATGAAACTATTAACTCAAAGAACTGGTGGAGTTGTTAGTCAGCATGAAAAATGGTATGCTATTACTAATAGTATAGCTAAAAAACAACAAGAAATAAATAAACTTGCTACAGAATATAATAATATTACTAAAAGAATCGGTGATAATTCTAAAAAACAAATAGAAAAATTATTTGAAAGACAGAGAAAATTATTAGAAATTAGAGATGAAACTTCACAAGAAATTGCTACAAGAACAGAAGATTTAAAAGATTTTAATTATCAAACTGCCATTCGTAGTGGAACTGGACACGGTAAAAGAATTTTTGTTGTTGATAATAAAGGGGATTTAAAATTTGGTAGTGGTGGAGGCGGTTCTCAATCTTATTCTAGACTTAGAGATAATGGAACTGATACTCCTACTTCTGTAACAGAAACATTTACATATACTAGTTGGGAAGATTTTTTTACAAAATTAACTAGTAAAGATCCAAAAAATCCAAATCGTTCTATGTATACTCCTGATGAATTACGGCAAATTGTAATTGGAGCAGGTTTAGGTAATGCTGTAGCCAGTTTTGCTGGATTTGATACTTTAAGGGGTTTGACAGATGAAGAAATAAATCAATATGTTGTAGAATGGCTTACTCAATTAGATCAAGATTATGAAACTTCTATTAAAAAACGTGAAGAAATTAGTTCAAAAGAAAATGAAGATTTAAATATAGAAGGAGAATTATTAGATATTGCTGCACAAATGAGAGAAATAGCTAAAATTTCTTCTACTATAAAAAATCCTTTTGAAGAATGGCATACATGGATAGAAAAAATTAAAGAAACTCAAAATGAAATTAATTTATTAACTAAGTCTTATAGTAATTTAGAAAAAGGAATAGATAAGAACGGAAGAATTGTTAATAATGGCGACGAAATGGTTCAAAATTTGAAAAAGCAAATAGAAGAATTTAAAATACAAGCAGAAAGATATGATGAAAGTAACGCAAATTCTTATATTAATCAAAGAAAAAATGATTATAATAATAAACTAAGAAGCGCAACTAATACACGATTCTTTACAACCGAAAGAGGAGAAGATGGTTTAGATCATTTAAGATTTGCTAATATAGCATCTGCTCCAAGAGCTGGTTCAATTACTTATGAGGTAGTTGAATTAGGAGGCTTTAACGAACAAACAGGTATTTATGATGAAAATCTTACTGGTAATAAAGTTACAAAAACAAGTAGTTTCCCAACAAATCAAATAAGTAATTATGAAGATTTTGTTAAAGAATTTGCTAGACAAAATGCTGATGGAAGTTTCGTTTATAATAATGAAGAAAGATTCGCGATTGCTAAAGCTTATGGCTTTGAAGACTATATGAAATATGATACTTCTGGAAATGAAATATTCGCGAATGGAATAGAATATGCGACTAAAGAAGAACGGGCAGACGCTGTTCAAGCTTTATTAGATAATTTACAAAACTTAATGTCAGAAGCAGAAACTGCCGCGGATGATATTCAAGCTTTAAGAGAAAGTGGAGAAGAAGTAGAAGGTAATTTAATAGATATTCAAAAACAAATTACTGATAATGAAGTAGAATTGGAAAATAAAGTTTTACAAGCTATTGAAGATCGTGAACAAGCTATAATAGATGAATTACGAGATGAAAGAGAAATTTTATCTGAAGCTGCAAATAATTTTATTGATGGTTTGACTGAACAATTAAATAAAGAAAAAGAAATGTATGAACGTCAAGAAAAACAAGAAGAATTAAATAAATTACAACGTCAATTAGCAATATTACAACGTTCTGGAGGTTCTTCTTCTCAAATTAATAGCTTACAAGAACAAATTCGTTCTAAGCAAAAAGATCAGTATTTTGATGAAAGACAACAACAAATTGATGCTATTAAAGAAGCTTCTGACAAACAAATTGAAAAATTAGATAAACAAATTGAAATTGCTGAAGAAGCTTTAACTTATAGTAAAGAAAATGGCTTATATTGGGAAGAAGTTAGAGAAATTATGGCAGGAAGTGCTGAAAGTATTTCAAATTTCCTTAATGCCAATTTAGCTGAGCGTAAAACTGAATCTACTTTACAAGGTCAATTATCTATAGCTAGTGATGGTAGTATGATTAGTACCTTTACTGGTTTTAGAAGTGAAGTTCCTGTTTATAAACAAGGTGGTTTAATTGATTTTACTGGTCCCGCTTGGGTAGATGGTTCTAAATTTAAACCAGAATCAATATTAACTTCTGAACAAACAGATTTCTTACGCAATAAATTAATAGAAAATTTAGAAACTTTCAGTTTAGCAATTAATAAATTTACTCAAGGCGCGTTAAGTTCTAATTTATTAAATTCTTTTGAAGGAAATTCTGAAATTAATATTGAACATTTTGATTTTACAATGCAAATTGATTCTATTGCGAATGATTATGACGCAAAACGTGCTGGACAGCAGGCATTTGATGAAATGATTCGTATCGCGCGAAAAACTGGTAATCGTTCAATTTCAAGGAGGTAATGGAGTATGGCAAATTTAATTGGACATGAAACTTTAAGTAATATAGATGATAAAGGTCAAGTATATCAAGCAACTCATGATGGGGTGGGCGAAAGCCTACCCTATATGAGTCGTTCTTTTATTAGTTTTACTTTTGATGGTAAAACTATTGAAAGTTTTGGATTAATTGTAGTTAATAAAGAAGATAGAATGGAAAGAAAAGCTTATGCAGATTTTAACGATTTAACTTCTACTTATGACACTTTAAATGGTCAAATATATTGGGGTAGTAATTTTTCTGCGAATCAAATAGATTTTACTTTAGCAACTGATGGAATAACTGAAAGACAAATTGATGATTTTAAAGAATGGTTTGCTCCAGGAAAGGAAAGAGAATTAATTTTATCAGAGCATCCTAATAGAGTTATTCTTGCACGAGTTGCTTCTGCACCAGTTTTATCTTTTTTACCATTTGAGAAAAAAGTAGATATGAAAATTGCGAGACTATTTTATGAAACAAGTACTACATTATATAAAGGAGAAGTTCAGTTATCTTTAATTATGGATGAACCTTATTGGTATGCTAAGCTAAATTATATGCCTTCTTATGTGAATAAAAAAACTTTAAAAGCTTTAGAACAAGGTTCTAGAAGTCCTAATAAAGTAGAAACAATTAATAATAAAGATATGATTAAAATTATGTATGAAGATGGTATTCCTCATCAGTCTCTTTTAACTAAAGATATGTTTTTAGGAGGAAATATTTTAGTTTTTTCCGAAGCGCGTACAGATTTAACTCGCATTGGAGATAATTTAGGTATTATGACTAAAGAAACTACAGGTTTATCTTTGAATGATGAAACTAAACAATATTTATTTTATAGCGGAACTGCACCAAGTTATCCGACAATTGAATTTTCTATAAAACCTGATTTTGATAATAATAATTATATTTCAAATCCTCGAAATAAAATTCAGAATCCTGATTTATTAGAATTTTCTTATATTAAAATTGGCGATAAAAAATTTGAATTTACTACGCCAAGTATTCTTACTGGTTATAATCAAGCAATAAAAATTTTTAAGGAAAAATCTATTGATAGTTCTCCATCAGAAGTAATTAATTTACTTCGTAAAGAAATAAAAGAAAGATATTCTCGTGCTTGGGCTATTGCTTGTGTTAATTCTCTACCAAAATCTTCTGGAGAAGAATCTTCTGGAGCTATTACTTTAGACCAGCAAGCAGATTTAATAACGTCTATGAATTATTTTATCAATAAAAATGAAGATATTAAATTTACAATTGATTCTAAAACAGGTGAAGCTAAAGGTTCCTTTTCGGTAAAACAATTAAAAAATAGTTCTGAAACTGTTGAGAATGCTCATTTTTATGAAGTGGAGGAAAATGTTGGAGATATGATTATTTCTGATTACTTAACTATAGAAGGAAGAAATTATCTTAATTCCGACGGAGAGATTTCTCAATTTGACTGTAAAGAAATTACAAGTAATGAAGATTTAACAAATGTATTGATCTTCTTTAAAAATATGTATTTATAAGAGTTAAAGGAGGCTTGAGACTTTATGGTTGGTAAAAAAGAAAATATTCGTAATTATGAGGTCTCTATTTGGACGCTTCAAGACAGTTTTATTACTGTCTTGAAGCCTCTTAATTTAGAGCATAAGGGCGCGATTCAAGATGGGAAAATTACTTTAAAGGACGATGGTGAAAATACTATTTCTTTTTCTATTCCTATGTATATTAGAGAAAAAGGTGAATTTATTGAAAATCCTTTATGGTATAATAGGCAAGAAGGATTTTTAATTGCTAATTTAAGAAAGTTAAAAGTAATTTTTAATAAACATACAGATTATGAAGAAGTTTTTGAATTTTTAATTACTAAAGTAATAGATAAGCATGAAGGTTTTTCTAAAATATGTGAAATAGAAGGGGAAGGTTTAGCTTTTAATGAATTAGGTAAACAGGGTTATAAAATTTCTTTATCTCCAGAAGATTTATGGAACACTGAAACTGGTGAAACTTTTAATAATAATATTAATTATTGGTGCAATAAAGTTTTTAAAAATTCTAATTGGCATTATTCAATTCAAATGGATTGGAGCGCATTTGATGGTATTATTTTTTCACATGATAATTATAATTCTTATGAGGATATGCCAGAAAGTGAAAGAGATTCATATAATAAGAATTATCGCGCAGGCGCTCAATTAAGAAGATGTGATAAAATTTATGAAGATGCTTATGTTGCTAGTTGGGTTATTAATCCTGATACAGGAAAATTAATTCCTAATATTTTAGAAAAAGAAAAAGAAAAATTTCGTACAATTAATAGTTCAGAAAGTAATCGTTATAATTTAATTCAAACTATTGCTGAAACTTTTGGAGTTTTTGCTAAATTTAAGTATTATTATGATGATAATTATCATATTATTGATAGAGAAGTTATTTTTTATAATAATTTTTTAAATGAAGTTGGAGAAGTTATTGATTTAAATTTTAACTATGAAACTCAAAGTATCTCGCGTGAATTAGACGCAAATGATCTTGTCACTAAAATGTATGTTAAAGAATTAGATGATGATAATTCTCCTAGTGGAAAAGTTTCTATATCTGAGACTGAAGCCAATAAAAGTGGAGAAGATTACATATTGAATTTTGATTATCTATATGAAACTAATACAATTAGTAAAGAGCAATATCAAGCAGTTGAAGAATTTGAAAATAAAATTGGAAGCTTGAATAAAGAAATATTTGTTTTACAAAAGGAAATTCAAACTTTAGAAGATGAAAAATGGAAGCTTGAAGCTGAGAGAGATAATGCTTCTGTTAAAATAGGAGAATCTCAAGACCAATTAAATCAAATGGAAGCAAGGAAAACAGCTTTAGGAATGCAAAATGAAGCAACTGCTTCAATTACTAATCCTGCAATTCTTGTTTTAGTTAAAGAAGATAATAAATATAGCTCAAATTTCCCTTCTAAATATGAAGGAATTGATTCTACTTCAATATGTTTATATCAAAATTTTAAGTATGATAATGGTGGTATTAGAAAAGTTTGTGATGAATTAGATATTCCTTATAATTTTGAAGAAAATGATGATATAAGAAAAATTGAATTTTCTTCAAATGAACTTACTTTAGATAAAGATATAATTTATGCTACTTTTAATTATAATCCTCTTGCTACTTATGAAAAAAATTATCAAATTTATTTGAATTTAAATGCTGAACAAACTGCTCTTTATAATGCTAAACAAGATGCAATAAATATTAAAATTAATTCTTTAAAACAAAAAAAAGAAAATCTTGACAATAAGATTCATGAAAAAGAAAAAATTTTAGTTGATTTTGAAAATTTAATGGGCCCTGCGTTAAGAGAAGGCACTTGGCAACCAGAAGATGAATATACTAAATATGGAGAAAAACATTCTAAAGATATTGCTTTGAATTTAACTTATGAAAATCCAAATAATAATGAATTATTAAATTTTGTTTGGGATACTGAATTAGAAGATGATGAGGAAAAAAATTATTATAAATCTGGAGTTAATTTAAAAAAAGTTTATTATCCTTGTATTGACTTAACTGATACTTCTTTATTATTAGATTTAGCAGAAAAAAGTTTTATACAAAATTTAGTTTTTTCTTATCGAGAAACTAGTAATATAAAAGCTTTGCGAACTTCTTCAATTGGTGGAGATTGTCGTTTAGCCTTTATTAAAAACGGAAATACAATTAAACCAGTTTTATTATTATTAAATTTGCAAGATTATGAAAAAGAAGAAAATTCTTCTAGTAATCCAGATTTTTCTAAAATTTCTTATCCAGCTATTTCTTATTTAAGTTTAGAAAAACTTATGGGTGAGGATAATTTAACTAATTGGAATGAGATTATTTCGGATTCAAAAATTTTTCAAGTTAATTCTTCTGGCTCAAGTAATCCCGCTTGGATCGCTGATTCTTCAATTTATCAATCAGTTTATCCTCGAATTGTTATTAACTCGGATTATTTAAAAACTGGAACAAATGATATTGTTATTATTTTAAATGACACGGAAAATAATATTTATAAATGTGAATTATATGAAGATTATTATATTATTAAAAAAGATAGTAAAACTTATATTACATTAAAACCAGAAACTTTATTTAAAAGTGGTATTATACGTAAAAAAACTGATGACAATGAAACCCCTTTACATATTAAAATTAATTACATAATTGATGACAATGCTTTGCACGTCTATTTAGACGCTAAAGAAATTATGAAAGAAAATGCTTATCCTAAAGTGTCTTATAATATAAATGCTTTATCTACTAATACAAATTTAACTTATAATATATATAATAGATTAGGACAGTTAGCTCATATAAATGATCCAGAACTTAAATTAAATAATGTAATGGGTTATATTTCTGCTGTTGATTTAAATTTAGATAAACCTTGGGAAGATAGCATAACTATTCAAAATTATAAAAATAAATTTGAAGATTTATTTTCTTCTATTGTTGCTCAAACAGAAGAAATGAAAAAAAATACTTCAAAAATTGAAGTTGTAATGAGTGGTTTTAATACTGATGGTCAAATCTCAGAAATTTCATTAGATAAATCTAAATCAAGATTAGATGATTTAATTCAAAGAAATAACACTGTTATTGTAGCAAATACAACTAGTATTGCAGCTGCGAATAAAGCATATTTAGCTTCGACTGATACTTATAGAGTTATGAACGGCGAAGTTGGAATTGCTTTTAAAAGTGATATGATTGATAATTTAGAAATAAATAAAATGAAAGGTTTATTAATCGAAGGTATTATTAGTGAAGATTCTGATGGTACCCCTGTCAAAGGATTTTTTAATGTTACTAATGGTAGTATGGGATTTTTTAAAGGCACTTATAACAATCCTGATGAAGCTATGTTATTTTTCAGAGATGGAGATTTAGGTATTTCTGGTAATATATACGCTAAACATGGATGGTTTGGCGGAGAAGATGGTTGGATTATTGGCAAAGGAGATTTTAGTTTTAATCAAGGTTCTAATATTAAAAAAAGCGAAGATTTAGTTACAAAAATTAAAAATATTAATTCTGATAAATACGGTTCTTTAACGACTTCTGTATTAGGAGGTTTATTATTTAGCGCGAATGGTAAAGCTATTTTTACGGCAGGTGATGATGAGGGTCACCCACCAATGATTGTTTTATCTAAAGATGGTTTTGATAGTTTAGATAGCGGTAATATACAGTCTGATAATACTTTATTATTATTTGATGGAGATAGATTATATATAAATGGAGAAATTAACGCTGGTAGTGGTAATATTGGTGGTTGGACTATTGGTTCTGACTACATAGGAAATGGTTCTACTAAAAATCAATCGACTGCTGGAATATGTTCTACTGATAATAACAATGAAAAAGTTTTTTGGGCTGGAGGAACTTATGATGGAACTCCATCTTTTTATGTTCAAAAAAATGGTTATTTATATTCTACTAAAGGGAAAATTGGTGGATGGTTTATTGGTTCTAATTATCTTGGTACAGGTGAAACATTAGGAGGCAGTAAAGTAGGCATCTCAAATCGAAACGCGGCTGGCAATTATGTATTTTGGGCTGGTGGAGAAAAAGACCCAAATGATGCTAATTCTTTAAAAACTGCTGTTTTTTCTGTAACTGTTGAAGGTAAATTAACTTCAACAAGTGGAAGTATTGGTGGTTGGAATATTGGTTCTAATTATCTTGGCACAGGTGAAACATTAGGAGGTAGTGCAGTAGGTATCTCAAACCGAGACAATGACAATTATGTATTTTGGGCTGGTGGGGTACAAGATACTGCTGATACTTTAAAATCTGCTGTTTTTTCTGTAACTGCTAAAGGTAAATTAACTGCTACAGAAGCAGATATTACTGGAATTATCAAAGCAAACGAAGGATATATTGGCGGAACAAATGGCTGGCAAATAATTACAAATGCGATTTATAATGGGACTAATTCTTTAGAATCTACAAACCCTGGTTTATATCTTGGTACTGATGGTATTTTAGCTTATAGTAATACTGCTCATGTTAAGATTACTAATGGAAAAATAACTGCTGCAGGGGCGGATATTTCTGGAACGATTAAAGCGACATCAGGCAATATTGGAGGAAATGGGGGTTGGGTAATTGATTCAGGAAAAATTTATTATAGTAGTAGTACTCCAGGTGCTACTGGAGCTTTGATATTATCTATTGGCACATCTAGCATCAATTCGATTGCTGGTAGTTCACAAAATTTAATGTGGATGATTTCTGCTGGTCAAAATTTTGGGGTAACTACTGGTGGAATTTTATATGCGAATAGTGCTAATATAAAAGGAAATATTACAGCAACTACCTTGTCAGTTGGCACAGGAGGGCATTTTTTAACATATGAAAATGGTGAATTAACTGTACAAGGTAATGTTACTGCAAACAAAGTAACAGCTAATATTTCTATCAATTCTCCATCTATCTCAAGCGGAACTATTGAAGGTGGGACTATTAAAGGTGGAACTATTACAGGTACAGAAATAAAAACTTCGAATAATTCATTTCATGTTAGTAGTACTGGCGATTTAACTGCACATAGCGTTACAATAACTGGTGGGAATCAAGATTTTGATGATATAGACAGCGCGGGTTTTAGTCTTGAGAAAAATATAATTAAAGCAAAAAAAGTTGAGATTAGCGGGAAAATTACTGCCACAAGTGGAAAAATTGGCGGGTGGACTATTGGAAGCAATTTTATAGGCTCTGGAACTACAAGAGGTAATAGTGCAGTTGGAATGTCAAATTATACTAATGATGTTAATGATGACTCTAAATTGGTTTTTTGGGCAGGCAATCCAAATACTACCAATACTGGAACAAGTTTAACTACAAAAGATATTCCATTTTCTGTAACTAGAGCTGGAGTATTGAGGGCTTCAGGAGCAATCATTTCTGGAGCTACACAAATTACTGGTACTACTTCTATAAATACTAGTGGGCCAATAAATTTAACCTCTGGTAATGTTTCTTTAACTTTAAATCCTGCTTTTCAAAATGGAATAGGAGGTAATGTTGGAGCAGATAATGTAATTTTAAAATCATTTGCTGAAAATAATACTTTTTCAACTTCATTGATAATGAATAATGAAGAAATTTGTTTAAAAATTTATAATTCTTATAGTAAAAGCACTGGAATTTTAAAATTAATGAAAAGTAGATATAATTATGGAAATAATTCTTCTGTGAATTTGGTTAGTCAAACAGCTGGCACAAATCAGACAGTAGGTTATGCTAGTTTAAATATTTCAGATTTTAATTCTATAGTTATTGAAAATATCAATCGTATTAATATTGGTTCTAGCCAAAATAGAGTTTATTTAAACGCAATTTTAAATGGCAATATATCTTTAAACGGCACAAGTATTATTTCAAATTTATGTAGTGCATCATCATCAGATGTAACTTATAAAATAATAGTTTCTACAGGGAATACTATTCCCGCAATACCAGATTATGTTGACCGAGTTTTATGGATAAAACCAGGAAGTACGACAACTCCAGAAACAGGTGATCTAAAATATCGATCTTGTGAGGTATATTGGGTAATGCCAAAAACGTCGTGATATATATATTAGATAATATTAAAATAAAATAAACCCTCTACTTAATAGTAGAGGGTTTATTTTTTTACTTATTCCTTAAAAAATACTTCAATCCCAAGCATTTCTTGTGGAGTTATTTCAAAATTATCCATACTGTCCATAGGTAACTTATCAGCATTAATTTCTAATTCAGTTTCTAATAAAGAATTAAATTCTTGATTAATTTCATTTAAATTAGTTTTATCAAAACTAATATTGCCATTTTCATCAATAATTAGCTCGCCATTTTCATCTTTTTTACCATATTTTTGAATAATCTTTTGACGCTCTTCGTTAAAAGTTTTCATTTCAGTATCTAGTTCACGTGCGAGTCTTGCAATTTTAAAAGCAAGAGAGCCCTTGAAAGATTGCTGCATAATTTTATTAAAAGTTTCTGTAGAATTTACTACATCATTTAATTTTATTTTAATCATAAAGTTTCACCCCAAGTAGATTTTATTTTCTTTAAATAACTGACAAAATATTTTCCAATACAAATTGCGTCAGCTTCATCTTGTGTACAATCTTGATTATACCATAATTTAACTTTATCTTGTGCTTGTTTCTTTTTATTTTCGCGGCCAGTGCCTTCACCAACGCCACAATATTTTCGCCATTCAACGGCATAAACAAGTCCATGATCTATACAAGCTTCAAAAGCTACATCAATTAATACTCCTTGTAAATTAGCTAAGACTCTGTATGTTTCAACTTGAAATTGTGATGAGTTTTTTCCATAACTTTGGAGTTGGATGTGTTCGAAGCCGAGGAAGTCAGGCTCCCATTCTTTAATCGCGGCAATTAGCCATTTTTTAATTTGATTAATTCTTTCTTCTGTTGGGAGCTCTTTATCAACTTTATATGTTCCATAGCTAACAAGGACTCCATCATCATATATTGAGTAACCTGTAATGATTGTTGCCGCGTCTAAAGCTAAAATTCTAGTTGTGTCAATCTTTTTGATTGGCACTTTATTTTTTTTGATTTTATAAGGATCACCAGCCATACATATTTCACATTGAGGATGTTTCCGCCAGTGACGATAAGTTTGGGTTTGTAAATGCCCCTCAGGGCATTTCATTTCTAATTCTGTATCTAAATTTTTATAAGTGTCCGAAATCAATTGCCATCCTTCTTCTTCTAAATGATTTTGGACACTATAAATATTTATAGGCATTTATTTGCCTGTGGAACCGAATCCTCCATCACCGCGTTCAGTTGCAGGAAGAATATCAACAGGTACAGGTTTAAATCGTTCAACACGTTCAATCCATATCTGAGCGATTCGGTCGCCAGCTTTAATAGTATAATCAGAATCAGAAATATTATCATAAAGTACGCCAATTTCTCCACGATAATCTGCGTCAATAATTCCGATAGAGTTGGAAAGACGCAAACCAGTTTTTGCTCCAATGCTTGAACGCGGAGCAATTTTTGCTACCCAGCCTTCTGGTAAAGCAATTCGTAATCCGGTAGGAACTTTAACAGAAAGTGAATGAGCGGGAATTGTAACTTCTTGAGAAGCATAAATATCAGCGCAAGCATCTGTTTCATGTGCGTAAGTAGGAATATATTTTTCATTATCTATCTTAATAGGAAGTTCAAAAGCGTAAGAATGATAACGTGAAAATGCTTCATCAAAAACATCGTAAAAGAAATCAAAAATAGCATCTAATAATGCTCTCTTATTTGGTGAAGGATTTAATTCATCAATTGCGCTTTGAATAGTATCTTTATTTTGTTCTATAATTTTAGAAGCTTGCGCGCGACTTAAATTATCATCTTCAAAACTTTGAATAACATCTTTAATTGAAGTTTCTTTAATTTTAGGAGTCAAAGCCCCTTTAATCATTCCAGAAATAACATCTACAGTTTCTTCATTTAAATTTTCTTCTGGAATACTCATAATTTGTTCAATCATATCTAATAATGGACGAGCTTCTTCTTGAGCAATAAGTCCATCAGCAATATCCATAAAATCTGCCATATTACATTACCTCATATTCTTTAGTTACACTTACAAGCCAAAATTCATCAATAATTTCATGAGTTTTTCGATCCTTTTTAGACTTATAAGTTGTATTATATTTTGTAAGAGTATAACCATCTACTGTTTGGTTATTCTTATACTCTTCGATTGTATCCATAGCTAGCTGTTCGCTATCTACTTTAAATACTAATGTCTCAGTTTTCAGTTGCTTGTTCATAATTTTCATTCTCCTTCTTTTCATTTAGTTCTCTTAATTGTTGAATTAAATTTATATAATTAAGTTTTTTAGCTGTTTCTGAAATTGAGCCAAATTGTGCGCGACCGGTTTTACCCAATTTTTTAGCAAAAGCACGTCTTTCTGCGCGATTGTGAAATTGTGGTTGTTGAATTTTATTTTCAATTGTAGAAGTTGTTTCTTCTACGATTTCTTCTATATTATTTTTATCATTCATACTAAACTCTCCACTACTGAACAAATATGCTCATATTCTTTTTCATTATCTATTTCAATAATATGAAACATATGATTTTGTTTAGTAGGTTTTATTGGAATATTTATTTCGTAATTTTCATAAGTGCTAAAAATCATTTTTCGAGCAAGGCCCAAATTATAATCTGTAGTTTCTTTTTCTATATTAATAATTAAACTATCAGTTAATGCATAAAACACAAATAGTTTATCTTTTTCATTTAGGGCAAGAATACAAATATATTTTGAATTGCCTCGATATTTCAAAACTTCTTTAATCATTAGACTCTCCTAAAGTTTCATAAAAAGTCATATCAATAGTTTTTCCATCTTCTTTTATGAGCGCATGTTTGAATACTCTTGGAGGAATATCAAAAGTTTTTTCATCCCCATTTATTTTTATTCTTTTTACTCCTAATAAAACATAAGATTCATATGGCTTAGTAAAAAGTTTATTTAAATCATCCATACTTAAGTTGTTAGTAACAACATTTAAAGTAGCAAGTTTTTTACTATCAAAAATAAAATTATAACTTAATACATTTTCAATTTTAATAGTATGAGCAACTTTTCCATTATCCATTAATTTCATGATTGATAAAACATTTACTTTTGTATTATTCATCTTTTTCATCATCCCATGTTTCATAAAAAGTTAGATCGGTAGTTTTATAATTACCTTTAATAATTAAATGTTTAAAAACACGTGCAGGAATATCAAAAATTTTTTCTTCTCCATTTTCTGATATTTTCTTAACTCCTATTAGCACATATGAATCATATGGTTTAGTAATTAACATATTTAAATCATTAATATTTAAGTTTGATGTTATTAAATGTAATATAGTTAATTTAGAACTATCCCATTTGAAATCATAATCAAGTAAATTTTCAAATTTAATAGTATAAATTATTTTTCCTTTTTCCATTAATTTAAGTGTAGCAATTGTTTGAAAATTCATTAACCTTCCCCACCCTTAGTTTTATTAAAACCAAATTCATTTGATTTGAAAAAATCTATATAATATTTTTCTAGTTCATTTAATTGTTCTTTATCACAATATATAATAACTTCAATAGTCCAATTCCAAAATCCTGTTTTCCAAATTTCATGATGAACAGCTTGGTCAGCTATTGTTTTAATTCCAATGGAACTTTTAAAATGATCTGTAATTCGTTTCTTTACATTAGTACTTTTACCAATATAGCATTTCCCACTATCAATATTAGTGATTTTATAAATGCCAGGTTTATCTTCTATACAAGCTCGCTTAAAAGTCCCATCTATATAAGGTTTAACATATTCTGCCCAAACAAGTTTGTTTATTATATCTGGATGTTGAACCTTTTGGGAAACAGTTGTAACTAGAAAATTTATATCATCTTTATATTCATCAGGAACTTGTATTGTATAAAATAAACGTTCCTGCTGTTTCATTTCATATTGTTTTAGCGGTTCAAGTAAAGCTTCAAATCTTTGTTGCTGATATAACGTATCTGCGAGAATATTATCTTGACTTTTCTTTGCGGCTTCAATAATCTCTTGTGTTTGTTGTTTAAATTTTTCTTCTTTTTCTAATTCTTCACAAGCCATTTTATTATATTTGGCTTCTAAATTTTCTTCTTTTTCGCGTAACAATCGTTCAAAATCTGTATCCATTTCGGACTGCCGCGTATTCTTTTGATGCTCAAAATATACATTTAAATCTTCTGTTTTTTTATTTAATTCTTCTCTATATTTATTTTGAACGGTAAGTATTTTATCTTGGTAATCGGTCAATAAATTTTGGTTATAAGTAAGTTCATTTTGTAAATTATTTTTTTCATTTATTAATTGATTTAATGAATTTTGGTATGTAGTATATTCATTTCTATCTATAATTTGTTTTTTAGATAGTTTAATAATAAGTATAATTATAATAAGTATTAATATTCCAATTATTCCATATAAAAACATCTACATCACAACCACTCCTTTACTTTATAATAATTATATCATGGTTTTTTGAAAAAGTCAAATATTAAAAAGAAAAGAGCAGGCTTTATGCCTGCTCATTTAAATAAATAATTCTTTGATTAGAAGAACCACGAAGTGGTAAAGTAATGTCTCGTTTATCTTGTTCATAACGTCCATCAATAAGACAATCTATATGGCTTAAAATAAAACGAATATATGGGTCATCTTCCGCGAATAATTCTTCAATAGTATATCCAGTCCAGACATAAATAATTAAATCTGGATAAGTATCTTTACAATCGTGAATTAAATCCGCAACTGCTATTCTATTTTCTTTATTTAAAGGTTCCCCGCCCAAAATAGATAAACGTCTTTCAACACCATTTTTATTCATTTTAACAAAAATTTCTTTTATTAAATCATTTGTTAATTCTTGTCCATAATTAAAATCTTGTGCTTCTGGATTATGGCATCCGGGGCAATGGAAGTGACATCCAGAAAAATATACCGATAAGGAGATACCAGGTGCGGCCGCGGTATCATCCCAATAAATTCCAGCAATTTTACTCATAATTAATGCGCATGTTTTACTCGCGCTTCAGTTTCTTTCTGCTTGCCCCAATTAAAAGCAGTTTTATAATCACCAGTTAGATAACCAGTTACTCTACGTAAATGTTGTATATTATGTCCGCCGCATTCTGGACAAATGTCATTCATTTCATCACTATAACCACAATCCATACATGTATCTATTGGTATATTGATTGCGAAATATGGAATATCATGATCCATGGCATAATTAACAATCGTTTCAAGTGCTTCAATATTATTTTTTACACCAGAAGGAAGTTCAACATAAGTGATACATCCCGCGCTTGAATATCCAGTTAGTTGTGATTCAATATCAATTTTATCAAATACTGAAATATCATGCCATACTGGAACGTGAATACTATTTGTAAAATACTCATGATCACTTACATTTTTAATTTTGCCATATTTCTTTTGGAACTTTTTCATAGCGGTGTAGCAAAGGTTTTCTGCGGGAGTATAATATACGCCGAAGTTTAACTTATACTTTTTCTTAAATTCGGCACATCTATCTTTAAATAGCTGTTCAATACGCTTTGCTAATCTCATACCCTTTTCAGTAGTATGATCGCAACCAATTAAAATTTGTAATGTTTCCGCTAATCCTAACTGTCCGATTACAATAGTTCCATGTTTTAGCGCAGAACGAATACCTTCTTCTGGATGATAGCCAAGCATTGTATTATTTTCATACATAAACTTTGCAGAAGCAGGAGATTGAGAACAAATCCAATTGAAACGTTCAATTAACATATCTTTTGCTTCGTGGATTTTTCTATCTAAAATTTTTAAGAAAATTTCTTCAATTGAATCCTGACAACCATTTTCTACATCTTGCTTTGCTAGCATAGCAAGTGTTGGCATAATAATTGTAACTGGACAAATATTACCACGGCCATCCTTAGTTTGAGGATTGGTCCCTTCTTCTGCATTTATATCAGCGCCATTTGCTGTACGGCAACCCATTGTAGAGAAGTAAGTTTTTGGGTCATTTCTATCGTATCCAGCATTACCGGACCAATCAATGTTTGCATAATTAGGATAAATACGCTTTGCTGTAGATTTTAAAGCAAGTTGATACATATCATAATTTGGATCACTTGGCGCGCGATTAATACCTTTACCAAGCTGAAAGATACCACAAGGGAAAATAGGAGTTTTATGGAATTTACCCACACCTTTTAATGAGCCTTCAAGTAAAGCTTTGATAACCATACGGCCTTCTGGTAATGTACAAGTTCCATAATTAATTGAAGTAAATGGAAGTTGGTTGCCGCTACGAGATTGTAAAGTATTTAAATTATGATACATTCCTTCTACTGATTGTTGAAGTTCGCGTTCTGTCATATCCATTGCATAATCATATGCTCTTGGATAAAAAGATGAATATAGATATTTTTCATCTGTTATAGACAAATTAGAAAAATCTTCATTTTGAATTTTATTTTTTTCTTCAAGTTCTTCTTTTAATACTAATCTTTCACTTTCTGGGAAACAATAACGAACTCCATCTTTAAAATGCTTCCAAAAACTCTTCCTAACATAAGGCACCATAGTCCAATCTAAATGTGTGGCACTAACACCACCAAATTGCATTAATGATTGAAGCTGGAAAATAACAGCCACAAGTTGGAAAGCAGTATTAATTGAATTAGCAGGCCGCACATCAGTTTGTCTTGTATTAAATCCTTCAGCAAGTAATTTATCAAATGGAACACTTAAACAATTATGCATGCCAACAGCATAAGCACTTAAATCATGAATATAAATTTCATTATTTAAATGATTATTTTTTGCCATTTCTGACATACAAAAATCAAGTGCATATTGTTTCATCATTTCATCTGACGCTTCTCCTACACGACCACCAAATGAATGTTCATCAACATTAGCATTTTGATTTTGAACATTAGAAGCAGATAGCTTTTCGCTAATAGAACGAATAAATTCATCAGAACAAGAACGCATTACGCCACGCTTATAACGATAACGAATATATGCTTTTTCTACAAGTCTGTCCCAAGCAGTTAAATTATCTTCTACTAATTCTTGAATTTGTTCAACAGTAAGATATTTTCCAGAGTCTGAAAAAGTTTGTTTTGCAATTTCTTCAATATTATTAGCTATTTCATAGAAATATATTGGTTCAAATTCTTCAGATTTACCGTATACTTGTTGCCAAGCTTTTCTAATTGCTCGAACAATTTTAGAACTATCAAAAGGAACTTCTACACCATTTCTTTTAATAACATTTATCATTTATGTTCTCCCTCCATAGCCCACCAGTAGCAAAATGCATTCCACAATAAGGGCAAGTATCATCTACAATTGCCCAATTATAATTAGCACTAAAATGAGGGCAACGTTTTTGATTATTCATAATTTCTAGTTTAATTTTTTGAATGGTATCTTTTCTTTCCATTGTTGAAAGAGCCATTCGCAATTCCTCATTTAACCGATCGCGGGTATTGATAATATCATCTATCATATACGCCATCTCCCTTGTTTAAAAATTTTATTGAAAGATTGTTCAAATAAATCTTTCGTAGAAGGATGAAATTTTAAAAGTAAATCTTTTTCTTCTTTCCATAAATTATTTTTTTTACGTTTATCTATTTTATAATTCAATGAATAATCACGCCTATTAATATGGCTTATATTAAAAACGCTTTCTACAAGTTGTGATAAATTAATTAATGGATTTTTAAAACCTAAATTTGGTTCTTCAAACTTTATTTTAATCATTATACCACAACTCCAAAAAGAATACAAGAGATTAAGTTTATAAATAAAATCTCTAAAATACAACATTTGAGTTGGAAGAGAACCTCCCAATATAATATAAACATTAGATGTTTGGGTAATATCTGCTAAAAATTGATTTTTATATTTTTTTAACATATAGTAAATTTCATCTAATGGTATATTTAAATCTAAAATTATTTCGTTAGAGCGAGAAAATTTTTGAAAAGACCTTAAAGTAAAATACTCTGTTAAAGTATGGCAAATTATGGGATGTAGTCGAACAATACTCGCGGGAGAACGTTCTGAAATTTTATTTAAAGTATCTTGCCAATCATCATAAAAGAATTTTCTATCATACAAATAAACTCTTTTTCTTGGAAGTATAGCTGGCAAAGGAAGTTTATTTTCTCCAGCATAATTACGATAGTAAGTATCGTCAAGAACGTGAGAAATAACTCTTGCTTTTACTCCATCATTATACTTTTGTTTTAAAAATTCTTTATAGATAAAAGGTTTCGGAATTGTATAATCAATAATTTCATCTTCAAAAGGAATATAAATTCCATTTGTAAAAGCTGTTCCGCCATAAATAATATTATTTGCGCGCAAATAATGTTCTGGAATTTGAGGATTTTTATTTAATTCACTAAAAAAGTAAATTTTGTCACAGCTACTTAACTCTTGATCTTCAAGAGTTAGTAGCCGGCAAAATTGATTTTTTTCAGTTTTATAATAAGTTGCGAGTTTCATAATTTCAATATTGGGAATTAGAACAGAAGATTTATTTGAAACGCACCAATCGTAATCTAGTAATCCAATCATTGGGCATCAACCTCCGTTCTTTCATATTGAAATGTTAATTCACCATCTTCTGAAACATCTATAATTTTTGAGATAATTGGATATAAAGAATTTTTCTTTTTCTTTGGGATAAAGTTATCACCACGTCTAATTCCTTGAACCATTAACATAGTTCCTTTTGTAAACCAACTTTTCTCAATTACATGTTTCTTACCATCTTCTCCCTTTTCAGAAATTTGCTTATCATAAATCGCATATTGATTTTTATAAATCTTAACTTGAACCACACCAGTTGGAGTTAAAAGTGAAATACTATTTTTTAACTTATTTTTATCAATTACGGTTCCAATAAGTTTATAAAGTTTAAATACTTTTATCTCTTGACCACTTGAATTAGAAAAACTATACTCAACTTCAGGTTCTTCACTTAATTCAAAGAAATCATCATATTTTGAAGCCGCGGCTGCGAGCTCATGTTCATGATAATAGAAAGAAATACTATCCATTTCCCATTTACTAATATTACCTTTGCCATATTTTTCAGCTACTTCATTAAATAAAGAATTATTTAACTTTTCTAACATTACGTCTTTATTGTCTTTAAGATACTGACGCATTGGTTCCATAGCTTTTTTATAAATATTATCCCAAATTTTTTGAGAAATATAAGAGCCATTTTCTACTAAATCTATATCAAAATGCTCATTAATAAAGTTAATTGCTTGTTCATTTAAACAGTAATTAATTCCATCTTTACAAGTTTTTAGATACTTATTAAATAAGAAAAGTTTCGCATAAAAAATCATTTCTTCAGGAATTAAATCTTTATTAATTAACATTTGCATATTTTGTAAAGTTAATCTTTGCTTTTGATCTGCGATACTTAAAAGATAATTGTGCATTATTTCTTCTCTAGATTTTCCTTCAATCGCGTCAAAAGCTCCTGATTTAATTAGGTTAATTGTTTGTAATTTATTAGTCCTATTTTTAACCATAAAATCATTAAATGATTCATATGGTCTATTTTTAATAATTAATTTAATTACGTCATTTGAAACTCTTGTAATACCACGAAGCCCATAAGTAATACTATTTTGCTCAACATTTGGTGCAAAAGTAAAACTTGAATTATTAATGTCAGGAGGAAGAATATTAATTCCATAAGATTTGAATCGTCCTATTGCTCGTGCAGTTTTGCCATAATCTACAGTCTTTTTTACGCGTTGAACTTTTTCTTTTGTTGTTACTACTTCTGTAGGAGTATCCATTTCATCTTCCCAAGTTTCTTGGACTTCTTTAATTGCTTCCTCTATATTTTCTGCAATTTCATCTTGATCGATATCTTCAGGATTTTCTCCATCATCTACGCCCGCGCTATCTACAATTAAATTTGCAGTATTCCAAAATATAATTGGGTATTTACAAGCAAGATTCATATTTTGAAGTCCTACAATACTATATGCTAATGTATGACTTAGGTTAAATGAATAACCACGTTGTGTATTAACAAGAACATTCCAAAAATAATTACAAAGTTTACTATCAAGACTTTTTTCTTTTACTGTATCAAAATACTTTTGAGATAATTGTTCATAAAGTTTTGGGTCTTTCTTTGCAATTGATTTACGAAGCATATCACTGTCTTTTAGACTCCAACCTCCAAGTTGAGAATCTTGAATCATAGACATAATATCTTCTTGACTTGCGCAAATTCCATATTCATAATCAAGATACTTATGAAGAAGTTGTTTTTGCTCATTTGTTAATCCATATTGATTCATTTCTTGTTCCCATAACATTGGATTCTTTTTAAAACGAGCATACTTTTCAAGAGGTTGTTCTGCACCTTTTTCACTTGCCATTAATCGCATAATTGAGTTTAATGCTGCCATTTCTTCGACAGAAGTTGGCTTTGCAAGTGAAATTCCTTGGATGCCTTGTGGAGTATCAAATTGAAATACAGAAAGTATTTCATTATTTGCTAACATTTCCCACATTTTAGGATTTGTTCTATCTAAATTATAAACTCCAATTGCTGCTTCATAAGTTTCTCGTAAAGTATCTTTCTTCTCAATATAACCATACTGGACAAGTAAATCTAAACAAGTTCTCATACGAGTTAAGTTTAAAGTTGCAAGTAAGTCAATTTTAACATTACTTACTTCTTCAGATTCGTGAAGATCCCATGCAGTTACCCATTCTCCACTATTTAATTTAATAAGAGAATTAGTTTCTGTAATATCTTCGTCTACAATGATAACTCCACCAGCGTGACAACCGCATCCACACTGTAATCCTTCAATCTTTTGAGCTACTGCCCAAAGTTCTGGATACTTTGCCATTTCTTCTTGAAAAGTTCTATTTGGAGGAATATCATTTTCTGAATCACCATAATAAGTTACTTTTAAAGAACGCTGAATACCACGGTCACTTTCAATTAATGCTGCAATTGCTTGAGCAGTATCAACATCAATTTCAAGCCCGCGCGCAGCTGTAAGAATCGCGGCTTTCGCAGCTTCTGTTCTTTCAGTTCCAACTCTTACTACATTTAATTCACCATAATGATTTTGAAGTGCTTCAATAACTTTATTGCGACGATTGCTCTGCACATCACTATCAATATCAAGAATACTCGCGCGTTCTGGATTCAAAAAACGCCAATAATAAAGAGGAACTTTTTCTACAATTGGGTCAATTTGAATAATATCTAATAAATAATTTAAATAAAAACCAACACCAGAACCACGACCAGGGCCAACTAATGTATCGCCTTCATCCCACGCAATCTTTAAATAATCTGCCACCTGTAAGAAATATTTTGACCAAACAATATCTTGCTTTTTTGAAGCATTCCATACAGTTTCTAACTCAATCGTCATTCGTGCGATACGCTCATCAGTCCAATAATAATCTGGATTAGAATTACATTTATTTATAATTCTATAAATAAAAATTCTATCAGCATTTTCTTCTGAATTAATAAATTTATACCAAATTTCAGGCAGATTTTTTTCTGCAATAGAAAGTAAAATAAATGAAGTTGGTCGCTGTGCTAAAATAATATCTTGTTTATTAGGAAGATAAGGAAGTTTAAATGGCTTTCTTAAATCATACTGCTCAATCTGCTCACCAATTAATTTTGTATTTTCCATTAATTGATTAACGACATCAGCACCATTATATTTATCCATATATTCGTGAAGTTCTTCCGCAGACATCATATAAGTAGTGGCATAAAATTCATCAACTTCACGATCGCCATCTTTTGAATTTAAATACGCTTTATGAAAACGTCTATCATCTTTTGTTAAATAGTGGCTATCAGTGGTTACAATTGCGGGAATATCTAATTCCTCAGAAAACTTTAATAACCATTTATTAACATAAATCTGCTCATTATTATCAGAAGGTTGAAGTTCTAAAAAGAAATTTTCTTTATCAAAAATACTTTGTAGATATTTACACCAACTTCTTAGCTTAAATAATTCCTCATTAAAAAGTTCTTCATTCTTTTCAAATTTACTTGCTTTTAAAATTGTTTTTCCAAAATATCCGCCTATACAAGCAGTTGATGCAATTACATGACCAGGATTTTTTCCAATAATATCTTCTAAATCACTATAATAAGTTGGAACTCTACGCATACGATTCTTCATAAAACTTTGTCCATATGCGCGAGTAGATAATTTACGAATTTGTTTATGACCTTCTTCATCTTTTGCAAGAAGAATAAAATGATAAAAACTATCTTTTTTACTGTCGTAATTATCAGAAGTTAAACCATTTCTACAAAGATAAATTTCATTACCAAGAATAAGTTTAAATTCATCCCAACGAGGATCATGATTTTCTTTTTCTCTTTGTTTAATAACATATTTTAAAGCTTTAATATGACTATTAACGGTTTCATGTTCAGTTAATGCTACCCCATATAAACCTAAATCAAAAGCATATTGAATTAAATCTTCTATAACATTTATAGAATCAACAAGACGAGCATTACTCGCGCAAGTGTGATTATGTAAACTATAATACACAAAATCACTCCTTTTTTATTCTATATTTATTATATCATAACTTTATATAAAAGTCAAAAGAAATCATATTTATGAAGATTCTCAGGAGGATTTTCTAAATCATAATCATCAATAAATATTTGAGTGGTTGTACGTCCAGCGAAGGTATTTAAATTAACTCTACCATAAACAGTAAGTTTTTTAAGTCTATTACTAAATACTTCTTCTGTAAAAAATACGTCTTTAAAACGTACATAATCTATTCCATTAAAACTAATTTTCATACTATCTTTATTCGCGCCCATAGCCATGATATTAGCTAATGAAATATTTTTTATAACAACTTTTATTTCATCAATATGATTGCCAAAAAATTCAGGATGTTCTCCTAGTTTTTCAAGTAAAGGAGCAATATTTTCTTTAGCGTCTAAAATATAATCAACCGTATAGCATTTTGAAAAAGCATTATCATCTAGTTTTTCATTACTATAAGAAAGCAGTTTATCAGTATTAAAATAATTAATACCAAAGCCCGCGGCCGCATCATGACCTGCGACATAATTAATTAGACTACTCTCTTCAAGAAATTGTTTAAAACTAGGAAGGCCAGCAAAATTGCCACTACTACGAATACTACCATTAATTTCATTATTATCATTTCTGCGTCCAATCATAACTGGCTTATTATATTTATTTACAATAGCCATAGCAACTAAACCAGTTAATTCTGAAGGAATATTATCTTCTGGTTCTACCTCTACAAGAATAATATTATTACTTGCTAAATCATTCTTTTGAATTTTAAAATCAATTAAATCAATGGCTTTTTCTTTTAATTTATCTTGGCGAGCTTTTGCGTTTTTACCTACCCGAGCGGTTTGTTCAGCCGCAGTTTCTGTATCTCCTGGTTTCGCGCCACGCTTTGTACTTGGTAAAACCTTATCTGGTTCAATAAAACAATAAAACAATGCTTCTTTTTCTTTCATAGACCCAACACGAGTAAGAGCGTTAATAAGTGGAGCAATGTAAAAAGCAATATCAATTGGTGTTAATCCATACCAAGGATATGTAGCTTTTTCTTTTAAAGAATAAGATTGCGATTCAAGTAACGTTTGAAAACCTTTATTTTTAATATTCTTTAAACCTTTAAGCATTAAGTAATTTGTTTCAGAATATGTTCTATCCATAACATCCGCAATTTCACCAAGAGCAACTAAATCCATATATTCAGATGCTTGTTTAATACCTAAAAGTTCATCAAGAACTTCACAAAACTTATATACTACTCCCGCACCACAAAGTGATTTATTAGAATACATAGGAGAAAGTTGATTATTTACTATTATTGTATTTGAAGAAGTAGAAATAATAGGATTGCCATCGGTATCATATTGTTGTTCGTGGTGATCTAACACTAAGCAATCTATATTTAAATCAGCTAAACGCTTGTGTTCTTCAATATCATAACTTGAAGAATCAGGACAAATAACTAAATTAATATCATCTAGTGTTTCAAGCCAATCAATTTTATCATCTAATCCGTGTTGTTTATGCTCATGTAATGTAAAAGTAAGATTGGCATTTGGAAAAATATGCTTAATATAAAGCCATAAAATACTTGAGCTGGTAAAACCATCACAATCTGAATCTACTATAAACATAATTTTACTATTCGCGCGCAAATGACGAAGTAATAATTCAGCTGCGAGATCAATATTTTCAAGACCATATGGATCTAGTTCACATTCTGATGTTGGGTGCAAAAAAGTATATATATCTTGAACACCGCGGTCAATTAAAATTTCTGATAGTGCTTTTTCTGGATTTGTTGTATATTGTTTTCTTAATCTATAATTCATAATTTATCCTCTCACTTTAATTCTATTTTTATATAATTCTTCAAACACTTCTTTTCCTTTATCAAAAGGAGAATCTTTTTCATTTAACAAATTATCAAAATCCCAGATATAAGAAAAAGAAGCCTGATTAGAATATTTTTTACACATACGTTCTATTTTATCTCGATATTTTCGAGCTTTCTCTGTTCGCCAGTCAGTATATTCTTTATCTAGAGCAATAATAATTTCATTTGCCCCCAATATATCAGTTAATAAACTAATATGATATTTATTAAAAGTAGAACCACAGCAAGCTACACAATTACTCCATTCACCATAATAACCCTCATCTAATAAAACAGATTTTTCAGCTTCAGCAATAATTGCACTTCTGCGTTTTTTAATTCCTTCTTGATGTTCATAAATACCATATAAATTGAATTGTAAAGGATGAGTATATAAAATTTTACCAATCTGAATTGGTCTATATTTACCATACTCTTCTATTTCTTTTTTTTCTAATGCTCGGCCGCGAATGCCAACTAATTGACCTTCTATATCAAAATGTGGTATAATAATTTTATTTTGTCCCAGAGAAAATTTAATTTTAAATTTATCCATTGCCTCTTTTGTAATGCCATCTTTTAGCCAAAGAGGATGATAATATTTTGTAAAATAATCTAATACCACAGGAGAATAAGTGTCTAATGCTGGAATATTATTTGTGTATTTATATTTTTCAATATCATTCTCAAAAGAAGAAGTTGCGCGTTTCACATTAACAATAATATGTTTAAGAAATTGTTTAACATAATTTTCCGCTTCTTCTAATGTAATTGGATATTGATTTAATGCCATATATTTACGATATAATTCAAATATAGACATCGCTTCATCACATTCAGTATAACATCTAAATATTTTATTATTTTGATACCAATATAGTTTCATAGACTCTGCTTCATGAACCGGATTATGACAAATAGTAGGACAAACTAGATATTGTTTTTCTTCATTAACATCTATTTGTTCTACTCCTAAACTTTCTAAAAAATTTTTTACATCTGTTAAAGTAATTGAATCAATTATATCTTTCGTATTTAAAGTAGCTAAATAAGCATCTCTATCAGCTTCATTAAAATTTGTCATTATTGATCCCTTTCAAAATAATTTCTCCAATTAATAATTTCTTCGCCAGAAGAAGAAAATAAATCTATATACGGTTCTCTTATCGGTTGATTATCTGCCGTTGTCATAAACAAATCTTCTCGCTGGCCAGTACCTAAATGTAGTCTTATCCAAATTCTAACATTTTTATACCCACCACGCCGATTTTTATATAAATCTAAAACATGAGTAGGACGAAATCTTTCATCTTCAACGTACTTAGATTCTATTAATCCTTCTCGCGCAGCTTTGCGCCATTCTACCATATAAGTATTTAAATTTTTTTCAGAAACTCTTGACATAACCATACCTACATCAGCTTTATCTGCTACAGCTTTAGAACCTCTAATACTTTTTTCATCTTTAAATTCTCCATCATCTGCCATACCTAAAGCATTAACTTGTGTAGCAGACATAATAAAAAGTTGATAATCTTTTGCTAATTGTTTTAATTGATTTGCCATCATCATAAGAATAACATCTTCACGAACATTATTTTTTGCAAATTGTCCAAACATGCTCGCGGTTGAATGTATATAGTCAAAAGCAACATATTTTACTTCATCAATTGTTGCATATTTCTTAATTGTTGCTTCTACGTTAACAAGATTTGGGTCACTAATTTCTTCAATAAGAAAATAACCTTTATACATTTGAAGAATTTTTCCAGCAAAACGAACCCTATCTATTTCTCCGCCATCATATTTACCTGTTAAAATATGTGATTCATTTACTCCTGATAAATATGCTAACATAATTGTTTGAAGTTCTTCTTTATCCATTTCTGTGACAATGAATAAAACTTTTCTTGGCGATCGAGGTTTTCCACTTTCATCTATTTCTCTAATAAAAGTATTTTTTTCATGAGAATAACGAATTGGATAAGCTAAATGACAAGCATCAAAAACTGCTGTTCTTGTTTTTCCCGCACCAGAACTTGCAGTTTTTAAATAAAAACATCCTTGTCGGGCGCCTCGAACTGCAGTACTAAAATATTTTCCTTCTAGGCTTGGTCCAATATTTGGAGTTTTTTGTAATTCATCTATAAGTTCAAAAATTCCTTCTGATGGATCTCCATTTTTTGAACCTCCTCGAAGATATTCATTACGAATTATATTATACTTTCCTTCTACAGAATTAAGAATATCTTCTATACTTGCATCGTCAAAATGTTCTTGAATTTTAGCTTCTTCAATAGGACTTAAATCACTTTTTTCATCAACATAAAATTCACTAACATCATAGCCTTCATTAACTAATCTTCTTAATAATGAATATTTTTTTAATCGTATATAATAAACTTTAAAATTTGCTAACTCAGCAAATTCAAAGCAAGCTTTTAAAAAATCAAGCCCGCCATCACTTTGATAAATCATCGCGCTATTTCTGTGTTTTTCGATTTCTTGATCTACTTCAATTGGTGTTAATTTAGTTGCTCCTTCATTATACAAATTTTGAATGCTTATAAAACAAATTCGCGCGACTTTATTTGAACTATCAAAATCAAGCGGATGTATATCTGGGTATTCTATAAATAAAAGAGGATTTTTCATTAAACATCCAATAACTTGACGATATGCCATTTTATCTGATAAAGTCACAACTAAATCTCTCCTTAGTCATCCAGCCATTCGTCTGGATCATATGTTATTTTCTTTCTGCCATTTGTATTTTCTTTAATTGGAACAATATGCTCTCGAATTTCAGTTTGTGCAGCCGCAGCTAAATTTAAACTTTCTATATTCTGTTTACGTTTATAACGCATCATTTCATCAACCATAGTTGGATTAACTAAATAAATAGTTTCAACTTTTTTTTGTTTTTTTAATACATTATAAATATAATCTAAACAATCAATAATTGTTTCATCTGAATAACCATAAGTATCCATTAAACGTTTTCTCTCAGTCCAAATTCTTGGTCCTGGAGTTTTAATACCAAAAATAGAACAAACTTTATTTGAAAATTTTTCTTGTGCTATTTTTTCATTATAACATTTTTTACAATACCAATAAGAAGTTTTTGCACGAGGAGTCGCGTAATTTACCATATCTTCATTTTTAAAAATTTCTTTACAAATATGACATTTATGTGTTGAACGAATCGCCATATAATCACTCCTACATTTCAACTATATTTAGTATATCATAAAACATAAAAAAAGTCAATAAAAAAGCTTATGTTTTACATAAGCTCTTTTATTTCATCAATAAACAATTCTACCAAATCAGATTGAGATGGTACAGCAGCACTAATTTTAAAATCCTCAGAGCCAAAAACTCTACGAATAATATCTTTAATGACATTAAATCTCTGTTCTTTTTCTTCTTCTGTTTCTGCTGTATTTAAATAAGCATCCCCAACTGCTTTTGCTTCTTCCATTACTTCGACAAAAGGACGAGCTTTTATTTGTGCTATTTCAGTATGATCTGTAACTTCTGCGCCATCAAGCTCAACAGCTTTATCTATTGCGTCACCGATGGCATTTACTAATTCTTGATAACCAAATTTAATTTTTGGGGCAAGATATTGATAACGACTTCCTGCAAATACTGTCGGAGTAGAACGAGTATATAAGAAACGTTCAGAAGTTCCATCTGTATTCATTTGAACTTGTAAATAACCAATAATATCAACAATACTATTAATAATCGTATAACATTGATTTGGTAAATCTGGTGCTACCGCAGTAATCTCATTGCCATCTTCATCTCTCATTTCAGTTGGTTTATCTTTACTGTGTGCAATAAATAAAATGCCAAAACCTAATAAAGTAATTTCACGCCAACATTCTGAAAACTCATTACGAAGCATACCCCAACCTTGACCCCAAGGAATATCTCTTATACTATCAACGCCTTCGCGTTGACAAATATATTTTTCACAAAGTTGCCAAGCAATAGAAGCAGTATCTACTACAATACTATCATATATTTCACGTGCTTGAGGCTTACGAAGTTGTGACAATACTTTCTTAAAATCTCCCCAACGAAGAATAGGAACACTACGTATTCCAGCTAAAGCATTTGTACCTTGCTCAAAGTTAAGGAATAATGAACGAGGAAGTTGAGAGCCAAATGTTGATTTACCAGTTTTTGGTTGCCCATAAATTAATAAAAACTTTCCTTTTAAATCTCTTGAAATTTTACTTGGTTCAAGAGAAAAAATATCAATATCGTTCGCCATAACTTAACCCTCCTTAAAAAATAGTTGGGAATTTTATTATTCCCAACTAAACTTTCCACCAGGAGCGGCTGAAGCCGTAGCAGATTTAGTAGAACCTCCCTTCTTTGCGTCTACTTGCATCTGCTCTAGACGTGCCTTACGCTCATTAAATGCTTTCTTAATCTCAACAGCATCATAAGCAAAATCCTCATCGAAAGGCTCGTCGGAACCACGAGTAATAATTAATTCACGCACCATACGAGTAGAAGTCTCTGGTAATTCCTCGCCCCAAGAGCTCTCACTCGCGGAATGCTTCTCTTCCTGAGAAGTTACACGAATACGACCACCAACATTAACGGTCTGATTCTCTTCCCAATTACGAGAAATATAATTAACTGCATCATTATCTTCAACAATAAACTCAATTACATCAAGTCTACCGCCATACTGAACAACAGCACCCTTAATTACAAGACGACCAGTTGGCTCACCCTCACGATCTACTTCTTCATGCATGTCCATAATAAAAATATCCATATTGAAAGAAGCAATATCTGCCATCTTACCTTCATTCAGGAAAGAAGTATTAATTTGCCAGCCATTGATTAATTGACCACTACGAGCGACAAAGTTATTTTCACGAATATTCGCATTAGTCATACGAACAATTGTTGCTTCAGCTTCGCCATAATCCTGAACAGTCTTCATCTTCTTCATTTCTTGAATATTCTTATAACCAGGATGTGGCTTGTTCTGAGAAGTATATTGAGTTGCGAAAATACTTACAGGAATTTCACTAGTTTCTTCTCTACCACCATAAGTTTGGGTTACTCGAACTGTAAAATTACAACTTTCATAAGTTTGACCAGTAGAAGTTTTGCCTTCACGAAAAGTTGTGTCTAATAACTTACCAACGATATTTATCTTATTTGTTGCTTGTTCCATAATATTTTTACTCATAATATTTTACCTCTTATTTTATAATTTATTAACATATTTTTAACATTTTTATTAAGATAAAAGAGCGGTCCCGAGCGGGGACCGCCCTTGATTATTTAATTAAGCATTCTCCTTTGCGGCCTTAGCAGCAGCGCGCTCAGCAGCCTTACGCTCCTTTTCAGCGGCCTTAGCTGCCTGCTTAGCCTCTTCCTCAGCAACTGGATCATAGGCTAGACCGGCCTCAGTTAGAGTCTCATGACGAATAGTCTTTACCTTTGCCTTACGAGTATCGGTAGCAGGTTCAACCTCAACTTCTTCCATACGTTCAGTAACATAACCCTTCTTTACTAGGCCATTAATAGAACCGGTAACGGCGGGAACTGAAATACCTAGGGTCTCCGCGATCTCATTCTTGGTATATTCCTTACCAAAATTCTTCTTTAGAAAATTTAGAACTAACTCACTATTTGGGGTAATCATAATACATCAATCTCCTTTTTAAATACATTTATTAATTTGTTTTTAAAGCGGTAAGGACTTCTTTTCTCCTTTTCCTCTTTACAAAAATATTATAACAGATTTTCAAGTGAAAGTCAAATATTAAATAATTTTTTCTTGTTTAAAATCAAGCTGAGATATTTCCTTTCCCTTTTCTGTATTTATATTATACCATTATTTTTTATAAAAGTCAAATATTAATTATTCTTCTTTATTAGATTCTTCTTTAACAGTAAATAATTTTGCAGCTAAAACAGGAACTTCATCATATTCAGTATTATTAATTTGATCTAATTTAGGAATAATATCTAATTTATAACCATCAAGAGCTTTTTGTTCATTTTGAATACGAGTAGCTAATTGATTAGCTATAATAATTGCTCCAACTAATACGCGAGCATAATCTGCTTTGTTTAACTCTTGATTAGATGTTAATTTATCATGTAAATTTAAATAATCATCTCGCATTGTTTGAGCAGTTTCTTGCTCTTTAGTTTCTCCTTTATCTTGATGATCATTCATAACTTGTTCAGCTAAATTTGCGACTTGCTGAGTAATTAAAGTAAATAATTCTAAATATTTGCTATCCATAATTATATCTCCATCACATAATTTCTATTTCAGACTCAATTCCTCTACCGTCAATGATTCGTACTCCACTAGTAACACGATTTTGAATAGGAATAGAATCTACATTTAATAAAACCGCTTTATTATTTGTTGTAATAAATATTTTTTCTTGAGATATTGGAACGGCAAAAACTGTAGCAAGATTTTCATCTTTTAAAGCCATAACTTGAGAACCTTTAACCGCACGACTTGTAGTATTAAAATCCTCAATCTTGGTTATTTTACCCTTACCAGTAGTTGTAATAGTTAATAAACCTCGATACTCAATATCTTTCTTTACTAAGGTTGCCGCACGAATATACTCTTGAGCAATTAATTTTATGGCTTTAACACCTTTAGTTAATCTACCAGTAGTAGATAATTCATTTAATTTATAAAAATTATAATTACCACTACTACTTGTAATAAAGATTTTATCTTCATCATTTGTTGATAGATAAACTCCAATTAATTGGTCATCTGAATCTAACTTCATTACTGCTGTACCTTTCTTGGCTCGTACATTATATTCTCGTGTCGTAGTTTTTTTAATATAACCTTTCTTACTTATGGTTACTAAATTATGATATGAATTGAAGGAAGTTGTATCTATTAGTAGCAGGACTTTTTCATTATCTTGCAGCATAATGAGTTCATAAATTGAATAGTCCTTTCCATAATCTAAGTCTGCAAGTGAAAAGTTATACATTCTACCTGCATTAGTAAATGCTGCTACCACACCAAGATTAGTAGTATATAAAGTATTAATTAAATTCGCATTTTTTGGAGGTTTAATATTTACTCCACGACGACCACGTTTTCCACCTTGTAAATCTTCTTTTTTAACAAGACGAAGCATATTGTTATCAAATAGCATAATACCAATTTCTTCTTCTTGAACTTGCTGTTCTTCCTCATTATCATTTTCTACAATATTTAAAATTTTAGTTCTACGTTTATCACCAAATTTTTGGGCTACTTCATGTAAAATTTTTATTAACTCATTGTTTAAAGCGGTAGTATCAAATAGTAAGTATTGACACCATTCAATCTTTTCAGTAAGTTCTACTTGTTCATTCGTTAGTTTTACAATATCTAATTTAGTTAAAGAAGATAACTTCATTGCTAAAATAGCTTTGGCTTGTTCTTCATTAAAATTAAATTTATTAATTAATCCATCTAATGCTTCGGTTGGATTACTAGAAGCACGAATAAAAGCAATAACTTCATCTATAATTGAACAAGCTCTAATGAGTCCATCAACAATATTTTTTCGTGCTAGTGCTTTACCTAAATCATATTGTAAAATATTTCTTTCACAATTTTGAATATGTGTAATATAATTTTCAAAAATTTCTCGTAATCCCATAATTTTAGGAAAACGACCATCTTTTAAAACCCACATATTAATTGTAAAATGATTTTCTAATGGGGTATCTTTATATAATTTTTTCATCATCTTAGTAGGATTAACTCCCTTATTTAAAGTGATGATAATTTCCGCGGTTTTACCGGTATTATCATTTATGTCACTTATTCCATAATTTTCATTTTCTATTACAATTGCTTTTAATTGTTTTATAACATCACCGCTATATACTCCATAAGGTAATTCAGTAATACGAATAGTATTGTCATCTGGATAATAATCCATTTTAGCTCGTAATTTACAAGCGGAACCTGTTCCATTTTTTAATGATTCTTTTACTTCTAATGGGTTAATAAGAATTCCTCCAGTTGCAAAATCTGGCATAATTAGAATATCAGAATCAGAAGCATTAGGGTTTTGAATTAATTTAATGATTGCAGAATTAACTTCTGTAAGATTAAATTGTGGAATAGAACTACTAATAGCAATACCTAATCCTAATGTTCCATTACAAATATTAAAATAGCCAATACTTGGCATTACAGCAGGATAATTTTCAGTTTCATCAAAGTTTTTCCGCCATTGAGAGCCAATAGCATTTTGATTTAATCCGTTATAAAGATAACTAGAAATTTCTCCTAAACGTAATTCAGTATAACGCATAGAAGCTTCATCGCCATTGCTAATCATTGTGCCATTATTACCTTGACACTCCTCTAATGGGACTCTCATTGCAAATGGCTTACTCATACGCATATAAGCTTTATAACAAGAAACATCACCATGCTCATATAAATGACCAAGACAATCACCAACAACTCTTGCACTTTTAATAAAAGGCTTTTTATGCGTATTTTTTGTGATACTCATTTGAGAATAAATGAGCATTCTTGCACTAGGTTTTAACATATCACGGACGTCACAGATAGCCCTATCAAGGATAACATTTCCCGCGTAGCGCTCAAAATTTTCTTCAACTACTTGTTTCATGTTTCTTTGGTCTATCATAATTTAAATCCTCCAAAATCAATTGTTTGGACGTATTTTTTTCGTGGTGATACGTCTTCGCCCATAAGTGCAATTAAAGTTTCTATACCATCATCTGTAGGAACAAGTTGTTCAAGATGCTGGTTTTGAATATCAAAAAGAGACTCTTTTAAATCTTTTGGACTCATTTGTCCAAGACCTTTAAAGAAAGTAATTTCTCCATTTTTTTGAATTCTTTCTTCTAATTCCCTTTCATTATAATAATACCACGTTTTTCCTTTAAAGTCAAGTTTTGAGGTCGGAGGTTTTAACCAATATAATCTACCTTCTTCAATAAATTCTGGACATAGTTTTTGAAGAATAGCCATAATTAATAAGCCTATATGACTTCCATCAAAATCTGCATCGGTACAAATAGCAATTTTACCATAACGGAGTTTTTTACTATTATATTTTTGCCCATATACTAACCCAAGTGCTTGTAATAATAATTTTACTTCGTCATTTTCTAATACTTTTTCAAGAGGATTAGATAAAGCATTAATTGCTTTACCGCGTAACATAAGAATACCAATTTTATCTCCATTCTCTGCTTTTTGCCGACCAGTACTTATTGAGCCTCCTGCAGAATCACCCTCTACAAGAACTAACATGGAATCTTGACCGAGTTTTCTCGCTTCACGAAGTTTATCACTTTCAATAAATTTCTTTTTTGCCGCGGCAGTCATTTCTTTTTCATGATTAAGAATTGCTTCACGAGTTTTGTCCGCGGCAGCTTCTGCTTTTTTACGAATTAATAATGAAGATAAAATTAATTCAAATTCCTTTGGATTTTTTTCTTTAAAGTTATTTAGCATTTGCGTCATAGAACGTTGTGCTAAACCACGAAGTTCAGGATTAGTAATTTTACTTTTAGTTTGCCCATCGTAAATGGGATTTTTAAGATTTACTGAACAAATATAAATTAAACCCGTGCGAGCCATATCTCCATCAAAATCTCCTAATTGCTTTTTCATAAAAGAAGTAATTGAAGTTTTAATGCCGGTAATTGGAGTCCCGCCAGACGGATTTTCACCGCCATTAGAAAATAAATAAAATCTTTCCTTTTCTTTTGTCCATTGTGCTATAATTTCAATATCTATATCATTTTCACTTACCGTATAATGTAACGGAGTTTTATGAATAGGATTTTTAATATGCTTTTCAGCAAAATCAATTAATCCATTTTTGCTGCAATAATTTTTTACTTCTTTTGTTTCTCCATTATTAACAATAAAAGTTATTCCTTTATTAAAATAAGAATATTCTTCAATTATTGAACAAATTTCATTATAATCAAAATTGATTTCTTCAGAGCTAAAAACTGATTGGCTTGGTTTATACCAAATGTAAGTTCCTTGTTTTTCATTTTTTAAAGGCTGTTTTTGACAAGTAGTATACTTTGGAATTCCTTCTTCAAATTCCATATACCACGCTGCGCCATCTCGATAACTAGTTATTTTAAAAATATCTGAAGAACAACAAGTAGCCGCGGAACCTGTGCCATTAAGACCTCGACTTTTTCCGCCATAAGCATTATCATCAAATTTTGCACCAGAGTGATTTTCAGTAAGAAGATTAATCATTACTTCTTCTGTAAAATCATTCGCACCATGTGGCATACCTCGTCCATAATCACGACAACTAGCCCAATTTTTACCTATAGTTAATTCAATTTTTGTTGCAGTTGGACAGACAAGAGCCTCGTCTGTTGCATTATTAACTAATTCTAGGAGACCTGCAATTACTCCCGTATGGTCTGCGGAGCCTAGATAAATACCTACGCGCGCACGTACTCCTTCGCGAAATGTTAATTGCTGAATTGAATTTGCATTATATTCCAAATTATCAATCCTCCTTTTCTATATTTATTATATCATAAAATAAAGAAAAAGTCAATTAAAAATCTCCTAAAAATTCTTTCATGTGTTCGCGCAACCAAGGCTCATTAATATGATTTTGTTCTTTATAGTTAATTCTTATAATTGGAATGTTTAGTTGTTCAGCTTTAGAATCTTTTCTTTTATCTCTTTCTTTATTTAATTCTAATTCGCCTTTATGCATCTCAGCTTTATCATGAAATTCTCCATCATATTCTATAAAAAGTAATGGTTCTTCTTCTTTATTAAAAATAGCAAAATCAATACGTTGATTATCAAAACCATATTCTGAAATATAAAAGAAATTTTCATTCTTTTCAAAAATACGTTTTAATAAATTATTAAGACGTTTTTCATTTGCACTACCAGAACGACAGACACAACTATCATCACCAACTTTTAAATGGTCTGAGCTTTTGTAATCTGTAATCCCACAATATATACAATGTGCTTTATAATATTTACTATGACCTGTCCAACCCATTTTCTGTTTTAAATCTTTATTTTTTAATTCTTCGTCTAAATGCCAACATCCAATTGTATCTCCAATTTTCATTTCTTTAAATTTAAATTCTTCTAATTGTCTTGCTTTTTTCGCGCAAGCGCCACAAGAAATTTGAGTTCTACCATTTAATTTACTTCCTCTTACGCTAGCCCAAGGATGAATTGGATCTTTCATAGTTGGGCAATTTGGAAAATGACAACGACATTTTAAATAAATGCCACAAGTTGTTTCTTCAATTTTTTCTTCATCAATATCATATGGTTCTAAAAAACCATATTTTTCTCTCCATCGTGGAGTAAAATATTTTTTTGCAGCAATACGCATTTTATCTGTAATTTCTCTCATATTTATCCCTCTTTTATATATATTTAAAAAAAGCCAAGTTTTCTTGGCTTTAATAAGCAACATGCTCAAAAATCTTTGGTTCTTCTGCTTCAAAAAATCCTTTCTTTTCTTCATTCCAAAGAAAATACATACGATGCTCTGTTAAAGCACAATTATATAACCCGGGAAAGCGGCAAAGGATAAAGCCTGCGTGATAAATTGTTTCTTGAATATCAGCCCAATTTTCATTCATTGCTTTAATTGCGGTATCAAGCTCATAATAAAAACCCATATGATCTGTGTAACCAGTGTCTGGATAACCAGAATGAACTTCCCCTTCTTGCTTATGATAATAAATGAGTTCTTTATTTGGATAATGAAAAAGCATAATTTCAAAAATCGGTACTGGTTTTTCACCGTTTTGAGAAATATATTTTTCTTGATACCATTTAATATAATCTTGAATTTCTTGGTATTTAGACATTAATCTTCCCACTCCATTAAGACTTCTGATTTATATGCAGTATTAATACAATTATCTGCACGGCAATCTAACTTACATAAACTTTCTACATGTGGACCGCTATTTTTAAAATTTTCTTTTGCTTCTTCTAAAGAAATATTTAAATCATCCATATAGTATTGAAGAGTTTCATCTGCTTCTTCTTCCCATTCATAAGTAACTTTAATTTTTAATTTCATGTTAATACTGTCCTACACATATAATAACTTTCATTATTTCCTAGAGCATATATACCCCAATTGTTCCAACAATCAATTATACGTTTAATTGTTTCATATAATGTTTCAGAAGAACAAATAAAAAATTCAGAAGCACTTGAATAAGTCATTAAAGAAGTTGGTTTTTCTGTAATTTGAATAGTTACAATATGTTTATTTAAACCATAAGCATAACCATTTTCCCAATTTGTTCCTGCAGTACTTTCTCGTCCTTGAGAAATCATAAAGAAAATATCACACTCTTGAATAGCTTTTATATCTTCTTCAAAAACTTGTCTTGCCCATTCTTCTTGAGATATATCCCACGCATTTTCAATTTTTAGTTCCCAAGGACAATATACATCATAATGACCATATTCACGTAAAATTCGCGCGACCTTTACCATTATAGTACGATTTTCAGTATCGCAGGGGCCAGCAAGATAGATTTTCATTTTATTCATCTTTCCTAACTTTAAATAAGTATTCTTTAACATGAATATTCCGATTATTTAAATTTCTACAACCCCTAAAAGTCGGATAATCTTCAGTTATAATTCCAACTTCACCATATTGTTCTAGTAACGAAATCATTTCTTCATAAGAAATAAAACCCTCATTGTTATAAGAAATAATATATTCTTTTGCATTGATATTTTTTAAACTATTTTCTAAAGCGGTAAGTGCTTTTGCTTTTTTATTAAAATCACTTCTATTCCAATTTTTAGGTATGCCACTTACTTGGCTAATATTTTCTGGTTTATTATTTGTTGCAATTAAATTAAGCATAAAATAATTGCTACCATATGGATGTTGATTATATGGAGGATCAAGATAGGCTAAATCACAATTAATTAGTTCTTTATTTTTTGTAGCATCAATATTTAAAATTGTTGCTTTACAAGAATGAGAAGAAAAAATCGGTTTTTTTAGTGTAATTTTCCCGCAAATACGCTCTAGTGCATTTTTACCTTGTCCTCCCCATTGCCCAATACCACTATAATTTTTATAAAAACCTTTAAAAACTCCAGAAGTATTTGCATGAATAGAGGCTTCTGACATAAGAGGAGCTAGAAAAAAATGCTGTAATTTTATAGGACATTTATTAAAAATAATATCTAAGTAAGTATCTAAAATTAAAGCATTTTCTCTTGTATAAAAACATCTTTCACCTGGTTGAATATTATTGCTATCTTTGGGGGCATATAGTTCACAAAAAAAACCTTCTTTTAATTGAGAATTAATTATAAGATTATAATAATAATTATATTCTTCTTCAGGAAAATCTTCTTGATTGGTAAGATAACACTTATTAATAATTTGCGAATATAATTCTAAATCGTTGGCAATAATTTCTTTACATTCATTTTCTTTAAAAGCTCTCGAAACAACTCCAGAACCAGAAAATAAATCTAAACAACTTTTACCTTTAGGATTAGCTGCTTGAATTATTAAAGGTAATAGTCTTCGTTTATTACCTAAATAGGTAATTAATTGTTCATCAACATACATAATTATCACCTTTTAAAAAATAATTTATTGAATTTTCAACAACGGGTAACATATTTTGTAGCAGTTCATCTACAGTCCATTCATCTAATTTAAATAAAATAGTTGAAGGTTTAATTCTATCTTTATAAATACCATCATATATTTTATTAATTTCATGAAAGCTATTTAATGCGTATAATTTTGCTTGAACTACACCATCTAAAAAGTCACAGCCATGACAAAATGCTACTACTGGAAGAATATCAGTATTTTGATAAAGAGTATGAAAAGCCATAAGATTTTTTCCATATCTTTCAATTGCGTTTCCAACAGCTTGTTTCTTTTTTCCTTCTGCTATGCGTTCTTGATTTGTTCCTTGTTTTTTCATTTCAGTAATGAGAACTGGATATTTATTATCCATCCAAATTACTCCTCCATCTGGAATAATTTTTCTATTTTCTAAACTTTTATCTTCTTTCTGCTTTAAATAATTCCAAATTTCTTTAAAAGTTAAAGAAGATTTTACAGAAAAAGTATGAAGAGGAAATTGCTCAGATAATAATTTTGAGCAAATTTCTACAGCAGTTTTAATATCTTTATCATCTTTTTTACTTTCAGTATTTTTAATTTTATGCTGTTCCCATCTTGTACGAAGTAAATCATGCTGACTCATAATTATTTAATTCCTTTCTTTTTTCTATAAATATTATATCAAAAATTAAATATTAAGTCAAATATTTTAATATTTACCTCTTCGTATATTAAATTTTTCTCCTTCTTCTGCCGAAATAGTTTCATCAACTTTTACAGTTAAATTACCTTTACCATCAACCAATTTTTGTTTTATTAACCATTCTCCCCAAGTTGGCATTTTAAGTTCTCCTATTTGATATTGGGTAAGCCAATTAAAAATTCCATATTTACTATTACACCAAAATGGTTGAATTGGATGACCATAGCCAGGGATAGAAGTTAATTTTGATTCTTCATTTAATTTATCTAATATTCCAAACATTTCGCGCGCATACTTACCATAATTACTTTCTTTAGCACCATGAAGAAACCAAATTGGTATATTTGCTAATTTAGGTATATAGGATGTATAATTGTGCGCACAAGAAAGAGAAGCACCTGCAGCAAAAGCATTAGGATATTTATACATTATTTCAATAACGCCCATTGCGCCAAGACTATGTCCTGTTAAAGAAATACGAGTTTTATCACATTTATATGTATCTGCAATAGTAGTTGCTAATTTTACAAGGTCTGTTGCCATGCTGCCCCAAGTATTTTTTGGTAGTTGTGGCATTAGTACATATGCATCAGTTTTAAATTTACCGTTATTAAGAGAAATATATGGTTCTCTTTTCTTTAATTTAGAAAGAGAAGAACCAATTTCTCCTGAACCGTGCATTACTACAATTAGTGGAAGATTTTCTAAATTGTTTAAATGCGATGGCTCGTAAAGCAAGTATTTAAATTTGTCAAAAGAACTTTCTTTTATCATATTATTTCTCCTTATCCATCTTCGCGCCGCAGTTCGGACAATAGCACGTTTTTTCACCATCAGCTATTTCACCTTTGCAGGCACTACAAATAATGGCTCTATGATTTATTACGCCCCAGTCGTCTTCTGTCATCCATCGTTTTTCACTCCACCGTCCATGTACCACTGGCACAACATCTAATATTGGAGCGTATTCAATAGCTGCGACTAAATCATCTATTGTCCAATCTTTACCAATTAATTTTGTTTCAAGTTCATTGATTTCTAAAATTTTATCAGCGTCAATTGGCCGCATTTTTTACCTCCGGTTTTGCTGTCCAGCATTGATACTTTTTACCATAATTTTTTCTTAATAAAGAATAGAAACCGCCCATAAATATACTTACTATATCTTTATTGTGAGAAGTCGGAGATTGAAGTCTACATGCTTTTATTTCCTTTGCACCTAATAATTCACACCAAACATATATATTTGATTGTGTATTACTCATTTCCCATAATTCATCAAAACTTAATATGCGCGCGGGTGTTTCTAACGGACCTTGTTGTCGCGCGAGAATTTCTGTAATTCGTTCCCAATGTTTTTGTGCTTCTTTTTCTTCTTTAGTTAAAGGTTTACGCATTAGTTATTTACCACCTTAATTGTATTATCTGGGAAAAGTTCGATTATATCATTATAAAGAATATTATATTTATTTTCATAAGTTCTATCAATATGAAAATGCCCAAGAAAGTGTTGTTTAAAATCGCAAAAACCACAAACATATTTTTCAAGAAAATTAGTTACTGCATCAGAAGCATCTTCATAAGGAAAAAGTTTTTTTACAATATGAGTAGGAGCAGTATGGGAAATTATATAGTCAATTTTATAATTATATTTTTCAAGGTTATTTGCTGCATATTCAAATTCTTCATAAGAAGGTATCTCTTGTGGCCACCAAGATTTACCTTCTTTACGAAAAGCTTTATCAACACTATGCGCGCCACCCTGAAAGAAAAAAGTTTGATTATTTAAAGTAAGTATTTCACCATTTTCAACATACATTACATGCGACCGCACTTTCCGAACTTTAACTCCATTCCATTTTTCTAGAGGAAGCGCGCGAAGAATATCATAATTTTCATGATTTCCTAACGTGCATATTGTAGTATAAGGTTTATTTTCTAGCCAATCACACCAGTATTTTGTTTCATTTGAATTATTCCAAGTAAGACCTACATCGCCGCAAATAATAAGTATATCATCACGAGTAAATGTGCGAGATTCAGACCAATTTTTAAATGATAGTTTTTTAATATCTATATTAAGATGTATATCTCCTGTAATAAATATTCTAGACATTTTAAATATCCTTTCTTGGAATAGATTTGGCAAATTCCTGTAAGCGTTTTCGTGCAGGCTCTAAATTTAAATCTACATCTATGACAATTTTTCCGCCTTCATTTTTTTCATCTTCTTTTTCTTGTTTAATTCCTAACATATAATTTTCTAGTTTATTAATACGTTCATAAATATCTTCTAGCAATTCTGGAAGTGATTTATTTTTAAAATTAGAAGTTGTAGTATAATTCATATTATTATAATTCATATTATTAATCCTCCTGTGTTGCGCTAAAGCCAATAGGCTTTAGACCATAATATCTGTCAAGTAAATACTCTAAAAAATTATCTCCATTATGAATAAGAACTGGTTTATCAATAGTATAATCATCATTTTCTAAATCTTCATAATCAAGAATTTCAACATCTGAAAAACCATAAGATTTAGCTTTTACTTCAAAAGCACGTTTGTCTTGAGTAATAATTGTAGCATTATTTTTACGTGCTGCTTCAAGTAATTGTTTTGCTTTACCAGTTCCACGATTTTGAATAATTGTAATCATTTTATTTACTCCTTTTCAAAACATTTTTTTAATGGCTCAGGAAAAGTTCTTGACACATACATAATTTTGCCTTCGTCATCTTGAGCTACATAATTCATCATAGCACAAAAATCACAAGGTTCCCAAACTAAAAAATCTATATTAAGATATTCAATTGGATGTTTCTTTAACCATTCCCTACATTCACGAGCTTGCCTTGTTTTATCATTACTTAGCATTTTAAATGTACAAATATGTTCATGTAAGCCATTTCCACCGAGAATTTCTTGATCGTCAATTTCACGATAAATTAAATCAAGTTTAGCAGTTGCTTCTTCTTGCTTTTGTAGAACTTCTGGGTCAATTGGATAATTTGGGTCGAGTTCTGCGGCTTTATATTTTGAACGCCAACGTTCTTTTTCTTTGTGCATATTAACTCTCCTTTTCTTTTTTTTAAATTATAGCATAATTTTTAATAAAAGTCAAATTTTTATGCGCCATGCGCCATATTTTTATTTTTTAATATATATTTATATATAATACATATTTATATATATTTATATTACTATACCAAAAATTGACCTCAAATATACCAAAAATTGGTAGTTTAAAAGTTGAAACTACCAAAAATTGAACTTTTATATATCAAAAATTGGTAGTTTAAGAGGTCAATTTTTGGGTTATTGGAAAACTACCAAAAAATGATAGTTTCCCGCAGTCAATTTTTGGATTATTTAAGAGGTCAAATTTTGGTATATTAAATCGGCATGGCCGCACGGATAAAAATAATAAATATTTTGTGATACTTCTATAAGATATTTTTTTTGTATTAATTCATCTTTAATTGCTCGAATAGTATTTTTACTACCTATTCCTAAGACTTCACATAAATGAGTTGGAGAAAAATCATAGTATCCTTTGCCATTCCATTTTAATAAATATACCCATAATTTAAAAGCATTACCACTTAATTCTTTTAAAGCTATATCATAATATTCCCAATTAATTGGCTGAAGAAAACTGTCTTTTGTGCCTTCTTTATGGGTAATTGAATCAAAGTTTTTAATTTCAATTCGCTTTTGATTCTTATAATTCATAATTATATTCTTTCATCTTTTTTTCCATTCTATCTAATAAAGATAAAGATGGTTTATCACGTTTATTAATAATTTTATTTAAATGAGAACGGCTGATATTTAAATCTTCTGCGGCGGC
>Ga0326513_10000139_pt1 | contig 57373 bp, 69 predicted proteins | sample 2_2465_0518_D_FD_203654 | JGI IMG/M metagenome (GOLD analysis project Ga0326513, IMG submission 203654) | Bovine rumen microbial communities from UC Davis, California, United States - 2_2465_0518 | ecosystem: Host-associated > Mammals > Digestive system > Stomach > Rumen | place: USA... | reverse complement strand
CTTAAAAATTTCTCCGGGGGTGATATTTTAGTTTGAATTTCGAGGGGTCTTATAGAGTATTGACTTGCTTTATAGGATCTACTCAGGAATGGCCCATGTTTTTCTCCTTTCAGAGCCTAAAAAGGCTTAGAAAAGTCTTAGAAATCAGGTCAATACTCTATAAGATCCCTCGAAAAGTTCTATTAAGAAGGTGATATTCTTGAAAAAGGGAGAAGAAAAGGCACCTGGCAAGAGAATACACCGAGCTACATCTCCGGAAGCCAGGGAAGATCAGTTGATTTCTTTAGCCGTCGACCGGGCAGAAGAACTTTTAAGAAGCGGAAATGCCCCAACATCGATCATTGTGCATTATTTAAAGCTCGGAACTACGAAAGAACGAATTGAGAAAGAGATTCTCGAGGCTCAAAAGGAGTTATATATCGCAAAGACAGATGCGATCAAGGCTTCTAAAGAAATGGGAGAGCTTTATAAATCTGCAATGGATGCAATGAGGGCTTATCATGGTCAAACAGATGACGACGATGAAGAAGAGCTATACTGAGCTTTTAAAGTATGATGATTTTTATGATCGTTTTCAATACTTAAGACTAAACGGTATAGTTGGTGACGAAACGTTTGGCGCCGAAAGACTATTCAATCAGGTTTTTTATAAAAGCCAAGAATGGAAGGAATGCCGAAGGCTAATCATCATAAGAGACAATGGCTATGATCTTGGAGTTAAGGGACGAGATATAGGTGGGAGAATTTATGTTCACCATATCAATCCGGTAACAGTGGATCAAGTTCTTTCAAGAGATCAGCAGTTATTCGATCCAGAGAATCTAATCTCAACGTCGTTCAATACGCATCAAGCAATACATTACGGCGACATAGACTTATTAATTGAGGACTATAAGCCACGGAGACCAAACGATACAAGTCCTTGGCTAGAGGAGTGACTAGATGGAAAGTATATTATTAAGCGTTAAGAAATTTATAGGTTTGGATCCAGAATACAACGTATTCGATCCAGATCTACTTATACTTATTAATTCATCGTTTTCTGTTTTGAATCAGTTAGCTGTTGGTCCTAAAGAAGGATTCAAAGTAACTAACATTACTGAGACATGGGAAGATGTGATAGGTTCTAAGAAATACTTAGAATTAATTAAAGAGTATATTTGTATAAAAGTAAAACTCGTATTTGATCCGCCGTCAAGCAGTACTGTTTATAAGGCTTTTGAAGAAAGAGTAGCAGAACTTGAATGGCGATTAAATGCATTTGAGGATAGGGAGTCTGTTCAGGAAGTAATAGACGCATATTCTCAGGAGGAGTAAATTGTACAAATTTTACAATCCAATTCGAGCCGATGAAATGAAGTAAAAGGACTTATAAGAGCTGGTGAGGATTCCTTGCCAGCTCTTATACTTAAGGTGAATCTTATGCACGACAACAATTACCTCATGCACTACGGCGTCTTAGGTATGAAATGGGGCGTACGTAGATATCAGAAAAAAGATGGTACTAGAACCCCTTTGGGTAAAAAACACGAAAAAGCAAATAAATGGTTTGATCAATCAATTAAGGGCGGAAAAGACAAACCAAATGTATCTCCGGCAGAAAAGATAGCAAAAGAGACTAGCAATGCCGCATCATCAGCAAAAGGTGTTATAGAGTCTGCCTCAAGAATTAAGCGTAATGCTTCAAAGAAAGAGTCCCCATCTAAGAAGATGAGCGATCAGGAATTAAGGAATGCGATTAATCGCCTTGAAATGGAGCGTAGGTATGATTCTCTGACTTCCGAAGATACAAGCCGTGGCTTTGAAATTGCTAAAGATAGTTTAGACGTTGTTGGCGGATTAGCTGCAACAGCAGCGTCTGTAGCAACGATTTGGGCTATAGCGAATAAGGTGATGAAATGAACAACGATTTTAACCAAGATTACCTCATGCATTACGGCGTTCTTGGAATGAAATGGGGTGTACGTAGATATGAGAATAAAGGCGGAAATTATACCAAACGAGGATTGAAAAAATTTAAGGCATCAGAAGAAAAATATAACGCCGCAAAACAGAATTATAAAGTTGTTAAATCCTCTGTAAAAGAGACAAAGAAGAATGGGTATACGGCAACTTCTAATGGCGATAAAATTGCAGTAATGCCTTCGGCAAAAAGAGAAGCGAAACAAGCTGTTCGGTCTGCCAAAAAAGATATGGATAGATCATATAAGCAGCTTAAAAAAGATTATAAAGCCGATCAGGGAAAAGAGTTATATTCTCAAGGAAAGACGATTCAGTCAATAAGCACTAGAGATTTATTTACATACTTAGGCATTGCCGCCGCGACAGAACTTTCCGCTGTGAGCGCTAATGCTCATGGTGTTACATTTACAAATAGGTTTGGAACCATTCCATTGTCTACGATAATTTATGGAGTCGGATCAGCAGCCATAATCGGTAGCACAATAAAGAATGAACGCGATAAATCAAAAATACGTGCTTATTATGCTCATTAATAATATAGGATGAATCATGTCACTCTCAAACACAGCTGTACCGAAATATTACGGCATGTTTAGAGATGCCGTTTTAAGGGGCGATATTCCGGTGAACAAAGAAATCTCAATGGAGATGAATAGAATAGACGCCCTAATAGCAAATCCTGGAGTTTATTATGATCCTTCATTAGTTGATGGTTATATTCGATTTTGTGAAAACGAGTTAACATTAACCGATGGCAGCGATATGAATGTTCTCGATTCGTTCAAACTCTGGGCGGAACAGCTTCTTGGATGGTGGTATTTTGTTGAACGAAGTGTCTATATTCCTGGAAAAGATGGCCGTAGTGGTCATTATGAGAAGAAAAGAATTAAGAAGCGTCTAATTAATAAGCAGTACTTGATTATAGGAAGAGGTGCCGCAAAATCAATGTACGCATCGAGCATACAAGGATTCTACCTCAATGTTGATACGTCAACCACTCATCAAATTACCACTGGCCCGACACTTAAGCAATGCGAGGAAGTATTATCTCCGTTAAGAACAGCTATTACTAGGTCAAGAGGCCCCTTGTTTAAATTCTTAACCGAAGGATCTCTTCAGAATACAACGGGTTCAAGAGCAAAAAGACAAAAACTCGCATCTACTAAAAAAGGCATAGAAAACTTTTTAACTAATTCTTTGCTTGAAGAGAGGCCTATGAGCATTGATAAGTTGCAAGGTCTGAGATGTAAAGTTGCGACTATTGATGAATGGCTTTCTGGTGATATTCGCGAAGATGTAATCGGAGCAATCGAGCAAGGCGCATCTAAACTTGATGATTATCTTATAGTTGCAATTAGTTCTGAAGGAACTGTTAGAAATGGCGCTGGTGACACAATCAAGATCGAATTGATGAAGATTCTTAAAGGAGAATACATTAACCCACACGTTTCGATTTGGTGGTATAAGCTTGACGATATTAAAGAAGTCGACCATCCGGAAATGTGGATTAAAGCGAATCCGAATCTAGGAATTACTGTTACTTATGAAACTTATCAATTGGATAAAGAAAGAGCAGAACAGAATCCGGCCGCTAGAAATGACATCATAGCAAAGAGGTTTGGTATTCCAATGGAAGGCTATACATATTTCTTTACCTATGATGAGACTCTTCCTCATAAGAAACGTGATTTTTGGGGAATGTCGTGTGCTATGGGTTGCGATTTGTCTCAGGGCGATGACTTCTGCGCATTTACTTTCTTATTTCCTTTAAAAACCGGAGAATTTGGCGTTAAGACAAAAAGTTATATTTCCTCTAGGACTCTTTATAAGCTTCCTGCAGCTGCAAGGATTAAATATGAAGAGTTTATTGCTGATGGAAGTTTGACCGTAATGGAAGGCTCTATTCTTAATATGCTTGATATTTATGATGATCTTGAAAAGCATATTTCGGAAAGACAGTATGACGTGTGTTGTGTAGGGTATGACCCTTACAACGCTAAAGATTTTATAGAGAAATGGGCAACAGAAAATGGCCCGTTTGGCATTGTAAAGGTTATACAAGGCTCTAAAACAGAATCTGTTCCGTTGGGAGAACTTAAGATATTAGCCGAAGATAGACTTTTATTATTTGATGAGCCCCTTATGCAATATTCTATGGGAAACGCGATAACCTTAGAAGATACAAACGGAAACAGAAAATTAATGAAAAAGCGTCACTCTGCAAAAATAGATAATGTGGCTGCTATGATGGACGCCTATGTTGCGTATAAACAGTATATTGATGCTTTTGAATAAGGTGATATTTATGAATAACGATTTTAACCAAGATTACCTCATGCACTACGGTGTCTTAGGTATGAAATGGGGTGTACGTAGATATCAGAATAAAGATGGAACAAGAACTTCTTTGGGCAAAAAAAGAGCAACAAAAAGCGATTTTCAAGTTAAATCTAAAAATGGAGACATATTAAGTGTAAAACTTGATAAAGAATCAGGAATTAGTAAGCTTTTATCGAAAATTAGTAATAAGCATGCAAAGCAGGTTGATGATTTTTCATCTTATACAACTTATGCAAACGGAAAGTCGGTCGGGACACTCCAATTAAATAGGAATTCTATCTCGGAATTGAATATAGTATGGATCGATACAAAATCAACCGAAAAAGGAAAAGGCTATGCTTCTGCAGTATTAAATGGGGTATTAAAAAACGCTAAAGTTGATGGGTATAGCAACGTTACTTTGGAAGTACCAGGAATAAGTCCTGATGCGGCGCATATATACGAAAAAGCTGGATTTAAATATGTTGGCCAATTAACAAATCCGGATGAGGATTTTGTATGGGGCGGTTTAAAAGCCATGAGAAAGGATTTGCAATGAATAACGATTTTAATCAAGATTACCTAATGCACTACGGGATTCCAGGTATGAAATGGGGCGTCCGTAGATATCAGAATTATGATGGCTCATTAAAAACTGTTAATAAAAATGATTTTAACAGTTCTAGACATTTAAGAGCGGTTGCGGTATCAGAAAGATTAAACGACCTGAAAAAAGATAAAACCAGAATGTCTAGAATGTCAGAAAGACAAAAAAAGTCATTAGAGGCCGCTACAAAATACTGGAATAAAAGAGCTAGTGGAGACGAAAGCGGATTCAATGAACGTAATTTTATAAAAAGACAAGCTGACGTATGGCGCTCAAAAAGTTTAGCATCAAGAGCTAGAGATACCGCTGCTTATTCTACAGCAATAAGCGCAATAAATGTTGTGCGCAATAATAAAGTTGCGGATATGGGAAACACTATTATGGGCGAAAATTATATTAAAAAGCAAGGTTTAGGCACAATTGCTGTAAATAGTGTAGTTTCCACCGGTGTAAATCTCGGATTAAGCGAAATAACTAATAAAGTGTTTGGGCATTATTAATATGGATTATTTATGTCATCATGGTATTAAAGGACAAAGATGGGGAGAACGAAATGGACCACCATATCCTTTAACAGATTCGCAAAAATCGAATAGCAAGTCGTATTTAGGAAACGGTGGAGCTATTGTAAAACGCAAAGTAAATAATAAAACCCCGTTAAACAAAAGACCGATTTCGAAAAAAGAACAAGATGAATATCGTTCTGAAATGTTGAAAAGATATTCTAATAATCCTAAAAAACAGACTTATTATAAAAACGCAACAAATTCAGAATTAAAAAACGATATTTACAAAAAACAGCAAATACGAAAGAATTTATATATTGCTTCTGGCGTTCTTGGAGCTTCGGTTGGCTTATATGTTGCATATAGATGCGGCATATTTGATGAGCTAAAAGGTTTAAACGTTAATGACATAACGGATGATATCATAAAAGGAACGGCATATAATGTCGCGGACGAAATGGATTTGGTGCTCTCCCCAGGTTCTTCTTTGGACAGAATGGTGGCCTTTAAAGATTTCGATGTTAATAATGCATCAGGGCCATTATTTGTATCTTTTGAAAAAAATGATGTTAACGCATATAAATTGTTTTTACAAGATTTTTCTGGTACTGGGGAACGTTATCACGTTCAAATGCAGGCTGTGAAAGATATAGTCGCGCCAAATAGAGAGCACACGAAAGAAATATTTGACAAATTTCGTGACAATGCAACTTTCAATGAATGCTTAGCAAAACTGTATGGCGATAAAATTGGAAAGCATTTAACAGGGGAAGATGTAAGAAACTTTGGTGATAACAAATTTTTTGATGTTGCAATGTGGTCTTTAGCAAAACCTGGTATGTCAACAGATATGCTAATTGAAGAAGCTCGCACAAAAGGGTATAACGCATTTAGAGATTATCACGATATTGATGGAAAATTTACAAAAACTCCATTAATTCTTATTAATGCAAAAGACGACATTATAAAAACTGGAGAAAGCTTCGTTACCGAGAACGATCGAAGAATAGCTTTGAAGGAATTAAATAAGTCGTTGGTAGAAATGCCAATTAGTGCTAGAGCTGCAACATTTGGTACATCAATTATAAATGCGATTCCAGGATCAGAATTATCTAGTTTCTTTGGCATGAAGTCTAAATTATAACGGTGGGAGGTACTAAATGCCCTCAATAGTTGAGCGTTTCAAGAATTCTTGGAACGCATTTTTTAATAATAGGGATCCTTCGCCTCCTCGAGAACAAGGATTCTATTATCGTCCAGATCGAATACGATTAACTGGCGGTAATGAACGAACAATAATCACATCGATTCTAACTCGAATCGCTATAGATGTTGCATCTGTAGATATCGAACATGCAAGAGTAGACGATGATGATCATTACATCGAAACAATTCCCAGCAAGCTTAATGATTGCTTAACATTATCGGCAAATTTGGATCAAACAGGCCGTGATTTGATTCAGGATGCAGTAATGTCGATGCTCGATGAAGGCTATGTTGCGATAGTTCCAACATCCGCAACTGATAACCCGATTACTAGCGGCTCATACGATATAACATCTATGCGAGTTGCAAAAATAGTGCAATGGTATCCATCATCTATACAGGTTCGTTTGTACAATGAGAAGACTGGAATGAAAGAAGATAAAACATATCCTAAAAAGATGTGTGCTATTCTTGAGAATCCATTCTATTCAATCATGAATGAACCGAACTCTACACTAAAACGACTCGTTCGTAAATTAACATTGTTGGATGTGGTTGATGAGAACTCGGCATCTGGAAAACTTGATTTAATTATTCAACTTCCTTACACAGTTTCTACTGAAGTTAAACGAGAGCGCGCTAATAGCAGAAGAAAAGATATTGAGATGCAACTTGTCGGTTCTAAGTATGGCATTGCTTATATTGATTCGACAGAAAAGGTAACTCAATTAAATAGACCTGTTGAAAACAATCTACTTGCGCAGATCGAATCTTTGTTTAAAATTCTTTATTCTCAGTTAGGCATCACAGAAGAAGTTCTGAATGGAACGGCTAATGAAGAGACGATGATCAATTACTATAATCGTACCATTGAGCCGATCCTTTCAAAACTTTGTGACGAAATGAAGCGCAAATGGCTGACCACAACTGCCATATCTCAGGGCCAGACTATAAAATTCTTTAGAGATCCGTTCAAATTAGTCTCAATCAACAGCATAGCCGAAATAGGAGAGAAGTTGATACACAATGAAATAGCTTCTCCAAATGAGATACGAGGAATGATGGGACTTAAACCATCTGGTAATCCTGATTCCGATGAAATTAGGAATAGAGATCTGTACGCACCAGATCCGAATGCGCAGATGCCTTATGGCGAGGAAGTTCCAGAAGGATACGATGTGAATCAAGAACAGTATTAGAGGAAATTCAAAATGAAGCAGAAATACGACTTTGAAGGCTGGGCTACACGAAATGACCTAAAGTGTAGTGATGGCCGTACGATTCGTAGAGATGCATTTAAAGACGATGACGGAAAAATAGTTCCGCTTGTCTGGATGCACCAGCACGATTCTCCTGAGAACGTTGTTGGTAATGCACTTCTGCGTAATCGCCCGGAAGGGGTGAGAGTATATGGATCCTTCAATGATAGTGAAGAAGGACAGAGAGCAAAGATTAATGTGATGCATGGAGACATTACTGGCCTATCCATATACGCAAATAAACTTAAGCAGACTAACAATAAAGATGTTCTTCATGGAACAATTAGAGAGGTTAGTTTAGTTCTCGCTGGAGCAAATCCAGGAGCTTATATCGACGTCGTTGGTGTTGAGCATTCCGGAGATGATACGCTTGAAGAAGGAATAATTTACACCGACGATCCTATAGAACTTAGCCACAGTGAATCGGATCAAGAAGAGGAAGTAGTAGAGCATAAAGACGAGACAGCTAGTGCAGAAGCTACACCGGAATCAAAGGCCGATGATCATAAAGAAGGAGAAAAGAAAATGGCAGAAGGTAACGAAAAGACTGTTCAGGACGTTATAGATTCTATGTCCGAAGAGCAGAAAAAGGTAATGTATTTTCTCATCGGCAATGCCCTGGAGAATAATGGCAAATCCGGTGATAAAGAAGTAGAACACTCTGAAGGAGAAGATGGAATGAAGTGGAACGCATTTGATGTAGAAGAGAGCAACGATCAGGCTCTTATGCATGCAGAGCAGATGAAGACAATTATCGCAGATGGCAAGAAGTATGGCAGCCTTAAAGAAAGCTTCCTTGCTCACGCCGAGGATTATGGCATTGAGAACATAGAGTACCTGTTCCCGGATGCTAAGAGCCTTAATAACCCGCCCGAATTTATTAAGAGAGAGACTGGTTGGGTTCAGGATTTCATGGGTAAGACCCATCACACCCCGTTCAGCAGAATTAAGTCCATGTTTGCTGACATAACAGAGGACGAAGCTAGAGCTAAGGGTTATATTAAGGGTAACCTCAAGAAGGAAGAAGTATTCAGCCTTCTGAAGAGAACAACCACCCCAACAACCATTTATAAGAAACAGAAGCTCGATAGAGATGATGTTATTGATATCACCGATTTCGACGTAATCGCATGGCTCAAGACCGAGATGCGCTGGATGCTTGATGAGGAAATCGCTCGTGCAGCTCTTATTGGCGATGGAAGACTCGCTTCCGATGACGACAAGATCTCCGAGTCTAATATTCGTCCTATCTATAAGGATGAGGCTCTGTTCTCTGTTAAGGTTCCTATTGCTGTAGCTGCTAATGCTGATGACGACACCAAGGCAAAGGCATTTATTAAGGCTTGCATCAAGGCAAGAAAGAACTATAAGGGAACTGGCAACCCGACCCTGTACACAACCGAGGATATGCTCACCAATATGCTCCTTCTCACAGACGAAACCGGTCGCGATCTATATGAGTCCGAAGCTAAGCTTGCTACTAAGCTGAGAGTTTCCAAGATCGTTACCGTTGAGGTTATGGAAGGCGTTAGCAGAACAGCAGATAGCAAGACTTTCGATCTTGCAGGCATAATTGTTAATCCGACTGACTACAACTTCGGCGCTGATAAGGGCGGAGCTGTTAATATGTTCGACGACTTTGATATCGATTACAACCAGCAGAAGTACCTTATCGAGACTAGATGCTCTGGCGCTCTGGTTAAGCCGTTCTCCGCTCTTGTAGTCGAATTCGAGCACTAATTAATAGAAAGGATTTATGACCATGGATAAAATTTTCCAGAGAGCAGAAGATAAGAACGTTGCAGTTCGCGTTGTCTATCAGAATGACAGCAAACTTTATTATGACGCAGCGTTTACAAAAGAAATCGAAGCTAAGGACATGAAGAACCTTTTCGTAAAGGGCGTTGTTCTTAGCGTTAGTGGCACTCTCTATGCTGCTAAGTCTTATAGTGAAGCGGACGGAATAGTTTTCGCTAACGCATAGTAAAGGAAATTCAAAATGGGGAAATATTATGGCAAAGTTGGCTATGTAATCCCGACAAAAGTTGTAGATGGAGTCTACGCGAATGTCGAGCCAATTGTTAGACCATATTATGGCGATACAATTGAAGAGACTGTAAGATTTGCAGAAGACTCTAAGCAATTAAACGATCAACTTCGAATTCGAGTAAAGATAAGCATTTTAGCCGATAAGTTTGCTTATGACCATTTCTCCAAGATTAAATTTTGTGAATACATGGGCGTTCTTTGGAAAGTTACTGATGTTGCTCCAGGACGCCCACGTATAGTACTGACTCTTGGAGGTGAATACAATGGCGAGCAGGCTTAAACTGCAAAGAGAGCTCGAAACCATGCTTGGCTCAGAAGAGGTGTATTTCCAACCTCCAGAGTCTGTACGTTTACACTATCCAGCTATAATTTACAAAAAGCAAGCCGGCAGTTCTTTTCATGCAGATAATTATTCGTATGTTTTTAGAACTTGCTATGATGTAACAATAATTGATTACGATCCTGATGCTGATTGGGTGAAAAAAGTACTTGATAGATTTAAGTATGTTTATGTTCAGCCAGAGTTTACAAGTCAGAATCTTAATCATTTTCATTTTAGAATTTATTATTAGGAGGATCACATGCCTGAAAATTATTCCAGAATTACATGGGATGACGTTGGCGAACGTTTCTATGAAACAGGCGTTAGCCATGGCGTATTTTATCCAAAGACCGCAGATGGAACTTATACCCCTGGTGTAGCTTGGAATGGCCTTACTGCTGTTACTGAGAGTCCCTCTGGCGCTGAAGCAACAGCACTTTGGGCTGATAATATTAAGTATCTTGAGCTTCGCTCTGCTGAGGAATTCGGCTTCACAATTGAAGCTTATACCTATCCGGATGAGTTTGCAGCTTGCGATGGCCATTCTGATCTCGCAACTGGTGTAAGAGTTGGCCAGCAGCCGAGAAAACCTTTTGGCCTTTGCTATAGGACAGAAATAGGAAATGACGTTGAGTATGAAGAGCACGGTTATATACTCCATCTTGTATATGGCGCAACCGTTTCTCCGTCTGAGAAAGCTTATCAGACAATTAATGACTCCCCGGAGGCTATTACTTTCTCTTGGGAAGCTACAACCACTCCTATTGTTGCAGAAGGACTTGTTAAGCCTGTTGCTGAGATCGAGATCGATTCCACAAAGGTTGATTCCGCTAAGCTTAAGACCTTTGAGGATATTCTCTATGGAAGTGCAGAAGCAGCGGCAAGACTTCCGCTTCCTGCAGAAGTAAAGACTCATTTTGCATAATTAGAAGCTAATCAAATTTTGTAAGGGCGTTTTAGGATTCGCCTAGCGCCCTTACTCTATATTTGAAAGGAGAAAAACAATGATAGTTAAAGAGATAACTTATACCGATTATGACGGTAATACAAGAACTGAAAAGTTCTATTTTAATCTTAACGAAGCTGAAATCACTGAAATGCAGAACGAGAAAGAAGGCGGCCTGCATAGCTTCCTTGATAAGATTACCAAATCCCCAGACAATGTTGAAATCATGCGTATGTTTAAGAAGATTCTTCTTAGAGCATATGGCGAAAAGTCAGAAGATGGTAGAAGACTTATAAAGAGCAAGGAAATCAGCGAAGCATTTACGCAGACTGAAGCTTATAATGTTTTGTTTCTTGAGCTTATAGATGGCGGAGATCAGGCAATGTCCGAATTTATTAAAGGCATGCTTCCGCAGTCATTCAGAAATAAGGCTTAATTAATAGTAGGAGACTAAGAATGCTCAAGTTAACAATCCCAGCAACTGAATTTTATGATGAGAGAAAAGAAGAATTCTTCACTATCCCAGAAACTACTATCAGGCTTGAGCATTCTTTGGTTTCAATTTCAAAATGGGAGTGTAAATACTGCAAAACCTTCTTTGATAAAAGGCCAAAGACAGTAGATGAATTTATTGGCTATGTAGAATGTATGACATTAACCTCAAACGTTGACCCACTAGTATATTCTTGTATTGGCAAAAATGAGATTAAGCAAATTGAGGAATACATTAATGCGCCAATGACTGCTAGAAAGAAATACAAACAAAGTAGTTCAAAGAAAGCAGGTTACGTTACATCTGAGGACATCTATTTTAACATGATTATGTATGGTATTCCATTAGAATGCGAGAAATGGCATTTTAATAGATTGATCGCTCTAATTGATTATTGCCGAGTACATAATCCATCGGATAATAGAAAGATGTCTGCTAAGCAACAAAATGAAATGTATAGAGATCTAAATGCTGCAAGAAGGGCGGCCTTACACTCTAAGGGATAGAAATGATTAAAATGAGTTCAAAAGGTTCTTTTAAGAACACTTATAAATTGCTTAGATTTTTGAACTTAAGGGGATACACAAACAATATTGAAGATTACGCCAAGATGGGAGTAGAAGCGCTTGCCGCTGCAACACCTGTAGATACTGGAAAGACTGCGGCATCTTGGAGATATGAAATTAAAAGTAATAAGGATAATTTAACGATTACTTGGATTAATGATAATAGAACTAAGACTGGCATTCCTGTAGTAGTTTTACTGTATTTTGGTCATGGAACTCCTAGTGGTCGTTATATCCAAGGCAGGGACTTTATTACGCCTGCTATAAGACCTGTATTTAAAGACATTGCCGATGGAATCTGGAAGGAGGTGAGTAATGCATGAATAGCAATACAATCGATGAACGTATCGTGTCAATGGAGTTCGATAACGAGCGATTTGAGAAGAACATTAATCAGTCTATGCGCTCGTTAGAAGCACTTGATGAGACTATTGATGATAGCGCTAGAGGCATTACCGGATCTTTCCTGGATATTAATAATGGACTAAGTAGATTAGACCTTGTCTTTGCCGGGTTCTATACTAAAATAGGCGGATATTTAGCCGATCTCAGTGCAAAAGCCGTTAGATTTGCTAAATCTTTATCTTTTGATCAGGTTAGTGAGGGTTTCGGAAAATATACAGCAGAAACGCTGGCGGTGCAGACAATAGTATCTAATACCAATAATACGTTAGAGCATACTTATGAAGTTCTTGCTGATATTTTAAAGTATACTGATGACACTTCTTATCACTATGATAAGATGACAGACACAGTAGCAAAATTTACCAATCAAGGCGTCAAACTTGAGACTGCTGCAGAAGCTGTTAAAGGTATTGCTAACTGGGCCGCTTTGTCCGGTGCAGGCATTGATAAGGCAGATATTGCAATGAGCGCTCTAGTTAGAGCAATGTCAAAAGGCGTTATGCAAGCTCAAGAGTGGAGTTCCATTTCAAAAAGTGCTAATATGGGCACGACCCAGTTTACAAACGCTTTAATAAATGAGATAAAAGCAATAGCTGCTGCAGATAAAGCCGGAAAAATTTATAGCAAAAAACAAAAAGATCTTATAAAAAACCTTACTACTGAAAACTTTATGCAAACGGCGTTTGACGAAAATAATCTTGTTAATGCCAAAGCCATGATTAACGTTCTAAGGCAGTATGGATCTGAAACTGGTAAGTTTTATGAAGACGCAATGAAAGCTGCAGCTGAAGCAAAGACTTTCGCTGAAGCTTTAGGAGCTGTAAAGGATGCCGTATCCACCGGATATGCTAAGTCGTTTAGATATATTTTCGGTAATTATGATGAAGCTAGAAACTTCTGGACAGGCGTTCAAGACGCTATGCTCGAAGTTTTTACCTTAGGCATGGATTATCGCAACAACATGCTTGAAACTTGGCATAGTTTAAAAGAAGGCGGATATGCCGATCTGGTTGAATCAATAGCCAAGGCTTGGGAGCATGTTAAGCAGATCGTCGCTCCGATTGGTGAGGTATTTCATGATGCGTTTGGCTTTACAGACTACATTAAAGATGCAAACGAATTAGCAAAACTCGTAACCAGATTTAAAGAATTTACCACATTTAAATTTAATTTCTCAACAAACGTTGATGAGTTAATTAAAGATTATAAATCCTTATATAAAGTTAATGAAGATGTGGAAACTAGCATTGATCCTCGTTCTGGCTTAAATTCGTATTCAACTATGATGATGGTGGTGAATGAAAAAGCCGCACAAAATGCTAGAATTATTCAGACAATCAAAGATTTATTTACTAATATCTTTGAAACTATAGACTATGCTAGATTAAATTTAAAAGATTTTATTTCCGGCTTTGATGGGATATTTAACGGAATCGGATCGGTAGCGAAATCTATTGTCAGATTTGTTACAACTATATCTGATTTTATATTAAAAGTTCATATAGCCGCGCTCGAAGTTGATTTCTTTTCTAGAGTAGCGAAATCCGTTACTAAAGTTGTAAGCAGTATACTTAAACCAGCATTTGATTTAATTTCAAAAATTATTGACAACATTTCTAGCAAAATTAACGAAGCGTTTCCGTATTGGGATGATATAGGAGACGCTCTTGATAAAGTTGCTAGCGGGTTTGAGTGGCTTGCTGACATTTTGGTTAGAAAAGCAATTGGGCCTGCAATAGATGGAATTAGTAAAGCATTTGCTATTTTATCAGGGAAATTATCAGAATTTGCTCCAGTTATAGAAAATGTTAAAAACAAAATATCTGAATTTATTAATTCTCTTGGGGCTAAAGGTGAAGGAGAGAAAGCCGAAAAATCAGTTTCCGTTTTAGAATCGATTGCAAATGTTATAGGCAATGTATTCTCTGTCATTGGAAAAGCATTATCTAAAGCATTTAATTACCTCAAACAATACTTTTCTGGAATGGATATTAATAAAGTTTTAATAACGATTAAAAATTTATTAGTTAATGTCCTATTAATCAATTTAATTAATTTTGCAAAAAATTTAGGATGGATATCGGATAATCTTTATAAATTTACGAAACGAATGAAGCAGTCAAGCATTGGCAGTGTTATGATTCCGATAGCAGTTGCTTTAATGATGTTTGCGGCATCAATCGGAATGATTTCTGCTATCGATCCTACTAAGTTGGCTTTATCGATGGGCGTTATATCAGTTTTAATGGCCGAAATGTCTGGTCTAGCTGTTGTTTTAAAAGCCGTTGCTAAAGATAAGGCCGCGAAAGCGAGTCTGAATCAAGTATCAACATTGCTTGCTGCTATGGCGTCTGCCGTGTTCATACTTGCAAAAGCAGTAGTTAAAATAGGATCGATGAAAGTGGAAGATCTTATTAAAGGGACAGTTGCTATATCAGCTTTAATGACCGTGCTAGCGGCCCTTACGAAATGGATGACAAGTAAGGAGCCGATGTATGTCTTAAAAGGCGCTAGTGCAATGATTGCAATGGCTTTGGCTGTTGATTTATTAACCATCGCTGTTAAATCTTTGGGAAAACTTGATGTTGAGACGTTGCTTAAGGGCGTTATATCAGTAGCTGCTATTTTGGCGTCGTTTGCCGGATTTGCAAAATTAACTGACGGATTAAAGATCAATGCAAGAACTGGATTTGCTATACTTGAGATATCTGCGGCGTTATTAATTATAGCAAAAGTTGTAGAAAAACTAGGCTCATTAGATATAGAAACTCTTTTAAAAGGGTGCATATCCGTTGTTGGAACTATTCTTCTTCTTGGAGCGTCCTTAAGAGCATTTCCGCAGAAAAACATGCTTAGCATTGGAACCGGATTAGTTCTAGTTTCTGTTGCATTAAAGTTGATAACATCGTCAATATTATCTCTTTCAAAACTATCTATTGAAGATTTGTCTAAAGGAATTGGTGCTTTAGGCATATCATTACTGGCGATAGGAGCCGCTTTACAGATAGCTAAAAAATCTTTAACCGGCGCTGCATCGATCACTATTGTTACTTTAGCATTGTTACCTTTAACTGCAGTCCTAAAAATGCTAGGAAAACTAGATGTTGAAGAAATTGCTAAAAGTTTAATCACATTAGGGCTTGGCTTAGGAATTTTAGTTGTAGCACTTCAGGCCGCAAGAGGAGCAATAGGCGGTGCAATCGCGTTGGCATTAGTTTCTGCGTCATTAATTCCGTTTGCATTAGCATTAAAGCTTCTTTCCGGTCTGTCAATTGTAGGCATTGCGAAAGGGTTGCTTGTTTTATTTGGGGTATTCTCGGCTTTAGTGATATTTGGTCCGGCATTAGTTGCGATGCTTCCGATACTTGATGGAATAGGCAGTTCTATATTGAAACTTGGTCTTGGCGTCGCTGCAGTATCTGCGGCATTGATTGCTCTTAATATAATTGGTCCAGCTGCTTTAGGGCTTGTTAGTGATTTAATAACCACATTACTTATTGCCCTTCCAGATATGGCAAAGGCTCTGGCCGAATCAATATTAGCTTTCGCACAAGTTCTAACAGCTGGTATAGATGTTATTAGGCAACTAATTGAAGCCATAGTATTAGCTGTTTTAGATGTGCTAATTGCTGCAGTTCCTAAAGTTGTTGAATTAGGCGTAACTTTATTAACAGCCTTAATTGAAGGAATCGGAACGGTCGTTCCATTGCTGATAGATACTATTCTCGAAATAGTTCTTCAGCTCTTGAAGTCTATAGAAGATAAACTTCCAGATTTCATTGAGTCCGGAACAAATATTGTAGTTGCATTCATTGACGGAATGGCTAATATGGCTGTTGAAATAGTGAACGCTGCGTTTAGAATGGTTATTACCATAATCAATGGTATAGCCGACGCTATTAGGACTCATAACCCAGAATTACTTAAGGCTGGTTGGAATCTTCTGACTGCTATTTGGGATGGATTCTGGGATGCAGTTCTTGGTCTTGCCAAAAAGCTTTGGAATGCAGGCGCTGAAATTGTTAAAGGAATCAAAGAAGGCCTTGACGAGAAGATTACGCTTATAAAAGATTGGGTCCTCGATATTCCAAATAAAATTAAGAAGTGGATTGCTGAAAAGTGGCAAGATGCCAAAGATGCCGGTCTTAACATAATCAATGGAATTAAAGACGGTTTAGCTGGTGGAGAAGGCGGTCTGTTCACAAAGATTGGCGGCATAGCTTCCGGGTTACTTAATAAATTTAAGAATACCTTAGGAATCAAGTCGCCTTCTAGAGTATTTGCTCAGATGGGTGGATACATTGACCAAGGCTTAGCAAATGGTATTTCCCAGTACGCAAACCTTGTAAATGACCCGGCTAGACAGCTTGCTGAGAATGCAGTCGGTCCAGTTGAAGAAGCCGTTAACACTCTGAACGATCTAAATCTTGGAGAGTTCAGTGATCCAGTTGTCAGACCAGTATTAGACCTTAGCGAAATTCAAAATGGAGCTAGAAACATTGGTGGAATGTTTGGTAATGGCTATTCTGTAGGTTTAGGCCTTGGAAATGTAACAGGAGCTCTTAGTGGATCCTTCGCTGGAGGCGGAAGTGCTCCAATAATTAACATGACTGTTAATGGCGCAGATGGACAGAACGTTGAAGAACTTGCTGCGGCTGTAAGTAGAAGGCTCAATTCTGAATTGAGAAGTAGGAATAGTATATGGAAGTAACGAATAGACTCTCATTTAATGGCGTAGACCTTAGAAATTATGGGCTCTACGTCTCAGGAGATAAGACTTTCAATTCTCCTACAGCAGATTACACCAGATTTTCCATTCCAGGAAGATCTGGTGATCTTTTTGTTTTTAATAATCGCTATGGGAATGTTACCGTCGATTACGACTCTATTCTAATTAGAGATTATGCTGCAAATGCTGCGGCTCTAAGATCCATTCTTCTTTCTCCTACTAATTATTGCAGAATAGAAGATGATTACAATCCTGATGAATACCGTATGGGCATTTTCATAGGGCCATTAAATTTTGATACCCTCTTTCTGGAGGCTGGCACGACAACTTTATCGTTCGACTGCCAGCCTCAACGTTGGTTAAAATCCGGAGAGAATGAGATAAACATCAATGCGGCATCCGCTACAATAAATAACCCAACAAAGTTTAATTCTAAACCACTAATCAAGATTGTTGGAAGAGGTAACTATACTTTTACATTTACATATAGTGACTCAACAACTTCCGAATTTACTTTTAAAATACCAGCAGCAAACGATGGAACATACTATATAGATTGTGAATCTATGGATTGCTATAAAGATCCTGCGGACCAAGCAGTCTATCCAAATAGTTTTATAACGGTTGACGAATTCCCGGTTTTAAAACCTGGAAATACTACGATCGCTATAACAAAACCATCAACTACTGTAAGAGAAATTAAACTTACCCCGAGGTGGTACATACTATGATACCAATTCTATTCGAAGGAACAGCTACTGACTTTTCAACTAATGGTATAGGTCGTCTATCCGATGCTATTAGTTGTAAAGTTATAGAAGAAAAGAACGGAATGTACGAACTGAGTATGCAGTATCCGATTTCCGGAAAACTCTATTCTGAAATTCAAAATGAACGAATAATTGTGGCTGTTCCTTTCGAAGGGGGCAGTAGGCAAGCATTCGTAATCTATGAGATAGACCCAAATTCGAATGGCACATGTATGATTTATGCTCAGCATATTTCATATCGAGCCAACTACATTCCGGTTCTTCCGTTTTCTGTAACCGGAATACAGAATGCTATAACAGCATTAAATACCGGCATCGTTCCAGATACTACTGGAAGCAGATTGCCAGTTGCAAATCCATTTACGATAACGACCGACATCGAAAATACGACGTCAAGGTATCAGCAAGAAATTCCAAGATCCTTAAGAGCTTGCTTAGGAGGCGACGAGGGCTCTCTGCTTGACACATTCGCCACTAAAGGAACAGGTGAGTATGAATGGGATAATTTTAATATTAAATTCCATTTTCATCGTGGATCGGATAAAGGATACTCTATCAGGTATGCTAAAAATTTAGTTAGCCTTGATAGACAATTAGACAGTTCCGATCTCATTACTGGCGTTTTACCGTATTGGGATGGCCTATATTCAGAAGAAGGTACGGATGCTGTATATACAGGGGATGTCCAGTACGCAGATAATTGCGAGGATTACCCGTTTAAAAAAGTAATCCCAGTAGATTTTAGCTCCGATTTCGATTCTGAGCCGACAAAACCTCAATTAAATGCTGCAGGTAAGGCATATGTTAATCAGATGGCATATCTCAAAGATAGCATAGATCTTGAGTTTTATGACATTAATAATCAAGCCGTTCATCTTTGTGACACGATCCATGTTCATTACACCCAACTTGGCGTTACGATCTCGCAGAAGGTAATTAAGACAACATGGAATGTACTTCTAGATCGATACGATACTATAACAGTTGGTACGGACGTATCTAATCTTGGAAAGACTCTTCAAGATAGCATAGCCGAGACAAAACAATATACCAACAGTAAGATGGTTGCTGTTAATCAGCGTATTGACTATGAAGTAGGTGTGATTCAGAGTTCTATAAGCAGCGTTGAAGGTGAGATATCCGATGGCATGCTCGAATCCATTGTTACAAAATATCTACGTAATAATGGCGAGACACCAGATAAGGGCGATGAGAATTGGTCCACAACATATCCTCCAGAAGGAGATGGCACGTCCATCTGGAGTATGGACATTTATAATTATAAAGGCGGATCAAAGGTATTTGGCGAGCCAGCAAATATAACTACAAATGGCATTACCGATGTCCATATGCAGTATCTGGCTGGAACAAATTCGACTCCGAGTCAGAATGATCCAAATTGGTCCGACACGATGCCTACGGTTACAGGTGATGCCGTACTTTGGACAAGATACCATTACACATATTCTAACTCAACAAGCGATAATTCTGCACCGACAAAAGCTCTTAATAGCTTATTTGAGGGAATAAATTCCGTCAGTTCAGATGTTAGCAATTTATCATCGACAGTAAGCAGTAATAAATCAGAAACGGATTCTGCCATTAATGGACTCTCTGGTGATATTTCTGATTTGTCGTCTACCGTATCAAGTAATAAATCAGAAACGGATTCTGCTATTAACGGCCTTTCTGGTGATATTTCTGATTTATCCGACACCGTATCTTCAAATAAGACGGAGCTATCTCAGCAGATAACCAATAATAAAGTAACAAGTGTAGAAACTCAATATGCGGTTACAAACACGGCAACCGCCCCAAGTCAAGATAGCAGTGAATGGGGTAGGGCATACCCTTCAAATGTTTCCAGCACTCAACATGTTTGGGAACGTACGAAATATACATATAAAACCGGAAATCCAGGTTATTCAACGCCGACAGAGATATTTAATCGTGGTATTGCTACTATCACTACTCAGTATGCAGTGAATAATAGCGGAACTACTCCTCCAGCAAAGAACTCGTCTAGTTGGTCTGAAAAATGGCCTTCGTCGATTTCTAGTAACCAGTATCTGTGGAAAAGAAACTATTATACATACGTTGATGGCAGAACGCCGGATGCAGATGCAGGAACACTTGAGATGCAGTCTCTTGTGACAAATCTGACATCTATGAGTGGAGATATTTCGAATCTTGATACGAAGATCGATGGTGTTGAGACGAATCTTTCTGGTGACATTTCAAATCTTGATACGAAAATCGATGGTGTTGAATCCAGTCTTTCCGGTGATATTTCAACAGTTGACGGACGAGTAACTAATTTAACCACTACCGTTAATAACAATAAGGTTGTCTCAATTGAAACTCGATATGCGAAATCTGATACAGCACCTGGTAACACCAGTAATCTGTGGAGCAGATCCTATCCTACTGATATAGCTGATACCGATCATATTTGGGAACAAACAAGATACAAGTATGCCAGTGGCACATATGGATATTCGACTGCAACGGAGATTACTGATAGGCATGCCGGACAGAAGATAACAAATATTGAGACTCGTTACGCTAAGACCGCTGCTAATGTGACGACTGCTCCTGAGAATGATAGTAATCTTTGGAGTAGGGATTATCCTAGTAGCATTGCAGAAGGCGAGCATATTTGGGAACAGACTAAGTATACATATGCGTCTGGAACCTCGGAATACTCGACGCCTACTGAGCTTACGGATCGTTCTGCCGGATATAAAATCACAGGAATAGAGACTCTATACGCAAAGACAACGTCTACTACGGCGCCTGGAAGCACAAGTACTTCTTGGAGTACAGCATATCCTAACAACGCAACATCTTCTGAGCATATTTGGGAGATGACTCGTTATCAGTATGCGAACGGGAATTATGGATATTCGGCAGTGACTGAGTTGTATGATAGGGGCGTTTCAAATGTTGTCACCGAGTATGCAGTAAGCACCAGTAAAACCTCAGCTCCAACAACTGGTTGGTCAACGACATTTCCGAGTTCCATAGCATCTAATCAGTATCTTTGGACTCGTAACAAGTATACGACTCTCAATGGCGCTGCTGACTATTATAGCACCGCCACAATAAGTCAAAACAATCTTGCAACTCAAATTAATACTGCTAACAGCAATGCTTCATCTGCTGTAAGTACTGCTAATACGGCTAACCAAAACGCATCAAGTGCGGTAAGTACTGCTAACACCGCTAATCAGAATGCATCAAATGCTGTAAGCACTGCTAATACGGCTAACCAGAACGCATCAAATGCTGTAAGTACTGCTAATACGGCTAACCAGAATGCTTCTAATGCTGTTTCAACGGCTAATACGGCAAATCAAAATGCGGAAAATGCTGTGTCGACAGCAAACGAAGCAAGTACCACAGCAACTAATGCGTATAATAAAGCCGGTGAAGCTCTTAAGTCCACAACTGTATATTATTTAAAATTGTCGAACACGACAACGCCTACCAAAGATACTTCTGGGTGGGCAACGACATATCCGTCAGCCGCATTCGACGATCATATTTGGACTATGACCAAGTTCACTTATAACAATGGGACTAGTTCATACTCCACGCCGGTTGAAATCACTGAGCCAGACATCACAAGCGTAACTACTAAATATATTCTATCCGATTCAAATACTACTGCGCCTAGTAAGGACGATACGGGATGGCAAGATACTATCCCAGCGCTTCAGCAAGGTAAGTATTTGTGGATGATGAATGTATATACAAAGAGTAATAATTCAACTCTTAAAGGCACCCCGACTTTGGCAATGAGTAGCCTTTACGAAGCAGTAAAGGGGACATTAACAAAAGTCGAGACCATGTATGTTACTAGTGCCAATACTGCTACTTCCGCGCCTTCTACCGGATGGTCTACCAAGTATCCAAGTTCGAGTGAGAGTAAGGGAAAGAAAGTTTGGCAAAAGCTCGTATATACATTTGCTGATGGGCACACCGCAGAATCAGCAGCAACTGAGATTACCGAATCAGGAATAGCATCCGTTAAGACACAATACTATCTTTCTACGAGTAGCACAACGCAAACTGGAGGTTCTGGTTGGGTCGATGTAATGCCGATCGTTACGGAAGGTTATTATTTGTGGAGTAGGGAAGTTTATACATTCCATAACGGAACATCAGCGAATGGCACGGCAACTCTTGCCATGAACAACTTCTATCAGAAGATTGTAAACAATGCCGCAAGAATTACTCAAACGGAGTCCGATATTACAGCTCAGGCGACACAGATAACAAAGATTTCTCAGAGCATCGGTGTTAACTTAACGCCGTTCTTCAGTCAGGATTTCACTGATGTTAAGGGATCTGATACTCAGACTAATGGCTATTGGGAACATGCTTTAGGAAGCGCATTAAAGAAGGACATACTTGGTTGGGCAACCTATGATGGTTCGATTGCGAATTCATATTTTTCCCCGGTGGCAAATTTGGAAATTGATTCCGAGACAGTTACAATTCTTCTTGAAATAGACGGATTTGTCAAAGCCGGGTCAACGAATCCATATATCAGATTCCAAAACGGATCCAACAATCAGCAGTATCAGGCAGCAAGCAATTTCTCAATAACAGGCGATGGGACGTTCTTGATAACTTTAACAAGAAGCACTATCGCATCCCCAACAAGATTAGTTAGAGGACTGATCCATAGAGGAACGGCTGGAGATAAATTCGATATACGTCTCAGCATGTACAAAGGAACTTATGTCGGAGACTACGTTCCTTACGTAACTCCTGCCGATAGCATAAATGATTACATTGCTGGTGTAAGAAATGCGCAGATCGAATCAAATGCTCTTCTGCAAATTCAAAATGCGTCGATAAATTCGCTTGTAAGTCAAACTCAGACGATACGAGATACGTACGCTACAAAGGAAGAAGCTAGCACAATAGCCTCAGAAAAGGTGTCGACTGCTCAATCTCAGATCACTCAAACGATTGAAGGCGTAAGCTTGAGTGTAAAACAGAACACGACACTTATCACCGAATTAGGAGATCGCTATGACGCAGAAGTTGGATCGTATTTCGACTTCAATACAAACGGCCTCGATATTACATCACCAAATAGTGATTTCACAGGCCATTTCGATGCCGATTCGCTTGACTTCATTGCAACAAGTGGAGAACGATTCGGATGGATAGGGGCAGAAGAAGGTGTCGGTGGAAACCAGATCTCAATAGGTGAAGCAGGCACAAATAGTAGGAGATGGGTTATTTATCCTTCGTCAGATGGAAGCACATTAAGATTTAGTAGAGTTAATAGGAGTTAGCAATGGCAGTATCAGCTAGTGGCAATTTTGAAACCGCTAATTACCCAGCAGCAAGCGGTACTTACCCTAAAAGAATACAAGTGTCTTGGACTGGTAATTTTAACGAAACAAGACTGCTATGGGAGATTTCGTGGTCGGCGATAGCCACAGGCGGCGGTTATACTACCTCGTACAACACAGTTTATGCAAGATCTGTAACCGCTAAAAAGGGAACTACTACTATAAAATCGACTTCTGAGTCAGCATCTTTAGGAGTACATAACAATACTGTTATCCTAAGCGATTCTTTTACAGTTGCTCCTAATACTGATGGCTCTCTAAGTATAACGTTTGACGCTTCTTGCTTATTCTATACGTCAGCATCAAGCGCTAATTACACATCGACTGGATCAAAGACATTTACGCTTCCGGTTGTTGCTATTGCGTCTCAGATTTCGATTACGAATCCTAACATAACAATTAGTTCGGTTAGTGGAACTGTTAGCTATACCGTAACATCTAAGGATAAATACTACCATAGACTTGCATATGGCGTGACATATGATTCGGCTTCCGTTATATTTTCTGCCAAAGAGATAAACAATACCACATTTAGTGGAACTGTTAATATCTCTGATATCATAAGTTTGGTTCCATATGCATCCGGAACTGTATATTTCTATTTGGATACCTATCGGGATAGCGCCCAAACAAATAAGCTTGGAACGACTGCCATTGGATCTCTAAACGTCACAGTAGATACAACTAAGATTAAACCGACTTTAACTCTAACCAACATCACAGCAACCGATACCCCCATATCGGGATATTTTGTAGCAGGTTACTCCAGTGGTGGATGCTCTGGGGTAACTGCTAATCCCGGAACAGGTTCTGTTATATCCAGAATTGACTACACAGTTGCTAATGGATCGATTAGAACCGATGGCTATTCTGTAACAGGATCTGATAGGAATCTCGTATTTTCGAAAGTGCCAGCTTCAACGTCGAACTACACAGTGACCCTCAAAGCTGTGGCATATGACCAACGTGGGGCGGCAAGCGCAGAACAGACTAAAACTGTAACGGTATACGGATACGAGTTACCAAAGATCACGACGAATATTTATCGTGTTGCAAATTCCGGAGACACTGAAGAAGACTATGGCGGAGAGTACGTACGTATCAATTATTCAGGCGTGATATCCTCATCCGTTAACGGGCAAAACTCTGTTCAATCGACTGTTTGTACTTCTGGGTCGACAACTTACCAAAATAATACGTATCCTACACTTGGAGGAGATTATTCGGCAACTTTTAAGGTTGTATGCACGGATAAAGTTGCATCTGCCACAGCTACTGTAAACATAGGCAGAGCAGTATTTCCAATGTCCCTTTATGACGACCTTGAAGGGGATGTTGGCGTTATATTTGGCGGATGGACAAAATTCCGCGGAGTAGCTGATATGGATATTCCATTACCTGCTACTTCTGGCGGAACTGGCTATAATAGTATAGCGGCATTTATTAATGCAATTTGCACTGATTACTACGATACGCAGTCGACCACAAGTGCCAGCGCTAATGAAACAGCTAAGGTTTATACAGTGAGTGGCAGTGGAATCGTAATAGCAAGTGCAACTACTGTCACTGACATGTATAATGACTATGGAAGCACAGGCGCTAGAATATTGAAGAATGATGTCCTTCAAGCATACAATACGAATAGAGTATCCACAGCAACGACCAATCAGCTTGGCGCTAACTGCGTTGCAGTAATGAAAGTAGTTAACGGAGATAAAATAAGTCTTGGCGGGTTTAGCACTAAAACTGGAACAAAAAACCTATACAGAGTTTTACTGGCTATAGGTTGCACACTAACAACATCGTAGTAGGAGAGCGATTATATGTACAACGACAAAGTAGTAATTGGCGGTGAGATATCGCTCAAAAACACAATTGGCGGTGAGATATCGCTCAAAAACACAATAGACGGAGATTCGGATCTGGTATTCGTTAACCGTATTAATGGTGATCATAATTTACTCACAAATCGTGATCTCGATGACCAGCATCCGATCTCCGCAATCACTGGTCTTGCTGATGAGTTGGCAGCTAGGCCTATATTAGCAGACCTATCGATCATTTACTGCGGTACATCAACGGAGGTGATTTGATGGTACAGGCTAGAATACAACTCAAACATGACACCACCGAGAATTGGAATAATGCCAGAGGTTTTGTTCCTCTTCCCGGTGAGGTCATTATTTATGACGATTATGAAACAAAGACATATACTGTCGAAGAAGATGGTGAAGTAGTTACTAAAACAAGGTACATCCCTGGAATCAAAATAGGGACCGGAAATGCCTATGTTCAGGACCTGGCATTTGTTGACGGGCCACTGAAAGATACTCTCTTGGAGCACATTCGCAATACGGAGCTCCACACTACTTTAGCCGAAAAATTATTTTGGAATAATAAGATCAATGTTGATGACGCTTACGAACAGGTGCATCAGGAATTGGTCGATGAAACATTAATTCTAAACCGTAATTAATGGAGGATATTTAAAAATGGCAGATACCAGAGTAATTAGTAAAATCACTTTGCCTTCTGGAAATACTTATGAAATCAAGGACGCAGTAGCAAGAGATATGATCTCTGCTGGTGTGTCGTTTATAATTGCATGGAATGGTACAGGCACCCCAGATGCCGCAAAGATTCCTGCTGGCGTTGTTGTAAGCGGAGTAACAGGCACTCTTGCTGCCAATGCTGCACAGGCAGGTGCATTCTATCTTATCAAATCTGACACGGCAACAGGTGCTCCCGATGTTTACGATGAGTACGTGGCTGTTGGCGTTACCGGATCTAAGACTTGGGAAAAGCTTGGCGATACTCAGCTGAATCTTACGGACGTAGTAACTGATGTTCAGTTTGAGCCGAAGACAACGGACTTCGTAACAGGTTATGCATCTCCGACAACTGATAAAGTAATAGGCTCTGATTCGACATTCACTGTAACTCAGCCGACGATCACAGTTACTCCTTCTCAGACATATCTCGGGGCAACCGCAAGCGGAACTGCTGTAGCAGCAGATGGAACAGCGAAGGCTATAACCGGATTTGGAGCGCACACCACAGACACATTTGTTAAGTCTGTAAGCGTCACTCAGGGTAATAAGCTTGTTACAACAACCATTCCTAATGTTACAGGTAATACAGCCGTAACAGCAAATAAATCTACTTGGACATTCACAATGGGATCTGGAGATGACTCCGAAACTCTCATAATAGGAGGAGGTAATGGCAGCGATGTTACAGCAACCAACACCACTCTTGGAACGGCAATCACAGCCGCAACCGGAGCCGCAAGCGCCACAGGAACTGGAGCAGCACTCGTAACAGGCGTGACTGTTGGTGATTCTGCAGCGGCCATAACCGCTCTTGGAACTCCGATAACCAGCAACTGCCTTACCGGAGTTAAGGTTACTGCACAGCCGACAATAGCTCTCGCAGCAAATGCTGCAACTGCTACTGGCAGAGTTCAGGTAGCTACCGGCATAAGCAGTGCTAATGCTACAGGTGGAGCTGTTGCCTGGAATAGTAAGGACGAAGTAACCGCAGTAACTGGTCTCGGAACAGCATCCACCGCAAAGGGTCTCAACAACACAACTACAATCACAGTAACTAAGGGTAATGCATAGGAGGTAGCCACTGATGGCAGATATTAGTAAGATTAAGCTGCCAGATGGCACTACTCGTGATATTAAGGACGCGAATGCAAGTACAATCAAAAATCTTCTTGATGGATCTGCTAACAATAGTTTAAGGTCTGTAGGCTCTGTTGAAGAAAGCGCTTCGTATACGATTGGCACAAACGCTGTTGCGCTGGGGAATAAAACCCAAGCGTCTGGGAACAGCGCAACTGCGCTTGGTTCGGAATCAGTAGCAACGAGCGATAATGCAGTTGCTATCGGTGCAAAAGCCACGGCGAGTGGTAATTCATCATATGCAATAGGCGAGAACACGATTGCAAATCATCGTGACCAATTTGTGTTTGGCAAATTTAATGTGGCTGATACAAATGCATCTGCGGCAACTGCTATTGGCGATTATGCCGAAATCGTAGGCAACGGCACAGCAGATAACGCACGCTCAAATGCAAGGACTCTTGACTGGGATGGTAATGAAGTCCTTGCTGGAAAACTTACTGTTGGTGCAGCTCCAACAAATAATATGGATGTTGCTACTAAGCAGTATGTAGATTCAAAAGCGGATACCAAAACTTGGGGAGATGTTGCATTAGGTAGTAGCAGGGCAGATACTAGTGATACTAGATATATAGTTCAATTTAATGCAACAAGTAATGTTAATGCAACTACTAGTTTTGTAGTATGTAGGCCGACTCCATTTGCTTTAGGTATTCCAAAATGGGATAACCATTCATATCTTTATTCAGGAACTCCATCTGCAAACGATAATTCAACCAAAGTAGCAACAACTGCATATGTAGATGCAGCAATTCCAGACGTTAGCGGTTACGTTAGTAAGTCTGGGGACACAATGACTGGACGATTGACTTTAAATTATAATGGTTCATCTGATGGTTTATTGTTTAAGTACAGTGATAGTTATAAGGCACTAATTCGAGCTAGTGGTGGGAGTTATAGTGGTGCTGATGCAATTGCCATCTTAAGTTTAACTACGAATGACACTTCTAATGGAGTAATATTACGTGGTGTTGCTACTCCAGATCTCGATACTGCAGCAGCTAACAAAAAATATGTTGATGATAATATACCAAAAGTTTATAGTTCAACAAATACAGGTGGTTATCTTACAATGGCTACCTTACCAATATATGATGGGACGGTGGTATAAATGAGCACAACAGTAACATATAAAGGATCGACTCTCACCACCGTCGATAATGCGACAAAGACTCTCAAAACTGCAGGTAAGTATATGGAAGGAGACGTCATTATTACGGACGTCTCCTCCTCATCCTCATCCGGTGTTGTAGTAACTGAAGAAACGGACGCTGGTGGAGGAATCATAAAGCATATTACCGCTGTTGAGATATCCGGAACGAAGGAAATCACCACGAATGGTACGTATGATGTAACATCTTTTGCGTCTGCTAATGTTAATGTCCCCGCAAGTGAAGTGGTAAGTGGCACGCTGAGTGTGACAGAAAATGGAACTTATGATGTAACATCTTTCGCATCTGCCAACGTTAACGTTTCTGGTGGTGGCACTGGCGGTAATGTTTGGCAAGACCAAGACGGTTATATTCATCTTGACGATGAAGGAGGTTCTACATCTATCACAGTCGAGCCGCTGTCTATCACGCAGAATGGCACATACACCGCACCAAGTGGCACGGCGTATTCTCCTGTAACGGTAAATGTATCGGGCGGAGGCGGTGGAATATACGACTGGTTCGGCGCTGGAACTGAACTCGTAGATGTTGGATATAGTGAAGCAATCAATCTTTCCACAGACACGACATTTGACTCATGGACTGCATCTACGGGATCAAAAACGATAAAATCTGCAAGTTCAACTGCAAATTTTTCTTATAATGAGATGGACCAGAGCTTGTACAACTATGTAATGTGCGTGCAGATATCTGTCGAAATGGCGTATACTTCTGCTACTAGGAAGAGTGTTCCAATAAAGTATAGTTATATATCTTATGATTTTTACGGGATGCAGCCCGGTAGTTATGCGGAATTGATTACTGGGACAAATTATAGTAGCTCGGTAAGTATGTCACCCAGTACATATGCACTTATGTATTTTAATAGCAGCGGGAATAAAAACTGTGTTTTGGGCAGCAGCAGTGCACAGGTTGGTGTTTATGTAACTAGTTCTGGGTCTACAATTCGGCAAGGCTCGAAGCTCGAATGGAAACGGCCAGCAATTTATGCAAAATGCGCTCAAGGGTATTTCAATACAGAGAATAAAGGTGTCATAGACTCTGCTAATACAAATATTATATTCACGATTGATTTATACAGAACGCCTGTTCAAAATTCTCCATTAGGACATTTCGTAGAAACCTTTAGGAACGGTATGATTTTATAAGGAGGCATTATGGCAGATTCTTTAACCATATTTGGAACGACCTATACAGGCGTAACTGGCATAATAGCCACCGACACAAACTCAACTGACAAGACCTATATAAGGCCACAAGGTACAAAGAGTATTTCTGCCAATGGAACAGGCATAGACGTGACTGAGTATGCATCGGTTAATGTTAACGTTCCTAGTGGCGGAAGTTCAAACACTTTTGTAGTTCATCTTTCTAAAGTTAACGATGTGTGGACTCCAGACTGCACTTATTCTCAACTTTACGAAGCATATCAGGCTGGCAAAGAAATTGTTTGGGAAGCCAGTGACCCAACAATTACTCTTGGTGGCATGTGGGACGATGCAAGCAATTGCTTTAACTATGCTGTTTGGGAAAATATCGCTGATGACCACCTTATTCAGAAAATCTATTTATTTAGCTCGGATGGGTTGAGCAAAGATGGAGACTTTGAAGTCTATGCGACATATTCAGCAAATGCGTACCCAAGCGACGTTGCTCAAGGAAAGGTGTTCTATAACAAGAACGGAAAACAGATAGGAACAGCGTCGAGTGCCATAAATAACCAAGATAAAACGGTAACACCGACGACTTCCCAGCAAAGCATAACTGCGGATACAGGATATACTGGCTTAGGAACCGTTACCGTTGAGGCAATGCCTAGCGGTTCCGCTACAGGACCTACCAGCCTGTCTGCATCATCCGCAACAGTTATTGCAGGAACTAACACGCTTACTCTGACTAAATCGGGTGTAAGTACGACTCCGACCGTCAGTGCCGGTTATATTTCATCTGCTACGTCAAGCTCTGCTACGGTTACACTTATGGCGAGTGTCACCACAAAGGCGGCGGCAACGATTACTCCGACAAAGAGTTCTCAGACGATTGCAGCAAATACATATTTGAAAGGTGTCCAGACTATTGCGGCCATTCCCGCGCAGTACATAACTACTACGGACGCAACAGCTACCAGCAGTGATATTTTGAGTGGTGAAACCGCTTATGTTAATGGGTCCAAGGTCACAGGTAATTTAGTCGTTCAGCATTATTATACAGGATCATCGGCGCCATCATCTTCGCTTGGGTCGAATGGTGATATTTACATTCAAGCATGAGGTGAGTTATGGCTAGTTCTTCAGTATATAGTTATCCGACTGCTTATGCCACAAGCGGCTCAATTAAAGGAACGAACTATAAAAATGCGATAGGAAAGGGCAGTAATACCTCGGCAGTGTCAGGAAATGACTACTGCAGTTCGAACGGCAGCACTGCCTATATTTCTTATTCGTTTGAATTCGACGGGATACCTGCAAACGCTACGATCGATTCTGTAACATGTACTGTAAAAGGGCACTTGGAGAACACAAGTAGGTCTACGGCTAATCTGCGGTTATATTCTGGAACAACAGCAAAGGGATCCCAAAGCAAATTTACATCGACATCTGCACAGACTGTAACCCTAACCACTGGAACCTGGACGAGATCTGAGATAGACAACATGACACTCAGATTCACGATAGGATATTATGGCGGACTTGTAAATGGCGCCACAGTAACTGTTAATTATTCTTGGAATGACGTACATTACACAGTAACAATATCTGGTGAGAACGTTGATCCAAGCGGTAGCGTCGAGGTATCTGAGGGTTCCGATTTTACAATTAAAGCTTATCATGAAACAAAGCCGACCGTAACCGATAACGGAGTGGATGTAACTTCACAAGTTGTTCAGGTTGAAGATACAGCCGAATCATATTCTGTTGAGAACATAACTACTCAATACGAATTTGAGCTTAACAGCAGTGGATATTACGAAAGCAATAACCAAGGTGTAGCAAATTCAGCAGCTGTTGCTAAGGTAAATTTCCATGTTCCGGTTGAAGCGACTATAACGTTTAGTCTAATAAACTATGCAGAGAGTACATACGACTTTGGTTTGCTGAGCGAGATTGACAAAACTCTAAGTACAAATCACAGTGCAGACAATTCGAATGTATATTGGTCTGGTGAAAACAATAACTCTTCGAGCGTTCAGACTGTAACATATACGATGCAGCCAGGAGATCATTATATTTACGTTAAGTTCTTTAAAGATACTTATACGGACGATAATAATGATAGTTTACAGTTCAAAGTAGCTATTACTTTGAATGAAGAATTTACTCCTGGATCGCATTGGGAATACAATCTTACGAATGTAACGGCGACACATACTATAGTTGTGACCGCAGCTGGTACGAAGGCGAAGTTATATTTCAAAACAAATGGCTCTTGGGTCGAAAGTGCGTACACAAAAATTTATAAAAAAGTTAACGGCTCCTGGGTTGAGCAAACCAATCCAGCGACCGCATTTGATACGAATACGAATTATGTTAAGGGGTGATATTTATGGGTGTAGCTAAGGTAACATTAAATGGGACGACACTTATGGACGTCACCAGCAAGACTGTAACAGCAAGCACTATGCTTTCTGGAACAACTGCTTTGGATAAGGCTGGAAACTCTATAACTGGTACGTATGTAAACGGCGGAAATACGGTATTTCAGGACATATATGAACGGAACTACAGTGCAATCACGTCATCTGTCATAGAATCATTTTTTAATACACAATCATATATACCAAGTTACGCTTTTTATAGTTGGAAAGCATCGTCGCTTAAAGCGGTTGTGAACTCAAGCACAATAAAAAGAATTGGCGAATGTGCGTTCTATGGGGCAGAGTATATCACTACGGCTAAAATGCTATCGGCAACAACTATAAATCATCACGCATTTGCGAATGCAAGCAGATTGTATACTGTTTCATTTAGTAATTGCACTTCTATTGGGTCATATGCTTTTGGTAGTTGTACAAACATTCGTGCAATCGGGTCGCAATGTTTTCCGCTAGTAACATTTATTGATAGCAATGCTTTTCATAACTGCAATACAATATCATACGCGTCTTTTCCAGCTTTAATATCAATTAGTAGTAGTGCTTTTTATAGTTGTACATCTCTAATAAGCTTTAGTGCGCCTTTAGTAACTCACATTGGTCAATGCGCTTTTCAATCATGCGCAAAATTAGAATATGCCGATTTTCCATTAGCACCTAACATTACAGCGAATGTATTTAGTGGCTGTTCGGCATTATCAATGGCGAATTTTCCTTCTGCGACATATATTGGCCCCGGAGCATTTAGCGGATGTACCCTATTAACAAGCGTTACCGCTCCTCTCGTTAGTCTTATTCAAAACAATGCTTTTTGTAATTGCAGTTCGCTAAGTTATCTATATTTTTCAAATTTAAAAACATTAGATTTTTACGCATTAGAGCATGCTACAGGTTTAAAAACTTTGATTCTTTCTGGACCATCGTTACTTATCAAATATTATGCTTTTAGTAATTGTACAGCTTTAGAATCAATATATTTACTGTACTCTACGGTGCCATCGTTTAATACGGATACGAGTCCTTTTCCATATACGCCAATAGCGAACTCCTCTTATTTAGGCTATTATGGCTCGATTTATGTTCCATCCAGTTTATATGATTCTTATTTAACTGCTAGTGTTTGGAAAGGGTTTTCGTCTCGTTTCGTATCTCTTACAGATGCCGAAATAGAAGCACTCAATCTTTAAGAAAGGTAATCATGAAACTCCAATTTCTGATCCCTCAGTATAAAGAGGATGAAACGGTTATTAAACCGTTGCTTGATAGTATAGCGATACAACAGAATGTGGATTTCAAAAACGATATCGGGGTCATCATAGTCAATGATGGCTCCGACGTTATTTTATCCGATGAATTTCTGAACTCGTATCCTTACACTATCGAGTATTACAAAAATAAACACGAAGGCGTATCTGCCACTAGAAACGCTTGTCTGGATCACGCAACTGCTGAGTACGTAATGTTCTGCGACGCAGACGACATGTTCTTTAATGCATGCGGCGTTTATATTCTTCTTAGAGAGATGGATCTAGGAGTATTCGATTCCCTTGTATCTGCATTTGTAGAAGAATCCAGGCATCCGGTAACCAAAGAAGTAGTCTATGTTAATCACGACATGGATAGCACATTTGTTCATGGTAAAGTCCACAGAAGACAGTATCTTATTGATAAAAACATTCGTTGGAATCCAAAGCTGACGATACATGAGGATAGCTATTTCAACATCCTTTGCCAAAATCTATCGACAAATGTTAAGTACTGCCAGACTCCATTCTATCTTTGGAAATGGAGAAATGAATCTGTTTGTAGGCACGATCCAGATTATATTCTTAAGACATATAAGAACATGATCGACTCTAACGATTCACTGATTGCAGAATTCGCGAAGCGTGGAATCATGGATAAAGCGGCATTCTATACAGCATTCATGATATTCGATGCTTATTATACCATGAATAAGCCGGAATGGATCAAGCAGAAAAACAAGCTATATCGACAGGAAACCGAAAAGCATTTCTCGGGATATTTCAAACGTCATAAAGAGATGTGGGAAAATATTCCTTCCAGTGACAAAATGATGATCTCAAATGGTATTCGTTCCAGAAGTGTTGCAGAAGGCATGCAGATGGAAACAATGACTATAGACAAATGGCTGAAGAAGATAGAAAAACTGTGATGCTTAATAAAAGGGGAGTATAGCAATGGAAGGAGATATAGTGATTGACATATCCGCTATCATAGTTGGAGCAATAGCTGCAGTAGCATCGATAGTCGCAGCATTCATAACCAGCAGGACAACACAAATCAAAATGCAGGAGCAGATGCACATATCCGACCAGGTCCAAAACGTTAAGATAGAGCATTTAACAGAGGAAGTACGCAAGCATAACGGATTTGCCGAACGCGTACCATCTCTTGAAGCTGATGTTCAACATCTTAAAGAGGATGTGGCAGATATTAAACGCGAATTGCATCATTAATAGGAGGTTGCCTAATGCGCACAAGCATAATTCGAGGCACCACGCCTACAATTATATTTAAATTCGATCAGATAAACGCCTCCAATATTACGAAGGCGTATTTATTTGTGAAACAGGACGTTGAAACTAAGATCGAACGAGACCTTTCTACCGCCACACTCAATGTAGAAGACAATCAGCTCGAATGGACGATAACTCAGGAAGAGTCCCTAAGATTGACTGTCGGAGCAGCAACTTATATTTGCTGTGATTGGCTTCTCAACGATGAGATAAGAGGCAGAAGTAAAGTCGGTAAATTCGAAGTTGAACCGTCTGGTAAGAACGAAGTCATATGAAAGGAGGAATAGCCGTGATATTTAAAAACAACAAAACATATGACAGGCTTAAATGGCTCGCATCTCCGGGTCTTCCGGCAGTAGCAGCTCTATTTGGAACGATAAGTGCGATTCTGTCAACCAACAATCTTCCGGGCGCACTTATATTTGGTGTTGCCAGCCCAATCATAGCCGCTATAGCGACATGCCTTGGTGAGTGGACTGATCAGTCCAGCAAGAAGTATTGGGCCGCACAGCAGTCTGGTGGAGATTTCTCCCAGGAGGAAAAAATAGATGGCTAGTTACACAAAAGTTTATAACTCTCAGGAGTATGTGCAGCTGCTTATGCATATTTGCACAGATCTCCCGACAAAGTATAATAATCATTTCCCGTATAATCTGGGATATTACAATTCCGACAGGCATTTCAGTTGGGACTGCTGGAATCTTGTTAAGTCCATTCTTTGGGGCTGGACAGAAACAAAGAGAGTAGGGTACTATCAGCCTCCCAATCCATCCATAGGACTTGGCGACTGGGCTGGCGGAACTATTATGAATCACTGCTCCGAAAAGAGCACTGATTTCTCTCATGTAACTCCTGGCGAGTTCCTGATGAATCAGGAGAACTCCCACGCTGGTACGTACGTAGGAGAATTTACCCTGAACGGAAGGATCTACAATGTAGTCGAGTGCACAGTTGCATTCGGTGGCGGAGTTGTTCCTTCTTATGTGGCTAGCACCGGCGCAAGATACTCCTATAAGGGTGGATCTAGAAACGGTAGCTGGTATAGACACGGCAAGCTTCCTTGGATCGATTATTCTGACAGACCTGCTAAGGACGTCGTAGACGTTGATGGTTGGTGGGGAGTAGATACTACTCGTTACACTCAGAAGATGTTTGGAACCATCGAAGACGGAATCGTTTCCTTCCAGGCAAAGAGTAACATGAGATATCTGCCTAGGTGCACAAGCACAGCAGATAGAAGATATGGATCTTGGGACTTCAATTATAGAAGGATAGGATCCGCAATGGTCAAGGCCGTACAGCAGCTTGTAGGCGCGGAGGCGGATGGCCAGTTTGGTCCTAAGACTGTCGTCAGATTCAAGACTTTCCTCCAGATCAAAGGATATTACTCCGGAGAGCTTGGCGATGTTCTGAATGCAGACGCCATTAAGGCTTGGCAGCGTTATCTTAACGACTACTTCAAGACCCACTAACTTACGCATATAAAGCGCTGATGTAAATCACTAATACTTTTATCCCCTTAAAATATAGTGACCATAAATGCAGTTCTTCCAATCTAAAATACCTCAGCATCAGCGCTTTATATTCTATAAACTATAACGCGGAAAGCGTCATATGATCGCTTCTTACACCTCCAATCGACAGCTAGTTACGTAACATATATTATGTGAATTTTGGCGTTTTTCGCGTTATATTTAGGAGGTATAAAACATCGACCGGCCTCAAAAAAATCGCTTAAATCGGCGATTTTAGCCTCACTATTTTTGTAATTTCGGCAAATTTTCGTAGTTTTTACAGATACTCTTATTTTTTCTCGCAAAAATTACAGTTGACATAATAGGAGGTATGTAAAGATGTTTACAATTTATTTAATGGTAATGATATTTCTAATTGGGATGACAGCAATGGCTGTCATTGAGGAAGCAGTAATAGCAAAGTGCCAAAACAGAAAATTCAGCATCAAGAAAATGCTTAATAGATGATAAGCGCCCGGAGAAATTACCGGGCCTTATTATTTTTTCTCGTAAATATTACAGTTCCCTTAATAGGAGGTGATTAGAAATGTTTAAAAACTTTAGAAAGCCAAAAGTTTATTATGGAAGTGAGATAGTTATCAACGGAAAGACTGATCATTTTGATTACGTTGATCATTGTATATACAAATCTAAAGAGGCTGTTATTAGATCAATAACAAAGACTTATGCAGGAGTATTTATAAATGAAGAAACGTTTAAAATAGATGTTCAGAAATCTAGAGAAGAGAAGTATATGCTCAATTTCAAAGATGACGATTCGGCTAGAATTTATATCAGAACATTCTATCTTATAAAATAATATACGCGGCTAATACAGTCGCTTATATTTTTTTCTCCATCACAGAATTCCCGATAATTAATGGTAGTATACGGACGCTTAATCGTAAATATTACAAAGTCCATAATGAGAACATACGTTCGTGTACATTTATGGAGGTGAAATTATGTATATTCTGAACGAGAAAGACGAAGCTAGAATTAGCAAGCAGGTTAATGATATTGCTTATGGCGTTGAGACTTGGAGAGACTTTAAGTATGGAGCGGCAGTGCAGTTTAATGATAGGTCTAAAACTTGGACAAAGAAGTTTGCTGAAAGGGAAAAAGAAATTCTGTGCCAAACAGGATTCAGATCCGGAAAGTGTAACAGTTGTACCGAGTGCGATAGATGTATCGCCGATACGGCATTTAAGTTGGCCATGGATGAAATCGAAGCAGGCTTGAGAAAGCCGCCGCAGATATCGAGCAGGCAAGCTTATAATAGGCAGATGTCTATTTGGGTCAGTAAGAAAGGAAACATTCATATTACACAATGGATGTAAGAAGTATGGGCCCGGAGAAATTACCGGGCCTTATATTTTTTCTCGTAAATATTACAGCCTCCATAATGGAGAGAATTAGGAGGTGTAATTATGTTACAGATTAGAAGTGATTTAGTGATGACCACTTGCCTTTATAATTATGCATATGTCAAAACGATGACTGGTGATGCAGGAATTAAGGTGTGGTCAGCATGGTGGAAAATGTTTGTGTTATATTCTACACTGAGTTTGATGATCAAAAGTGCCGGCAATTAGCCGGTTCTTTTTTCTCTCGGAAAAAGAACAACCTCTATAACGAGAGATATTACTAAAATTATGGAGGTGTAAAATGAAGGAAATTCTTGGAATTGGAGCTAGGATTCTTCTAGATGCAGCTAAAGGTAATGTTGGAAAGGTATTCGCATACGGAGCCATAATGGGAATTGGCGAAGTTGGAGTGCAATTCGCAGCAGATGCGATTAGGCGAGCAGTTAGGAAGAACAAAAGCAAAGGACTTAAGGATGAACGCGCTTACGCATTCTTCCATGAAGGAAACAAAGTAGTTATTGAACAGGAGTAAAAAGAAAGGAGTAATCTAAACGGGTTACTCCTTTTTCATTTTTCGAAAGGAGAATTTTATGTGGAACATTATCACTAACGGAATTGTAGGAGCGATTATATTCTTTCTTGGGCTTGTTGCTGGTGATCTACTTGCGAGAAAGATTACTTATGCAGGGAAATTGATATTAAATCTTTCCAGGGATGATAAAGATATAGCGCAATTTGTGCTTGAAACTCCTTTGGATGAGATATCGACAAGAGATTACATCACAATAAAAGTTGAGAATAGGTCAAATCTTAAATCGTTGGTGGACTATGAGGAATCGCAAAAAATACATCGCTTATAACGGATACTATAGAAAATCTGAAAGGAGATTTGGCATGAATGTAGATTTATTAGAGGTGGAAATTCAAAGACTTCAGTTAAAATTGGCTGAAAACGAGGATACTAATAGTGACGAGTATAAGGAGGATCTCGATAAACTCGAACGTTTGAGCAAACTTTTAACCGAATTAAAGAAACTCGAGAATGAGGAAGAAAGGATCCGATTGGGATTCGAGACTTCTCAGAGCGAGAATATTCATTCAATTAAGAAAGCTAAATGGGAGTTGATCGTTAAAATTCTTATGATCGTAGCAACGTTGGCGCTAGGATTCGGCACGATATATGCTGAAGGAACGAGAGCAATCACTAGTAAAGCTATACAAATAGCGAAGTGTATAAGGATTTAATTAGTACTAGAAAGAGAGTAACTAAATTGGTTACTCTCTTTTTCTTTTCATATGAAGTATTTCTACACCTCTCATAACTCCATACAAGTCTTCGGACAGACCTACACCAATAAAGGCTCTTTGTATAGGGACACGACGTTATATTTAATGCGTGGCAAAGGACTCTGCGTAATTCAACAAAGATTCGATCCTGATACAAAGAGCTTCTGGTGGGGTCATATTGATGCCGATTTAGCGAATGCTATATTTGTGCATCCAGATTTTATTGAGTTCTTTAAAACTCATGCAACTTGTACGGACGCAGAAGGTGGATATTTTACTATAAATGTTAGAAAACTAATGTGGGCACTTAGAATGAAACCCTTACCAAAGCAATACTGGGAGAGGGATATTTGAAAGGAGAAAAACATGAACATGAATGTAAAAGTTAGACAATTTCTTAACGGCATATATTTTGATTCGTCAAAAGAAGCCTACACGATATTAAATATTCTTAAAGATATAGCAAAGAGACAAGGCCATGTTACAGTTAAAGATTGTTGCAATCTTGTATATCGCTATGATTATCCTGACAACTTTGACCCGGAAAATTCCGGATGGACTTTCGAAACAATTTGTGATGCGTATCCAGCATTTGAGTGGGGTAACGCAAAATATTATATTGACTTTCCTGACTTTGACTGGTGCTCGGTAATTCAGGACTCTAGTGTTATGTACGCTGATAACGAAAAGTATAAGTTTCGGAATTCATTCCCATGGTGTTATGTCAGAACACTTGGTAATGGCATCAAAAAGATCATAATCAATCCTCCGGCAACAATCATATTGTGGAATGATGGAACAAAGACCATATCGAAAGTTGAAGATCCAGATGTTTCTGCGCCATTTTTATATGACCCGGAAGTAGGTGTTGCTATGTGCATAGCTAAGAAATTCTTCGGATCCAGACATCAGTTCCAGAAAGCCGTTAAAGAAGCGAGTGATATTTTCATAGAGCGAGCTAATGACGAAATTTGCAAGAGTTTCAAAGCCAATAATGTAGAGGAGAAGATAAAAGATGCGACCACAATCAAAGTTGAAGATTCTAACAGCACTGTCTATAGCGGGAGTGATAACGACGACTGGTCTGGGGATGAGATCTGGAGACAGACTGAGTAATATTTACGAGATGTACGCCGCAGAACTCAACTATAACCACGAAGAACCAGCAAATGCAATACGACTCAAGTATGCAAAGAAGGCGTTAAAGGAAGTGGCTCCTGTCATATTCTCAGCAGGGGCCACTATTGGCTGTATAGCTGGTATGTACGGACAGTCTGTGAAGATAGAAAAAGGACTTCTTGCATGCCTGGCAGCATTTCCAGCTAGTATGGTAACTTGTACGGACGATTATCCTGATATTTCCGTAAAGCCAAAGAGAAATCAAATCGTAGTACGTGAATACCACACCAAAACGCAATTCGTAACCACAAGAAGAGCTATAGAAAGAGCGGAGGCTAGAGCAAACAAGAAGCTCCAAAATAATTATATTGTTAGACTTAGCTCTGTTATGCATAGTCTTGGCACGGATGTTCCTGATTATGCATATCATCTAGGTTGGGAGATGGATAATGAGATCCAAATGGATAAGTGGAAAGTCTATGGCGGACCATTTATATCCATCAACATAGACGAACAACCGACGATCGTCGATGGCGTGGAGGTCTATGACTTATATTTCAAAGTTCTACCTGAATGGTTGGAGGATTAATAATGAGACCAATTGATGCTTTTAAAGATGTTCCTGATTTTGCGTACAATTTAGGTTGGGAGATGGATAATGAGACCAAGATTATATCTATCGACTTCAACATGGATAAACAACCTGAGGTTATAAATGGCGTGGAGGTCCATACTTTATATTTTAAGGCGGATCCTGAATTATTGGGGGATTAATAATGAGACCAATTGATGCTGATGCTCTTATACAATAGACATAAACAAGGACGAATTATGCAAGCTCTTGCTAAATGACCGCAAGCAATATGAAAAGGGCTACGCAGACGGAAAGTTAGATGCTGTTGGTTGTGAATATTGGGATGGCGAGAGCCATTTCTGTGCGCTACATAGGCTTCAAGCCAAGCCGATAAATCGCGGAAGATGGATTAAAAATGACAATGGTACATATTCATGTAGTGAATGCCATTCATGGATTCCAAATGAACAGCATCATTATGCAAGATACTGTTTGTACTGTGGAGCGATAATGAATGAGGTAGAAAAATGAGTTACAGGCTGATCGATTCAAACGCAATAGCAATAAAGTATCCGGAGGTCAACGATATGCCTTGTATATTCGTTGATTTACCGAACGGGCTTGATAACGACTATCACACTATTGATGCTCTTATAAAACATGGACAGTGGATACGCGATGAATTTGGAAGCAGGTGCAGCGTCTGTGGACGTTATGCGTACAGAGATAAATTCGATAAGCCGTGGGAAAGCCCATGCTGTCCTAACTGTGGAGCAAAGCTGGACGAGGTGGAAGAATGAATGAACTCGAAAAGGAGTTTTCCGCAAAAGGTTTCGCTAATGAAATGCGGAGAATAGACCGAGATAACTTTCCAGAAACGGCACATATCCTTGCCGATGAGCTGATGTGTAAGCTACTTCGTGAACTCGGTTACAGCGAGGGTGTTGACATTTTTGAAAAAATGGAAAAGTGGTATGCATAAGTGCGAGGTAAAAGGATGGCAACAATACCCGACGAAGCCAGAAAGCAGCATAATAAAAAATGTAAAGGATGCTGGAGGCGTGAACAATTCGCAAAAAGATTAGATATGCATTTCGATTGGATTGATTGTCCTTTTGATTGTAATAACGATTATGAGCATTATATAAATGAGGTGGAAGAATGAAAATGGCTGAGTACATTGACTTCGATAAAGACGGCAAACTTATAAAAATAGACGTAATGTGCGAAGATAATAGGTTTGAGCTTATTTCTAAATATAAAGCCAAACTGCTTGAAGGAACGAACATCGAAACAAGTCCGGAAGAGATGGCAGTTATATACAATATCCTATTTAGGTTTTGGCAGATGGGATGGCTCGACAAGCTAGACTCATCAGCAGCCGATGTCGCTCCTATAAGGCACGGGCATTGGGTGAAAAAAGGTAGACAGGATAACTACTGGAAATGCTCAGAATGCAATGGCTCTCCACTTTTAGACAAATTTGAGAGGGAAGAATTGTCTGATTATTGCCCACATTGCGGAGCGAAGATGGACGATTAAAAGGAGATATTAACATGGGAAGTTTCATAGATGAACACGGCAATACATACGATTCATTAGCCGAACTTATGGCTAAATCAAAACCTATGCGAGAGGATAAAGAGGACGAATGCGATAAATCCGAATCTACGGATCAAGTAGTCAAGGTATCATTTCCGTTTTCCGGATGTAGTAAGTGCGAGTTTCTGAGCGTTGATTCTACTGTAAGCGGCGTGTATGCAAACAATAGACTAATGCCAGAAAGCCGACTTATTTATATTTCATGTCGGCACGAATTGATATGCAGAAATGCCGTTGATGTCTGGAAGGATTCGTAAAAATTACAGCCTCTGTAATAGGAGGTGAAGAACAATGTTAAGACTTGAATTTAATGGATTTGGACTTGTACTTGCGGCAGGTGTTGCGCTTGTAGCGTTAGCTGTCAAAAATGTAAAAGACAAAGAACATAGAAACGAAGTTGAATATTGGCGAGAAGTAGCCAAAAGAAACGAAGAAAAAAGTAAGTAAGGCAATAAGAGCTAGTCGAATTGACTGGCTCTTATATTTTTTCGAAAGTGTGGAGTAATGGGAATTAAATGTTGCCTTAACTGCAAAGAACGGCATGAAGCTTGTTGGTCTTCATGTGAAAAATATATCGCAGAAAAGCAAAGGGCAAGACAAATTTCTGAGGATCGTGTGGCATCGGCCAATGCCAGAATTATATATTCTAAAACACGTAGAAAAAAGACTTATAAGTATTGAAAGGAGAAAACATGGATCTAAAAGTTATTGGGAATGCAATAAGCTCGAATGCAAAGCAATTTGGCAAATTCCTATGGAAGAACTCTGCCACGATAGCTGTTGCAACGGGTGCAGGAGGATTTATAGGAGCGAGCATTTATATTGCAAAAGTGGCTCCAGAAGCTAAGGAGGCATTAGATAAAGCTCAAGAAGAGAGCGAAGAAGAACTTACTCTTAAGGAGAAAGTTGAGGTTCTATTACCTTATTACTGGAAACCTGCGCTTATAGAGTTAGTGTCGACAGGATGCTTTATATTTTCCGAAGTAAAGCACAGAAAGACAGAAATCGGATTGGCAGCCGCCTTAAAATTATACGAACATTTTAACGAGGATTTCCGTCAAGGATCTTTGAAAGAAGTAGGAGAACGTAAAACGGATGCAATAATCGATAAGGCAAATCAGGAAACAGCAAGAGGAATTGATTTCGATCCGAGAAGAATTGAGAGCACTGGTTTAGGCGATCAATTATGGGTGGATGCATCTATAAGCAGACCATTTAGATGCAGCGCAGAAGCAATCCATCAGGCAGAAAACGAAATCAAACTCCAAATTTGGGCAAACGATTCCGCAACTTTAAACGATCTATATTGCAAACTGAATCTTGAGCCAGTTGAATTCGGAAACGTATTAGGATGGCATATAGATGATATTAAAGCCAGGTATAAAGGTCTTTCTGATTTCAAGTATTTCAAGGACAACATACCACTTCTTGATACGTCAACTGCCGGAGTAACGCCTGATGAGGAATCATATATGATCATGTCGTTCTTCTCAAGAGAAGGATTATATCCTACATGGATCGAGGACTGGGAATGATTCTAATACTTGTTTGTGTTATATTTTCATTCCTTTGGGCATTATGGTGCTTAAAAGACCTATAGGGTCGTAAAAAATACATATTCCATAATGGAATAAATAACTTAGTCGTTTGAAAGGAGATAAAGAAATGACTAGCAGGGAAAACGTAGCTGAAAAGAAAGATGTAGAAGCAGAAGTTAAGGTTGAGGAGAAGGCTAAGAAGGAAAGGAAGCCGATCAACAAGAAGAAGGTTGCGATAATTGCAGGAAGCGTCGTTGCAGGCGTGGCTGTAGTTGGAGGGATCGTCTACTGTGTATCGCGCGGAAAGTTCAAGGAAGCTGGAACGATAGCTGAGACTGCTGTGGAAACAGCATCAACAGTTGCGACAGCAGTGGTCTAAATTATTAGACAAACATAAGTTATATTTCGGTAGAAGGTAATCTAAACAGGTTACCTTCTTTTCTTTTTGAAAGGAGAAAACATGGATATTTCAAAACTTAGTAAGGCTATTAACGAAGAAATCGATAAATTCGGGTCAATGGAGGATGCAATCGGCCACAAGGCAAATACGATAATAGACATATCCTCATTTGCAGCAGGCATGGGAGTTAGCCATTGCGCAAATCGCGTTATATCCGATGTGATGGCTAATGCACTTCCTCCAGCAGCGTCTATTGGTCTTAAAGTGGCTAATAAAATAGGCACTTTTGCTATATCCGGAATTGTTGATTACGCCATTATGAATGGTGCGAACGAAGTGGGTAAAGGCATAAAAATCTGTGCAGTTATAGGTAAGGTTTCTTCTAGCGTTATTAAGAAAATGAAGGAGGATGAAAATGGACAATCCGAAGCAGCTTCCGTCGAATTCGAAGTTGACAACGCAGAAGCCTGATGAACATAGAATAGAAAAAGTTATATCTGGAAAAGCAGGTGTTAAAAAGAAGTCCGGCCTAAGAAAACTGGTCGGACTTTTTGTTAAAGAAGACATGGAGAATGTGAGAGATTATATTTTCACAGACGTTGTTGTACCTGCAATAACTGACGCCATAGTCAGCGCCATCAAAGGTGCGACTGAAATGATATTTTACGGTAAAGGCCGACAAAGCAGTAGATCAAGTAGCAGCCTGAATACCGATTATAACAGTATATCAAGAAGACCTAGGCCATCATCCAGGTCCGTTTTTAATCTTGATGATTATTATGTTGATACTGTTGAAGATGCTGATGTTGTAATTGAAAGGCTTTGTGATTGCCTGGAGCATTACAACGAAGTTACGGTTGGCGATTTCTTCGATGCTGTTGGGGTTACAGGAAATGGCTACACAGATAGATATTACGGTTGGAGAGATCTTAGCCAAATGTCCTGGTATAGGCGCGGAGGTAAGTATTACTTCAACATGCCTAGAGTTATCGAACTTAGATAATGATACTTGAAAGGAGAAAAACAATGCCTAATAAGACAAAGGAAATCGAATACACTCTGACATTCGATGCGCACATCACTCTTATATGTAAAGGGAATGAACTTCCATTCCCAACAGCAGAAGCCATGACAAAGATGTTCAAAGACAATGGCTTTGATGATATTGAGATCGAGAACTTCAAAGTGTTTATAGGAGAAGCATAAATGGCTTGCAATCTATCTTGTGAACCCAGTCTTGGGCATATGATCACTTACATAAATCGTAAGTACGAGACCATTAACGGTACGCCTATATTCGCTCTTCCGGATAGACAGATCCGGGCGATATATTGGCGAATGGTAAAAGGACCTAAGAAAAAAGATGGTCCGATAGAGCATCAAATAACTATGTCTGAGATGTTCCCTGATATTTTGCAATAGGAGGTCGACATGGCAGACAAAACACATGTCAATATATTACTGACAGTAACGATGGATCCAGAGCCCAACGAGACGAAAATGACAGCTATAAAATTTGAAGGAAGTATGATGGAATTCAAATCGTTTAGCGGATTCACAGCTTTGGATATCCTCAATCTACTTTTTCCGGACAAAGTAGAAGAATCGTAAAAATTACATCCACCATAATGGAGAGGGCATTAGCTTAAAGGTAGAGCACTAGAGATGTAGGTTCGAGTCCTACATGCCCTCATATTTTTTTTCGCGCGAAAGGAGAAATTAATGTTAACCAATGTAATTAGTGGAACAAAGAAATTCTTATTCAAAGGAGTAAGAGTTATCCAGAAGTTTAGCCCAGAGATATGCTTAGCCGTTAGTGTTGGAGCAGGAATAGCAGCATTATACTTTACTCGTGAAGGGGCAAAAAATGAGGATGCTGTTATTGAGAACTTTGAAAAAGAACGCGGAGAGATCAAATACCATGAAGAAATGGATGATCTCACTCATAAAGAAGCAGGAAAAGAGTTAGGAAAGCTTTATATTAAGACTTGTGGTAGGGTCGCTAAGGTATATTGGAAGGCGATTCTATTTGAAACTATAGCAATTGGCAGCAGTTTCGGTGGTTATACGATTCAGAAAAATAGGATCGCAGGCCTTACTGCTGTTGCTAACGGACTCACAAGTACGATAAATCTTATGGAATCAAGAACGAATAAGTCCAAGGACGAACAGAGTACGGACGAAACTCTTGATGAGAAGAATGATATTTCAGAAGAACTCGAAGGAAATTGCGGAAAAGGGCAGAGAGATCCTAATGGATATTCTATGTATGCAAAATTCTTCGATGAGTATAACGTAAATTGGTGTAAGAATCCTGAATCTAATCTTCAGTTCCTTAAATTTGTGCAGAGTACATGCAATGATAGACTGCAGAGCAGAGGATTTTTATTCTTAAATGAAGTATACCAGGCACTCGGAATTCCGATGACATCGTACGGCCAGATGGTTGGATGGGTTCTGGGTAATGGTGATGATTTTGTCGATTTCGGCATCATGGATGGTGAAAGAGAGAGGGCTAGAGCATTTGTGAATGGGCGCGAAGCTTCAATCCTTCTTGACTTTAACGTTGATGGTGTTATTTGGGACAAAATTTGAATGGCTGGTCTGGACGCGCCCGGTGTTGACGGTTGTTATATTTACTGTTAACTCCGGGCAACCGGACTAAAAAGAAAGGAGAAAACGTATGAATTACAAGGTATTTTTAGCTTTTGCTGCTGGAGCGGCATTAGGTGCTCTTGCTGGCGTTATGCTGGCAAAAGAGAAGTATCAGAAAGAGTCAGATGAGGCCATTGACTCTATTAGAAGATATTATAACGAAAGAGAAACTAAAAAGGAAGCCAAAGAAGAACCCAAGACAGAGACTGCCACAAGACTTGAACCGATTGTGGAGTCCATGAAAGTCATAGCAAATAGCTATGTGGATTACAACGACATTAACAATCATGTGATTGATTATAAAGAGGATCCATTTCCAGGAGAGGCACCATTTAAGCCATATGTAATTAGTGAAGCTGATTACATTGAGACTAATTTAAATTACTCGAAAGAAATGATGAGTTATTATCCTGAAGATGATGTCCTTGTTGATATTGACGATGAACCTGTAGTAAATTATAGTAGTCTTGTCGGTGATAATCTTAAAGAAAGATTTGAATATGAACCGGATGTTGACGAAATTTATATTCGCAACGACAATATTTCAAGAGACTTTGACATCATAGCTAAGGAGGGCAAGTTCTTCTATAGCGAAGATGAATTGTAAGGAGGCGATTATATTTTATGAGAGATACCAATTTGTTAGTAGATGACTACTATAATTGGTTGCTGGGATTGATTAGTAATAATGAATATTATGTAGACGAGTATACAAAAGTACTTGATAAGCTTTTTAATACAGAATTTTATGATCTGGTTAAGAATGATGACAATAGAATCAAAGATGGATTAGAATTGCGAAACAGGTTTGCGGATGAGGTTGGCGAGCATTTATATTATGTTATAGACAAACTTCCGCCATATTGTTCGATTCTCGAAATGATGATTGCTCTTGCCATTAGGTGGGAATCCGACGTGCAGCAGGACCCGGATCTGGGCGATAGAAGTAGCGAATGGTTCTGGTTAATGATGGATAATTTGGGTCTATTGGAGTTCGATAATAAGTATTATGATGACGAAATTGTGTCTGATATTTTGCAGGAATTCCTAGATCGAAAGTATTGTAAGGACGGAACTGGTGGACTTTTTATGGTCAAAAACTCAAAAATTGACATGAGAAAGGTCGAAATTTGGTATCAAATCAATTACTACTTTAAAGAAAATTTTAACAAATTTTAAGAAAAAATTGCGTTTTTTGCCCACTTGCCCACTTTTTGCCCAAAAAATTTTAAAAAGTGGGCAGACGGAAACCATTGAAATTTCAATGGGTTTGGGGTTCTCTGCCCAAAAACCCAAAAATTTTTTAAAGTTAATAAAAAAATAAAAAAAAATAAATATTTTATACAAAGTTTAATTTTTTTTTGGGTTTTTGGGCAAAACGTAGAAAGGAGGTTAAAAGTGTTAGATTTTCTTAGAATAGTAGTTCAGCCAGGTAAGAAAAAAGATTCCTTAGAAATATATCCCAAGTTCATCATTGGCAAGTGCACTGATCTTATGATTAGAGGCGGAGACTTTTATGCAATATACGATGAGTCGACTGGCTTGTGGTCTACGGATGAAGACGTAGTTAAGCAAATCATAGACAAAGAGATTAATTTATATTACAAAGAGCATAAAGATGAATTCTCGTCCGTACCAAAGCGAATGTATATGTGGGATTCTGACACTGGAACAATAGATCGATGGCATAAATATTGTCAAAGACAACAGAGAGATTCATATCATGCTCTTGATGAGAAATTGATATTTTCAAACTCTGAAGTCAAGAAGGAGGACTATGCATCTAAGAAACTTCCATATCCTCTTCAAGAAGGAAGCATAGATTCTTATAATAGACTTATGTCAGTATTATATTTACCAGAAGAACGGCATAAACTTGAATGGGCTATTGGGTCAATTGTTAGTGGCGATTCTAAAGATGTTCAAAAGTTTGTGGTACTGTATGGCGAACCTGGATCTGGTAAATCTACAGTCCTTAATATTATTCAGGATCTATTTCAAGGATATTATTGCACTTTTGATGCAAAAGCGATTGGAAGTGCTAATAAAGAATTTGCGCTAGAGCCATTCCGTTCAAATCCATTAGTTGCAATTCAGCATGATGGAGATTTGTCGAAGATAGAGGATAATACCAGACTTAATAGTATTGCTTCTCATGAGTTAATGAATGTAAACGAGAAGTTTGCAAAGCAATATACTCAGAGATTCAATGCTTTTTTATTTATGGGAACTAACAAACCTGTAAAGATTACAGATTCTAAGTCTGGTATATTAAGAAGATTGATAGATGTTATGCCGTCTGGTAATAGATTATCTAGACAATTATATTCTACGCTTACAAGTCAGATCAAGTTTGAGTTAGGTGCTATAGCGTGGCATTGTTTACAAGTCTACAAAGATGATCCCAATTATTACGATGATTATATTCCAACTAGAATGATGGGAGCATCAAATGATTTCTATAACTTTGTATTAGATTCGTGGGATATTCTTAATGACCCAGAAGGAGTCAGTCTTACAGATGCATATACTGCATATAAAGCATATTGCAATGATTCTAATGTAACATATCCGTTTTCTAGAAGAGTCTTCAGAGAAGAACTGAAAACATATTTTAAGGAATTCATCGAAAGAGATATTTCTGAAAATGGAAGACGAGTTAGAAGTCTATATAAAGGTTTCATAACAGACAAATTTGAGTATAAAAGTAAAGAATCAAAACTTGAAAGAGCAAAATCTTTAAAATTTGAAGATACTGTTTCTATATTTGATGAAGAATACTCAACGTCAAAGGCGCAGTATGCTAATGATGAGGAAGCTCCTCAGTATAAATGGACTAATGTTAAAACAACATTAGGAGACCTAGATACAACAAAACTGCATTATGTTAGAGTTCCTGAGAACCATATAGTAATAGACTTTGATATTAAAGATAAGAATGGAGAGAAATCTCTAAAAAAGAATATTGAAGCTGCTTCTAAATGGCCTGAAACCTATGGCGAACTAAGTAAGTCCGGTAAAGGAATACATCTTCATTATATTTATGATGGCGATGTAAGTAAACTAAGTAGAATCTATTCAGAAGGAATAGAAATAAAGATATTTACAGGTAAGAGTTCTTTAAGAAGAAAACTTACATATTGCAATAATAAACCGATCGCAACCATCAATTCTGGGTTACCAACGAAAGGAGAAGATAAGGTGGTCAATTTTGAATCGGTTAAAAGCGAAAAGGGCCTTCGCACATTAATTAAGAAGAATCTTAATAAAGAGATTCATCCAGGAACAAAACCGAGTGTTGATTTTATTGCAAAAATATTAGAAGATGCATACAATTCAGGTCTTAAGTATGATGTGTCTGATATGAGACCTGCAATTCTAGCATTTGCAGCCAACAGTAGTCATAAACCTGGATATTGTTTGAAGATTGCGAATGAGATGAAATACCGTTCGGAAGAGCCTTCTAAAGGAAAAGACGACTATAAAGACAACGAGTATATATTTTTTGATGTAGAAGTCTTTAAAAACTTGTTCATAATAGTATGGAAGCCTGCAGGCGGCGACCCTGTAAAGATGATAAATCCAACGCCAAAGCAAATAGGGCCATTACTTAACATGCGCCTTATAGGATTTAATTGCCGTAGATATGATAACCATATACTATATGCAAGATACATTGGATATTCTAACGAGGAACTTTATAGGCTATCTCAAAAGATTGTAAATGGTGATAGAAATGCATTCTTTGGAGAAGCATATAATATTTCTTATACTGATATTTACGACTTCTCATCTAAAAAGCAAAGCTTAAAGAAGTTTGAAATTGAACTTGGAATTCATCATCAGGAATTAGGTATTCCTTGGGATCAGGAAGTTCCAGAAGAACTGTGGGATAAAGTTGCCGATTATTGTATTAATGATGTTGTTGCAACAGAAGCGGTATTTTATGCGAGAAAAGAAGATTTCCTTGCAAGGGAAATACTTGCGGATATTTGTAATGGATCTGTTAATGATACAACAAATCAGCTATCTGCCAAAATTATATTTGGAGATGATAAGCATCCACAAGATAAATTCGTCTATACGGATCTTTCTACTATATTCCCAGGCTATAAGTTTGATAACGGTCATAGTTTATATCGTGGAGAAGATCCGAAAGAAGGCGGTTATGTATATTCTGAACCAGGAATGTATACAAATGTCGCGCTTCTTGACGTTCAATCCATGCATCCGACAAGTATTGAGCAATTGAACCTATTTGGTCCATATACAAAAAACTTCAGTGACCTTAAGAAAGCCAGAGTATTAATTAAACATGGCGAATTTGATAAAGCTGGAGAAATGTTTGACGGAAAGTTAAAGAAATGGCTTTCCGATTCAACCATTGCAAAATCTCTATCTTTTGCTTTAAAGATTGTTATAAATGCTGTATATGGTCTCACCTCTGCTAGTTTCGATAATAAATTTAGAGATCCTCGCAACATAGACAATATAGTTGCTAAGAGAGGAGCTCTATTTATGATTAATTTGAAGCATGAGGTACAAGATAGAGGATTTACTGTTGCACATATTAAGACAGACTCAATTAAGATTCCGAATGCAACTCCGGAAATTATTCAATTTGTTATGGATTACGGCAAACAATATGGATATATTTTCGAGCATGAAGCAACTTATGAAAGAATGTGCTTAGTAAATGATGCGGTTTACATTGCAAAGTATGCTGATGGTCCGCACGAGTTTGAGCTTCCAACAGGAGAAAAGATATTTACGGAGTGGACTGCTACTGGTACGCAGTTCCAAGTTCCATATGTCTTTAAGACCTTGTTCAGTAAAAACGACATTGTATTCAGAGATATGTGCGAAACTAAGGCTGTAACAACTTCTTTATATTTGGATATGAATGAGCATTTAAAAGAAGATGAACATGATTATGTGTTTATCGGAAAGGTTGGGTTATTCTGTCCGATAAAGAAAGGTTGCGGCGGAGGTATATTGCTTCGAGAAAAAGATGGCAAATATTATGCTGCAACAGGATCAAAGGGCTATAGGTGGCTTGAGTCTGAGACCGTTAAAGTTTTAGGAAAAGAGAATGATATTGATCGTTCTTACTATGATGAGATGGTTGACGAAGCAATAGCTTCTATATCTGAGTATGGTGACTTTGAATGGTTCGCTAATTGAAAGGAGAAATAAAATGAATAGAAGAGTTAATGATGTGCTTAACATCCCTAATGCTAAAATTATATTTAGGAATTTTTCAGGGAAAGCAAGCAAATTTAACGCAGAAGGAAGAAGAAACTTCTGCGTTGTCCTTGATGAAGAGCTGGCACAAGAACTTCTTAATGATGGATGGAATGTGAAACGAGGTCGTCCAAGAGATCCGGATGACACTCCTAGTCCATACATGCAGGTTGCAGTAAGTTATGATAATATTCCGCCTAAGATTTATAGAGTAACTTCGAAAGGCAAACTTCTTTTAGATGAAAGTAATGTCGGCACTCTTGACTATGAAGACATTAAGAGTGTTGATTTAATCATCAGGCCATATAATTGGGAAGTGAATGGCTCAAAGGGTGTTAAGGCATATGTCAAAACAATGTATGTAACTATAGAGGAAGATGTCTTCGCAGGTAAATACCAAGATTCAATAGAAGAAGACGATTATCCATTCTAAATAGCCATGAAGATAGAATTATATTCATATCAGCTTGATGCTATTAATCGAATGAAGAATGGTTCTATCTTATGTGGCAGCGTTGGCTCTGGAAAATCAAGAACAGGACTCGCATATTTTTATCGCAATATATGTGGAGGAAGTTTTGATGACAACACAAAGCCTCTTAACAATGTAACGAATCTTTATATTATTACAACCGCTAGAAAAAGAGATACTGAAGAGTGGGAAGCTGAACTTTCCATTTTTAATTTACCTCAGAATTTAGCGGTTGTAATAGATTCGTGGAATAACATAAAAAAGTATGTAGAAGTTAAAGATAGCTTCTTTATATTTGATGAACAAAGAGTTGTTGGCGCTGGTACTTGGGTTAAATCATTCATTAAGATTAGCAAAAGCAACAAGTGGATATTACTAAGCGCAACTCCTGGAGATAGTTGGTCTGATTATATTCCAGTATTCATAGCAAATGGATTCTATAAAAACAGGACGGAGTTTATTAGAAGGCATGCTGTTTATAGTTACTATTCAAAGTATCCTAAGATTGAAAGATATTTAGAGGTCAATCGTCTTAGAAAGCTAAAAGATTCCATTCTTGTTAAAATGGATTACACTCATAAGATAACGAAGCATTATAAAACTATAATAGCCGAATACGATAAGATATTATACAAAACCGTTTGGTCGAATAGATGGGATGTATATTCTGACGCGCCAATTAAAACGATAAGCAAACTTTGCTATCTTGCTAGAAAAATTTGCAATAGCGACGAGTCAAGGCTTCGAATTGTGGAAGATCTAGCAGTCAAGCATAAGAGACTTATAGTGTTCTATAATTTTGATTATGAGCTTGATATTTTAAAAGCCGGTTCATACCAAACAGGGACAGTAATTGCTGAATGGAATGGTTGGAAGCATGAGCAGATACCAAATTCTGAAAGATGGATTTATCTGGTTCAATACACAGCTGGTGCAGAAGGATGGAATTGTACTGACACAGATACAATTATATTCTACTCACAGAGCTATTCTTACAAAACATCTATTCAAGCCGCAGGAAGAATCGATAGATTAAATACACCATACGACGAGTTGTACTATTATACAATCAGATCTAATGCTCCTATTGATATTGGTATTACATACTGCTTAAAGAAAAAGAAAAATTTCAACGAGTCAAATTTTATAGCCAGTTAATAGACAATCGAAAAAAATACAACGCTTATAATGAGGGAGAAGAGAATTATGCTTCTCTTTTTATTTTTTATTGGAGGAAACGATGGGCCATCTCGAAAGAGACTTTCAACCAAAACTAATCGAAAGATTGGAGACTATGTTCCCAGGATGCATAGTGCTTAAGAATGATCCAAATTATATTCAAGGGTTTCCTGATCTAACGATTCTTTATAAAGACAGATGGGCAACTTTAGAAGTTAAGAAGAGTTCTTCTGCGCCGAAACGCCCTAACCAGGAATTCTATGTCGATAGACTGAATGGTATGTCGTTTTCGGCATTTATATTTCCTGAGAATATGGAGGAGGTTTTACATGAACTTCAACAATCATTCGAAGCTGATAGGTGAGCACTCATTTTTGAGTCCTAGTAATTACCACTGGATTAATTATGACGAAGAAAAATTAAACAGAGTATATTTAAATTTTCTCGCAGTTCAAAAAGGAACTGATCTTCATGAGCTAGCTGCAAATTGCATAAGGCTTGGAGTCAAGCTTCCGAAGTCTAAAAAAACTTTAAATTCATTCGTTAATGATGCTATAGGCTTTCGAATGACACCGGAGCAGCCTTTATATTATTCGGACAATTGCTTTGGAACCTCGGATGCAATTGCATTCAAGAATGATATTTTAAGAATCCATGATCTAAAAACTGGAGTAACTCCGGCTTCGATGAATCAGCTTTTAGTGTATGCATCTTTGTTCTGTTTGGAATACGGTTTCAATCCGAAAGATATTTCAACCGAATTGAGAATCTACCAAAACGATGAAATTCATGTTTCTGAACCAGAACCTGAAAAAATTCAGGAGATCATGGATAAAATAATTATATTTGATAAGCAGATCAACGCAATACTTGAGAGGGAAAGAAATGGCTGAGGATTATTTGCTTCATGTAGGAGTTAGTAAAATGGATGGAGCTCCTATAGGCTCTGGCAGATATCCTCTTGGAAGTGGGGAGATGCCATACCAACATGAAGCCAGTTTCATGAACTCATATAGAAAGCTTCATGATCAAGGTTTTTCTGATAATGAAATAGCTTCTATGTGGGGAATGTCGACAACGGAATTCCGAGCAAGAAGAACTTTTGAAAGAAATGCCGATAAAAATGCAGAGATTGCATATATTATGAAGCTAACTGATGAAGGATATTCTAACGTTGCAATCGGAGAAAAAATAGGAAAAGACGAATCGTATGTCCGCTATCAAAAGCGAGAGATTGTAAAGGAAAGAAATGCAGTCACTTCGAATGTTGCGGATATTCTGAAAGAGAATGTAGACAACAAAACCTATATTGATATTGGTCTGGGAACCGCAAACTATCTTGGAGTAAGCGACCAAAGATTGGATGCAGCAGTTCGTAAGCTTCAGGATGAAGGATATGAAGTGTATACATATCAGATACCTCAAGCGACAAACCCAGATCAGCATACAACTATGAAAGTTCTATGCAAACCAGGAGTTACATGGAACGAAGCTCGAATGAATAGAGAAAATACTGGTTTTGTTACTGATTTTTATTCTCTTGATGGCGGAAAAACATTTTTAGGCATTGAACAGCCGACGAGCATAGATAGTTCCAGACTTGCAATTAAATATGCAGAAGATGGTGGAACTGATATGGATGGAGTAATTCTACTTCGTAGGGGAGTAGAAGATATTTCTCTTGGCGGAGCAAAATATGCGCAGGTTCGAATAGCGGTTGATGGAACTCACTATTTGAAAGGAATGGCATTATATTCTGATGACCTTCCTGAAGGCGTGGATATTTTGTTTAACACGAACAAGTCAAAAGATGTTCCAGCACTAGGTCCTAAAGGTAACACCGTACTTAAACCTTTAAAGAGCGATCCAAACAATCCATTTGGAACTACTCTTAGAATGGAAGAGGGTGTTATTGTTGGACAGCGGCATTATATTGATGAGGATGGTAAATCTAAGCTTTCTCCTATTAATATTGTCAGAGAAGAAGGAGATTGGAACACCTGGTCAAATACGCTTTCTTCTCAGTTTCTTGCAAAACAGCCTAATGTTTTAATTAAGCAGCAACTTAATAAAAGCTTAGACGAAAAGCGAGAAGAATTCAATGATATTAATAAAATCACACAGCCTGAGGTAAAAGAAAAGCTATTATATTCTTTTGCCGAGGATTGTGATGCTTCTGCTTCTCATCTTAAAGCAGCTGCCCTTCCAAGACAAGCTAACAAGGTTATTTTACCGTTGCCTGATCTAAAAGATGATGAAGTATATGCTCCGACATTTAGAGATGGAGAATTGCTTGCCTTAGTAAGACATCCACATGCTGGTCCTTTTGAAATTCCTATATTAAAGAATAATACTCATTCTACATCTGGGAAAAAGACTATCGGGCAAGCAATCGATGCTATTGGAATCAATCCAAAAGTTGCACAGATATTATCTGGAGCGGACTTTGATGGCGATACTGTTTTATGCATTCCTACAGCAGGTCAGAAAATCGTCAATAAAAAGCCTCTTGATGGGTTGAAGAATTTTGATCCAAAAGAAGCATATAAAAAAGTTGATGGAATGACAGTAATGACGAAGAAGAACACCCAAATAGAAATGGGAAAGATATCTAACCTCATTACTGACATGACTCTTAAAGGCGCTTCTGATGAAGAACTTGCTGCAGCCGTTAGGCATTCAATGGTCGTTATTGACGCGGAAAAGCATCAGCTTAATTATAAATTAAGTGAAAAGGTTAATAACATTGCAGCTTTAAAGACTAAATATCAAGGAGGCCCAAGAAAAGGTGCATCAACATTGATATCCTTAGCCGATAAAGATATTCGTGTCAAAACTCGAAAAGAGACAATTGATCCGAAGACTGGAAAGATATTAAAAGATGAAGAAGCAGTAAAAAATAAATATCATGACAAGAAAACAGTATTGAAAGATGGAACTATTTCTTATACAAAAGTAAGAAATACTAAAACCTCAACCCCAATGAGGGAAACTGATAATGCGTTTACTTTGTCTTCTGGAACGGATAAGGAAGATATTTACGCAAATTATGCTAATGCTCTTAAAGCAATGGCAAATAATGCACGAAAAGAAGCCATATCTGTAAAACCGACAAAATATAGTCCATCGGCCAAAGAATCATATTCTAAAGAAGTCTCAAGTTTAAACGCAAAACTAAATATAGCTTTAAAAAATAAACCAAAAGAACGTAAAGCCCAGATATTAGCAAATGTATTGATATCTGCACAAAAAAGAAGCAATCCTGATATGACTAAAGAAGAAATAACTAAATTTAGTACACAGGCTCTTGTTGGCGCAAGAAATAAAACAGGAGCTTCTAGGAGAGATTCCACTATTGATATTTCAAAGTCAGAATGGGATGCTATATCTTCAGGAGCTGTAAGTTCTTCAAAAATAAAAGCTATATTGGACAATGCAAATTCCGATCAGATTAAACAATATGCAATGCCAAGAGCAAGCAGAGACCTTACTGATGCCCAAATAGCAAGAATCCATGCACTTAATAATAGCGGAGCAACATACTCGGAAATAGCAGATGCTCTTGGTGTATCAACAACCACAGTTTCAAAGCATTTAACATAAGGAGGGCATATGGCAGATAGAATAGTAATGCTGACCACCAAAGACAATCCATATGATCCTTATGTGGACTTTGATGAATGGTATGCATTTGACACTCAAAAGGGTTACAACACATGCGCTTACCTTGCTAGAATCGCAAGAACTTCAAATGGAATCAGCGATTCTGACAATGACGCTGAAGTTGAACGTGCAATTGACGAAATTGTCGATTTGAATCTTACTGGCAACTATCAAAAGAATATCTATATAGCCGGAAAGCTTCAAAACACACTCCCCGGGGGGTCTTAGGAAAAACTACCCCCACCCCCATAT